>Ga0255336_100473_pt1 | contig 62252 bp, 54 predicted proteins | sample MeOH1_35cm_T3_17_FD_189102 | JGI IMG/M metagenome (GOLD analysis project Ga0255336, IMG submission 189102) | Sandy soil microbial communities from University of British Columbia, Vancouver, Canada - MeOH1_35cm_T3_179 | ecosystem: Engineered > Artificial ecosystem > Sand microcosm > Unclassified ... | reverse complement strand
GGCAGCATGAGTTTATTGGTGAAGGCGCAGCGCGAAGGCCAGACGATCGCGCGAGTGACGCCGGAATCGGCGTGCTGGCGGTATGTGGGATTCGCCGCCTACCGGATGGGCACGAGCGAGGTGGTGCATCTGTTCGAGCCGTCGCGTGAGATGTGCATTGTCGTGCTCACGGGTTCGGTGGATATCGAAACCGCGGAGCGGACGTGGAGCTCGCTGGGCTCGCGCGATAGCGTGTTCGAGGATGCCGCGCCGCATGCGGTGTATTTGCCGCCCGGCGTGCGCGCGACGGTGCGTGCCTGCCGGGATGCGGAGATTGGCGTGGCTAGCGCGCCGGCGAAGGGCGAGCATGCCGCGAGGTTGATCGAACCTTCCTCGATGAAGCGCTCCACGCGGGGCAAGGGTCTGAATACGCGATACGTATGCGATATTCTTCCGCAGACGGAGCCTGCCGAGTCCTTGCTTGTCGTCGAGGTCAGGACGCCCGGCGGGCACGCGTCGAGCTATCCGCCGCATAAGCATGATACGGATAATGTGCCGCATGAGAGTTCGCTCGAGGAGACTTACTATCATCGGCTCGATCCGCCGCAGGGGTTTGCTTTTCAGCGCGTGTATACGGACATGCGGGATATCGATGAGTCGATGGCCGTTGAGAATCATGACGTGGTGATGGTGCCGCGTGGGTATCATCCGGTCGTTGTGCCTTATGGGTATGACTCTTATTACCTGAATGTCATGGCCGGGGCGCGGAGGGTTTGGCATTTTCGGAATGATCCGGCGCATGAGTGGATTGTTGGGAAGGAAGGTTGATGTTTTTGCCTGCTCGGCGCTTGGGGTTGTGGTTTTATGGTGTTGGCCTTTGCTTGATTTTCTAGTGGTCTATTAGCGTTGGCCTTTGCTTGATTTGTTAGTGGTCTATTAGCGTTGCCCCTGTGCGGGGCGGCACCTACTTTTCTTTGCCGGCCGCAAAGAAAAGTAGGCAAAAGAAAGCGGCTCACACCGCTAGCTCTTAAACGGGTCCCCTGGCTCGGAGGGGGCAGTGGTGCATCTGGAATCCGTGTTCTCGCACATTCCGCATTAGTGACAAAGCCGTCATTAGCTCCCACTCCGCACTACGTGCGTCGCGGATGGGGCTGCCAGGGAAACCAACGGGGCGGGGCGTTTGTGCGCCTTTGGGGGCCATCGGCTTCGCCTCGGCGATGCTCCGTCGTGAATCGATTGATTGGCGACGGTGCGCGCCGCGTTTCCGCGGGTACGCGTCTGCGAATACTGCGACGCTTTATCGCTTCAACATGCGGTCGTCGCATGTTATTTCCAATCTCATGGCTGACATCGAGACGCCTGCTTCGGCCAAAAACATTGGCAAAAACAGGACGCGTCCAATTGAGTCACGCCATGCTTATGGAATACCTTAGCAGGCTATCGAGTCATGCACCCGGTCTTCCAATGACCGTTCGTGCTACGCGCCCTCGTCATCCCGTGTTAACTGAACCAGCTTTGGAGCACGACCCATGGCAATAAAAGTCATCGCTGCGGATAGCCATCCGCTCTTTACGCTGGGAATCGAGTCCGCGCTCAGCAAATGCGACGACGTCGACCTGGTCGGAATCGCACACAGTAGTAGCGAACTCTTTACTTTGGCCGCTGACACTCCCTGCGACGTGCTCGTTATCGATCACTGCTCGTGCAGGTGGGACGGCTTCGGCTCATTGATGTCCGCGCTTCGTGCCGCTCACCCTCATTTGAAAATGGTCGTGCAGGTCTGCATGCACAACGCCGCGCTGCTGGCAACGATGTCGCGCTTAGGCATCGGCGCAGTGTTGCACAAATGCGATGCCGTCAACCACCTGGCGCACGCAATCCAGGCGGCACACGCCGGCGCCATCTACGTATCTCCCGCTCTTCAGTGTCTAAAGCCAATGGCGGGCAATCTCGACATATCTTGCGTACTGACCGCACGGGAAACGGAAATCCTGCGGCTGTTCCTATCCGGCCTTCCGGTATGCGAGATCGCCCGTAAGCTGCACCGCGCCAAGCAGACAGTCAGTGCCCACAAATCGAAGGCGATGAGAAAGCTGGGCGTGGAGTCAGACGCAGAACTCTTTGGTCTCAGGTATCTGGATGCCCTGTTCGCGATTAATGGTTTCCAGGAAGCTACGCAGACGTGATCGATCTCGCGGCCATTCTTCCACGATTAAGCGACTATCAAAGGCCATGCGTATGAATGCGCTATTCACGGCGCGGCAGTCGATCCACGCGGTAATTGCCCCTTTGCTTGTTTCGGCGCTTAGCGGATGCTCCAACCCATTTGCGGATCACTACCGGCAGTTCGCCAATCACGGTACGTATCTGCCGGACTTCGAAAATTCGCCGGAACTTGTCGCAACCGAAGCGTTAGAGAGCCGCCGTAATGAACTGAAAGCCCGCAACATGGTTCAGATCGGCCAATCTGTTTTCAGGGAATCGAAGTACGGATGGGCCCTCGAAGACGCGTTGGCACAGGGGCGTGTCACTGGCGCAAGGGTCGTGCTGTTCTCCGAGAGATCGGCTGGCGTACAGTCGAGCACGTTAGCCGTTAACGTCCCGCAAACAAGGCAAGAATACGAGCGCTGGTTGACACGCGGCCACCGCTCCGCGGCATACAACGGCCACGATTCGGGCGACGAGCCTTTCTGCAAACCGGGACAAGCACTGGAAGGCAGGTCACCGTTGGGCTATCCCATGAAGCAGCGCCCAGATGCGACGACATCCTGCATCGTGTCCACGGTAGACGTCGTGGATTATCTCGCTGAGTACTGGGGCGAGAAGCGAGCAGTTGATGCTGCTGCATCGAACAACGCCGTAGAAAACTGAGTCCTATTTTTAATTCCGCAGTACCCCCGTTGCTACGGGGCAGACCAGACTAAAGGGCGTTACGTATGCAACTAACTCGGCGAAGATTGGAAGTGCCCACCGGTACATCGAAGGCGGACACTTTTCAGTTTTCATTCCAACGTATTTCCGCCAATCCTCTGACACTGCTGCGCTCAATTTCGCTCATAACCGCGAGTGCGCAGCAGGCCTATCCCGGCTCATCGTCATTTGAACGCTTGAGGCGTCTACGGTTCTTTTGCAGATCACTGCTGTGGTGGCGGCCTACTGTCAGTTGGCTTGGCTTGTGCACCCAACCTCCTCTGGCACACCTGGCGCGACACTGCCCGACCATGCTCGAACGAATGCACCGTCCTTTTCTGCATGGCAGTTTTACCGCGGAGCAGGCTTTTATCGTAAGCGCGCAACACCAGGCATTTACGCGGACTTCGATTCCGGGGGTCGTGAACAGTCTCGCTGCCGGCCATGGGCACCGCATAGCCAAGTTCGAAGTCGAGTCCGAGAACTGGCATGTGCTCATTGAATCGCTTGATCGATTCCAGAAGGAGGGCGACTGGACGCTCAGCATCCGTGATATTGGAGGATGGCGCCTGGTTTCATGCACATTCTCGCTCGCGCACATAGGTGGATGGATTTGTCGACCCCGGCTCTTGATCGGATGTGTGCAAGGCCCGGATCGGTCTGCCGGAGGGCAAGACCTCTTTCGTTCGCTGACGCGGAAATGGCACGGTTTACGGCCCAAGGACCTTATTGTTTATTTAGCTCAATCCCTGGCATTCGCGCTCGAAATCCGCAACGTCATGATCGTATGTCACGAGGCGCACATCTATTCGAGCTGGCGCTATCGATTCGGAAGAAACCGGATCGCCGCCGACTACGGGGCGCTCTCGAATCAGAGAGACAAGCGCAAAGTCTGGAAGGGTTGGTTCGTTCTCGGCAAGCCTCAACGTCCACATGAGGCGACGTTCAGGCAAACGACCGGTGCGCGGACTCGTCGGGAACGTCGAGAATCTCTGAAGGCGTCGCTTCATGTTCAGATCGGATCCGCCGTGGCAAGGGCCAGAGAAGCGAATTGCGCTCAGATGAAAGGTCGGCCGTGCAGGCACCGACGTTATCCGCGCCGCTGATTTCCTCCGCCGTTGCCTATGACGTCGCCCGACATTGTCGGCTCGCCATGCGCCAATAGCGCGCTTAACCCAAGAGTTATGACCTACGCCATTCTAAGCACGCCCGATATCGCGGATTCAGTGACCGAAGTGGATTGCGACGCATCGAAATGGATCGAGTACACGGACGGCGATTCGGTGTGTATAGCGAGGTTCCCCTCGCCAGTCAGCGAGACAATGCGCCAAGGGTTGCATGAGTATGCTCGCTGGAGTCTATGGGGAAACTTGTTCAGTTCCGGCGAGCAGCCGGTCACCGACGCTGACGTCGTCGACACAACATTGAATTGCCAGGCTGCGCCCACTGCGATCAGTTGGGGAGGATTTCTGGTGACCGCATACGACCAGCGCTCGCAGCATTTTCTGGTGTTCGCGGACCCGACCGGCAAGTTGCAGGCACAGTATCGCCAGGACGAACACGGACATTTACACGTAGCTCATGTGCCAAGGCCATGCAGACGAAAGGAGCCCGTGCAAAAGGCTGGACGGGATCGATTTCCTGCTCGCAACACGTTTCGTACGCACGAACGCCACAGCAACCGTGCGCGCCAGGAGTTCACTGTTTTGCCACAGGGGGCTGTCCTCTTATTCCGAAGCGGAGAGCTAAGCCTGCTGAGTCACATCTACCCGCGGAGCCCGGCGAAGGTGTTAAGCATTATCCAGAGGGCGAAGCTTCGCGTCGGCAATGCCTCTTGATGGAGTACTAGCGCTCCCCTCGAGCCAGCACCGAAGATCGCCAAAAGTACCGCGACGGCGCGCGCAGCGCCGCCGGAAGAATGACTGCTGTGTCACGAACGCGGAGTGCGCGAGAACACGGATTCCAGATGCACCACTGCCTCCTCCAAGCCAGGAGACCCACTTAAGAATTAGCGGTGTAAGCCGCTTTCTTTTGCCTACTTTTCTTTGCGGCCGGCAAAGAAAAGTAGGTGCCGCCCCGCACAGGGGCAACGCCAATAGACCACTAACAAATCAAGGAAAGGCCAACGCCAACGCGAACGCCATGTCACGACAACAAACCCCAAACACCACACCGCAATAAACCAGCCAGGCACCACCCCACCCTCACCCCACGCCAAGCCATTCCCTCGCCACCTCGGTCCGCCGCAAAAATACCGCGAGCTCGCCGTCGAACACGATCTCACCGTGCCCCATCACCGCGACCCGGCTGGCGATGTCCTGTGCGATCACGAGCCGCTGTTCGATCAGCAGCATCGCGACGCCGCGATCCCGCAGCATGCGCAGACACTGCGCGACCTGCGCGATCACCTGGCTTGCGAGACCCTCGCCAGGCTCGTCGATTACCAGCAAATCGGGGTCGCCGAGCAGCGCGCGGGCAAGCGTCAGCATCTGCTGCTCGCCGCCCGACAGCGCGCCGGCACGCGTGCGCTTCCGCTCGCGCAAAACGGGAAACAGCGCGTAAGCATCGTCGAAGCTAAAGCGCGGCATGCGGGCGCGCGCATGCGGCACGACACCGAGTTGCAGATTTTCGTGGACGCTCAGCGTCGGGAAAACGTCGCGCTGTTCGGGCACGTAGCCAAGCCCGAGACGCGCGATCTCGAAGGTGCGCAGCCCGCCGAGCGCGTGACCGGCGAAATGCAAGCCGCCCTCGCTGCGCACGAGGCCCATGATCGCGCGGGCGAGCGTCGAGCGGCCCGAGCCGTTGCGCCCGACCAGCGCCAGCACCTCGCCCGCCTCGATCCGCAACGTGACGCCGTGCAGCGCCTGGCTCGCGCCGTACCAGGCGTTGAGTTGCCGAATGTCGAGCAAGGCCGTCATGCGCGGAATCCGTCGCCGAGATAGGCGGCGCGCACCGCCGCATCCGCGCGAATCGCCGCCGGTGTGCCGGTCGCGATGATGCGCCCTTGTACCAGCACCGAAATGCGATCGGCGAGTGCGAACACCGCGTCCATGTCGTGCTCGACCATCAGCAGCGTGCGGCCCGCCGTGGTCGCGCGAATCAGCTCGATCGCGCGCGCCGCTTCGGCGCGGTTCATGCCGGCCGTCGGCTCATCGAGCAGCAACGTGTGCGCGCCGCCCGCGAGCGCGAGACCGAGGTCGAGCGCGCGCTGCTCGGCATAGCTGAGCGTGCCGGCCTGAAGGTGGCGGCGCGCGCTCAAGCCCACCGCGTCGAGTACCTGCTCGGCGCGCGCGTTCACCGTGGCCGAGCCGGTGAAACGCTGCCACCAGCGCGTGCGGTCGCGCTCGGCGAGCATCGCCGCGCAGCGCAGGTTGTCGAACACCGTCAGCCGGGCAAACACGCTGGTGGTCTGGAAGCTGCGCGCGAGGCCGCGGCGCGTGATCGCGGCCGGTGCGAGTCGCGTGATCTCCGCGCCGAACAGGTCGATGCGCCCCGCGTTCGGCCGCGCGCCGCCGGCGATCAGATTGAAGAGCGTCGACTTGCCCGCGCCGTTCGGGCCGATCAACGCATGGCGCTCGCCCGGCTCGATCGCGAGATCGACGCCGCGCAGAATCCGCGTGGACCCGAAGCGTTTTTCGATGCCGTACAGCGCGAGCGCCGGGATCATTGCGTGTCTCCGGCGATTCGCGTGGAGCGCGAGTTCATCGCAAGGCGCGCTTGCGCGCGAACGGCGTAGCGCGCCGACAGTGCGCCCAACGCGGCCAGCATGAATACGACGCCGCTGAACCATAGCGCCGACGACGCCATCCACAGCGGCAGGCCGTCGACGCCGAAAGACGCGCTGTCATCGATGCCGAATTGCACCGCGTATGCCCATTGCACCGCGAGCACGACAGCGAGCGTCCACAGCAACGCGGCAGCCGCGCCCCATAGATACATGGCGCGGCACATTCGCCAACCGCATGCCGCGACGCGTGCGATATGCCGTTGCATGAAGCCCGCGATGCCATCGGGTGATATCACCACGACCACGACAAAGAACAGCCCGAGATAGAACAGCCACGCCCGCGTGACGCTCGCCACCGCGACGCTGAAAAACGTCAGCACGACCGCGCCCGCCACCGGTCCGAAGAACGCCGCCGTGCCGCCGATCACCGTCGCGATCAGCACCGCGCCCGAGCGCATCATGCCGACGCTTTCGCTCGACACCAGTTCGACGTTGATCAGCCCCAGGGCGCCCGCGACGCCCGCAAAAAACGCCGACAACACCACGACGCCATGGCGAACGCGACGCGGATAGCAGCCGATCGCCGCGGCGCGCGCCGGGTTGTCGCGCACGGCGTTGGCAAGGCGCAGGAACGGCGTGCGCGACAGTGCGAACAGCGCGGCGCTCGCCAGCAGGCACCACAGCGCGATCAGCGCATACGCCTCGCGGGCCGGCCCGAAGCTCCAGCTTCCGAGCGCGTGGCCGCTCGCGCGATCGATCGCCACGCCCGCCTCGCCGCCGAACCAGTCGGGCAGCGTCCATGCGGCCGCCGACACGAGTTCGCCGATGCCGAGCGTGATCATCGCGAAGGCCGTCCCGGCACGCCACGTCGAGATGAAGCCGAACACGACGCCGCACAGCGCGCCGCCGAGTCCGCCGATCAACGGCAGCAGGACGAGCGGCACGCCGACGCGATTGAACACGTGCGCGGCGACGAGCGCGCCGAGTCCCGAGTAAGCGGCATGGCCGAAGGACAACAAGCCCGTTTCGCCGAGCAGCAGGTTGTACGAGAGCGCGAACACGATCATCGTCGCGGTCTGCGCGAGATAGGCGAGCAGCCAGCTTTGCGGCCAGATGAACGGCGGCACGGCGAGGAACAGCACGAGCGCGAGCCACGGCGCGATCAGCCGCCACATGCGGCGCGACGCCGAGGCGGAGGTGGCGGTCAACGCGGACGGTCCGAAGGGCTCACGCATGCTCGTCGCGCCGCCCGAAGAGTCCGCGCGGACGCAGCGCCAGCATTGCGACGAGCAGCAGATAGGGAATCAGCGGCGCGAGTTGCGCGAGCGTCAAGGCGTCCCATTCGGCGGGCAGCGATGCGCCGAACGCCGCCAGCACGCCGCCCAGCGACACGTCGCTCGACACCGCGAAGGTCTGCACGCAGCCGACCAGCAGCGACGCCGCCAGCGCGCCGCTCAACGAGCCCAGGCCGCCGATCACGACCACCACGAACACGATGGAGCCGAGCGATTCCGCCATCGCCGGCTCGATCACGAAGAGCGGCGCGCCGATCACGCCGGCCAACGCGGCAAGCGCCGTGCCGGCCGCGAACACGCCGGTGAATACGCGCGGCACGTCGTGGCCGAGCGCTTCGACCGCGCTCGCGTGCGTGAGCGCGGCGCGCACGATGAGGCCCGTCTTCGAGACGCGCAGCACCGCGTACAGCAGCGCGAGCATCACCAGCGACACCGCCATCATGAACGCCCGATAGCGCGCGAACGCCGCGCCGTAGAGCGTGAACAAGGGGCCGTCGAGCGCGGGCGGCACCGTCGCGCTCAATGGACTCAAGCCCCAGCCGAGCTTGACCAGTTCGCCCAGCAGATACGCCGCGCCGAACGTCAGCAGCAACTCGGGGAGGTGGCCGTGCACGCGCACGCGACGCAACAGCCAACGCTCGAGCGCCGCGCCGATTGCGCCGACGATCAGCGGCGCGATCACGAGCGCACTCCAGAAACCCGCATGCGCCGCCACCGAGAAACCGACGTAAGCGCCGAGCATGTAGAAGCTCGCATGCGCGAAATTCAGCACGCCGAGCATGCTGAAAATCAGCGTCAAGCCGGCCGACAGCATGAACAGCAGCAAGCCGTAGCTGACACCGTTGAGCAGATTGATGACGAACGACTGCACGCGCCTAGCCCGCCTGCCCGGCTACGTTTAGCGGTTCGAGCGCCGCGCGCAGATCGGCGGGCAAGCTCACGGGACGACGCGTGACGCGATCGACATACACGTGCACGAAGTGGCCCTGCGCGGCGGGCTCGTCGTCGCCTTCCTTGAAGAGCCCCACTTCATAGCGCACGCTCGACGTGCCGAGCCGCGCGACCCGCAAGCCGGCCTCGACGCGATCCGGAAACACCAGCGGCGCAAAGTAATTGCAGTGCGTCTCGACCACCAGCCCGATCGTCGCGCCATGCTCGAAGTCGAGCACGCCGGTGCGGATCAGATAGTCGTTGACCACCGTGTCGAAGTAGCTGTAATAGACGACGTTGTTGACGTGACCGTAGACGTCGTTGTCCATCCAGCGCGTGGTGATCGGCAGGAAATGCGGGTACGCGGCGCGGGCGGCGGGGGCGGGTTTGTTCATGGTGGCGTGGCGTCGGGGGTGGGGTTGCGTTTTGGCTGCGCTTGGGCTGCGTTTGGGCTGCGTTTGGGTTGCGTTGCGGCCGCGTTTGGGCTGCGTGTGCGTGCGCCGGGCGGGGGCGTTATTGCCCCGGCTTGTCGACGAACTCGAAGGGCAAGCCGCGCCGCCGCATCCATTCGCCGAGCGCCTGGCCGGTGCCCGCTCGCCACGGTCGCAACTTCGCCGGCTCCACCAGCCGGTATTCGAGCAATTCCGGCGACAGCGCGATCGTTCCATACGCCTTCACGTGATACGCGATGATCAGTTCGTTCTTGCGGATGAATTCATACACGCCGATCAGTTCGACGGTCTCCGTGTGCAGCGAGGTTTCCTCGAGCACTTCGCGCGCAATGCCTTGTTCCGGCGTCTCGCCGTTCTCCAGAAAGCCGGTGATCAGCGCGAACATGCCCTCCGGCCACGCCGCGTTGCGCGCCAGCAGAATCTTGCCCTCGTACTCGACGATCGCCGCGACCACCGGCAGCGGGTTATTCCAGTGGACGTAGCCGCATGCCGTATCGGGACAGGTTTGACGGATGCGGCCGCCTTCATGCTCGGCATCGGCGCGTTCGATCAACGGCGTGGAACAGCGCGGACAAAATCGGTATTCGGTCATGGCGAGTGGGCGCGTTTCGTGGCGTAGTTCGTGGTGTTGGGCCGGCTAGGTTTTTGCGTGTCGTGCGTGTCGTGCAGGTCGTGCAGGTCGTGCAGGTCGTGCAGGTCGTGCGATGCGGGTGTTCAGCAGGTGGTTCCGTGGCTGGTTTTACGCCTGACTTCAACGTGCGGCTATCGCACTTCGCTCGGTATGCGGCTTCAGCACCGCGGTCGGCGCGCGATCCCAACGCGAGCGCGGCACCGATGCGGCGTCCAACTCCAATACGAACTCACGCCGCGCACAGGTCCCGCAGTTCGGCGGCGAAACGCTCGACGGTTTCCGGCTGCGTGTCCCACGCGCACATCAGCCGGCAACCGCCCGCGCCGATGAACTCGTAGAACTTCCAGCCGCGCGTGCGCATCGCGCTCGCGGCTTGCGGGGGCAACTGCGCGAAGACCGCGTTCGATTCCGCGGAGAACATGATGCTCACGCCGGGGATTTCCCGCAACCGCGTCTGCAGCAATTGCGCCATTGCGTTCGCATGACGCGCGTTGCGCAGCCACACGTCGTTATCGAGCAGACCGAGCCAGGGCGCGGAGATGAAGCGCATCTTCGAGGCCAGTTGGCCGGCCTGCTTCAGCCGGTAGGCGAAATCGTCGGCGAGCGTCCGGTCGAAAAACACCACCGCTTCACCGACCGGCAAGCCGTTCTTGGTGCCGCCGAAGCACAACACGTCGACGCCCGCGCGCCACGTGATCTCCGACGGATGCACGTCGAGCGCGGCGACCGCGTTCGCAAAACGCGCGCCGTCCATATGCACTTTCAGATGACGCCGTTTGGCGGTTGCCGTGATCGCCCGCACTTCGTCGACGCTGTAGACGGTGCCGACTTCCGTCGATTGGGTCAGCGTGACGACCTTCGGCTTGGGGTAATGGATGTCGGCGCGGCGCGTGATGACCGCTTCGATCGCCTCCGGCGTGAGCTTGCCGCCGACGCCCGGCGCGGTCAGCAGCTTCGAGCCGCCCGAGAAGAATTCCGGGCCGCCGCATTCGTCGGTTTCGATGTGCGCGAGTTCGTGGCAGATCACCGAGTGGTACGACTGACACAGCGACGCGAGCGCCAGCGAATTGGCCGCCGTGCCGTTGAACACGAAGAACACTTCGCAGTCGGTCTGGAACAGTTCGCGCAGACGGTCGCAGACCTGGTTGGTCCAGGAGTCGTCGCCGTAGGCCGGTTCGTGGCCGCTGTGGTTGGCGGCGATCAGCGCCTCGAGCGCTTCGGGACAGATGCCGGCGTAGTTGTCGGACGCGAAATGTTGCATGGATGGCGGCGCGTCCGGCGACGGGCGCGCTGAGATGGCGGAAAAGCGGTCATTTTAGAGCGCTGCGGGGTGATTTGTTTTTTTGGCGGTGGGTTGGGTGGCGGTCCGGTGGCGGTTTGACTTGCCGTTGGTCGATGCGTTGGTCGCTGCGGCCGAGGGGGCATGCGTCGACCATCGCGGCGATGGCGCGCGGCCACTTACGGTTTAGGGGCGGCGGTCGGCAGCAGTATCAATCGCGCATTCGGCGATGGTTGCGGCGATGGGCCTTGCGGCGGGTTCGACACGCCATTCGTTGCAGCGGCAAGCGGGCAACCGGCGGTGACAGCGGACAGGTTCGCTACGGACGCGTCGATACGCCCATTAATCGCAATCCGGTGACGGTTACGGCGAACGCCCCTGGCTTGGCACGCCATGCGTTGCAGCGGCAACCGGCGGTGGTCGCGAACATGTCCGCTACGGACGCGTCGATACGCCCATTAATCGCAGTTGCAAGCGGCCACCCAGGACAGTTACGGCGAGCGCCCCTTAGCTCGGCACGCCATACGTTGCAGCGGCAGGCGGGCAACCGGCGGTGGTCGCGAACATGCCCTCTCCGGTCGCCTCGATCCTTCCCTCAACCGCAGTTGCAGGCGGGCATCCGGCCGCGTCCGCGCGACATCCGCGTCACGACGATCAGCCCGGCCGCGCCCAGCAGCAACGCGCCCGCCGCCAGCCACAAGGCGGGCGAAAACGATCCGGTTCGTTCAGCGATCGGCGCGGCGACAAGCGGACCGACGATCTGACCGACGCCGTAGGCCGCCGTCGCGTAGCCCATCAGACCGGCCGCGTCGTCGCCGCGCAGACGCCGCGCCTCGCGCATCGCGAACAGCGTGATCGCGGTGAACGGCAGGCCGATCAGGATGCTGCCGAGCGAAAAGCCGCCCGCCGTCGGCCAGACGATACCGAGCGCGATGCCCAGGGCCTGTAGCACATAGCAGCCGGCGAGCAGCGTGCGGTTATCCCAATGCACCGGCAGGCGCGCCGCGAGCAGTGCGCCGACCATCAGCGCCGCGCCGAACATCGGCCAGAACAGATCGGGCCACGACGAGCCCGGCAGCGCATGGCGCGCGATCACCGGCAGGAAAGTCGCGGTGATGATGTAGCCGAAGCCGGGGACGCCGTAGAGCAGGATCAGCCAGAAGGCGTCGGCGCGGTGCGGGGTTGGGGTCGGCGACGTTGGAGTCGGCGACGTTGGGGTCGGCGACGTTGGGGTCGGCGACGTTGGGGTCGGCGAGGTTGGGGTCGCCGAGGTTGGGGTCGCCGAGGCTGCGTTCGCCCAGGTTGGGTTCGCCGAGGTCGGGTTTGCCGAAGTGGAATTCGCCGCAGTCGGGTTCGCCGAGGTCGGGTTTGCCGAAGTGGAATTCGCCGCAGTCGGGTTCGCCGAGGCCGGGACCGCCGGCGTCGGATTCGCCAGAGCGGGATTCGCCACGCTTGAGCCCACAACGTATTGGCTCGTGGCGTGTCGGTCTGCAACACGCTGGTTTGCATCGGTTGCGCCGGCGGAAGCGGCCGCGCGCGCATTCGCACTGCCCGCACTGCTCCCACTGCGCGCCGACGAGCCCGCCGCCGCTCCGAAAACTGGCCAAACCACGATCGACAGCACCGCCGCGATCAGCCCAAAGCCGATCCACCCGGCCGTGGCGCCGTAGCCGCCGGCGGCGCTGACCAGCAAACCCGTCCCGGCAATCCCGAAGCCCGGCCCCGTATAAATCACCCCGCCCCAGCCATGCGCGCCCAGTTCGGCGAGCCGCCGCAAGCCCCACTGCGAGGCGAAAACGAAACTCCACGCGCTGACCGCGCCGGCGACGAAGCGTACCGCCGCCCACACCCAGAACTGATTCGTGACGCCCATTGCCAGGGTCAGCAGGGCGGTGGCGACGAGCCCCGCACGCACCATGCGCGCCGGTTCGACCCGCAGCGCCGCGCAGGTCACCGCGCCGACAAAATAGCCCGCGTAGTTGAACGACGCGAGCCAGCCGCCGTGCTGGATATCGATCTGCGGCTGACCCGACGCGCCGCCGTGGAGCATCAGCGGCAACAGCGGCGTGAAGGCAAAGCGCCCGATACCGAGGACCACGGCCAGCGTCACCATGCAGGCGAGCGCCGCGCGCCGGGCGGCGTCCCGTTCGGACGAAACGTGCTGCGTGGGGGAAGCGAGATCGTTCATGAGCAGGCGAAAAATGATATCGGACCCGGCGGTCACCGGTCTCAAAGCATATTAGCTTGACCTTTGGATCATGAAAAATGAATAATTTGGATGCCAACCATCGCCAGGAGAGAATCGTGGATCTGGCCGCCTTGACCATCTTTCGCGCCGTCGTGCGAGAAAACGGCGTGACGCGCGCCGCCGCCAAACTCAATCGCGTGCAATCGAACGTCACCACGCGCATCAAGCAGCTCGAGCAGCAACTGGGCACCGACCTGTTCATCCGCGACGGCCGCCGTCTCGTGCTGACGCCCGCCGGCGAGACGCTGCTGCCCTACGCGGAACGTCTGCTCGCGCTCGCTGACGAGGCGCGTCATGCGGTTCGCGAGGACCGTCCGAGCGGACGCTTGCGGTTGGGCACGATGGAAAGCGTCGCGGCAACGCGTCTGCCGGCCTTGCTCGCGCGCTATCACCAGCAGTGGCCGGCTGTCGCGCTGGAACTCGAGACCGGCACGACCGGCAAGCTGATCGAACGGGTGCTCGAGTTCGAGGTGGATGCGGCTTTGGTGGCCACGCCGCCGGATCCGGCGTTGCTCGGTGAAATGTTCGAGACAGTGTCGGTGTTCAGGGAAGAACTGGTGATGCTGACGCCGCGCGGGCATCGGCCGATTCACGAGGTGCGGGACATTGCGCTATCGACGCTGATCGCGTTCGAGCGCGGATGCGCTTACCGGAGCTACATCGAGAATTGGTATCTGGAACATGGCGTGAGGCCGGCTCGCGTGCTGGAGCTGGGTTCGTATCACGCAATCGTGGCATGCGTGGCCGCGGGCGCGGGGGTGGCCGTGGCGCCACGGTCAGTACTGAATTTGCAGACCGATGCCAGCAATATCGCGGTTCATGCGCTACCGGATATCGGCGTGATCGAGACGCTTCTCGTGTGGCGGCGCGGGCATTTTTCGCCGGCGCTCAATGCGTTGAAGCAGACGCTGCTGGCTCGCGACGATGCGGTGGAATCGCCCGCGGTTACAGCGGTTACAGCGGTTGATGCCGGCTGATCGCAAACCACGCGGGACGCTAAAACCGCAGCGCCCGCGTGGCACAAATCAACCTCGACTCAAAGCTGGGCTTCGACCCAGCCCTTGACGCCGGCAAGCGCCGCCGGCAGATTGGCCGGCTCGGTGCCGCCCGCCTGGGCCATGTCCGGCCGGCCGCCGCCCTTGCCGCCGACCTGCTGCGCGACGAAGTTGACCAGCTCGCCGGCCTTGACCCGCTTGCTCGCATCGGCCGTCACACCGGCAATCAGGCTCACCTTGCCGCCCTCGACCGAGGCCAGCACGATGGCCGCGCTCTTGAGCTTGTCCTTCAGCTTGTCGACCGTCTCGCGCAGCGTCTTCACGTCCGCGCCGTCGAGCGTTGCCGCCAGCACATGCACGCCGGCCACTTCGATCGCCTGACCGGCCAGTTCGTCGCCCTGGCTCGACGCCATCTTCGACTTCAGCGCGCTCAGTTCCTTCTCGAGCGATTTCACCTGGTCCTGCACCTGCACGATCCGCTGCGTCAGTTCCGAGGGCTGCGCCTTCAGCGCGGCCGCTGCCGCATTGATCTTCGCATCGAGGTCCTGCACGAAGCGCACGGCGTTGTCGCCCGTGATCGCCTCCACGCGACGAATGCCCGCCGCCACGCCGCCTTCCATCACGATCTTGAAGAAGCCGATGTCGCCGGTGCGATGCACGTGCGTGCCGCCGCACAACTCACGCGAGAAACCCAGATCGAGCACGCGCACTTCATCGCCGTACTTTTCGCCGAACAGCGCCATCGCGCCGCCCTTCACCGCTTCGTCGAACGGCATGACGCGCACGATACCCGGGGCGTTCGCGAGCACTTCGGCGTTGACGATTTCCTCGACGCGGCGGATCTGTTCGTCCGTCATCGGCGCGTTATGCGCGAAGTCGAAACGGGTCTTGTCGGGATCGACCAGCGAGCCCTTCTGCTGCACGTGCGAGCCGAGCACTTCGCGCAGCGCCTTGTGCATCAGGTGGGTCGCCGAGTGATTGCGGGCCGTGCGGGCACGGCGCACCGCGTCGATTTCCGCCTTCACGACGTCGCCGACCTTCAGCGTGCCCTGCTCCAGCGTGCCGTGATGACCGACCACGTCGGCCTGCACCTTCAGCGTGTCGGCGACGGCAAAGCGCACGCTCGCGTTGGCGAGCAAACCCTGATCGCCGACCTGGCCGCCCGATTCGGCATAGAACGGCGTGTGGTCGAGCACGACGACCGCTTGCTGGCCGTGGCTCACTTCCCGCACCGACGCGCCGTCCACGTACAGCGCGATCACCTTCGCGTCGTCGAAGACGATTTCCTCGTAGCCGTGGAACGTGGTCTTCGCGCCCGAGTATTCGAGGCCCTGCGCCATCTTGAACTTGCCCGCCGCGCGAGCCTGTTCGCGCTGGCGCGCCATGGCTTCGTCGAACGCGGCTTCGTCCACCGTGACTTCGCGCTCGCGGCACACGTCCGCCGTCAGATCGAGCGGGAAGCCGTAGGTGTCGTGCAGCTTGAATGCGAGTTCGCCGTCGAGCGTCTTGCCGCCCTTCGCTTCGAGATCGGCCAGCGCGCTTTCGAGAATCGACATGCCGTGCTCGATGGTTTCGAAGAAGCGCTCTTCTTCCTGGCGCAGCACGTCGGTCACGCGTTGTTCGGCTTGCTTCAGTTCAGGATAGGCGCCGCCCATTTGCGCGACGAGGTCGGCCACCATGCGATGAAAGAACGAACCCTTCTTGCCCAGCTTGTAGCCATGCCGGATCGCGCGGCGCACGATCCGGCGCAGCACGTAGCCGCGGCCCTCGTTGCCAGGAATCACGCCGTCGACGATCAGGAACGAGCACGCGCGGATGTGATCGGCGATCACCTTCAGCGAGTTGTTCGTGAGGTCGCTCACGCCGGTTTCGCGCGCGGCGGCCTGGATGAGCGCCTGGAACAGGTCGATCTCATAGTTGCTGTGCACGTGCTGCAGCACCGCGGCGATACGCTCCAGGCCCATGCCGGTGTCGACGCACTGCTTGGGCAGCGGCGTCATGTTGCCCTGGGCGTCGCGGTTGAACTGCATGAACACGAGATTCCAGATCTCGATGTAGCGGTCGCCGTCTTCCTCAGGCGATCCCGGCGGGCCGCCCCACACCTCGGGACCGTGGTCGTAGAAGATTTCCGAGCATGGGCCGCACGGCCCGGTGTCGGCCATCTGCCAGAAGTTGTCCGATGCGTAGCGCGCGCCCTTGTTGTCGCCGATGCGGATGATGCGCTCGACCGGCACGCCCACTTCCTTCGCCCAGATGTCGTGCGCCTCGTCGTCTTCCTGATAGACCGTGACCCACAGCTTGTCTTTCGGCAACTGATAAACGCCCGTCAGCAATTCCCACGCGTAGTGGATCGCGTCGCGCTTGAAATAGTCGCCGAACGAGAAGTTGCCCAGCATTTCGAAGAACGTGTGGTGACGCGCGGTGTAGCCGACGTTTTCCAGATCGTTGTGCTTGCCGCCGGCGCGCACGCTGCGCTGCGCGGTCGTGGCACGCGAGTACGGACGCGACTCCGCGCCGAGGAACACATCTTTGAACTGCACCATTCCCGAATTGGTGAAGAGCAGCGTGGGGTCGTTGCCGGGCACAAGGCTCGACGAGCGAACGATCGTATGGCCCTTCGATTCGAAGAACTTGAGGAATTTCTCGCGGATTTCGGCGGCTTTCATAGCGTGCGGGGGACGGGTTTGCCAGTTCCCTGGCTGTTACCGGCGGCATCGTAGGATGCGCCAACTGTTTGTTTCTTAATCGGCCGATTATACGGGATCGGCGCGCCTGCGCGGCAGCGCGCCGTGCGGGTTGGCCGTTCGGCCAGGATTCGTCGAGCCGGATCGGACATCGCCGGCGCGTCGTTCGTCCTATGACGTTCGGCTGACTCCACCCGCGTGCCGGAATCGCTTAAGATCGCCTCACATCCGCGGCGCGAGATGCGCCGCCTCGGCTACCAGGAGACAACGACGAATATGGGCGCTCTCAGTCACATCCGCGTGCTGGATCTCACACGCGTGCTCGCCGGACCGTGGTGCGCGCAGACCCTCGCCGATTTCGGCGCCGACGTCATCAAGATCGAGCGCCCGCGAGTCGGCGACGACACGCGCCACTGGGGGCCGCCATACCTCAAAGCGCCGGACGGCGCGGATACCCGCGAGGCCGCGTACTACCTCGCCGCGAACCGCAACAAGCGCTCGGTCACCGTGGACATCGCATCGCCCGAAGGCCAGCGGATCATTCGCGAACTGGCCGCGCAAAGCGACGTGGTGCTGGAGAACTACAAGGTCGGCCAGTTGAAGAAATACGGCCTCGATTACGCGTCGCTCAAGGAAGTGAAGCCCGATCTGATTTACTGCTCGGTGACCGGCTTCGGGCAGACCGGGCCGTATGCGCAGCGAGCGGGCTACGACTTCATCGTGCAGGGCATCGGCGGTTTCATGAGCATTACCGGCGAACGCGACGGCCAGCCGGGCGGCGGTCCGCAAAAGGCCGGCGTGGCGATCGCCGACCTGATGACCGGCATGTATTCGACCATCGCCGTGCTCACCGCGCTCACACACCGCGACCGCACGGGCGAAGGCCAGTACATCGACATGGCGCTGCTCGACGTGCAGGTGGCGATGCTCGCGAACATGAATTCGAATTACCTCGCCAGCGGCCAGCCGCCGGTGCGCTGGGGCAATGCGCATCCGAACATCGTGCCCTACCAGACCTTCCAGACGAGCGACGGCTGGATCATCGTCGCGGTCGGCAACGACGGGCAGTTCCGCAAATTCGTCGAAGCGGGCAGCCGCGCGGAACTGGCCGACGACGAGCGTTTCGCCACCAACCCGGCTCGCGTGCGCCATCGCGAAGTTCTCGTGCCGATTCTCGCGGAAATGGTTCGACTGCAGGGCAAACAGCAGTGGATCGCGGCGCTGGAGGCGGCGGGCGTGCCGTGTGGGCCGATCAACGATCTGGGCGAGGTGTTCGAGAACGAGCAGGTGGTGGCGCGCGGCATGCAGGTGGATCTGCCGCATCCGTCGGGCGGCACGGTCAAGCTGGTGCGCAACCCGATCAATATGACGGGCACGCCGCCCGAGGCGTTGACGCATCCGCCCACGCTCGGCGAGCACACCGAGAGCATTTTGCGCGACGTACTCGGTTACGACGAGGCAAGGATCGCGGCGCTGCGGGCGCAGTCGGTGATTTGAGCTTGCCGGCGCGGCGCGGGCACAAACGTCGGGCTCAACCTCGCTCGCCGAATGAAGCCAGCCAGCGCCGCCCTTCTTCCCAATCGCCGAGCCCGCTATCGGCGTTGATGTGGCCGCGCGGACCGAGGTCGATCCAGCGGCTGCCCCAAGCGTACGCACAGGTCTGAGAGAACGGCACGCCGCCGTACGGATCGTCGCTGCTCGCCACGACGATGCTCGCGAACGGCAAGCGCGTGAGCGGCACCGGCGCAAAGCCGCTCGCGTCCTCTGGAAAATGAGCCTCGGACGGATCGGGCACCGCCACCAGCAACGCGCCCGCCACCTTCGCAAGCTGCTTCGCGCTCGCATATCGCGCCGCCCAGAAAGCGGTCGTCAGGCAGCCCAGGCTATGCGCGGCCAACACCACCGGCGCGCGCGCCGCGGCCACGGCGGCGTCGAGCGTGCGGCACCAGGCATCGCGCACCGGATGATCCCAGTCGGGCATTGGCACCCGCAGGCACGAGGCATCGAGGGCTTCCCAGCGCGTTTGCCAGTGACCGGCGCCGGAGTTTTGATAACCGGGCAGGACCAGTGTGGTCATGTTTTGTTGTGTGGTTGCGTGTTGTGTCATTGCGTTCCCCGCCGCCGTTTGCGACGATCTTCGTTGCCATTCTTTCTGGCCGTTGGCTTTGCAGTTCGTTTCGCTCGCGCGGCCGGCGCCCGCTTCAACGGATCACGCGAGCCACACCCGCGCCGCGCGGATCCGCCGCCGGCTCGGGCAGCGTGCCGTCGATGCGAATCATCTGCACGTCGCCGTTGAACGACTGCCCTTCCAGCGCGTAGCCCGTGCCTTGCAGCTGCTCGGCCAGCTCGCCCGTAATCGGATGATACGGCTCGAAGTAGATCGTCTTCCGTGGCAGCAACTGATGATGGAACCGCAGCGCGGCGAGCGCATCGGTGGGCGTCATGTTGAAGTCGTAGAGATCGGTCATCACCTGGAAAATCGACGTCAGGATACGCGAGCCGCCCGGCGTGCCGATCACGAGCGACACCTTGTCGTCCTTCAACAGAATCGTCGGCGTCATCGACGAGAGCGGCCGGCGTCCCGGCGCAATGGTGTTGGTGTCGAGGCTGTTCACGCCGGGCTGACTTGCACCCGCAGTGCTCGCGCCGCTCGGCTTCGTGACGAAGTCGTCCATGGCGTCGTTCAGCAGAAAGCCGCCGCCGTCCACCACCACCCCCGAGCCGAATGGCCCGTTCAGCGTGTAGGTGTTCGAGACGGCATTGCCCCACTTGTCGACCACCGAGAAATGCGTGGTTTGCGCCTTTTCCGGCATCGCGTCGCCGAGGCCGGGTTTCACCGGCGTCGCGCCCGGCACTTCGTCGGGCTTGACCTCGTCGGCGCGTTGCGCGAGGTAGGCGTCGTCGAGCAGTTTGTCGACCGGCACCTTGAACGAATCCGGATCGCCCATGTATTGCTGCCGATCGGCGAACACGCGGTCCTCGATTTGCGCGATCAAATGGATGTACGGCGCGGAGTTCAACTCGACACCGTCGAACGCCTGCTTCAGCGCGGCCTTCATTTTCAGCATCTGGATCAGGCCCACGCCGCCCGAGCTCGGCGGCGGCGCCGTGACCACCCGGTAGCCGTTCCAGTCGGCGGTGAGCGGCTGGCGCCACACGGCCTTGTATTGGATCAGGTCCTGTTTGGTGACGAGACCGTGGCCGTACATTTGCTGGGCGATCAGTTCGGCGGTGCGGCCTTCGTAAAACTCGCGGCCGCCGTCGTCGGCGATACGCGCCAGGGTTTGCGCGAGTTCCGGCTGGCGGTACGTCACGCCCGCCTTGAGATTCGAGAAGTAGGCGTCGAAGTTGGTCTTGCCCGCGAAGGTCTTCACCACGGCGTCGCGGCGCTGCTGCAGCCAGGGCTCGGCCTGGAAGCCGTCGGTGGCATAACGGAGCGCGGGCCCCAGCACCTGCTTCCACTTCAGCTTGCCGAAACGGCGCTGCGCCTGCCACATGCCGTCGACCGTACCCGGCACGGCCACCGCGCGATGGCCGACGGCGCTCATGCCCGGCACCGGGTTGCCCTTGTCGTCGAGATACATCTCGCGGGTCGCCTGTTGCGGCGCGCGCTCGCGGTAGTCCAGAAAGTACGGCTTGCCGTCCATGAACACGGTCATGAATCCGCCGCCGCCGAGGTTCCCCGCGTCCGGCGCAGTCACCGCGAGCGTGAACGCGATCGCCACGGCGGCGTCCACCGCGTTGCCCCCGGCGGCGAAGATCTGCTGCGCGGTGTCCGCGCTGTAGCGATCGGGCACGGCAACCGCCGACGCGTCGAGCGCGGCCTTCGGCGGCGGCGTTTTCGCGAGCGCCGGGGCCGGCGTGACGACGCTGCCGGCGAACGCGACGACCAAGGCCGAAACCATGACGAGACGGGCGAAGGAGACAGAAGCGAAAGGCGCGCGAGGCGCGTCGTGCGTCGGGACTGACATCCGAGAAACTCCGGAAACGAAGGGCGCCACGGGGCGCGAGCAGACAGGATTCGGGCGCGGTGGCAAATGGGCGGTGCTTCTGGCAACAGCGGCTGCCGTGCTTCCCGCGCGGTGCGGCTTGTGCGGAAATTCAAAGGCGGCGGCGCTTCCCGCGCGGCTCGCATCCCGAACTGCGCGCCCCGCGCCGCTCGCATCCTAAGTCGGCGGCGCGCGCGTCGACAAAACGTTTTACCTCCTGTTACAGCGCCGGCCCCGCCCTTGAATTTCCGCGCAAACCGCCCGAACATGGGCCGCGCGCCGCACTCGCCTGCCGCGAAGGGCCTCGTCAGGTAGAATTAACGGATAAGTGGGCGCATTGCGCACCCCCGACAGACTTTCACCTTCTCGCATGAATACCGAACGCAACGACGCGCCAGCGGCATCCAATTTCATCCGCAACATCATCGACGACGACAACCGCAGCGGCAAGTGGGGCCAGCGCGTCGAAACGCGCTTTCCGCCCGAGCCGAACGGCTATCTGCACATCGGCCACGCCAAGAGCATCTGCCTGAATTTCGGCGTGGCGCGCAGCTACGGCGGCGTGTGCCATCTGCGTTTCGACGATACGAACCCGGAAAAGGAAAGCGTCGAATACGTCGACTCGATCATCGACGCCGTGCGCTGGCTCGGCTTCGAATGGGAAAAGGACGGCAAATCGCAGCTCTACTACGCGAGCGACTACTACGACAAGCTCTATGAATTCGCCGAACTGCTGATCGAGCGCGGCAAGGCGTATGTGGACAGCCAGTCGGCGGAAGAAATGCGCGCGAACCGCGGTTCGGCAACCGAGGCCGGCACGCCGTCGCGCTTTCGCGACCGTTCGGTGCAGGACAACCTCGACCTGTTCCGCCGCATGAAGGCCGGCGAGTTCAAGGAAGGCGAGCACGTGCTGCGCGCGAAGATCGACATGGCCTCGCCGAACTTCAACATGCGCGACCCCGTGATCTACCGGATCCGCTTCGCGCATCACTACCGCACCGGCGACAAGTGGTGCGTGTACCCGATGTACGACTACACGCACTGCATCTCGGACGCGCTGGAAAACATCACGCATTCGCTGTGCACGCTCGAGTTCGAGGACCATCGTCCGCTGTACGACTGGATCCTGAACGAGCTTGCCGACGCCGGCATCTTCACGCGTCCGCTGCCGCAGCAAATCGAGTTTTCGCGCCTGAATCTGACCTACGCGATCACCAGCAAGCGCAAGCTGCTGCAACTGGTGAACGAAGGCCATGTCGACGGCTGGGACGATCCGCGCATGCCGACCATCGTCGGCGTGCGCCGGCGCGGCTTCACGCCGGCGTCGATCCAGTTGTTCTGCGAGCGCATCGGCGTCACCAAGGTCGATTCGTGGATCGACATGAGCGTGTTCGAAGGCGCGCTGCGTGACGATCTCGACGAAAAAGCGCCGCGCGTCGCGGCCGTGCTCGATCCGGTCAAGCTGATCATCAACAACTTCCCGATGGGTCTCACCGAGCCGTGCAGCGCGCCGGTCCATCCGCATCATCCGGAACAGGGCGTTCGCGAATTCCCGATCTCGCGCGAGCTGTGGATCGAGCGCGACGACTACACGGAAACGCCGCCGAAGGGCTACTTCCGCCTCTTCCCCGGCAACAAGGTGCGCCTGCGTTACGGCTACGTGATCGAATGCACGGGCGCCGACAAGGACGAGAACGGCAACGTGGTCGCGGTCCACTGCAACTACTTCCCGGACAGCAAATCGGGCACCGAAGGCGCGAACAACTACAAGGTGAAGGGCAACATTCACTGGGTCAGCGCGGCCGCCGCGTACCCGGCCGAAGTGCGCATCTACGACCGTCTGTTCAAGGAGCCGCAACCGGACGCCGGCGGCCGCGACTTCCTCGAAGCGCTGAATCCCGATTCCAAACGCGTGGTCAACGCGTACCTCGAGCAGGGCGCGCACCACGCGCTGCCCGAGCAGCGCTATCAGTTCGAACGCCACGGCTACTTCGTCGCCGACCGTGTCGATTCGAAGCCGGGCAAACCCGTATTCAATCGCATCGTGAGCTTGCGCGACAGTTGGGGCAAGCCGGCGTAAGCTGAAGCGGATGCCGCTCGCGGCATGACCAGCGCTGATCGACGGCGTGCATTCCGCTCACGGGATGCACGCCGTTTCGTTACCAGAGTTCTATCGACAAACGCGGCGCAGCCATGTTCACGCGCCGGCCCGGAGATCCGATGAAAGTTGCAGCCCGCCGCGAAGCGACTCCAGGGAACACGGCAAGCGGACCGCATCGTCATGCGGGCGCCGTTGCCGCCGCACACCTCGCGCGCTCATCCCGTGCCGCACGTTTCGCGCATCGCGCGCGCCGCGCGCTCGTGGCGTTGGCGACATTGGGCGCGGCGTCGCTCGCCTGCGCCGCCAACACCGAAGAGCTCACCGGAACGCTGAAAAAGATCCACGACGACGGCGTCGTCACACTCGGCGTGCGTGAAGCATCGATTCCCTTCTCGTACTTCGACGGCAAGCAGACAGTCGGCTATTCGCAAACCATCGCATTGCAGATCGTCGACGAGATCAGAAAGACGCTCGGCATGCCGCAACTGCGAGTGCACGAAGTCACCGTGACCTCGTCGAACCGCACGCCGATGCTGCTGAACAACCAGATCGATCTGGAATGCGGCTCGACCACGCATACGGTGGAACGCGAAAACGCGGTCGCTTTTTCCAACAGTTTCTTCCAGTACGCGGTGCGCATGATCGTGCGCAAGAGCAGCGGCATCAGCGATTTTGCGGACCTGGCCGGCAAGACGGTCGTGACCACCGCGAGCACCTCCGACGAACGCCTGCTGCGCCGTCTCAATGCAGACAGGCATCTGAACCTGCGCATTACCGCAGCGCGCGATCACGCGGAAGCATTCGCGGCGCTCAAGGAAGACCGGGCGGTGGCGTTCGTGATGGACGAGCCGATCGTCTACGGTTTCAAATCGACCGACCCGCGTCCCGGCGACTTCGTGGTGACCGGCACGCCGCTCGGCTACGAGGTTTACGCGTGCATGTTTCGCAAGGGGGACGAGCCGCTCCGCAAGCTCGTGAACGGCGTGATCGCGCGCGGACAAATTTCCGGCGACGCGGAACGGTTGTACAAACAATGGTTCACGCAGCCAATTCCGCCGCACGGCATCAACCTGAATTTCCCGCTGTCGGAGCAGAACCGCGCGCTGTTCGCTCATCCGAACGATCGCGCGCTGGACTGAGGCCGGCTGGCGTCCGGCTGCGATCGACACCGATTGAACTTGCGACTGCCGGCGCGCCGGGGTTGCGCGCCGTCGCGGCCTATAACGACCGATGCAGTTCCGCCAGCGATAGCGTGGTCTGAAAGAGCCGCGTGAGACTGCGGCTCGCATATTTCTCGACTTCGTGCGGCGCGACCCAGCGGTATGAATCCATCTCGGGAATCAGCGTGCCGTCGGAGCGGCGCGGAAACAGCGACGTGCAGGTGCATGAACTCAGATCGAGTTCGCATGCCTCGGCGCGTGCCGCGAACAGATGCAGATCCTTGTCGCGCCGGTAGACGAACAGGCCGAGGTCTTTCAGACGCCCGGCCTCGATCGCGATGCCGGTCTCCTCGACCATCTCGCGCAGCGCCGTGACGTGCGGCGCCTCGCCCTCCTCGCCATGTCCTTTCGGAATGTCCCAGTGCGACGTTTCGGTGGCGTGCGCAAGCAGCACTCGCCCGTCCGGATCGAGCAGCACGATGCCGCAGGAGACGACCCGCGCGGCCATCATCGGCGCACCGCGCCGGCCGGATGACCCGCGCCGGGACGCACCCGCGGCAAGCCGACGCGCGTTGTCATGCCGGCTCGCATGCTCAGTGCTTTTTCTGCAACTGCCAGTTGCCGCTGCCCTGCTTGCAGAATTGCGGGCGCAGGTTCATGGATTGCCCCTTCGCATTCAGCACGACGCCGACGTCGCGGCAGGTGCGCTCACCCATCTTCGCCGTGTTCCCGGCGGTGATGGTGGCGTCGATCTTCACGCTATTGCCGGTGCCTTCGTTGAGCCAGTTCGCGCTTTCGCCGTCCTGCTTGTCGTTCAGCACGGCGAAGACGGCCTTCTTGATCGAATCGACGTCGCGTTGCTTCATGTAGCTGACCGGCGTGTCGTTCAGAAACCCGAGATTCGCCGCTTGCGCGCCCACTGCGGTGGCAATCAACAGGGCGCCGGCGGTCAGATGAAGCAGGACGCGAGTTCGCATCGACATGAAGAATTCTCCTCGAGAAGTGTTTGGGGCGGTCTCGAACGCGCTTGTCGCGGCTCGTGATTGGACCCCAAAAGCATAGCATGCCGCCCTCGATGCGCCGCCGAAGCAGTGACCATGCCGCGGCGAAATTCGCCGCATTCATTGACGCCCCGGCCCACGCGCCGCCGTGGCACACGAACGATCGGCAGGGCTGGCGCTCCGTGTTTTCGGACCCGTCAAGTATGTTTTTATCGGGCGTGTTCCTAAGATCGCTCTATTGCGCGCAGCGCGCCAGCGAGCCCTATTCAACACTTCAGATGAACGTCTATCTCACCCTCGAAACGCTCGCCGTCGCCCTTGCGCTGCTTTGTGTGGCGCTCATGCCGGCCTCTATCCGCATCGATACCGGTCTCGCGCGACGCATCGTGCCACTGGACAGACTGCCCGGCATGCGCTGGCCCGCTCTGCTGACCCGCGCCGGGCTCGTATGCCTCCTCGCATCCTTTGTCCTGCTGCTCGTCGCCTGCTATTACATTCTGGCCGGCACCGGCTGGTAACCACGGCCTGGCGGCCGCTTTCCTCTTTCATCGGTTCAGTTCGCGGCGACTGCCTTGGTCTTTTCGGCGACCACCTTGCCGCCCGCTTCATATCCATCCGTGAGCGTATTCAGAAACGCCACCACGTCCTTGATTTCCGCCTCGTCGAGCGCCGGCTTGTCGCCCGGCTTGCGGTCGAACGGCGGCTCGGTATTCAGGTTGTCCCAGTAGCGCCGCGGCAAATCGTCGAATTTCCGCACACGGCCGTTGACGACCGGATAGAACTTCTCGGGATGCGTGTCCCGCTCGGCGTAAAAGCGCAGCACCTGTTCCAGCGAGTCGTAGATGCCGTTGTGGAAGAAGCGCTTCTTCAACGCGACGTTGCGCAGCGTCGGCGTGCGGAACAGGCCGCAAAACTCGGCGCGGCCCTTCAGATCGGTACGCTCCGGCCCACACGCGCCGAGGTCGTAAAAATGCGGATCGCGATTCACCGGCAACGCGCGATTGCGCGGCACGCCGATCGCGATCAGGCCGAAGTCGCTGAACTGCGGCGGCGCGCCGTCCCGCGTGCGCTGGCTGATGTGGCAGCTCGCACAATTGCCCTTCGTTTCGTCGTTGAACAGTTGCAGGCCGTGAAGTTCGGCCTGAGTCAGTTGCGCCTTGCCCGCCAGAAATGCGTCGTACTTGCTGGTGTACGGATAGAAAATCCCGGGTGCCTGCTCGAACGTTTCGAGCGCCTGCAACACGGCTTTGAACGTCGCTTCGTCGCTATCGAAAATGCGCGCGCCGAACGCCGCGCGGAAAGCGTCGGCATACGGCGCGGCTTTCACCGCGGCCGTGACCCTGGCCGGCGTGCTGCCCATCTCGAACGACGACAGCAGCGGAATGCGAGCCTGGTCGGCGCCGCGGTCGACGCGGCCGTCCCATGTCAAACCACCGGTCGGCCCCGCGTCCACGCTTTCGTCGCCTTCGTCGTCCGACTCGTGATAGTGCTCGGCGAACGCGGGCACCGATTGCAGATATTTGAGCGTCGGCGCGGCGCGCATGCCGGTACGGTGCATGTCGCTGCCGCCCAGTTGCACGGGCAACGCATTGGCCGGCGAAAACGCGTGGTCCGGGCTGTGGCACGACGCGCAGGCGAGTTTGCCCGAGCCGGATAACGACGCATCGAAGAAAAGCTGTTTGCCGAGCGCCGTCATTTGCCGCACGGATTCGTAGACTTGCGCGCGGCTTTGACCGGCTGGCTGGCCGGCGACCGGCGTGGCTGAAGCCGCTGTTGGCGCGGCCGCGCGCGATCCGCTGACGGCAGCGCTCGCGCCACTCGCGCCACTCGCGGCGCTTGCAGCGGCAGCGAGCGTCGCCGCAGCACCCGCAGCCGACTTCCCCGCATCGCATGCGGCCAACGTCATCGTCATTCCGGCGAGCATGAACGCCGTCAGCGGCGCCTTCATCGTCGTCGATCCGACGCATCGCCGCGCCCGCGCCACAGCGCTCCGAATCCCCGTCAAGGCAAGCCGCATAGGAATGATGTGAGTTCGCGATATCGAAGTCCGCGAGCGTATTTCATGCATATGTCGCTCACATGACATGCGGCCGACCAAAAGCATCTCGAACCAAGCTGTTCGTAAGGCGAAACACATCGTGCTGTCAACTTTCCTTGCGAAACTTTCCCGGACGGCCACCCATGCAAGGCATCACGCGGCCCGTCCCCAACGCGAGAGAGAACCCACATCTTATGAACAAGAAATTGATCTGCGCGGCGCCCCTGGCGATCGCAGCAGCGTTGAGCCTGTATGCGTGCGGCGGCAATGAGATCACGCAGCCGGACATCACATCGATCAAGACGGTCGTGGTGATTTACGCGGAGAACCGCAGCTTCGACAACCTGTACGGCAACTTCCCCGGCGCGAACGGTCTGCAGAACGTGTCGAGCGCGAGCGCGACGCAGGTGGATCGTGACGGCACGCCGCTCGCGACGCTGCCGCAAGTCTGGAACGGCCTGACGCAAACCGGCGTGACGCCGGTGGTGACGCAGGCGATGACGGCCAATCTGCCGAACAGCCCGTTCGCGATCGACGACCCGAAGGGCTTCAACACGCCGATCACCGCGACCACGCGCGACCTGTATCACCGCTTCTACGAAAACCAGATGCAGATCGACGGCGGCAAGAACGACAAGTTCGCCGCGTGGGCCGATTCGGGCGGCCTCGTCATGGGCCACTACACGCTCGACGCCGACAAGCTGCCGCTGTGGAAGATCGCACAGCAGTACACGCTGGCCGACAACTTCTTCATGGGCGCGTTCGGCGGCTCGTTCCTGAATCACCAGTGGCTGGTGTGCGCATGCACGCCGGTCTATCCGAATGCGGACAAGAGCCCGGCGGCGGCTTCGATTTCCGCGGTGGAAAGCGACGGCATCACGCTGAAGCTCGCCAGCAACTCGCCCGCGTCCGCGTTGAGCGGGCCGCCGAAATACGTGCTGTCGGGCAACCTGACGCCCGACTTCTACGCGATCAACACGATGCAGCCGCCGTATCAGCCGAGCGGCAACAAGGCGGCCGCGGGCGGCGACGCGAACCTCGCCGATCCGGCCGCGGCCACCACGCTGCCGGCGCAAACGCAGCAGCACATCGGCGATCTGCTGAACAACGCCAAGGTATCGTGGGCGTGGTATGGCGGCGCGTGGGGCGCAGCGTTGTCGGCGGCGCAAACCGGGACGTCGAACGTGATCTACGGCGCGAATCTGTCGGCGCCGAACTTCCAGCCGCATCATCAGCCGTTCAATTATTTCGCCGACCTGGCGCCGGGCACCGCGAACCGCGCACAGCATCTGCTCGACGGCGGCCTCGCCGGCTCGGAGTTCATCAAGGCGATCGATAACGGAACGCTGCCGCAAGTGACGTTCTACAAGCCGCAAGGCAACCTGAACGAGCACCCCGGCTACACGGACGTCGCGTCGGGCGACCAGCACATCGCCGATGTGATCTCGCATCTGCAGAAGAGCCCGCAGTGGAACAACATGCTGGTGGTGGTGACATACGATGAAAACGGCGGCTTCTGGGATCACGTCGCGCCGCCGAAGGCCGACCGCTGGGGCCCGAGCACGCGCATTCCGGCGTTGATCATCTCGCCGTACGCGAAGAAGGGCTACGTCGATCACACGCAGTACGACACCACATCGATCCTGCGCTTCATCACGCACCGCTTCTCGCTGCCGACGCTGCCGGGCATCGCCGCGCGCGACGCGGCGCTCGCGAGCAACGGTGGCAAGCCGATGGGCGACCTCACCGCGGCTTTGAACATCCGGCAATGAGTAGCGTAGCAGCGCGAGGGGTGTGGGGGTTCGAGTCCCCTGCACTCGCGCCGGCGTCGGACGTTCAGCGATGAATGTCCGACGAAAGCGCTCGGCAATCCGGCGCGCGGCCACCGACAGTAAGCAACAGTCGGCCTCGTGACGAGGCTTTGACAGGGCAGCTCCGGCTGCCCCTTTTTTGTTTTCGGCGCGCGCACCGGCGACGTCGTCACGCCCGCTCGCCGACGTGCTCGCGTGGCGACACAACGGGGCTTGCAATACAGCGTATGCTTCGACCGAAGGCGCGATCATCGTGTCGTCGCGAGCGGCGGCGGCGCTGAATTCCCGGCAATGCGTCGCAGCTTGGTCCACTCTTCCAGGAGCCCGACAGCATGACTGAAAAAACCATCAAAATCCCCGGCCCCGACCATCCAATCACCGTCGAACCGGCCAACGCGCGCGTCATCGTGACCGTGGCCGGCCGCGTGATCGCGGATACGAACAAAGCGCTGGCGCTGCGTGAAGCGTCGTATCCGGCGGTGTATTACATTCCGCGCGACGACGTCGACATGGCGCTGCTCGAGCGCACCGATCACGCAACTTATTGTCCCTACAAAGGCGATTGCGCTTACTACAGCATTGCGATCGGCGGAGAGCGCGCGGTGAATGCGGTATGGACGTATGAGTCGCCTTATGCGGCCGTGAAGGAGATCGCGCGACATCTCGCGTTCTATCCCGACCGGGTCGATTCGATCGACGTGCGGCCGGTAGCTTGAGAGGCAATGCGCGGGAATGCGCGCAAGATTTGAAGTACGGCAGGAGGGACTCGAACCCACCACCCTCGGCTTAGAAGGCCGATGCTCTATCCAGCTGAGCTACTGCCGTAATGAAGAGAGGCGATGCTACGCCAGGCTACGGCGTACAACGTGCATCACCCGCAATGAGAACCCGCGATCGGGAATTGGAATTGTGTGGGATCGCGCCACACACGGTCGTGGCATATCGAAATTCTAACTGACCGGCGCGGAGACTGGAAATCTCGCTCCGCGGGGTCGTCGGCATTCGTCATAGCCACGCCGGAAAACAAACAGGCCCGGCGGGTTGAGCCGGGCCCGGATTATAACCGATCGCTCCTTGCGCGCCAGCACGCGGGCGCGCAACGAGGACGGACCTCGAACGCGATCAGACCGGTTGCGGATGCAACAGGAACCAGCCGAGAAACACGATCCCCGCGATCACGCAGTACACGCCGAACGAAGCCAGACGTCCGCGACCTTCGAAATAGCGCATCAGGAAACGCACGCTCAGATACGCGGCGATCGCGGTAAGCACGCCGCCCAGCAGGGCGTCCGCCAGTTGACCGGGCGCATGAAAGAGCTTCGGCAATTCGAGCAGGCCCGCCGCGAAAATGATCGGCGTGCCGAGCAGAAACGAGAACTCGGCGGCCTTCTCGGTGGTCAAGCCGGCCGCATTGCCGGCGATCATCGTCAGACCACTGCGCGAAAAACCTGGAATCAGCGCGCCGACCTGAGCCAGCCCGACGAGAAACGCCTGGCGGAACGTCATCTTCTCCGGCGGCTGATGCGCGCGCGAGCGTTGCAGGCGGTCGCCGAACCACAGCAGCACGCCGTTGACGATCAGCGCGATCGCGACGATGCGCAGGTCGTGAAAAATCAGTTCGAGCCGCTTCTCGAGCAGCAGTCCGACGATACCCGCCGGAATCGTGCCGATGATGAGCGCCCACATCATGTGCGCGTCGTCATTGCGGCGGCCGCCGAGCGAGGCGAAGAAGCCGCGCACCAGCGCGCACCAGCGCTCGCGGAAGTACCACAGCAGCGCGAACGCGGTGCCGAGGTGCAACGCGACGAGAAACGGCAGCAACTGCGGCGCGTGCTTGTCGATATGCATGTCGAACAATGCGGGCACCAGCAGCGTATGACCGAGACTGCTCACGGGAAACAGTTCGGTGACGCCTTGCAGCACGCTCAGAAAGATCAGAAACGACAGGTTCACGCGGCGGTCCTTGTAAGGAAAGTGTCGGGGAACAGCGCGCCGCAAGGGAGTGACCGGCGCGTCAAAAGCGCGTCGATTATGCCTGGCTGCAATGTCAGCGCCAAGCGTTTGAGCCTCGATCGGGGAAATATTGATGCGCTGCGTCACAACTGGAAACCGTTGTTACGCGCCGGAAAAAGAAACGGGCCGCCGCGAACGGCGACCCTGTCATCATGAGAAATTCGTGAGCTTCAAGCGACCGGCTTCACGCCAGTGCGCAGTGGCGGGCCGGCAGGCGAAACGAAAGGTGGGATCAGCGCTCGAGCTGGTAGAAAAAGTAGACCGTGCTTGCTGCGAACATGCCGAACAGTGCGACACCCATTGCCATTGCGAGATCCATCACGCCCTCCTGAGCCGGTCTCGCCCGGTGTTCTGATCACCGGGCAGTGAGACGGATTATCTGCAAGGAAGCCCCTTGTGCGACACCCGCAATTTCCCCAGAAGGGTTTCCCCGTAGCACAAAGCGGCGCAAAATCTTCGTCTGACAACGCACATATTCGGCGTTGTCGGGCGTCCGGCACGTTCGTGAGGTATGCGTCGGATGCGTCTGCCAACCTTCACTCAACCTGACCAACCAGCCCATCGACCATGCCCCTTTCCCCGCAACAGGACATTCTCGAAATCGCCCAGGACGCCTCCGTGCTCCGCTTCGCGCCGCAAGCCGGCGGCCGTCTGTTGTCGTGGACGATCGACGGCGAGGCCGTGATTCATTGGCCCGAGCACGCCGACTGGAGTCAGCCCGCGCGGATCCGTGGCGGCAATCCACTGCTGTTTCCGTTTCTCGGCCGCCATCGTGTCGACGGCAAGATCGGCTATTGGCGCGACGCCGCGGGCGCGGTGCGCGAGTTGCCGATGCACGGCTTCGCGCGCGACCTGCCGTTCGACGCCCATGCCGACGTTCATGGCGCCGGCCTGCGCATGGTGCTGACCGACAACGCCGCGACGCGCGTCTTCTATCCGTTCGGCTTCCGGTTCGAGGCGGTCTACACCCTGATCGACGCAGCCACGCTCGAAGTCACGCTGCGCACCGCCAACACCGGCGACGCGCGGCTGCCCTACTACGCCGGCCATCACTTCTACTTCACGCTGCCGCACGCGCAGCGCGGCGAGACCTCGCTGGAACTGCCGCGCACCGAACGCCGCCATCAGCAGGACGACGGTTCGATCAGCGCCGCCGAGCCGGGCGAAGCGCGCTACACGCTCGACGAGGCGCGCATTCATGACCGGTTCCATTGCCTCGTCGGCGAACCGGATCAACCGGTGCGGCTCATCGCGCCTAGGCTCAACCGGCTCGTCACCATCGATCTGCAGCGGCCGGACTCGGTGCCCTGGTACGCCGTCACCACGTGGACCGAAGCCGCTGATTCCGACTTCTACTGCGTCGAGCCGTGGCTGGGACTGCCGGACGCGATCCACAACGGCATGGGTTTGCGCTGGCTCGAACCGGGACAAACCGAGGCGGCCACGCTGCGTATCAACGTCGGCAAGCTGCGCTGATGGCGGCTTTCACGTCGAGCGACGCGCGGTGGATGGGGCCGCGTTGCGCCGCGTTTCATGCCGCGCGTGGTCTTGTCGCTGCCCGTTTTTCGCGTGTTGCAACGCAAAACCGTTAGAATCGGACGCTTTGCATCCACCTGCCGCGTGATCGGGATCGGCGCGCGGCAGCGCTTTGCGAGGTCCAATGCGGGGAACAACAAGAATGATCAAACGGCTCGCCTGCGCGTCGTTGGTGGCGCTGCTCGTCGCGTGCGGGTCGGCGCCGGTGGCGCCAGGCTTCTATCGGGTCGAACGGGGCGATACGCTGTCGAAAATCGCGCGCAGCAACCGGCAATCGGTGCAAAGCATCGTGCGCTGGAACAACCTGACCAACCCGGACAGCATCGAGGTCGGCCAGGTGCTGCGCGTCGTGCCGCCAGGCGGAGCATCGACGAGCGGCGCGACACGCAGCAACGGCGGTGCGAGCGCTTCGGCGTCGCCGCGCCCGGCGCCGGCCTCGGAGGACAGCGCGCCGTCGTCCGCGCCGGCTTCCGCGATTTCGCTGATCTGGCCGGCCGACGGCACCGTGATCCGGCGCTTCGACGGCGCCAATTCCAAGGGCATCGATATTTCGGCGGCCGCGGGCACACCGGTGGTCGCCGCGGCGGCCGGCACGGTCGTGTATGCGGGCAACGGTTTGCGCGGTTACGGCAATCTGCTGATCCTCAAACACAATGCCGAGTACCTGACCGCTTATGCGCACAACCGCGTGCTGCTGGTGAAGGAAGGCCAATCGGTCGCGCGCGGCGAAAAGATCGCCGAGGTGGGCAACACGGATACCGATCGTGTCATGCTGCACTTCGAGTTGCGCTATCAGGGCCGCTCGATCGATCCGTCGAAGGCGCTGCCGCCCAGATAGGGGCGCGTCTAAAGCGCTGGCACGCGCCCTGCATCCGCGGTCGAGGGAACCTCTCGCGTGCTACGCTCTTTCCGACACGCGACGTGGCCGTGCGCCACGTCTTTCCCGTCATCTGTGAGGAATCTGTCATGAAGAGCGCATTTGCGTCCGTCGCGACCGCGGCGGCGATCGGTCTTGGCCTGCTGACGCTCGGCGGCCTCGGCGGCTGCTCCAGCACCACCACCATGACGTACCTGCCTAGCGGCGAAACCGGCTTTGCAATCAACTGCAGCGGCAGCGACGCCAGTTCCAGTTGGGGCGAGTGCTACAAGCGCGCCGGCGAAGTCTGCGGCAATTACGGCTACGACGTCGTTTCAAAAGACGTCGACAGCGGCGGCACTTCCGGCGGCTCGGTCGGCGGGATTTTCGGCGCGAATGTGAAGAACCGGTCGATGGTGATTCGCTGCAAACAATGACGGCCCGGCCCGCAACAAGCGGCACCGCAGGCACTGGCAGCAGATCCGCCGGAACCGGCAGGCATTAGCGCCTCCGCCGCCTTCGCGAGCGCGGACGGAGGCCGCAGCGAAATCCAAACCGCGCGCGCGACGACGCCCCTTGGCGAGGCGCCCAAAAAAATCAAGCACATCGTGAGCGACAAAAAGGGATGTCACTTTCACGATCGACGGCGTATGAATCGGAGCAAAAAAAAGCCCGGCGCGAGGCCGGGCTAACGGGGGTTCGGCGCATATCGGCAAAGGACCGGTTCACCATGCGCCAGAACGAAATCTAACAACTCGCTTTTACAAGCGCAATATATTAATTTCTCACGCAATGTGATGCGGCGTACGGATTCCGCATTATGTGAACCAGAAACGCCGGCAATAACCACGCTCAATCCGCCCACCGTTTCGTCAGGCAAAGCGATTAAGCGCGCCGAAGAAAATCCGTGCATCGCCCGACAGACGGGGCACCCAGGCTTATACCCAAAGCGCGTTCAAAAACCCTGAAGAAAGACTAAAAACCGATTTTGGCGAGGCGCACCCCGGCATAATCGTGGCGCATTTCGCGCCGCTCAGACTTGGTGCGCAAACACACCAATGCGGGCATTTAATCCGCGTTGATCCGTACGAATAAATCGAGGGAATTTCGTCACAGGAAAAATTCGCGAATGGCGAAATAATTAAAATCTGGCAATAACATACAAATTGCGAAGTTTTAAAATCAAACCATTATTCATTCTACCAATGGAATGATATGCGCGTCGCCCGTCGATTCGAACCGGCCATTGGTCTCGCCGGGCCGGCTAAAACCCCGGCTCACATGACTCGCAAACCGAGTTCGGTGACGAGCACCGCAGCTTGATGATGCGAAATCGTCGCGCCCTTGAAGAGCGCCGCATCGACAAGCCGCACGCCGCTCAAATCGGCTTCGCGCAAATCGGCGCCGTCGAAGCGTGCGCCCTTCAGATGCGCGTCCTTCAGGCTGCCGCCCTCGAAGATCGCCTCGCGGAAATCGACGCCGGCGAGATCGGCATCCGAGAAATCGAGTTGCTGGAGCGTGGCCTTGCGAAACGACAGGCCGCGCAAATGCGCGCCCACCAGCAAGCTTTCGACGAAGCTCAAGCCAAGCGCGGCGCAAGCCTCGAAATTCGCGCCCGTCAGCTTGCAGCCGTGAAACGACGCCGACGCGAGCTTGGCGCGCCGCCAACTGGTGTTGTTCAGATCGCTCGACTGGAACGCCGCGTCGACCAGGTCGGCGGACGCGAAATCCGCCTCGCGCCCGCGGCAACGGACCCAGCGCGTCTGCGAGAGCGCCGCGCCGAAAAACGAGGTCTCCACAATCGTGCAGCGATGAAATTCGGCGCCGCGCAGATCGAGCCGCGACAGATCGGCGCCTTCGAAATCGCAGTCGGCGAAATGAAGCGGCTGCCGGGGCGGCTCGCTATCGCTCGCGCGATTCGCCGCGATGAGGCGCTCCACGTCGGCCCGCGCAAGCGTGGCGCCGAGCACTTGATGAGCTTGCGCGCCCGCAGCCGGCGCCGTTGAATCCAGTGACATGAGGGTTCAGAATCAGAATTTCGCAAGACCCAAAGCCTACCGGAATGCGCGCCGCCCTGGCGGTCCGCGCCAATGGTTTATAGTGACGGCCCGTCAAAAACGCGCGAACGATGACTTCCAACGACGCCACCCACAGCCCGCTGTACGCGAAACTGCTCGCCGAAACCGCCAAGATCGGCTGGCCCGAACTCGAACGCTTTTTCGCGCGCGGCATGCTGCTGCGCGTCGCACGCGACCTCGATCTGGTCAGCGTCGCCGAAGCCATCGCCAGCGACGACACCACGCAGGTCACGCAATGGCTGTCCGCCGGCCTCGTCGAACGCGTGCAGGCGGAGACCGCCGCGGATTTCGCCGCGCGCGATCCCGATCTGTGGGCGGTGGTCGTCTCTCCTTGGGTGTGCGTGCAGGAACGCGGTTGAGCGAACCCGCGCACGGCCCGAAGGAAGCCCCTTCGGGGGACGGCACGGGCACGGCCACGCCCGCAGTGCCGGCGCACTGGCATCGCCGGGTGCTGACGCTGGCGTTTCCCATCGTCCTCGCCAATCTGACGCAGCCGATTCTCGGCGCGGTCGACACCGCCGTCGCCGGCCATTTCGACGGCGCGTCGTATCTCGGCGGCGTGGCGCTCGGCGGCGTCTTTTTCAACTTCGTGTTCTGGGGCTTCGGCTTTTTGCGCATGGGGACCACGGGCCTCGTCGCGCAAGCGCATGGCGCGCGCGACGAGGCCGGGCTGCGCAACGACGTCGTGCGCGCGCTGCTGCTCGCAGCCGCCATCGGCGCGGCGGTGCTGGCGCTGCAAATGCCGCTGATCGAGTACACGTTGCGCGCGATCGGCGGCAGCGAGGCCGTGCAGCATCAAGCGCGCATCTACTGCCACGCGCGCATCTGGGCGGCCCCGCTCGCGCTCGGCAATTACGTCGTGCTCGGCTGGCTGCTCGGCACGCAGCAAGTGCGACTCGCGCTGCTCTCGCAAGTGTTCATCAACAGCGTGAACATTGTGGCGGTACTGCTGTATGTGCATGGATTCGACTGGGGTGTGGCCGGCATCGGCGCCGCGACCGCCACGGCCGACGCGCTCGGCTTCGTGCTCGGCGCCGCGCTGCTGTGGCGCGGCCGGCCGCGCGGTTTGCCCGCGCTGAACCGCGCGGCCTTGCTCGACGCGGCGGCGCTCAGGCGTCTGGTGGTGCTCAATCGCGACATCTTCGTCCGCACGCTGTGCCTGCTTCTGTCGTTTGGCTGGTTCGCGCATCTCGGCGCGAGCCAGGGCGACGCCATCCTCGCCGCCAACGCGCTGCTGCTGAATTTTCAAACCTTCATGGCCTACGGACTCGACGGCTTCGCGCACGCCGCCGAAGCGCTCGTCGGCGCGGCGATCGGGGCGCGCGACCGGCACGGCTTCAGACAGGCCATTAGCGTGACGGCGCTGTGGTCCGCGCTCGGCGCGCTGGGTTTCTCGCTCGTGTATTGGGGCGCGGGCGCATGGATCGTCGAGCGACTGACCGATCAGGCCGCGGTGCGCGCCGCCGCTGAAACGTATCTGCCTTGGGCCGCGTTGTCGCCCGTGGTGTCGGTGTGGGGCTTCGTGCTCGACGGCGTGTTCATCGGCGCGACGCGAACGCGTGAACTGATGATGTCGATGGTGGTGTCGTTCGCGGTGTTCGTGGCGGCGTCGTGGCTGTTGCTGGCGCTCTTCGGCAATCACGGTTTGTGGGCCGCGATGCTGATCTTCATGGCCGCGCGGGGCGTGACGCTCGCGCGCTATCTGCCGGGCATCGTGCGCGGCATGGCGGGTGCGAACGGCTAGCCGTCGATTGTGCGTCCGCGTGGCATGCCTTTGTTGCAACGCGAATCTGACGCGAGGCGGTGCCTTGCACCTGTCGCCAAGACGTGACGCGCAGCGATCTCATGCATTCCGACCGCGGCGCGGTGATGGCTTGAAACAGGCGCATGCATGTCGCGCATGAGACGGGCTCTGGAATGACCGCAGCCCGCGCGCTCCGTGCGAACTGCATGCGTAACTGTGAGCGCGCGCGCGTCGGCGCTTTCGCTTTGATCTTCAGTCGACGCTCAAGGCGAGACCGGCGCGGGCACCATCGAGGGCGGCCGATTGTCGGTGGGCACCCCGTGATAGTCGGCGGGATCTTGCGGCGGCGGACCGCCGTGACGGCCGGGACCGTTCGCACAGCCGGCGAGGCCAGCGACCAGCAGCAGCACAACCAATGGGACGCGAATCATGGACACCAATCTCTCTCGAAACAGAATGAAGTAGCGGCAGCAAGCGCAAACCTGACGCGCTTCCAACCAGGCGCCGAGAGTCTACCCGCAAAGCACATTCCTCGCCGCCGCGATAAGCGAGGTACATCCCTGAAAGACGCCTGGACACACCGCGACGGATTTCGGTTTCCCGTATTGCGGCAAACGCTCTTCGGCTCCCAAATCGCCGGGCGTGACCTACTATTGATGTCACAGGCGCACGTCATAGGAGACTGCCATGGACGCTGAATCGATCGCAGGTCTGGTCGGGCTCGCAATAGGTCTGCTCGTGCTGCTGGCGCTGTCGATTTTCGAATCGCGGGAATACAAGCGCGAGCACCACGGCGAAGGCATGCTGCATCACTGGGTCACCCATCAGCACATGCATATGCCGCACTGGATGCGTCGCCGGCACTGAACAGGGTACTCGCGCTCGTTCGGCCTTTTCGTGGATTCGGTTGACAACGCGGCAGCGACTCCTAGGCCAAGCGGGAACCGCACCCGACGGCGCGGCGCTTGCGCCCGTCGATTCTTTCGACCACTACGACGACCGGGTCGCCGCGGCTACCGCGCGCCGGCTACGATCGTTATCGGCCCGCCCCGGCTGCAATGCCTTGCATGCACGCCGTCGCCCATCAAACACCGCCCCGGATACAGGCGCCGTGCGCGCAAGTTTTTCCTGCCTGCAGTGGCATGAAAACGCCGTCGCCCCACAACGCGCAGCCACACGCCCGGCGGCTTGCCCTCCCCGCCTTGTTCCCCGATAGGCACGTGCCTTGCTCACTCACACCTGAAGGCGCGCATGCCGCGCGCCGATCGTCCCGGCGTGCATGCGCCGACCATCAGACCATGTGGCCCAGCCTCTGAGGGCCGGACAGGAGAACTCGAATGACCATCGGAACCATACTGCTTATCGTGCTCATCCTTCTGCTGATTGGCGCATTGCCGAGTTGGCCGTACAGCAGCGGTTGGGGCTATGCGCCGACCGGCGTGATCGGCGTCGTCTTGATCATCGTGATCGCATTGCTCGTGATGGGGCGGCTATAGAAGCATGGCCGCGCGCTGCCTTTTCGCGCCGGCGCAATTCGTGATTGACTCTGGCACCCAATGCCAGATAGAATCTCGGATTCGTCGGAGCGTAGCGCAGCCTGGTAGCGCATCTGATTTGGGATCAGAGGGTCGAAGGTTCGAATCCTTTCGCTCCGACCACGAAAAGCAATACGAAACCCGCGTCGCCTCCGGCTTCGCGGGTTTTTGCTTTTGGGCGTTGCATTTGCTATCGGGCTATCGCGCATTTCGCATTTCGCATTTCACTTAGGAATCGATGAGGGCATCGACTTGCGGACTCACAATGCCGCATGCGACAGTGAGTGAAAAACGGGCAAAAACCCGCGCAGCCATCCTGGCCGCCAACCGGAGCAAACCCCAGCAACCAGAATCAAGGAGACATGCATGGACCTGATTCTCTGGCGTCACGCCGAAGCCGAAGACTTTGCCGCCAGCGATCTGTCCCGGGCGCTCACTACCCGGGGCCGCAAGCAGGCGCAAAACGTCGCCAAATGGCTGCGCGCGCGGCTGCCCGACGACGCCGTGGTCCTCGCGAGTCCGGCCGTGCGCACCATTCAAACCGCGGAGACCTTGAGCGACCAGTATCGCGTGATGCGCGAACTCGCGCCCAACGCCAGCGCCAATGACGTGCTCGAGGCGGCCGGCTGGCCCAAGGGCATCGCGCAAACGGTGGTGGTGGTCGGCCATCAACCCACGCTCGGCCACGTCGCCGCGCGGCTCGTCGGCAACAGCGAGGCAAGCTGGCCACTGAAAAAAGCCGGCGTATGGTGGATCGCGAGCCGTGAACGCGACGGTGATGAACAGGCCGTGCTGCGCGCCGCGATCAGTCCCGATCTGATCTAGGCAACACGGCGTTCAAAGCCCGCGCAACAACGCGTGCCGCCAGCGCAAAACCCGCGCGCGAAAGCGCGGCATGGCGAGCCGCAAGCTCCGCATGCTGACGGGCAGTCATCCAATCGTCACGGCTTTGCCATGCGAGCGTCACCGGGCGTTACTACATTGGCGAAAAAAGAATTCTCCCTTTTTTCGACCAGGACGCCCCATGCGAGAACTGCCGACGCCTACCCTGCCCCTCGCTTCGATCTTCGAGTTGCGTCGTCTGCCGCGCGCCGAAGAGACGGTCACCGCCCAGCATCGCCTGCAAGTCACGTGGGCCCGCACGGATGAAGAGCTGCGCGAGGCGCAGCGTCTGCGCTACCGCGTGTTCGCCGACGAAATGGGCGCGCGCCTGACGGGCCCCGCAGGTCTCGACGTCGATGCATTCGATAACTACTGCGATCATCTGCTGGTGCGCGATCTCGACACGCTGAAAGTGGTCGGCACGTATCGCGCGTTGCCGCCACACCAGGCGGCACGCATCGGGCGCCTGTATGCGGAAAGCGAATTCGACGTGTCGCGTCTCACGCACCTGCGCGCGAAGATGGTCGAAGTGGGCCGCTCATGCGTGCATCCCGACTATCGCAGCGGCTCGGTGATCATGTCGCTGTGGGCCGGGCTCGCCGGGTACATGAAACACAACGGCTACGAAACGATGCTCGGCTGCGCGAGCGTCGCGATGGTCGACGGCGGCCACTACGCGGCGAATCTGTATTGCTCGCTGCGCGATAGCGCCATGACGGCGCCGGAATATCGCGCGTTCCCGCACACGCCGTTGCCCGTGGACGAATTGCAAACGGGCGCCGATGTCGCGCCGCCGCCGCTCGTGAAGGGTTATCTGCGTCTGGGCGCGAAGATTTGCGGCGCGCCCGCATGGGATCCCGACTTCAACACCGCGGACTTCCTGACGCTGTTCCGTCTGTCCGACATCAATGCGCGTTACGCCCGCCATTTCCTCGGCGATGCGATGCCGCGCTGAGCAGCAGCGATGTTCAAAAGCAAAGCCCGGCAATGACCGGGCTTTGCTCTTTTCACCGACGATGAGACGCGCTTCAATCGTCGGTATAAACCACCCGATACGGGATGCCAACCTTCTCCCATTCCGCGGCTTCCTGGATCAGGCTGTAATCGGTCAGCGGATTGTTCGCCACCCATTCGTTCGGCAGACGCACCTCATAGCCGCCGTTGGCCTGCGCAACCGCGATATTCGGCAAGCCGACATCCGCACGCCGACGGCACAACAGCGCCGCGAGCCGCAGACAGAAGAGCAGCGGCCATTCCACTTCACGCGTTTGCGAGAGCTTGCCGAGCTTGCCCGCGTGACCGAGCACGAGCGCGGCGAGCCGCGCCTGGTCGGTGCGTGAAAAACCCGGCATGTCCGCGTTGCTGGCGATATAGGCCGAATGCTTGTGATACGCGCTGTGCGAAATCGATAGCCCGATTTCATGCAGCGCCGCCGCCCAACCGAGGAACATGCGGTTTTCCAGCCGGCGCTCCTCGTCCGGCTCCGCGAACTGGTCGTAAAAGCGCACCGCGAGTTCGCCGATACGCCCGGCCTGCGCACGATCCACGCCATAGCGGCGCATGAAGCCCTCCACCGTGACCGTGCGCATGTCTTCGTGCTGCGAACGGCCCAGCAGGTCATACAGCACGCCGAGACGCAGTGCGCCGTCTGTCGTATCGACGTAATCGACGCCGAGTTCGTCGAACACCGCGATCATGATCGACAGGCCGCCGGCCAGCACCGGCACGCGATCGCTCTTCAACGCGACGAGCTTCAAACGATTGACGTTCTCCGCCTTGATCAACGCGCGCTTGAGCCGCTCCAGCCCGCCGCGCGAAATGCCGTGGGTGACGCCCGGATCGTTGAAGCCGTTGGCCTCGACCAGTTCGGCCAACGCGCGCGCGGTGCCGGACGAACCGATCGCCTGCTCCCAACCGGTTTTCTTGTATTCGGCGGAAATGATCTGGATTTCGCGGCCCGCGGCGAGTTCGGCCTGGCGCATCGTGTATTCGTCGACATTGCCTGCCGGGAAGAACGTCCGGCTATGGCTCACGCAGCCGATGTACAGGCTCTCCATCTTGATCGGCGTGTAATGCGAACCGATGATGAATTCCGTCGAGCCGCCGCCGATATCGACCACGAGTCGCTTGCCGGCACTGGCGGGCACCGAGTGCGCGGCGCCCGCATAGATCAGGCGGGCTTCCTCGCGCCCGGCGATCACCTCGATCGGGAAGCCGAGCGCGGCTTGCGCCTCACCGAGAAATTCGCCCGCGTTCTTGGCGATGCGCAGCGTATTGGTGGCGACCGCGCGAACGTGGTCGGGATGAAAGTCGCGCAGCCGCTCGCCGAACCGCTTGAGCGCGTCCCAGCCGCGCACTTGCGAGGCGCGATCGAGCATCTTGTCGCGCGATAAACCGGCGGCAAGACGCACCGGCTCACGCAATGCGTCGACCTGATAGATCTGGCTGCCCGCGTCGGTTTCCTCGACCCGGCCCACGATCAGACGGAAGCTGTTGGAGCCGAGGTCGACGGCGGCGAGGAGTTGTGGCGTATTGACCATCGGGTAAGCGGACTCCATGCGCGCGAGCGCGGCGGCGGTGGATGCGGAAGACACCGGATGCTCACCCGGCGCTTTGGGCGTCTTGTGGCCGGCCGCGCTGTTCAAAGACGCCATTCTAAGCGTACGGGGCCTCACGATGTCACCTCGCAGCAATGGGGGTGCCCCATGGTCCCATATGCACTGCGTCATATTGACGACACGCGGCGAATACGGCGTAGAATTTATAACATCGAGAATGTCATAACCTTGTCATCATACTGTGAGAATTTCCGAGCGTCTTTTCGCGTCTCTACCTGATCCTCCATTCTCGCTGCCGATGTCCATCCGCTACCCGTTATTGAATCGCGAACTGGGCATTCTGGGTTTCAACGAGCGTGTGTTGGCGCAAGCAGCCGACCCCGCCGTTCCTTTGCTCGAACGCCTGCGCTTCATTTGCATCACCAGTAGCAATCTCGACGAATTTTTCGAAGTCCGCATGGCCGGACTGCAGGAACAGATGCGCGACAACCCCGGCGCGTTGTCGCCGGACGGCATGTCGTTGCAGCACGTCTACGACCTCGTGGTCGAGCGCGCGCAGAAGCTCGTGCATCGTCAATACACCATGCTGCACGATACGGTGCTGACCGCGCTCGAAGCGGAAGGCATCTACTTTCACGGCACCGAAGCATGGAACGAAGCGCAGACCGAATGGGCGCGCGACTATTTCTTCAATGAACTGCTGCCGGTGCTCACGCCGATCGGGCTCGACCCCGCGCACCCGTTTCCGCGTGTGCTCAACAAGAGCCTGAACTTCGTCGTCGAACTCGAAGGCAAGGACGCGTTCGGCCGCCAGGCGATGATGGGCATCGTGCAAGCGCCGCGCGCACTGCCGCGGCTCGTACGCATGCCGCAGGAACTGTCGGGCTATCCGCATGGTTTCGTGCTGCTCAGTTCGCTGTTGCAGCGCTTTGTCGGCGAGCTGTTTCCGAACCTGGTGGTGCGAAGCTGCAATCAGTTTCGCATCACGCGCAATAGCGAACTGTTCGTCGACGAAGACGAGATCACCAATCTGCGCGTCGCGTTGCAGGGCGAATTGCCCGCGCGCCATCTGGGCAATGCGGTGCGGTTGGAAGTGTCGGCGGAAACGCCCGCGCACGTCGTGCGGCGCCTGCTCGACGAGAGCAGCCTCACCACCAAGGATTGCTATTTCGCCGACGGCCCCGTCAATCTCGTTCGGCTCATGCAATTGCCGGAGATGGTGGACCGGCCCGACCTGAAGTTCGTGCCGCACATCCCTTCGATTCCGCCGCAGATCGCCAACAGCACCAGCCTGTTCGACGTGATCGATCAGGGCGACGTGCTGCTGCATCATCCGTATGAGAGCTTTCAGCCGGTGCTGGAACTGCTGTTGCAGGCGGCAAAAGATCCGAACGTGGTGGCGATCAAGCAAACCATCTATCGCACCGGCACCGACTCGCCGCTCATGGACGCGCTGATGCAAGCCGCGCGCAACGGCAAGGAGGTGACGGTGGTGGTCGAACTGCTCGCTCGCTTCGACGAGGAAACCAATATCAACTGGGCGGCGCAGCTCGAAGCGGTGGGCGCGCACGTGGTGTATGGCGTGGTGGGCCACAAGTGCCACGCGAAGATGATGCTGATCGTGCGGCGCGTGTCGGCCGGCGGCAAGACCACGTTGAAGCGCTACGTCCACCTCGGCACCGGCAACTATCATCCGCGCACCGCGCGTCTTTATACCGACTTCGGCCTGATGACCGCCGATCAGAAGATCTGCGAAGACGTGCACCACGTGTTCCAGCAACTGACCGGCATTGGCGGCGAACTGAAGCTGCACGAACTGTGGCAATCGCCGTTCACGCTGCATCCAAAACTCGTTGAATCGATTCGCGCCGAGGCCGAGCATGCGCGCGCCGGCAACAAGGCGCGCATCGTCGCGAAGATGAACGCGCTGCTCGAACCCACCGTGATTGCCGAGCTATACGAAGCGTCACAGGCGGGCGTGAAGATCGATCTGATCGTGCGCGGCGTGTGTTCGTTGCAGCCGGGCGTGCCGGGGCTGTCGGAGAACATCACGGTACGCTCGATCGTCGGGCGCTTTCTCGAACATCATCGTATCTATTACTTCTACGACGGCGGCAAGGAACAGGTTTATCTGTCGAGCGCCGACTGGATGGACCGCAATTTCTTCCGTCGTGTCGAAGTCGCGTTTCCGATCAACAACCGGCGCCTGAAGCGGCGTGTGATCGCCGAAGGTCTGTCGGCGTTTCTCGGCGACAACCAGTCCGCGTGGCTGATGCAAAGCGACGGTCACTATCGGCGTCGCCGGCCGGGAAAATCGTCGCGCAATGCGCAGATGAGTTTGCTGGGGAAGTTCTGCCCGTGAGCTGACGGTCGTGGCGCTCGCTTCGGTGAGCGTGAACCGGCCATACGCGGGCCACACGCGATATAAAGCCCGCCTTGCGTTCTTGCCAGGCGGGCTTGTCTTTTCAGCCGCTGCGCGCGCCGCTCAAGCCGGCGCCGGTTGCCGGCGTGCCGTGCGATATGTCGGAAAGCGCACGGTGAAGGTACTGCCGCGGCCTTCCTCGCTCTTCACTTCGAGTTGTGCATCGTGCCGTTGCAGCACGTGCTTGACGATCGCGAGGCCCAGGCCCGTGCCGCCCGTGTCGCGTGAGCGGCTGCGATCGACGCGATAGAAGCGCTCGGTCAGCCGCGGAATGTCCGCCGCCGGAATGCCCAAGCCGCTATCGGTGACGGAGAACACCGCGCCGCCGCCGCTCGCCTGCCAGTTCACCCTGATTGCGCCGCCGTCCGGCGTGTAGCGAATCGCATTCGTCACGAGATTGCCGAGCGCGCTGAGGATTTCCGTTTCCACGCCGGTCACGGTGAGGCCTTCGTCCACCTCGAACGCGATCTTGTGATGATCGCTCGACAGGCTTTCCGCATCGTGCTTCAGATGCCGCAGCACCGCGCGCATGTCGATCATCTGATCGCTCGGCGGCTTGTTGTCGCCCTCGAGCTTGGCGAGCACCAGCAGATCATTGACGATGTGGCGCATGCGCGAGGCCTGCTGCTCCATCAGTTCCAGATAACGCCCGCGTTCGGCTTCGTTCAGCGGCAATTCGCGCATCGTCTCGAGGAAACCGGAGAGCACCGTGAGCGGCGTCTTCAGTTCATGCGAGACGTTGGCGACGAAGTCGCGCCGCATGGCGTCGGTGCGCTCCAGTTCGGTGATGTCTTGCGAGAGCACCAGCTTGCGGTTTTCGCCGTAGGGAAACACCTGCACCGACAGCACGTTCTGGCGCTTATCGCCCATGCCGCGCATGATCAGCATTTCTTCGTAGCGATGCGAATTCAGGTAGCGGACGAAGTCGGGCTGACGCACCAGATGCGTGATGTGCTGACGCAGATCGCGCTTCGCGTCGAGACCGAAATGCAGTTCGGAGATGGCGTTGCACCATTCGATCTGGTCGTGGTCGTCGAGCATCGCGACACCGTTCGGCGACGCCTGGATCGCCTGGATGAAACGCGAATGCTGCTGCTCGACCTGGCGCACCTGAGCGTGCCAGCGCTTCGCGAGCTTATGCAGACGGTAGTAGATTTCGCCCCAGATGCCGGGGGCGCTCGGCACCTCGCCGTAAACCGGCGCGTCGAGCAGGCGCCAGAGCTGCTGCTTGTGGAAAGTGCTGAAGAAGCTCTGCGCGAGCAGCAAGACGATCGCGAGGACGAGTGCCGCCTTGACGTTCACGAGCGCGCCGACCACCACGCACAGAACAGCCAGCAGCACGACCGACACGATGGAGCGCGCCCAGATGATGTTCATGGTCTAGCGATCGAGAGGAAGGACGTATGCGCCGGGGCGGCGAGTTCAGGCGCTCTTCGCAAGCCGGTAGCCGCTGCCGCGCACCGTCTCGATCATAGCATCGCACCCGGCCGGCTTGAGCGCCGCGCGCAGGCGCTTGATGTGCACGTCCACCGTGCGTTCCTCGACGAATACATGATCGCCCCACACCTGATCGAGCAGTTGCGTGCGGCTATGCACGCGCTCCGGATGCGTCATGAAGAAGTGCAGCAGACGGAATTCGGTCGGACCGAGGTCGAGCTTGATCTCGCTGCCTTCCGCATGCGCGGCCACGCGATGCGTCGCCGGATCGAGCTTCAGGCCGTTGATCGCGACCACGTCCTCGGTAAGCTGCGGCGCGCGGCGGCGCAGCACCGCCTTGATGCGCGCCATCAGTTCCTTGGGCGAGAACGGCTTGGTGACGTAGTCGTCCGCGCCGATTTCGAGGCCGAGCACCTTGTCCTGCTCATCCCCACGCGCGGTCAGCATGATGATCGGAATGTGCCTGGTCCGCTCGTTGCTGCGTAGGTCGCGCGCGAACGCAATGCCGGACTTGCCCGGCAGCATCCAGTCGAGCAGGACGAGATCGGGCAACACGTCGCTGATCAGGTTTTGCGCCTGCTCCGCGTTGTACGCGCGAATCGGGCAGTGTCCGGCGTGTTGAAGATTCACCGAAATCAGTTCGGAAATGGCGGGCTCATCTTCAATGACGAGAATGCTGCTGGGCATCGGCACCTCTGGTCCTTATCTCTGGATTAACTGAGCGCTTCGCGTTCGAGCGCGTCGCGCGACTTGTGGCGCACGTCGGTGCCCTTCACGATGTAGATGATGAATTCGGCGATGTTCTTCGAGTGGTCGCCGATCCGTTCGATCGCCTTGGCGATGAACAGAAAATCGAGGCCCACCGAAATCGAACGCGGATCTTCGGTCATGTACGAAATCAGCTTGCGAACGAACGCGCGGAATTCCTCGTCGATCGCCTTGTCGTCGCGCACGATCTGCGCGGCGGCCACCGTGTCGAGACGCGCGAACGCGTCCAGCGCGCGGCGCAGAATCGACACCGCCATTTCGCCCGACAGTTTGATCTCGGCGATATTGATGGTGCGCGACGCGCCGTCTTCCATCAACCGCTTGGTGCGCTTGGCGATTTTTTCGGCTTCGTCGCCGGCGCGTTCGAGATTCGTGATGGTCTTGGAAATCGCGATCAACAGGCGCAGGTCGCGCGCGGCCGGCTGGCGGCGCGCGATGATGTTGCTGCACTCCTCGTCGATTTCAATTTCCATCGTGTTCAGGCGCTCTTCGGCGGCGATCACCTGTTCGGCGATGTCGAGATCGAATTCGTTGAGCGCCCGCATGGCGTTGACGATCTGCGATTCGACGAGGCCGCCCATTTCGAGCACCTTCGAGGAAACCAGATTCAGGTCGGCGTCGAACTGGCTGGACAGGTGTTTATCGGACATGTCGTACTCCGTTATTGTGCTCGGCGGCTTAGCCGAAGCGGCCAGTGATGTAATCCTCGGTTTCCTTGCGGACCGGCTTGATGAAGATCTTTTCGGTGTCGCCGAACTCGATCAGTTCGCCAAGGTACATATAGGCAGTGTAGTCCGAACAGCGGGCCGCCTGTTGCATGTTGTGCGTGACGATCACCACCGTGTAATCGCTCTTCAGTTCGGCGATCAGTTCCTCGATACGGCCCGTCGAAATCGGGTCCAGCGCGGAGCACGGTTCGTCGAGCAACAGCACTTCGGGACGGATCGCGATACCGCGCGCGATGCACAAACGCTGCTGCTGACCGCCCGACAACCCATAGCCGCTCTGGCCGAGCTTGTCCTTCACTTCGTTCCACAGCGCGGCCTTGGTCAACGCCCATTCCACGCGGTCGTCCATCTCCGAGCGCGGCAGCGTTTCGAACATCTTCACGCCGAACGCGATGTTGTCGTAGATCGACATCGGGAACGGCGTCGGCTTCTGGAACACCATGCCGATCCGCGCGCGCAGCAGCGAGATATCGCGCTTGGAGGTCAGCAGGTTCTCGCCGTCCATCAGGATCTCGCCTTCGGCGCGTTGCTCCGGATAGAGCGCATACATCTTGTTGAAGGTGCGCAACAAGGTCGACTTGCCGCAACCCGACGGGCCGATGAACGCGGTCACCTTGCCTTCGGGAATCCGCAGGTTGATGTTCTTCAGCGCGTGATACTTGCCGTAGAAAAAGTTGAGGTCGTTGACCTCGATCTTCGGGCGCGACTGAGCTTGAGCCTGACCGCTCTGGGCGGGATCGAAACCGGCGGGCGCGGTCGGGCGCGAAATCGGATTGAGTTGAGTTTCTGCCATATTCATCGGATTACACTCCGCCCTTACTTGTTCGAGAAGATCGTGCGCGCGAGGATGTTCAATCCCAGCACCGCGAGCGTGATCAGGAAGACGCCGGCCCACGCGAGTGATTGCCACTGCGCGAACGGGCTCATCGCAAACTTGTAGATCGTGACCGGCAGATTCGCGACCGGCTGGCCCATGTCGAGCGAGAAGAACTGGTTCGACAGCGCCGTGAAAAGCAGCGGCGCGGTTTCGCCGGCGATGCGCGCAATCGCGAGCAGCACGCCGGTGACGATACCGGCGACCGACGCCTTCAGCGTGATCGACAGCACCATCTTCCATTTCGGCGTGCCGAGCGCGAAAGCGGCTTCACGCAGCGCGTTCGGCACCAGCTTCAGCATGTTTTCGGTCGTGCGGATCACGATCGGAATCTGCAGCAAGGCGAGCGCGAACACGCCGGCCCAGCCGCTGAAGTGGCCCATCTTCGCGACCACGAGTGCGTAGACGAACAGACCCACGACGATCGACGGCGCCGACAACAGAATGTCGTTGATGAAACGCGTGACGCTGGCGAGCCAGCCTTTCTGCCCGTATTCGGCAAGATAGACGCCCGCCAGGATGCCGATCGGCGTGCCGACGAAGGTCGCGAGCACAACCAGCATCACGCTGCCGACGATCGCATTGGCGAGCCCGCCGCCATCGGTGTTCGGCGGCGGCGTCGATTGCGTGAACAGTTCGACCGACAAACCGCCGATGCCGAGGCGCAGCGTCGTATAGAGAATCCACACGAGCCACAACAAGCCGAACGCCATCGCCGCGAGCGACAGCGTCAGCGCGACGGCGTTCTTCATGCGGCGGCGGCCCTGCAGGCGCACGCGCATGGCTTCGAGCGCGACCGCGTCGTTCGAGCCGGGCATGTTCAAACTGGACTGGCTCATTTCGCGCCCTCCCCTTTCTCGAGGCGAAGCAGCATCATTTTCGAAATCGCCAGCACGATGAAGGTGATCACGAACAGGATCAGGCCGAGTTCCATCAGCGCCGACGTATGCAGGCCAGGATCGGCTTCGGCGAATTCATTGGCGAGCGCCGAGGTAATACTGTTGCCCGGCGAAAACAGCGAGACGTTGTCGAGCAGATTGGTGTTGCCGATCACGAAGGTGACCGCCATCGTCTCGCCGAGCGCGCGGCCGAGGCCGAGCATCACCCCGCCGATCACGCCGCTCTTGGTGAAGGGCAGCACGATCTTCCACATCACTTCCCATGTCGTGCAGCCGATGCCGTACGCCGATTCCTTCAGCAGCACCGGCGTCACTTCGAACACGTCGCGCATCACCGAGGCGATGTACGGAATGATCATGATCGCGAGAATCACACCCGCGCACAGAATACCGATGCCGATCGGCGCGCCCTGAAACAACGCGCCCACCACCGGAATACCGCCGAGCACCGCGCCGAGCGGCTTCTCGAACCACGTCGCGAAGATCGGCGCGAATACCAGCAGGCCCCACATGCCGTACACGATCGACGGAATCGCGGCGAGCAGTTCGATTGCGATGCCGAGCGGCCGGCGCAGCCACGCGGGCGCGAGTTCGGTGAGGAAAAGCGCGATGCCGAAGCTGACCGGCACCGCGATGATGAGTGCAATGAGCGAGGTCGCGACCGTGCCGTAGATGGGCACCAGTGCGCCGAATTGCTTGCTGGGTGGATCCCATTCGGCGGTCCACAGGAAGGCGAGGCCGAACTGCTTGATCGAGGGCAACGAGGCGACGATCAGCGAGACGATGATGCCGCCGAGCAGCAGCAACGTGACGATGGCCGCAAGGCGTGCGAGGCCGCCGAAGATGATATCGCCGGCGCGGCTGGGCGCTTTCTGCTGCGACGCGCTGCCGGGCGGGGTCGAACGCGACGAGCCGGACGCTAAATGGATATCGGACATGAGAGCCTGATGGATCTGTTTCCAGTTGCCGTACGACACTTGTCGCGCGGCGATGTTGCCGGTCAATGCCGTTGGCCGTCCTCGCGCGAGGACGGCCAACGTGTTACGCGATGCGACTGTCTACCGCTTTAATTACTCCGCGAGCGGCTTGCCCGCGGCGTCCTTCACCTTCGACTTCCACTGCGTGCGGATTTCCGATACCACCGACTCCGGCAGCGAGATGTAGTCCAGATCGTTGGCGGCTTGCGTGCCGTTCTTGAATGCCCAGTCGAAGAACTTCAGCGTTTCGGAGCCTTGCGGCGCCTTTTCCTGCGTCGTATGAACCAGCACGAACGTCGCGCCGACGATCGGCCATGCGTTCTTGCCCGGCTCGTTCGTCAGGATCTGGTAGAACGACTTCGACCAGTCCGCGCCCGCTGCCGCTGCCTTGAAGGTTTCCGTCTTCGGCTCGACGACAGTGCCCGTCGAATTCTTCAGTGCGACATACGTCATGTGGTTCTGCTTGGCATACGCCCATTCCACATAGCCAATTGCGCCCGGCAGACGTTGCACGAAGGCGGCGACGCCGTCGTTGCCCTTGCCGCCCGTGCCCGTCGGCCAGTTGACCGTCGAACCTTCACCGACCTTCGACTTCCAGTCGGCGTTGACCTTCGACAGATAGTTCGTCCAGATGAAGCTGGTGCCCGAACCGTCGGCGCGGCGCACCACGGCGATGTCGGTATCCGGAAGCTTGACCTTCGGGTTCAGCGCGACGATCGCCGGGTCGTTCCACTTCTTGATCTTGCCCAGGTAGATGTCGCCGAGCACTTCGCCCGACAGCGTCAGTTCAGCCGGCTTCACGCCCGGCACGTTGACGACCGGCACCACGCCGCCCACCACCGTCGGGAACTGGAACAGGCCTTCCTTGGCGAGCTCTTCGTCCTTCAGCGGAGCGTCCGAACCGGCGAAGTCGACGGTCTTCGCGACGATCTGCTTCACGCCGCCCGACGAACCGATGCCCTGGTAGTTAACCTTACCGCCGCCGGACTTCTGGTAGGCGTCGGCCCATTTCGTGTAAATCGGTGCTGCGAAGGTGCTGCCCGCGCCGGTGATGTCTGCGGCTTGCGCTGCGATCGCGAAAAGCGCGCCAGCGACGCCAGCGAACACGGTTTGCATCAATTTCATGAGACCTCCAAGGTGTGAGCGGTGTGAGCGAGTAACACGAACACCGCGAAGCTTAGGGTCTCTTTGTGACAGTAACGTGACCGACCGTGAAACTCGCGTGACAGTCTGTTTACGGATGTGAAAGGCGTTTTGTTCGGTGAAAGCGCCGGTTTTGCATCGCTCTACAGATTAGGCGAAAAAGATGGGGCGCGAACGTTTGCGTGTGCGCGGGGGGAGTTTTTAGGTGGCGGTGGGCGGTGGGACGATCCGAGCATCGTCCCACCGCCGTGCAGGAAACCGTGGTTCAGGCGGTCGCTTCCTTGACCGCGCCGGCGATCGATTCGGCATGTAGCAGCGCGTCGTCGACCTTTTCGGCTTCGACCATCACGCGCAGCACGGGCTCGGTGCCCGAGGCGCGGATCAGCACGCGCCCACGGCCATTCAGCGCGCCCTCGGCCGTGCTGATGGCGCGGCGAATCGCGTCGCTGCCCTTCCAGTCGGCGCCAGGCTTCATCCGCACGTTGATCAGCTTCTGCGGAAACAGCGTGACGCCGTCGAGCAGCTCGGCGAGCGTCTTGCCGCTGCGCTTCATGGCCGCCAGCACGAGGAGCGCCGAGACGATGCCGTCGCCGGTGGAATGGCGGTCGAGCGAGAGAATATGGCCGGAGCCTTCGGCGCCGAGTTGCCAGCCGTGCTCACGCAACTGCTCCAGCACGTAGCGGTCGCCCACCGCCGCGCGCACGAATTTCACCCCGGCTTTTTGCAGCGCGACTTCGACAGCCATGTTGGTCATCAAGGTGCCGACCGCGCCTTCCACGTTGCCGTCGGTGGCGATGCGGTCCTTGACCAGCACGTACAGCAGTTCGTCGCCGTTATACAGGCGGCCGGCGGCGTCCACGACTTGCAGACGGTCGGCGTCGCCGTCGAGCGCGATGCCGAGATCCGCGTGGTTGGCTCGCACCGCGCGCATCAGCGCGTCGGGCGCGGTCGCGCCGACGCCGTCGTTGATGTTGAAGCCATTCGGCGCGACACCGATCGGGATCACGTCGGCGCCGAGTTCGTGGAAGACATGCGGCGCGACGTCATACGCGGCGCCGTGCGCGCAATCCACCACCAGCTTCAGGCCGCGCAGATCGAACGCAGCCGGAAACGTGCTCTTGCAAAACTCGATGTAGCGACCGGCCGCGTCGTCGAGACGCCGTGCCTTGCCGAGCTGCTCGGAAGCCGCGCACGCGAGCGGCAGGTCCAGTTGCTCCTCGATTTGCGCTTCCACTTCGTCGGGCAGCTTGTTGCCGTCGGCGGAGAAAAACTTGATGCCGTTGTCGTAGTACGGATTGTGCGACGCGCTGATCACCACGCCCGCGGCGAGCCGCAGCGCACGCGTCAGATACGCAATGCCCGGAGTGGGCATCGGGCCGGCCAGCATCACATCGACACCGGCCGCGGAAAAACCCGCTTCGAGCGCGGCCTCGAGCATGTAACCCGACACGCGGGTGTCCTTGCCGATCAGCACTGTGGGCCTCGCGCCCGTTCTCGCCCAGCGGTCCGCGCCCGCCAGCACTTTGCCGGCGGCATAGCCGAGCCGCAAAACAAACTCCGGTGTAATGGGCCCTTCGCCGACCTTGCCCCGAATTCCGTCCGTGCCGAAAAAACGACGTGCCATATTTTATTTTCCTCCTTCCTTGCGTTCAGCCGCGCGTGCGGCCGTGATTCGCCGCGTCGCGCATGGCCGTCCATACTTTCAATGCATCCACTGTTTGCGCGACGTCATGCACGCGCACAATCGCGGCGCCCCGCCCGGCCGCGCACACCGCCGCGGCGACGCTGCCCGCGATGCGCTCGGGCGCCGGGCGCCCGACCACCGCACCGATCATCGACTTGCGCGACATGCCCGCGAGAATCGGATACGGCGGCTCTGCTCGGGGCGCCGTATCCGGCAGATGCGCAAGTAGCGCGTAATTATGCTCGAGCACCGCCTTGCCGAAACCGAAACCCGGATCGACGCTGATGCGCGCACGAGCGATGCCTGACTGCTTGAGAGCCGCGACCCGTTCCTCCAGAAACCGCCGGACCTCGCTCACCACATCGACATAAACAGGTTCGCCGCGTTGCATGGTCTGCGGTTCGCCGAGCATGTGCATCACGCACAAACCGCATTCGCTATCGCGCACCGCCTCGATCGCGCCGGGCATCCGGAAACCCCAGACGTCGTTGATGAGATCCGCGCCCGCGCTCAAAGCCTGGCGCATCACTTCCGGCTTATAGGTATCGACCGACAACGGCACATTCGCGCCGCGCAACTGTTCGACGAGTGGGATCACGCGCTCCAGTTCCTCGTCGAGCGATACCGGCGGCGCGCCGGGACGCGTGGACTCACCGCCGATGTCGATGATGTCCGCGCCGTCGAGCAGCATGCGCTCAGCCTGGCGCAGCGCATCGCCGCGCATCACGTATTGGCCGCCGTCGGAGAAGGAGTCGGGCGTGACGTTCAGGATGCCCATGACCAACGGGCGTTCAAAGGTCAGCTTGAAGCGGCCGCATTGAAGGGGCTCGGGAATGGGAAAAGAGAGAAAGTCGACTTTCGACACGTGGCAGCGCTTCATATAAAACGGATAAATGCAAAACGGGCCGGTGTGAAACACACCGGCCCGCACTTTCTACTGGTCGCCTATCAGGCCGGCGCGGTAGCGCTGCCCGGCTTGACCTCGGTGCCCGGGCTGCCGCCCGACGAGGCGTCGCTTGCCGGCGGCGGCGAACTCTTCGGCGAACGCGGCGGACGTCCGGCCATGATGTCGTTGATCTGATCGGCGTCGATCGTCTCCCACTCCATCAGAGCGGCGGTCATCGCTTCGACCTTGTCGCGGTTCTCTTCCAGCAGGCGCTTCGCAAGGTTGTACTGCTCGTCAAGCACGCGACGAATTTCCGCGTCGACCTTTTGTTGCGTCGCTTCCGAAATGGTACGCGTGAACCCGCGGCCAAACGGCGTTGCGTCGTTTTCGTCGTCGACGTAGACCATCGGTCCCAGCGCGTCCGTCATGCCGAAGCGAGCCACCATGGCGCGCGCGGTTTGCGTCGCCTTGTTGAAGTCGTCCGACGCGCCGGTGCTGATCAGGTTCAGGAACAATTCCTCGGCGACACGGCCACCGAACAGGATCGCGAGACGGTCGAGCAGGTAGTCCTTCGAATACGTTTCGTTGTCGTGCTCCGGCAACTGCCACGTCACACCGAGGGCGCGGCCGCGCGGAATGATCGTGACCTTGTGCACCGGATCAGCCTTCGGCAACAGCTTGGCGATCACCGCATGGCCCGACTCGTGATACGCGGTGGCGCGCTTCGATTCCTCGCGGATCACGGCCGACTTGCGCTCCGGGCCCATGAAGATCTTGTCCTTCGCGTCCTCGAAGTCCGTCATCTCCACGATGCGCTTGCCGCGGCGAGCCGCGAACAGCGCCGCCTCGTTCACGAGGTTCGCCAGATCGGCGCCCGAGAAGCCCGGCGTGCCGCGAGCGATGACCGCCGCATCGACGTCGTTCGAGATCGGCACCTTGCGCAGGTGAACCTTCATGATGTGTTCGCGGCCGCGGATGTCCGGCAGACCGACATACACCTGACGATCGAAACGGCCCGGACGCAGCAGCGCCTTGTCGAGCACGTCCGAACGGTTCGTTGCGGCGATCACGATCACGCCCGAGTTCGCCTCGAAGCCGTCCATCTCGACCAGCATCTGGTTCAGCGTCTGCTCACGTTCGTCGTTACCGCCGCCCATGCCGGCGCCGCGATGACGGCCGACCGCGTCGATTTCGTCGATGAACACGATACACGGCGCGTGCTTCTTGGCCTGCTCGAACATGTCGCGCACGCGAGCCGCGCCGACGCCGACGAACATTTCAACGAAGTCCGAACCCGAGATGCTGAAAAACGGCACCTTCGCCTCGCCGGCGATGGCGCGCGCGAGCAACGTCTTGCCGGTTCCCGGCGGGCCGACCAGCAGCACGCCGCGCGGAATGCGCCCACCCAGCTTCTGGAACTTCTGCGGGTCGCGCAGGAAATCGACCAGTTCGGAGACTTCTTCCTTGGCTTCGTCGCAACCGGCGACGTCGGTAAAATTGATCGCGTTGTTATTTTCGTCGATCAGACGCGCACGGGATTTGCCGAACGAGAACGCACCGCCTTTCCCGCCCCCCTGCATCTGTCGCATCATGTAGAACCAGAAACCGATGATCAGAATCGTCGGCCCGAGGTAGTACAGCGCCGACACCAGCGCATTAGGTTCGTCGTCAGCCTTGCCGCTCACCTGAACGCCATACTTCATCAGATCGCCGACCATCCAGATGTCGCCCGGCGACACGATCTGGTACTTCTGGCCGTCTGCTGGAGTGACCGTGAGGTTCCGCCCCTGGACAATGACGTTCTTGACTTTGCCGTTCTTCGCGTCGTCCATGAACTGCGAATAGGAAACGCCTTCCTGGACACGGGGCTTGTCGAACTGCTTGAACACCGTAAACAGCACCAGTGCGATAACCAGCCACACTGCTGCCTTCGAAAACATATTGTTGTTCAAAGCACCACTCCTTCACTTAGACGGGCGCCTACACTTGCCTTGCGGCACCACGAAAGCATTCTAATCCAGTCCGCAGACCCCTGCCATAAGGTTTCACTACCACAGAAATAGCGTAACCGGCTGTTACAGCGCCAATTTCCGGCGCCGGCAGACTATTTATCGGCAGATGCGGATCCGTCCTGCAGCGCCCTACGCGGGCCGCTTGAGATGCTTACCCAAAATAAACGTTTCTGACGACTTGTCCCGCGACGCCTTCGGCTTGCGGGCCGCCACCACCTTGAACTGATGCTTGAACTTTTCGACAATCTGGCTGTAACCGCTGCCGTGAAAGCATTTGACTAAAAGGGCACCATCCGGCTTCAGGTGATTTTGCGAAAACTCCAATGCGAGATCGCACAAATGCTCGATTCGCGCGGCATCCGCCACCGCCACCCCCGACAGGTTGGGCGCCATATCCGAAATTACAAGATCAACCTGGCGTTCTCCGACTAATTCTTCCAGTTGGCCGAGGACCGAGTCCTCGCGGAAGTCACCCTGGATGAAGTGAACGTCGGCGATCGGCTCCATCGGCAGCATGTCCAGCGCGATGATCGTGCCGTCGATGCCGCCCTCGCGTTCGGCGTCGCGCTGCGCGCCCTTCGCGAGCTTGTTGCGTGCGTACTGGCTCCAGCTGCCCGGCACCGAGCCGAGGTCGACGATCACCTGCCCCGGACGGATCAGCTTGTCCTGTTCGTCGATTTCCTTGAGCTTGTAGGCGGCGCGGGCGCGATAGCCCTCCCGCTGCGCCATTTTCACGTACGGGTCGTTGATATGGTCATGCAGCCATGCCGTGTTGAACTTGTTTTTTGCCATTAAACGTTGAACTCTTGCTGCGCCATGTCGCGCTTTAGCGGATAATACGCGGTTAATTTCGCGCGGCCACCGCCAAAACTGGCGGTCATCCGCGATTCTGTTGTTCTGACGCGCCGTCCTGCTGATCGATCGAAAACCCAATCGCCGCTAATCGAGCGAGTGGATCGGGAATGCAGGCGCCGCCATTTTAGTCGAGTCTCCCACTTTCCATGCCAGCCCTCAAAGTCTCTTCCGACCAACGCGCCGAATTGCGCTCCCAGGCACACGCGCTCAAACCGGTGGTGCTCGTCGGCGCCGAAGGCTTGACCGACGCTGTGCTCGCCGAGATCAAGGTGCACCTTGACGCCCATCAGCTGATCAAAATCCGCGTGTTCGGCGACGAACGCGAAGAACGCATCGCGATTTACGAACAAATCTGCGACAAGCTGAACGCTGCGCCGATCCAGCACATCGGCAAGCTGCTCGTGATCTGGAAGCCTGAAACCGCGCAACCGGCGGTGAAGACCAGGCGCGGCACCTTGCCGAGCGCCCGGGAAGCCGCCGCGGATGCCAAACCGGGCAAGGGTCGCGCACCGCGCGTGGTAACCGTGGTGAAGCCCAGCGAAATCCCGATGCGCAAGCCGAAGGCAAAAGCGGTCGTGGTGCGCGGCAATGAACGCGTCACGCAAGGCGGCAACATCAAGCGGGCCAAGAAGCGCCAGACCAGCGCGAAGCGCTCGCATCAGTCGTCGAAATAAGCGAATGAGGGTGGAGGTGCGGGCCAGGTCCGCACTCTGGTTTGCTTTAACGCTGATTGCGCGAGGCGAATTCTTGAACCGCGGCTTGAACTGCGCGTTCGGGCTGATGCCTGGGCGGACCTGCCGGGCTGCTCGAACACGAAACTGCGCGGCGCGCGAACCGATAATCAGCGCGTTACGCGCCCGGCGGCACCGCCGCCATCTGCTTCAGCCATGACTGCGCCGGCGCCCGCCGGCAGCTTCCACACCAGCGCCACGCCCAACAGGCTTTCGACCAGATAGAACAGGCTCGACACGCCATGCAGGATGCCAAAGCGCGTCGCATAAGCCGAATGGCCGACATCGCTACCCGCTTCGAACGCGGCCACGCGCATTGCATTCATGAACGGCTGCAACGCGAAGTAACCCACCAGCACGCACACGAGCATGCCCGCGATCAGCCAGCGCAGACGACGATACGCGTCGCCGCCGCGGCGAACCAATACGTTGGCGAGAACGAGCAGCAAAATGCCGCACACCGCACCCAGCACGCCCTCGATGCGAAACAACTGCGCGGCCACCGCGCCCGCCGTCGTGCGATCGAGCGACGTGAACAGCACCGGCGCGACAGCATAGCCGATAGTCAGCAGACTACCGACCCACACCACCGTCAGCAGACGGAAAAATCGATGCGGCATCAAGGACACCGGAGCCGCCCTCAAATGTAGCTAACCGCGATGATTTCGTATTCGCGCACGCCGCCCGGCGCCTGCACCGATGCCACGTCGCCTTCCGATTTGCCGATCAGCGCGCGGGCGATCGGCGAGCTGATCGAGATCAGGCCGTGGTCGATGTCCGCTTCGTCGTCGCCGACGATCTGATACTTGACCGGCGCACCGGAATCCAGGTCTTCCAGTTCCACCGTTGCGCCGAACACCACGCGGCCGTCCGCGTCCACCTTGGACGGGTCGATCACCTGCGCGCCGGCCAGCTTCGATTCGATTTCGGCGATACGGCCTTCGATGAAGCCCTGCTTTTCCTTCGCCGCGTCGTATTCCGCGTTTTCCGACAGATCGCCTTGGGCGCGTGCCTCCGCGATCGAGTTGATCACTGCGGGACGCTCAACCGATTTCAGGCGCTGCAATTCATCGCGCAGCATGTCTGCGCCGCGCTTCGTCAATGGAATAGTGCTCATAAACAACTCTAGAGGCTAAAAAACGGCCGTAAAAAAAATCACCGCGGTTAAGTGCATTTCGCGCGGACCAGAGCGCCGGGCGAGACCCGGGCCGAGGCACCTGCGAAACGCCGCTTAACCGCGGCACTTACGTCTTGGACAGGTATTCGAAGCCTTAGTTTAGGCGAGCGTGGAGTCCTTGTAAATCATAGACTTCCAGGTCCTTCAAATAGCGCAAGCCTTCCACCGCGGCCCGCGCGCCGGACATGGTCGTGTAGTACGTGACCTTGTTCGCCTGCGCGCTCATGCGGATCGAACGCGAATCGGCAATCGCCGCGCGGGTCTCGTCGACGGTCGTGAAGACCAGCGCGATCTCGCCGTTCTTGATCATGTCGACAATGTGCGGACGGCCGTCCTTCACCTTGTTGACGACCTTGACCGGCACGCCCGCCGCTTCGATCGCGGCAGCGGTGCCCTTGGTCGCGACGATCGGATAGCCGAGTTCGTGCAGCATGCGCGCGACTTCGACGGCCTTGGGCTTGTCGGCGTCCATCACGGTCAACAGCACCGTGCCCGACTCCGGCAGACGCGAACCCGCCGCGAGTTGCGACTTGAACAACGCTTCGCCGAACGTCTGGCCCACGCCCATCACTTCACCGGTCGAGCGCATTTCCGGTCCGAGCACCGGATCGACTGCCGGGAACTTGACGAACGGGAACACCGCTTCCTTCACGCTGAAGTACGGCGGATCGATTTCCTTCGTCACGCCTTGCTCGGCGAGCTTCTGGCCGACCATCGCGCGCGCCGCGATCTTCGCGAGCGGCAGGCTGGTTGCCTTCGACACGTACGGCACCGTGCGCGATGCACGCGGATTCACTTCGAGCACGTAGATCACGTCCTCTTTCGAACCATCCGCTTGCGGCACTTGCTGGATCGCGAACTGCACGTTCATCAGGCCGATCACGTTCAGCGCCTTGGCCATCGCGCCCGTCTGACGCTTCAGTTCGGCCACGGTTTCCTTCGACAGCGAGTACGGCGGCAGCGAACAAGCCGAGTCGCCCGAGTGCACGCCCGCCTGCTCGATGTGCTCCATCACGCCGCCGATGAACACAGCCTCGCCGTCGGAGATGCAATCGACGTCGCATTCGATCGCGTCGTTCAGGAAGCGGTCGAGCAGCACAGGCGAATCGTTCGACACCTTCACGGCCTCGCGCATGTAGCGCTCGAGATCACGCGGCTCGTGGACGATTTCCATCGCCCGGCCACCCAGCACGTACGACGGACGGACCACCAGCGGGTAGCCGATTTCGTCGGCGAGCTTGAGCGCTTCGTCTTCGGCGCGCGCCGTGCGATTCGGCGGCTGACGCAGGCCGAGATCCTGCAGCAGCTTCTGGAAACGCTCGCGGTCTTCCGCGGCATCGATCATGTCCGGCGAGGTGCCGATGATCGGCACGCCGTTCGCCTCGAGATCGAGCGCGAGCTTCAGCGGCGTTTGGCCGCCGTATTGCACGATCACGCCGACAGGCTTTTCCTTGTCGACGATTTCGAGCACGTCTTCGAGCGTCAGCGATTCGAAATAGAGACGATCGGAGGTGTCGTAGTCGGTCGAAACGGTTTCGGGGTTGCAGTTGACCATGATCGTTTCATAGCCGTCCTCGCGCATGGCGAGCGCCGCGTGCACGCAGCAGTAGTCGAACTCGATGCCCTGGCCGATCCGGTTCGGGCCGCCGCCCAGCACCATGATCTTCTTGTTGCTGGTCGGGTTCGCTTCGCACTCTTCCTCGTAGGTCGAGTACATGTAGGCGGTTTTCGTCGCGAACTCGGCGGCGCACGTGTCGACGCGCTTGTACACCGGACGCACGTTCAACTCGATCCGGCGTTGACGCACTTCGGCCGGCTTCGCGCCGAGCAGCTTCGCGAGACGCCGGTCCGAGAAGCCGCTCTGCTTCACATACTTGAGTTCTTCTTTCGACAGGCTCGCGAGCGTGCGGCCCGTCAGCGCCTTTTCCTTCAGGACGATCTGTTCGATCTGCGCGAGGAACCACGGATCGATCGAGGTCTCCTCGAAGATTTCCGCGGCGCTCATGCCGATGCGGAACGCGTCGCCGACGTACCAGATGCGATCCGGACCGGCTTCGCCGATCTCGCGGATGATCTCGTCGCGGTTGCCGGTCTTTTCGTCCAGGCCGTCGACGCCGACTTCGAGACCGCGCAGCGCCTTCTGGAACGATTCCTGGAAGGTGCGGCCGATCGCCATCACTTCGCCGACCGACTTCATCTGCGTGGTGAGGCGTGAATCGGCTTCGCGGAATTTCTCGAACGCAAAACGCGGGATCTTCGTGACGACGTAGTCGATCGTCGGTTCGAACGACGCCGGCGTCTGGCCGCCGGTGATTTCGTTCTTCAGTTCGTCGAGCGTGTAGCCGACCGCGAGCTTCGCCGCGACCTTCGCGATCGGGAAGCCGGTGGCCTTCGACGCCAACGCCGACGAACGCGACACACGCGGGTTCATTTCGATCACGATCATCCGGCCGTCTTTCGGATTGATCGAGAACTGCACGTTCGAGCCCCCGGTATCGACGCCGATTTCGCGCAGCACCGCGAGCGACGCGTTACGCAACACCTGATATTCCTTGTCGGTGAGCGTTTGCGCCGGCGCGACGGTGATCGAGTCGCCGGTGTGGATGCCCATCGGGTCCAGGTTTTCGATCGAGCAGACGATGATGCAGTTGTCCTTCTTGTCGCGGACCACTTCCATCTCGTACTCTTTCCAGCCGAGCAGCGACTCTTCGATCAGCAATTCGCGAGTGGGCGACAGATCGAGACCGCGCTTGCAGATCTCTTCGAATTCGTCGCGGTTGTAGGCGATGCCGCCGCCCGAACCGCCCAGCGTGAACGACGGGCGGATCACCACCGGATAGCCGCCGCTGCCGGTTTCCGCCGCGATTTTCGCCTGCACCTGCAGCGCTTCTTCCATCGAATGCGCGGTGCCCGACTTGGCCGAACCGAGGCCGATCTTCGTCATCGCGTCCTTGAACTTCTGACGGTCTTCCGCCTTGTCGATCGCTTCCGGCGACGCGCCGATCAACTCGACCGTGTATTTGTCCAGCACGCCGTGCGCATGCAGATCGAGCGCGCAGTTCAGCGCGGTCTGACCGCCCATGGTCGGCAGAATCGCGTCCGGGCGCTCCTTCGCGATGATGCGCTCGACCACTTCCCACGTGATCGGCTCGATGTAGGTCACGTCGGCCGTGTTCGGGTCGGTCATGATCGTCGCCGGATTGCTGTTGACGAGAATGACCTTGTAG
>Ga0255336_100472_pt1 | contig 62266 bp, 51 predicted proteins | sample MeOH1_35cm_T3_17_FD_189102 | JGI IMG/M metagenome (GOLD analysis project Ga0255336, IMG submission 189102) | Sandy soil microbial communities from University of British Columbia, Vancouver, Canada - MeOH1_35cm_T3_179 | ecosystem: Engineered > Artificial ecosystem > Sand microcosm > Unclassified ... | reverse complement strand
CCAGGCCCGGTTTCAACAAAACGATGTCCGCCGCCTCCCGGGCGATATCGACCGCGGTTGGGGCAGCGATTCCAACGTCGGATGCGTGCAATGTCGGGGCATCGTTGACACCGTCTCCGATATAGCCGACAACATGCCCTCGATTCCGGAGGGCATATACGATCCGAAGTTTTTGTGCCGGAGACAGTCTGGCGAACACGGCGGTGTGTTCAGCGAGGTGCCCGAGCGCCCCGTCAGTGAGGCTTTCCAACTCGCTCCCGGTCACAACACGGTGGCGATGGGAGATTCCAGCAAGCTCACAGACATGAGACGCTACAAGGTCACTATCCCCAGTGAGCACTTTGATGTGAACACCGTCTTTGCGTAACTGGCTCACCATGCTCTTGGTATCTCCGAGCAAAGGATCGGCGAAGCTGAGAAAACCTGCCAGGACGAGGTCGCGCTCCTCAGCGATGGACACACTCTTTGCAATTTCCATGGGTTTGTAGGCCACGGCGAGGACCCGAAAGCCTTGTTTGCTCAAATCTGTATTGAGTTGAAGGACGGAAGAACGCATGGCTTCGTTGATTGGTGCCACGTGCCCGGACGACTCGACTCCTATCAGCAAGGGGATGATACCTTCCGGGGCGCCCTTGCAGATCAATAGACTGCTACCGTCGACCTGAGCCACAACGGAAAGCCTGCGGCGTTCGAAGTCATAAGGGATCTCTCCGATCTTAGTGCACGTTTCCCGTACGGGCTTGGCTACAGACAAAATCGCCGTATCCAACGGACTTCGAATTCCGGTCTGGAGGAAGCTATTTACTGCTGCAAGCTCTAACGTATGAGGGTTAGGGGTTCCATCGGCGGCAACAGAGCTGTTGAGTGTCATCACCCCGGTGGTCAAGGTGCCGGTCTTATCACTGCACAAGACATCAATACTTCCCAGGTTCTGAATTGCAGACAGATGTTTCACGATGACGCTCTTGCGTGCCATCGCGACGGCTCCTTTGGAGAGAGTGACAGAGGTGATCATCGGAAGGAATTCCGGCGTGAGACCAACGGCAAGAGCTACAGCGAACAGAAGCGATTGAAAGCCATTGCGATGGAATCCAAGACTCATGAGGAGCACAAAAAGAACAAGAAAGAAGACGATGCGTGTGATCAGGTAGCCAAACTGTTTAAGACCGATATCGAACGCTGTTTCAGGCGGTTTTGCCGTAAGCCTAGCGGCGATATCGCCAAAGGCAGTTCGCAGCCCTGTCGATACGACTTCGGCCTCCGCGGTACCACTGATGATCGAAGTTCCGAGAAATACCATATTCTCCGCATCGGCCGAGGACGAAGGCGGCGAGTCCGTCACGGTTTTCAGAGCAGGCCCTGACTCTCCTGTGAGCGAGGCTTGCTGGACATATAGACCGGTGGCAGATTTCAGTACGGCATCAGCAGGCACGAGATCGCCGGCACCGAGTCGGATGAGGTCACCAGGAACCACCGTGGCTCGGTTAATCTCCATCCATTGGCCATCGCGACAAACCGTCGCTGTCGAGGCGACGCTGCTACGAAGAGATTGGATCGCTGCATTGGATTTGTGGGATTGATAGAAGTCGATGGCAGCGCCAAGAAGCACAAGAGTGGCAATCAGGACGGCGTCGATCTTCTCGCCAACGAATGCGGAGATCGCTGCTGCACCCAACAAGATAAGCGAAAGCGGGTTTAGGAACTGTAGAAACAGTTGAAGAATGGAGCGGCGGCGCGTACTGGACAATTCATTTGGTCCACACTCGGAGAGCCGCTTCGATGCCTCTTCCGAGGTGAGACCTTTTCCAACAGACTCGTTAGATATCGTCATGTGTCGATTATGTTTCCAGGGGAAAATAGATGCTCAACATCAGCATATAGACCGCAAGCTTCCTTGACATGTCACCATACGGTGACATAGCTTTGACTGGAAAGGAGGACTGGAATGGCAAAGCCGGCGCCCAAGAAAACGTCATCTGCAAAGTCCTCAACCAAGAAGTCTCATGCAAAGCGCGAAATCGGGACAAAGGATAGCGGGGAGACGAGAAAGAAGATCCTCGCTGCAATGGGGCAGCTGCTTGCGCGAAAAGGTAGTGCCGGATTAGGAATCAATGCAATCGCAAGAGAAGCGCGAGTCGACAAGGTCTTGATCTACCGCTATTTTGGTGGACTTGACGAACTTTATAGAGCCTTTGCGCAGGAAGGTAATACCTTTCCCAGTCTTGAGGAGGTCGCCGAAGGACGCCTAGCTGAATTCCCGGCACTTCCTCCACCCGAAGTGGCTAAGGCCATCATGGTGGGTTTCGGCAGGGCCATTCGACGCCGTCCGATCACACAAGAGTTGATGCGTTGGGAGTTGCAGGAGCGAAACGAATTGACCGATGCTCTGGCTGCTGAACGAGAGCATCAATCACAGAGATGGTTCGCTCTGGCTCCGGATACGCATGGCGCAGACCTCGTGGCCGTGGCGTCGATCCTGGCTGCGGGCCAGGTATTTCTTACACTGCGATCGAAAACGGCCGATGCTTACAACGGAATTAGTCTGCGCTCAAAAGACGGTTGGAAGCGCATTGAGGACGCCGTGGGACTGTTATCCGATCTCTTTTTTGAGCACGTGGCAATAACTGGACAGAAGGAGAGCCACACGAAAGCGAGGAGTTCGATGGGCAGGCAGAAGGTAAGACCATGAACCGCCGCGCCGTTCTGCTAGGACTCGGGGCCATCGGAACAGGTGCTGTAGGGGCCAGTGTATGGCGACTCAAGAGCAACCATGTGCTTTGTGCTGGTGAAGGTTCGGCATATGCGCCCTGGAAAGACTGGCAGCAGAGCTCAACTCCGGTAGAACAGATGATTCGAGCCGCCGTCTTAGCTGCCAGCCCACACAATACGCAGCCATGGAGATTTCATCTCTGGCCTGATGGTATCGATGTGTACGCCGATGTCTCGAGACACGTGGGTGCAATCGACCCGCTTTATCGAGAAATGGATATGGGCGTGGGCTGCGCCATTGAGAATCTGTTGCTCGGTGCCGAAGCTGTTGGCTACAGATGGAGCTTTGATTGTCCGAAAGCATCAGACGACATTGCATTGAGACCTGTTCTCCGCGTGCTCTTACGGAAGGGAGGCAGCCGCGCGGTCTCCGATCTGTATCTCGCCATCCCAGAGCGACACACGAATCGGGGTCGTTACATTGTCGGCAAGGAGGTCGATGTGAACAAGATCGAAATCAATGCTGCCCCAGAGAACACCGATGCGGAACTTCGGATCTTCTGGTTTCAAAAGAAACAGGAAAAACAGGTCTTCGGGGACCTGGTCATTCGCGCCACGGAAGCAATCATCTCAGATCAGGAGCAGTCGAGAAGTAGTGCCCGTTGGCTCAGAACGAGTTGGAGAGACATTCAAGATCATCGGGACGGTTTGACCTACGACGCTCAAGGGCTTGCCTTTGGGGTCCGCACGCTTGGGAAGTTCTTGCCCCCCTTCGCCCGGCAGCAAGCGGACCGGTTTTGGCTCGATGCGACACGTTCGACTCACGTCAACACAGCAAGCGCGTTCGGCATAATTTCGGTGCGCGATGCGAAAAACCTGCACCAACGAGTCGAGGCCGGGCATCTGTGGCAGAGAATGCACCTGGTTGCCACGGTGCAAGGCATTGCATTGCACCCGCTCAGTCAACCGGTAGAGCGTCGTGATCGCGAGTGGCAACTTGGCCACTATCCCACCTATGCAAAAGCTCTTTCTGATCTTCAGCAAGATGATCGCTGGCAGCCTGTCATGCCCTTTCGTCTCGGCTACCCGGTGTATAAAGCCTTGCCTAGTCCTAGGCGCGCGATCGTCAGTGCGCTGATCTAAACCCTTCAACCGTTCTCTCTTTCTCGTCATAGGGGAGGGAGAAACCTACCCATGATGTCACTTATCGGTGACATTTGACTTGGATGAAAGGAGAACCCCCAATGAAGTTTCGTATTCAGCGCATACCTCTTAAGACAGCCGCTATTCTCTTGCTATTCTCCTGCAACCCGCTGGCATCGTGGACTCAGGTGTCCCCGAAGTCGGACGATGCCTTCGCTCCGCCTGATACCGCAAACTGGAAGATAACAAGGCATGGTGGAAGGCTCATTCGCATCAACCCGGACGCGAACCTGTCTCTCTACAACGGAATCACAGTTGGCAATGTCTCTTACACCGGCCCGGTGAAGGCGCTACGGCCTCGGGAATCTGACAAGTTGGCGAATCTTCTTCGTCAATCACTCGTTGCAGACCTTGCGGGAGCGAAATTCAATCAAGATACGGCGGCAACAGAGACATTGACCTTGCATGCCAACATTACTCGTGTGAAACGCTCACACCCCTGGGTGAATGTGGTAACTATGGCCGCTGTTGTTGTGCCCTTAGACCTAGGAACTGCAGATGTAACAGCCTGGATCATCGATCCTCGAACAGGACTGGCCGTTGCTGCGATCGAAACAAAGGGTTGCGGTCAAATTTACCAGGCATGGCCTAGCCTACAACCTTTGGGACAGAGCAAACTCGCCTTGAAAAAGGATAGTCGTTGGATATCGAAGGAGGTTAATCGTATGAATTGGAACGAACAACTATCCCGCTTTGACGCCTCACCCGTCCCCTATCGCAGTAGTACTAGGTAATGGACATCGCCATCAATTAGGCAAGCTAAGTAGGGGAAGGAATGACCTTTTGGGCTGGCACTCTCACGCGAGAAGCTGATCAGCTTCTCGCGTGAGTCTAAGACGTGTCGATGCCCTTGGCGCGCCAACAATTGACGTCAAAGCTTCCAAAAACCAGCCAGATAGGTGAGACGCTCCTGTTGCTCGTCGAAACGGGCATAGCTATGGCCGTTCAGCACCGGCACATCGTTGCGATCGAATATGGTCCACTCGGCAATGAGTTGCCCATGCTGCCTTCGCAACAGCGTGGTACGGATGCAGCAGCCTGCGAATTGCGACTGAAATTCGTTAAGTGTGGCCATTATACGGTCTATGCCCCGGTCATCGCTGTCTGGGCTAGTGAAGGCAACGTCCTGAGCAAGGCTAGCTTGCAGAAGTTGGCTACGTTTTTCGGGCGAAACGTCGGACCAGGCATCCTCGTAGGTTTTCCAGAGCTGCTGTAGTGCTTCGTCGGTCATGGTGGACTCCCTGATACGGCACGAAGACTGTGCCTCTACTTTCACCATAGACACTCGACTTCGGGCGGTCGATAATCTATAGGCCATATATCTTTATCAATCGTCCGATTTATGACTGATCCCTTCCTCGATCTCATTCGTCTCTTACGACCTAATGCGACGCTCTGGACGCGAGTCGAGGCAAGCGGCTGCTGGGGTCTGTCGTTCCATCGGCACGACGATCTGTTGTTTTGCTGGGTAGAGCGAGGATCGTGTCATCTGAGTCGGCCGGACTCTGCCCCTATTGCATTGCAGGAGAACGACTTTGTTCTTGTACGTACATCGACACCTTTCAGCTTGGTGTCGGATCTCAATGTCGATGAGGCGGAAGCCACGGATAGCGAGTCGGTCCTTGCTGGATCAGGTTCGATTGCTGCGCTGGGTAGTGGGAGCAGCCCGAAGACGGTTCTACGGGGTGGCAAGTTCATCTTTGATACGGTAAACGAGCAACTGCTTACAGGATTGCTGCCGCAGGTGATGTATGTAGCTTCCAAGGCAGATGGGTCAGAGCATCTCCGGATGTTACTCAAGATGAATGAGATAGAAACGAGCGCGCCAAGTCCGGGTAGCGAGTTTGTGATTGCGCGGCTTATGGAGTTGGTTCTGGTCGAAGTCTTGCGCAACAAGACATGGGAGCAGGGTAAGGCAAAGACGGGCCTATTGGCTGGGTTGAACGACCTGGTTACAGCGAAGGCTCTGAGGGCTATGCACAGCAATGTGGCGCAGCCGTGGACAACAGAGAAACTGGCACGATTGTGTGGTACGTCACGTTCTTCACTGGGCGCACGCTTTGCCAAGATCGTCGGACTGGGTCCGATTGAATACTTGCAGCAGTGGCGCATCGCTCTAGCCAAAGATGAACTGCGAAGCGGCTTACGCAATATCGGAGAGATCGCGCAGGCGATCGGTTTCCGGTCCGGAAGCGCCTTCAGCACGGCATTTACTCGTGCTACGGGCTGCTCTCCTCGGCAGTTTGTAGATCGCTCACGGACCTAGAATTCTCAGAGCACTGGCGCTGGGCCAGTCCCAATTTGTTCAAATACAGTTTTGTTGCTTGCGCTCTTAGCTGGCTCGTAGCTTCCAGCCATGAAGTGCACTGGATATTGCACATAGAACCTTAGTGGGATGCGCCGGACAGCGGCCACAATTAATTGGGCAACCCCAAAATAGGCTTCAACAACGCGTACGTGATGCTGGCTTCCCGAAGTACATCCCCAGGAAGCACGTCGGAGATCGGCTCCGCTCTCATGATGTCCTCTCCTTCAGGAATCAGGATTTCGCTCGAAGGGCAGTCCGTCACGGAATTCGCATGGAGCATTTTCGAGAAAGCGTTCCCTGCGATCGGGCGTCGGGAAGCTGAGACGAGAACAGCAGTCATCTCGGCATAGGTTAGACGGGCAAACGCATAGAGGTAAGCAAAGGCTTTGGGGCCACGCGAACGGTATTCGGGAAACTCTGGATTCAGGAATTCGACCAGCATTAACCCACACGTTTCCGAAATCGGTGGCGACTGCAGGCGCGAGATGTTCCCCGTGGGCATTTGAGACCTATGATGGCGCAAACCACGTTGCATCGCAACTGATCAATGGTAAGTGCCTAATGCCCCTGTTGCTCGCGTTTTCCACTCGCCATCAGTTCATCTCGCGAAAGGCCACAAGCTGCGCTGGCTACCAGTCTTCCAAGGGTTCGTGCCATATGGGATTTCTGAACAGCATCTGTTCCTGATGCTCAAGAGACTGCTCACAGACATAGCCAAACGGCACAAGGACGACCAACAGCAAACAGAGACAAATAATGTTGATCACTACTTCTCTTTTTGAAACAGGTTCAGAATGCGCTCGGTATGCGCAGCAGGGACAACGGCCGCAAGGGATCGTTTGCACAGTGTCAGAACCGGACGCTATACCGTCCTTCATCTTCAGCATCTTCGTCCTCCTCATCGTCTTGCTCCTGAGCATCATCGCGGGCCAACATTGCGACGGCTGCGCGCTCTCTCTTGTCCCGACGAACGTCGAGCAGTTGTTCGCCTACGGTGTGTTTAGGGGAGAAGCAATACTGCACGTAGGCGTCGAACAAGGATTGATTAGGTATGCCGCGCCGGATTACTTCCTGATGATGGTGCTTGTATAGGTGCATCAACCCTTCGGGAGTAATTGTGTACGATTGACGACCTCCTCTCATGCTTATGGTTGCCGGCAGCCAGCCCTGGTCAATCCAGAAGCGTAGCTCTGACTTCCGAACGTGGAGCGCTGCCGCCAGGCTCTCAAGAGAAAAGAGGTCGCAGCGAATATCCCTAACGCGCAGCTGATTTCGCTTGAGTATGCTTCGGATTGCCAGCGGTGTACGATGAATCTTCTTTGCGACCTCCTCGATCGAGTGCTTTACAAGCTCCTCGCGAAGTGTTTCGATCTCCTCGTCGCTCCACCGTCGATGGTCGACCTTTCCCTTCAGGCCATACTGGATGATGAATTGCCAGCATGTCTGCTTTGCGCGACCACTATGGCGCTGCAATCGCACGACGAGCTGCTCAAGCTTGTTGCCAGAGAGAACCTTCGCCTGTGCCGCCATCGCGAACGCTTCCTGACTCCAAGGCGTGGAATGTCCGTGCACTTTTGGGGAAGTGGACATACGAGCCTCATCAATGAATGGCTAGGAAATTACCCCTTCACTTGTTAAGCCATCGAGAACAGAAAAAACGAACATGTCAATGAGGAAATTTTGGTAGTTATGTAGATTTCTTGGCAGAGTTGCGCTATTTTGACCTTGAGACTGGGCAAGTTCAAAGCGATGGTGGCTTCCACTTGGCCTGTCTTCATGGCTTCTCTATGGCCTCACCTTCGCCTTCCGATCTCGTGTGGATCATCGGCTTTACGCCTCATGGGCGTTGGATTGCACCGGTCATGCGTGCTGCCGTCAGGGCAGAGTGGCCGGAGGCTAGAAATCTGGCCGCTATGCAATTGGGGGACGAATCGCTGGCCCATGAGCTGATGGAAGCTGCCATCGATGAGACAAAAGAGCAACTTGCAGATTTACTTCCCGTGAGTGTTGAGGAAGCGCGTACCCTTCTCAGCCGTTCATACAGAAACGCAGTCCGTAGAGAGCGCCGGGGGCGCAATAAGTATTCGCTCGTTGGCACGGCGGACGATGTTGAGTTTTTACTTGATCCCGCTGTATCTTCCTCCGAAGCGATTAATGCACAGCAAGATCTGGCTAAAATTCTCCGAGAGACACCAGAAGAGGTGAAACACGCCCTGCTCATGCGTTATGGTGCTCGCAGCCGCTGGGACGAAATTGCAGAACAGATGCAGGGGTCGAAGGACTCCGTTCGCATCCGGTGCCAAAGAGAAATAAGCCGCATCCGTAAGAGGCTAGGAATTCGAGTTCGGCCCGAACAGTAGTCGACGAGGGCCAAATCAAGACCCGGAAAGGAATCCGTGAACAGTTTCCGAACTTTCCAGGAGGATGACGAGAACGATACGAATCTGTTTTCAAAGGCAGAAGAGTTTGTTCTCAAGAACTGTCCGAACCCTAATCGGATCGGATGCCCCGGCCCAGCAACGCTTCGCGCCTTTGTTGAATCTCCACGAGACGTGAGCGTGGCGGAGCTGCACGATGTTCATATCATGCAGTGTGCCGAATGCACGCGTGATCTCATGGAGCTGAGGCGACAGCGAACTGAGCGGCTTGCTAAGACAAACACGGCCTCACCAGCGGCTAGCGGGTGGAATTGGAGGCACTCTGCGATCGCAGCGTCCATTTGTCTGATCGCTTTCGCCATCTTTGCTTTGCATTTCGAAAGAAGCAGGGATGAGATGGTGCGGGTGGCGAATGACAACAGCCCCATTACCTTCACGTTGGATCTCCATGCAGACGGATCCTCTCGTGGACCTGAAGAGCCATCCGCCGCCAGCTCCAGATCGGTTCCAGGCAAGCTTCTCGACCTCCATATCATGCTTCCGTATTACAGTTCTCCAGGCCGGTACAAAATCTTTGTCAGCAAGCAGAGAAACCTATCGACCGTGGTTGTGTCAGGGGAGGCAGATGCTTCCTCCGATGGGCCCAATACGACGCTGATCCTTCGGATGGATCTTCGAAAAGTCCTGCGCGGCGGCTACTTTCTTGGAACTGAGCAGGTCGGCGAGGATTCCCCTTATTACTATCCAATCTCCATCGATTAGTAATCACCTGTGGAGTACAAACTACATCCAGAGTGCGGGGCATGAAAGCGGGAATGGCGGCCCGCTCTTCCCCGATGTTTCTCGTTGGATTCGAAATTCATGCAGTCAGCGCTTCGCGCACAGCAATCTCCCGGGTTGCTCGATCCAGTTGGCGTGCCATGCTTCGTGCATATCGGACAAATTGAGGGTTCCTAAGCTGCAAAGATGTGAACCAATCTCGTCTCGTGTGAAGATACATCGCGATTGCGATTGGGGGTGCAAACTTGAATGCGATTTGGAACTGTGAGTCCGTCACACGCCCTGTCCAGGACCGCTTATACGCGGCAATCAGACGATCATACGAAGAAGCTGCGGTTCTGTGGTCCTGTGCTAATTGAATGCGCAGTTGCTCGAAGTTCGCAAAGGGATGGCCCACCCCCGCCTGTGACCAATCCGTAAAGATGCAACTCCCTTCTCCAATCAGGATATTGCCGGTATTAATGTCCGAATGAACGAGGGTGTCGGGAACATCGATATCCTCTAATCGCGAGGCTGCGACCTGAAACGCTCGGTACACATCGCGCAGACGCTGCCGACTGATTTGGCTATTACTTGTCGAATTGGATGTGATAACTGCTTCTTCGAGATAGGTCATCATTTCTGGCATACTCTCTGAAATGGCGGGAATCCGCTGATCCATACAGCCTCTGCCAAGAAGAGTGGAAACGTGGCTTTCACTCGCCTTCTGAAGCTCACCGAGGTGATGGGCCACCTCCTCAAGCACCCTTGGACGAAGATTTTCCAGGTCATCAAGAGAACGACCGGCATCCTCCATCAGCCAACCATTCCATTCATCACTGGCTGCCAATAGAGTCGGCAGATAATCGGGGAACAGTTCTCTCAGTGTCGCTGTGACGCGATATTCAGACGTGTCGAGGGCTGGAACAGCTTTGAACCAGAAGGTCGCTCCGCTCGCGGTGTCGAAACGCAGCAACGTAGCCTCGTTTGATCCATTGGTCTGAGTAATGTGTGAGAGATCTTCGATAGGGTGATTAACCCTTTCGGCGATCCACTTTTTAACTTCGTGTATCCAACCCAGGCGGGAGAATTTGCCTCGACCTGTGGTCCCTTCCGCTATTAGCCGACCGAGGGCTAGCAACTCATAATCTGAGAGTTCTTCTGGTGCTAGATCATCCAAGCCCTTCCATGAGATCGATTCCGTCCCCATTGCACTTCCGCTTGTCACCTCAGCGACGATCAGCGGATCGCTGCGATCAGACTCAAACTGATCGAGGATAATTGCCTCTACTCCAAGTAGAGCTTTGACTTCAGGGAGCACGCTTGTCGCAGGCCTTGTCCATCGCGGCACCGACACACGTGGAAGCAGCCAGTTAATATTCTGGTCCTTAGCCGCCACAAGCCTGGAGACAGGCTCGAGGAGGAGCAATCGAAAACGATCGTATTCCGGGTCCGCAGACTCCATCAACACGCACCGCCATGCTCAAGCACTAGTTGTTTCAAGGCATAGAGGGCCGACGGGACGATGGCGTCTGGCTTTGCGTTCCCTTCAGAGACCGATATCGCCCCACTTATTGGCCGAGTGTTTCAATCCAGCCGGGTACAAGTCGTCTGCGGGAAGTCTGGCATTGACCCGATGTCGAGGCAACAAGAAATAGGTCGCAGGATGCGACAATCTTTCAATCAAAGCTGGCTAACGGTCTTGATGGCCATTTCCAACTGCGTATCGCTTCCGGCGCGAGCTTCCTCCGGGCGGTAAAGACTCTCGACATCCGGTGCAATCGGATTGCCTTCAATGGAATCGCCATCGCTGGTCTGGAAAGCGCCGACTGGAAGCGCCAACCAATACCCATGCGGCAGAAAGAACTTGCTCCCACCCCGAACGCGGCCAGGCGTAGCTTCACCGACAATCACAGCCAGTTTGTGTTCCCGTGCAAACTTGAGAAGCATTTCGTTAGCGCTCGCAGTATGACGATTGACAAGAAGTACCACCTTGCTATGAAAATCGCGGCCGCCGCATCCTTCCGTCATCACGACGATGGGCATCTTCTTCTTTGTTAGCTTCGCGAAACATTGTTTCGCAAAGAAGCGCGCGGCCAAAGAAAGCGAAGTTAGCTTTCCGGATGGGATTTTGTCGAAGACAAAGCCTCCCTCAGGTATCTGGGTCACGTTCTTCAGAGACCCCTTCAAGAAAACCCCGACAACTCTCCGATCCGGAGTGAGTAAACTCATCACCCGGAGAACACCGATGCCGCCTCCGGGATTTCCTCGGAGGTCAAAGATCAACCGCTTGATAGGGCCTAAGGCCGCTACTGCTTCTGAAATATCCCTGGCCACATCAATGCCAACCATCCCCGGGTAGCTCGCAATCTTGACATAGCCTGTCTCAGCATCAATGATTTGGCGAGAGACGATCGGATTAGGCTCAATCTTTGGGAGCTGATTGCGTTTCACCTTCACCATGGGAATTGAAACCAGTACAGGAAACTTCCGTTCTCCTCGTTGAACCGTGATCGCTGCTGTCGAGCCCATGGCGAAGAGCGGGTGGTCTGGCGGCTGGAATGAAACTCCGGCTACAGCAAGCAGGACATCCCCAGACTTGATCCCTGCTTTAGCTGCCGGGCCACCTTCATGAACATCTTGAAAGACCCATTTCGGATTCTGACCCTCGATGAACTCCGCGTAAGTGGCTCCTAGTACCATTTTTCCGGTGCAGCGGCGAAGTCCAGTATGGTAGAACCCCACATGAGAACTCTTGAGCTCTTGCAAGAGCTCGCCTACCCCACGCTCGAATGCTTCATCCGTTGGCGCAGCAACAATCGTAGGACGGCGCGTTGTTAACACAGCCTCCCATTCAAGCTCCATCAGATCGGGACCACAGAACTTTTCCGCAACAACTTTGCCGATTGCATCGACAACTTCCTCCCGCTGCTTCTGGGTTAGTGAGGATTCGTGCATCGTTGTCATCTCCGTAGCAGTAGTCATGCAACTGATCCTGATGCGTCACCCAGTACTTCCACGCTGGCCCAATAATAAGGTGGAAGACCAGCCTCAAGAATATGGAGCTGGGCGTCACGAAGAGCGTTCGCCTTGTTTTCGTGGAGACTGAGATTCTTGTAGAAGAGTGTCATCAGTTGAGCAGTCGTCTGATCCTCGATATCCCACAAAGATGCGACGACGCTTTGAGCGCCAGCCTCGATGAATGCATTAGCCAGGTTTGCCACATCTGCCTCGCTGATCGGTCCAACTCCCGTGTCGCATGACGAAAGGGTGACAAGACTTGCCTTCAATCGAAGTTGTCGAATCTCGCGCACGTCGAGCACGCCATCGTCCTTGCCTCCGGGGTCAGGGGCAAAGAGCAATGCTGAACGGTCTGAGTATTCGATATCGGCATGTCCGTGGAGCGCAAGATGAATCAGATTGTATGTATTTAGAGGAAGAGACTTGAATCGGCTCTCGGTAGCATCCGCACCGAGCAAAACGAGGGACGGACCATGAAAGTACGAAGCGATCGTTTGAACCTCCTTCTTACTCGACGGGAGTGGCCTCAGGGAATCCGCCCTATCAGAAAAGGACACTGGTGCAACGATCGGCTTTCCCTGCTCAGAATTGTCGGATGCAGCCACGCCAATATAGCTCGGCGTCGTCCCCTGGGTTTGAGGCCGGCTCCGCAGCATTGCCAGGACGGATGCGGAAGGAGTGACGGAGAAGCTGTGGGTAACAAGGGTGTATCTACCATTCTCGATCAATGATGCGAACGGCAGGAGGTGGAGTTCTCCATCGGGTACAACAATCACTTCAGGTTTTAGTCGATACTCGACGACAGGAGCGAGTAGCTGTTCAAACAGCCTACGACCGAGTGCGTCATCAGTTTTCCGATTGTGGATGGTCTTTCGGTATTGCGCGGCAAGAGTGCCAAGTTCTTTACCGGCGATAAGCTCATAGCGGTGAGCGCTTGTCGCCGTGATCGCAAGAACGCTCGACTGCGGCTCATCCAGAACATATTCAAGAAGCAGTTCATTGGCTCTGAGGTGGGCTTGCACCGCCAAGAGGGGAACAGGGTGGTGTGAGGTCAAACCGGAAAGAGTTGTGTCCCCAAGCAGAAGACGTGACTCTACAAGGGCACGTTCCAATTCCGTGCCCGTCTTGGGGTCGTCGTTCTTCAGAATGTCAAGATCTAGCTGCTCGATTCTTTTTTCATCTGCTGTTGGATCGTGTGGTACCAGAGAGGGACGTTCAGACAATGCCTGAGCTTCGATCCGTCCATGAGCACGTTCTATTGTCGCAAATGCCAGATCCAGATGGCCTTCCCTACAGAGGGATTCGAAGTATCGCGAATAGACTTCGCGCATTTGGTTCAGCAGTTCACGCTCTGTGTTAGGGGTGGGCGCTGAAGCCAACAGAGCATCGAAGAGCCGCAGGCTTTTCTCATGAAGCATCCGTGACTGCTTCTGTTTCCCGAGGTTATCGAGCAACTCCGCCTTGATCGCCAGATTGCGCGGCGAAAAGTATAGCTCCTGGGGGATCCGTTGATTGGCTTCAATGGCTTCGTCAATCACCTTCAACCCTTCCGACAATTTCCCTTCATTCTCGTAGGCCTTGGCAAGCAACCCGCCGGTCTGCACAACGCCGCGCCAATAACCTAGATGTCGCGCATACTCCATTGCAGCGGTGTACTGGGCAATAGCCGAAGACCTGTTCTCTTCATCTCCATATACTTCTCCTTTCGATGTCAGGATTTGATAGAGGTGCGCATCGAGATGCGTGGCTGGCAAACGACGAATCGCCTCATCCGCCAACGCCAGTGCTTCCGGATAGTTTCGGAGACCGCGTAGGGCATCAATCTTTGCATTGACTGCGATGCTTGGATAGGCAACTTTTTGGGAGTGAGAAGCCGTATTAATGGCCTCATCCAAAGCCTTGAGGGCATCGTTGTATCGCTCCAATTCGACTAACCCCGCGCCATAAACGCTTGCATAGCGCACATGGGCGGCATCATCGCCCAGATACTTCGCAGCCAGCCAGGCCCTGAGTACCAGTTTTTTCGCAGTGCCGACGTCCCCTAAAATGAATGCCGCGATACCTTGCTCGCCCGCGGCCCGAGCCAACAGAAGGTAGTGCCTACGTCTCTTGGCTAGAATTTGAACCTGACCCCAAGTGTCCCTTGCCAGCGCAGCGTCATAGTTAGTCTCGATCATCCCCTTGATGACCAGAATGCGTAAATGCGTTTCGGGATTCGTTGCTTCAGGAAGAGAAAGATCTCGCTGGAGCTCGAGCAACAACGGGGCTATCGGCTCGGAATCTGCGCGCACAATGAGTCGGCTGACATGAGCGTATAACGCCTTTTCGGATTCTCCCTGTCGGAGGAACTGATACTCGGCCTGTGCATATAAGGGATCTGCATCCAGCCATCGATTGTTCCAGGAAAGATCGTCTGCATGGGCGCATAGCACATCTGCTCCATTCTCCGCATGATGACCGTGCTTGCCATACCGAAGGACCAAGAGGGTCGCGGCGAGCGTTACTGCTCCCACCAACATGGCCCACTTGTGTGTGCTGGTTCCCGGCATATTGCAGCACCTCGTTACTTCGTCTTAGCCCTGCCACTCTGACGACAGCCCGAGGCCTTGTCCATGCCAATCGTGTGGTAGGGATACACACGTTCTTCGATCGTTACATCGACAACCTGTCCTCCTGCGTCATTCACTCATTTGAGTGGTGCCGATCTTCGGGAAATACGCACAAACAGACCAGATAGTCTGTTTGTATATGGCAGAAATGATTACACTCTTCTCGAGGAGCTGTCAAACCACCAGCAGATTCGAATGCTGTGCGGGACGAATGTTGCGTGGAAGCTGTGGGTTTCTGTGCCATGAAGTCATGGCAGCGCCTTCTCTCCCTGCAACACTCAATGCTCGTGTACTGCCATGCTTCCGCGCGATCAGGATTGCGGCGGCGGCTAACTGTTTCGACGACGAAATCTTCCGATCTACAGGGAAGCAAACGTCGTTTCTGCCGGCGCTCAGTACTCTTCAATGTCGGGCGCCAGCTGCGAGGACTCGAAACAGTCCTCTAATTCCCAGACCCTACGCAGAGATCTAACAGCGACAGCCGCGGCTTGTGCTCGGCAATCGCTAAAGGGGGAAACGATGGGATCAGGTTCTAAATCTCGCAACCCTAAAGAGTCCGTTGAGGGTCTCGACACGCATCAGAATGCCAGGAACACTTGTGGATCGATGAGGACGAACAACCGGTCAAATGTAAGAAACTGTCCATTGGCCGCAAAGAACCGCAGCGACATTGTCATGTTGACGACCTTCCTCCTTACCACGATTTTGTACTGTAAATCTCTCGCGCTCCCAGTGGCGCTGCTTAGCCTATGTATCACTCTCAGTTGGCAGGCAGGGCAAATTGCTGGCCTTCTCGCGTCAATCGTCTCTGCAGGTTTGCTTTTGGCACTTCGGGGACACCATGGCAACATCAAGATCGGTCTTTGTTTCCTGCTTTTCTGCTCAACAATGAGCTGGCTGGTTGCCTCGTTGCGGCAGCGTTGGAACATGTTGGAAAGGGAGAGAGACGAAATTCGGATGATGCTCGACCGCGCTCCCATTGGCATAGCGCTTTTCGATACGAACCGGAAGGTCTTACGCTGCAATCCAGCCTTCCATAAGATATATGGTTTCTCTGACGAAGACATCATTGGTATCATCCCACCTCTTCCGGAAAGCCAAAGGGAGAGTTTGGATGAACTGCTTGCGCGCTTACGATCCGGGAAATCGTTTGTGAGCGTTGAAACCGTGCGCGCCCAAAAAGACGGCACACAGTTCTACGCACGCGTCTCTGGTTCGCCCGTCTTCGGCCTTTCCGACAATCTGATCGGGCTCGTCGGTCTTATTGCAAAAGTTGATGACGGAGGCTATTCCGACCAGCTTGAATTGAGAAATCTTGAGTCTCTTGTGCAAAGTTCATCAGACTTCATGTGCGTTACACATCTTGACCGAAGGGCATTGTTCATCAATGATGCCGGCAGAAACCTGGTTGGACTGCCTTACGACGCTGATCTTGGCGACCTTCCTTTGGAGGAACTTTTTGTAGAGGAGGATCGTGCACGCCTTACCGAGATGCTCCGTATCCTTCCTAATCAGCGGGTAGGCTTGATCACGCACACCCTTCACCTGAAACAGCGTCAGACAGGACAACCTGTTGCAATGACCTGCAGCTTCTTTGTCATCACCGATCCTCTCACGAAGGAAGACTCCTCTTTTGCTTGTGTGGCGAAGCCCGTTGGGACTGCCCCGAAGCGAATCCCAGACGCTCCGGATGCAGAGGAAGCCTTCCAGTCGCTATTTCGCAATGCTCCCGTAGCGATCGCTCTAGTGGATCGCGCAGGAGTACCGTTCGAAAGCAATGTTTTCTTTCAGCAGATGCTTGGCTACGACGCTGAAAATCTACGGCAGATGCAATTCTCGCAGCTAGTCCACCCCGAAGATCTTCCAGCCGGACGCAAGATGTTTCTTTCCCTCATTGGCGGAGAGATCGATCGCTATCAGTTGGAAAAACGACTCATAGCTAAGACCGGCAGTGTACTCTTCACAAAAATGACCGTTGTTCTAATGCGGGACCGTTCCGGAATGCCAAGCTACAGCATCAGTATGATTGAACTTCAGCTCAAAGGTGGACCTCTTCAGTCTCGCACCTGAGGGTATGACGCTGGTATGACGTGGTTCTGCAACGATACGGTAATCCCAGGTTCCGCGTCGTTGTCATAAAGAGACTGATAGGTTTTTGAGCGGCCGTAAAGGACCTCATGGGACCCCATCGCAACCACATGGCCTGCATCCAGAACAATGACACGGTCAACCCACGCCAGAGACATCAGGCGATGGGATATAAGTACGAGGGACGTAGACTTGCATGATTCGGCGAGGGCTCTCAGGAGCTTCTGTTCGGTTGGTAAATCGAGCGCCGAAGTCGATTCGTCCAGTATGAGGATCGGAGCGCGTTGCAATAAAGCTCGGGCGATCGCTAGTCGTTGGCGCTCACCTCCGGAAAGGCCTGCTGCCTCTTGTCCTAAGGCCGTATCGAGTCCATGCGGTAAACGTGTCAACAATGGGCGCAATTGCGCAATCTCGATTACCTCCTCGAGCATCACAGTGGTTGCGCTTGGATCGGCCATCCGGAGGTTCTCCCGAATCGTTCCGGAGAACAGAATAGGGTGTTGCGGTACATAACAGACGGTGCAGCGTAGAGTGCGAAGTGCGTAATCTGTCAAAGGCCTCCCGCCGACCAGAATGACGCCGGCCGTGGGATCCGCGATGCGGGCGAGCAATCTGGAGAGGGTCGATTTGCCGGATCCGCTTTTGCCCACGATCGCTACCTTCTCGGAAGCTCCGATCTCAAAGGAGACCTGATGCAGCACGTTATGGCTTGGTCGATACGCGAAAGATACGGAATCACAGATGATGCCCTTCGAAAGTGGTAGCTGGACCACGGAGATGCTTCCACGATCCTTCACTGTTGGCTCGGTGAGTAGGATGGCCCGTACGCGTCGCACGCTCGCAAGCAAGCGCTGTGTCCTCGAGTACAGTTCTAGAGCAGTGGATACCGGTTCGAAAATACGGGTGACGTAGGTGTAGAACGCCACAAGTCCACCGAGAGTCAGGAGACCCAGAGAGTACTCGTGAATGCCGAATCCGAGAACCAGAAGGATGGCCATTGCAAGGACACTCGTCACAGAGAGGCTGAATAGGATCTCAGTACGTCGCTGGATCCACTGCGCTGCTACAACGCGAAGCCAGGCTCTGACAGTTCGTTCCAGTTGATCTTCTTCGGCTCCCAGCAACTGAATCTGGGGCACGGCGCCGAGGTGTTCTACGAGCGCTCCGGTCACGACACCAACCTCTGTCTGCGCCTGGTCCGCACGCGACTGAATGGTTCCGCGAAATCTCGCTCGGACCCAAATGAACAAGGGGAGAAGGGGAAGCGTAACCAGTGTCATCTTTGCATTCAGGGAAAACATGATGGCCAAATTTACGAAAAAGAAGACGACGCTCCGCACTACGGTATTTGTCATCTCAGCCCCGACCTGCGCGATTTGAAGCACGTCCAGATCGACGCGACTCAGCTTCTCTCCGACCAGCGTCTGTTCATGCCAGTCAGCAGACAGGCGTGTCATATGCTCCAGAGTCCGGGTTCTGAGTTCCTGCGCAAATAACTGGGAGGCCCGATAACTCAGAAGGCCACCTCCTCCATTGAGCGCCGCGCGTGCAACAAAACAGAACGCGAGCAGCATGACAATCATGAGAGAGGACGCTAGCTTTCTCTGAGGCAATGTCGTATCGAGCAGATGCTTCATCAGGAGAGGATCGATGGTTGCAATGATGCCCGCGAGTATGGCTGTTACGAGTCCGAAGCCAATAAGCTTTGCCTGAGGACGCAGCGAACCGGCAAGCCAACTCACATCACCCGCAGCTGTAGGAATCGGCTGCGATGACGTCTGAGTTGGTTGACATGCGAACATCGGCGTAGTTTCCTTTGATTGAGAACCAGTTGTCCTCGGTGTTAGGGAGAAGTTGGCTCCAACAGGGCCGCTCACAATTCAAGGAGGAAGAGTGCTTATACGAGTTCCACTTTTTCTAAAGGCTCTGCATCGCAGAGCGCGACACCGATCCTGCCACGCGCAAACGTGCGCCAAGTACGAATCTCAAGCCGTCTTCGTGTAGACAACCTGGTCTGCAAACCCATGCGTGTCTTCCCGGGACGCAATTCAATACTTTTCCAAACAATGCGATAGGCCTTTTCCGTACCGCGGAAGTGCCATCGCAAGCGAACAACGATCTTGCAAGAATCTGTCGGATGTAGCGCTCTTTCCCTGTACTGTGTTGCGTTGGAGATTTGAGGGCTGCTTTGTGCCGAACCACGTACCTGAAGAACTGTCCGCTATCGAGAGACAAGCGATCGAGCGCATCCGGTCTCTCAGACTCTCGCGTGAGGTTGAGCTCATGTCGATCCTCACGAATCCCGCGCGCGCCATGCACAACATCATCATGACCTTTCATGGTCATGTGAAACTTCGTATGGCGCCGATTGCTGCCGAGCTGGGAGTGGAGATGCGAACACTTGAACGAGCCTTCCATGAGGAGATTGGCAAAACGATGCTGCAGTGCCAGATCGATGCCCGCCTCGGTCTCGCCCAATCGCTCCTCAGCATGATTCCGCCCACCAAGATGAGTGTCATCGCCAACCTGCTTGGATATGACGAGGTACGGGACTTCGCACGGTTCTTTCACAAGCACATGCATGAGACACCATCCGCATGGGGTCGCCGCGAACGCGAGAAGACTAGAAAGCAGGAGCGCTTGGCATCTGGCATGCGCGAGCCTAGCTAGCTTGTAGCCACTTTAGCTCAGACCAGAATAGAGCCTCTTGAAGAGACTTCACTTTGTCGCATCCTGCGACCTAGTTTCGATTGCAATTGTTGGGTTGTTCAGAGCAGACTCATCACTACAGTTGGATCAGTGGTGTCACCTAGATGATCTGGTGCTTATCTCACACCTGTCCTTCTGATACTTACTAAACCACCGACTCTAATGCCGCTTCCGTAGCATGGAGCCATAACAGTGGACATTCGCGAAGCTTTAGTCATGGAGTGACTTTCGGAGAATTACATGATGGCAGTGTCTTCTAACCTACGCGCCATTGTCGACCATGATGGAGCTGTCATCTTGGACATTTGTAATGACCGGTTCTTCAGCTTGAATCTGATCGGCTCCATGATTTGGAGTCGCCTCAATCGGAACGAGAGTTTAGAAGAGATTAAGGCCGCGATAGTAAATGAAACTGGCATGGACCCGTCAGTCGTGTTTACGGATGTTGAGGCATTTGTCGAGGAGTTGAAGCACAAGAAGCTCTTCCCACTCTCTGTCAAATAACAAAGCATCGCTTATCCAATGGTGTTGAAATGACGCAACCTATTGATTGTCTTAGTCCTCTCAATTGCCGAGTTATTGTGGTTGATCGAACTCTGCTCCAACTCCTAGCCATTACCGCTGGGGGGACGATATCTCTGCTGCGCGTCTCAGTAGCGGCTGATAAGCGAGTCGCTGCTTCGATAACAGAAGCCCTTCTTGAACAATATGGCCTTAATACAATTCAGCTCGCTATGTTTCCGAGCAAGCGAGCCAACGACTATTGCGTAGTTCATGAACTGATAACAACAACCCGTCCCCTCCCTTCTTTTCTGAAGTTTTGTGAACTCGATCAGTTGGCTCAAAAGGACATTGATGACGAACAAAGAGAGGACATCCGATCGATCATAAATGGATCGAACGTAATGCTGGGACGATTCTCACGACTCGGATGGATCAATGAATTGCTTAATGAGCTTGGATATGACGATGATCGTAATAGCTGGCCTTCAATCCGGCACGTGAACCAAGGCATCGATTTTTGCCTAATGTCATTGTCCGAGACAAACAGTTGTGTCAAGTGGTTCAAGGCTGTCGGTCCCCCCAACACTCAAGAATACGCTCTCACCATCAGCTTGAGCCGCCAATTTCCTGAATCACTGCCAAAGCTTCTTCTTGAAATTCCACGATGGAACGGATGGGTTACAGAGAATGTACATGGAGAGCCACTCGAGAGGCTAGATTCTATTTCCTCATGGAAATCGGCGTTTATACGGTTAAGCCAAATGCAGGTTATGTTGTCTCGCAGCTCAACGTGGTTAGCTTCTGTGGACGTTGACCGCTGGAATAGTATTCGGTTGATGGAATGCTTAGAGCCATTCTTTAAAGAAGCGGAGCGGGCGATGGAACACCAGACTTCAACATTAGTCCGTCCATTGTCTAGCGCAGAGTTGCATAGCCTTAAGGATGGGATATGTGCGGCAATATCAACAATGGATGATGGTTTGCCGCATACGCTAAACCATGGGGACATCGGTCATGGAAACATTCTGGTTTCTTCAGAAGGCCCTGTCTTTATCGATTGGGCAGGATCTTACGTTGCTCACCCCTTTATTTCGGTTGAGCATCTCATGGCCGATTTCAAGCGATGCAATCCGCACAATGCGCATACTTGTGGAATGCTACGACAAACCTATGCTCATCAGTGGGCCGACTATGCTTCGGCAGAAGTAATTCGGCAAAGCGTGCTGGTTGCACCGGCAGTGGCAGCATACCTCCACGCTGTGATCGCTTGGTCATCTAGTGCCCTGTTTCCGGACTCAACGCGAGCATGGCCATTGATACGTTCTCAATTGCGGCGAACCCGACTCGAACTAGAAAGTGCAAGGGAGGTAATGGCGTGATCACCTTGTCCGACGATACCCATGGTGTAGCACACGACATCTTACATGGAGTCGAGGTGACGGATCGCTTTCGCTGGCTGGAAGATCAAGACTCAGTTGCTACGCGAGCGTTTATCAAGACTGAGCAAGAACTGTATCGGCACTACCTGAATCAACACCAGAGTCTGCGCATTCCAATCGAGACACGGGTCAAAGACTACTTGACCTTGGAGTCTGTTGATATGCCGATTCCTGATCGTCGGGGCGGGTTACTTTATCTCAAGCGTGAATCGCACAGAGAGCAGGCATCGATCTACCATCGTGGTGATTCTGATGGCGATATCGTCCTAATCTCAGTAGAAGATCTCGCCCTTGACGAACATGCGTCACTCGCAATACTCCAGGTGTCTCCTGACGGACGATACATGGTCTTTGCTTTGAGGCAAGGTGGAGAGGATGTACAAGCGATCCACGTTTATGATCTGGAACTTTCGCAATTGATGAAGGATTTCCTCCCACGAGGGTTTTACCGCGGCATAGTGTTTGACAATGAAGGACGCGGCTTTTACTACGTTCATGAAGAAACGAAAGGCAAATATTCTATCCGTCGTGCTGTGCGACACCACATCTTTGGTGAGGAGCACAACCAGGATCGTGAGGTATTTTACGGCGGAGACGGCCCCGAAGTCCGTCTCTTACTGCAGCCAGCGTCCGATGGCAACTCACTCGGCTACACAATCGTCTCGCTGGAGCCAATCTCTAAAGTCCGCTTCTTTATCCATTCATTTCCTCTTGCGCACAGTATGCCAAGAGAGTTGGTTCATCTGTCTGGCGTTATGTTTTCAGCGCAGATTATAGACCTCAAGAAAATCCAGGCATTGACCACGGAGGGTGCTCCACACGGACGAATAGTCAACTTCTCTCCCGATCGGCCTGATCCCCTTGAATGGCAAGACGTGGTGCCTCAAGGAGGGATGCAAATCCGTAGCTTCCACCATTGGAAGCATAGATTGGTGGTCCAATGTCTGAGTGGCGCAAACAAGACACTGCAAGTCTATGAGCCATCTGGTGAACTGTATAGAGAGATTCGCATTCCCGAATCAGGAACGACGACCATCGGAGCGATCGATGGAGATGGAGGGCGGATATTTTACACACATAGTGACATCACCATTCCTTCAATTATTTACGAACTTGACCTAGAGACAGGTAAGGCAGTCCAGTGGTGGAGTCATCCTAACGTTGTAACTGAGGCCCAGCCAGTTATAACCCAACAAACGTATATATCGGCCGACGGAACTCCTGTTCCTTTGACGTTGATACGGCCAAACGGGATAGTTGGGCCAAATCCAATGCTCCTCAGCGCCTACGGAGGAGCCGGAATGTCCAACACTCCAAGGTTTAGTGTCCTTTTAACCGTACTTCTCGAGCATGGAGTATCGTGTGCAATAGCTCACGTCCGTGGTGGTGGCGAAGGCGGATTGCAATGGCACCACGCTGCCATTAAAACAAAGAAGCAAACATCCGTAGACGATCTGATCAGTGGGGCAGAATGGCTCATTCAAAATGACCATACGACGTCAGCGCAACTTGGAATCGCGGGGCAAAGCAATGGAGCCCTCCTAGCTCTTTGTGCGCTGGTCCAACGACCTCAACTGTTTCGCTGCGTAATGGGCCTTGGTCCACTCTCGGACCTTACGCGATTTCATTTGTTCGGAGTGGCACGTGGGTTCACGACCGAACTAGGATCACCTAATGATCCAGAGGAGTTTAACGCTCTCTATCGACTCTCTCCGTATCATGCTGTTGAGAATGCCGCCACCTATCCCGCATTACTTATAATTTCCGGCGATTGTGACAAGCGCTGTGATTCATTGCACTCGCGCAAGATGGTGGCGCGCATGCGGGAAGCAAGATCGTCTGAACGTCCTATCTTGTTAGATTACACCTCACGTCGCGGTCACAAACCCGTACTCTCGACGACGGAACGTATCCAGCAGCTAACCAACAGACTTACATTCTTGCTCACAGAACTAACCGGGAAGACTGGCGAGGAGGAAGTACAGTGAGAATGCTAATATTGATTGCCGAAGCCTATCTCGGCCTCATCCTCCATGATATCTACATGCGGCAACGCGATCTTGCCTCATTACATGCAGCGATCAAGGCTTTTCCAATAAAACAATGCTCGCCCCGTGAGAATGCACGGACTTCAACTGCACATGCATTGGATATCGCTTGCGCCTTATATCCCAAACAGGCCCTGTGTCTACAGCGTTCCGCAGTTCTCATAAGACTCATGCGGCGACGGGGCATTTGCGCACGGCTGGTTATTGGAGCACAGAAGCTTCCGTTCAGAGCTCATGCATGGGTAGAAGTGAACGGAGAGATCATCAACGACCGGTTGGCATCTCGTGAGCGGTTTCTTGTTTTAGAGGTATGCTGATGAGTGCAATAGCCGGAATATTCAAATTCGATCCACGTCAGGCTGTCTCCACGTCAGAGTTAAATGGACTTGAAGAGAGCCTTCGGCGAGTTGCACCAGATGGTGGGGGCCAACATCGTGCATTTAATGTTGGCCTGATATATCGCGCATTCCATACGACTCCTGAGTCTCACTTGGAGAACCAGCCTCTTCGTCACAATGGATGCATCCTCAGTTGGGACGGAAGACTTGACAACCGAGATGAAATATTACGGAGAGCGTCGCCGCGTTTCGAGTCGTCCGTTACGGATCCTGATCTAGTACTAGCAGCATATGCGGAATGGGGCGTCGGCTGCTTTCATGAACTACTAGGGGACTGGGCGCTGGCCTTGTGGGATGGTTCTCGTAAACGGCTGTTGTTGGCCCGTGATTGTTTCGGTGTACGTCCTCTTTACTACAAAGTGGATAACAATGGAGTCCATTGGTCATCCCTATTGGATTCATTAATAACACCAAACACTCATCCACTTTCTCTCAACTTAGAGCACATTGCTGGCTGTATATATTCTCATCCACCTTTGGGAACTACTCCATTCAATGAAATTCAATCCGTAATACCAGCACATTATGTGGCCTTTGAGGACTCGGGTCATTCTGAATCAGTTCGCTATTGGGCTCTCAATCCTTACGCCAAAGTCCGATATACCTCGGACATTGACTACGAAGTCCATTTTCGTTCCCTTCTTACGGCAGCTGTCTGTGCTCGTTTACGATCAGATCGAGGAATTGTCGCAGAGTTAAGCGGAGGTATTGATTCGAGTTCTATCGTCTGCGTAGCGGACGAGATTCGGAAGGAGCATGCGGGGCATGAGATATCCACCCTCTCTTACTACGATACCTCAGAGCCAGGCGGGGACGAACGGCCATATATCTCTGAAATCGAGCGTTTGCGAGGGCGTGTAGGCCACCATATTTCAATCAATGATTTTAATAGGCAAACCGAGAAAAAGGCGCTATTGCCTCTACCAATCGGCTATCGTGCCGCACGACCGGGCTATTTTTGGAGAGCCCTTTGTTGGGACGAGCTTGTTGAGACTGTCCAACAAAAGTGTTCTTCAAGAGTAATGATCTCTGGCTTAGGAGGTGACGAACTCCTTGGTGGTGTTCAATATGAGGCTTTGGAGCTATCGGAGCATCTGATTGCCGGCCGGTTGCTTTCATTCTGTCGATCACTCTGTCAATGGAGCATCGCTAGAAGAAAGACCATATTCTGCCTAGTTTCTAACGTACTAGCCCTATGCAGATCGGCGTCGTCACCTGAGCGCCTGAGCGTGCGTCCAGCTTCTGTCCCATGGTGTCGCCTTGAACCAAACGGACTCGATGAAGCATTCCGAGAATTCTCCACATGGCGGAATTTTGCGCCTGCGCATTACTGTGCGGAAGCCACTCGATTCTCTCTAGCAGCGGTGCTTTCTTGCGTTGATCCACCGCTCGTCGGATCAACGGAACGGAGGTATCCATATTTGGACAGAAATTTGTTCTGCTTCATGGCGTCCATTCCGCGATCCCAGGTCATCCGTCCAAACGAGCGTCGTTCACTGATGCGTCGCTCTTTGCGGGGAGTAGTCCCCGATGTGGTCTTGTTTCGAAAAACGAAGTGGTTTGGGTTCCGGGGTGCCATGACGACGTTCGTCAATCAGAAAACCTCAATAGACGAAATGTTCGAAGACACTTGGCAATCGAATGGCGTCATTTTTGACGCTCAGGCGTTGAAGGATCAATTGGGATTATTGCAGCATGGACTTTCTACTGACGGGATTCTACTGAAAAGCGCGTTTGCCATTGAACAGTGGTTAAGGCAGCAATTGACCAGTGGCAACCTAAGCATTTCCTCTTCTGGCGTTTGTGACACCGCAAAAACACCGTTCAGACTTATGTAGAGAGATATTGACTCGGGCAACAAGCTAGAACGACCGTTGAGAACAGACATGTTCGAGTCAATTTCGCCAAAGGATTGTTCGAGGAGTTCAATTCACAAGAAGGAGGGTTTAATCATGACACGATATGAAAAGCCAGCAGTGGCGTTCTTGACCGTTGCTTCATCTGCAATCCAATCGCAGATGCTGCATAACAAGAACATCAACACCGTGCCTGATGCCGGTGGTACGCAACTTGCTTTCACCAGCGGATCAGCGTATGACCTCGATGAGTAGTCATTCCGCGCGTGGGCGTCCTCGAATGATTGAGAACGCCCACACAAAGAATGATTGAGAACGCCCACACAAAGATTTTCGTGTAAGCGAAGTTTGTCCTGAGCAACAATAACTTTTCCAGCTAGAACTCTGGCTGGCCGACTCTCTCCACTCCCCCGCCATAGCACAGATCCCGGCTGGATGCTCTGGGTGGAGTATATTGCTCGCTTAGCTTATTCACTTGATAACGTCCGAAGGCCCGTATGCATCATAGCGTGCTTAAGATTTCTCCACCGCTGATATTGTTGTGGGTCGTAACTTGGAGGAGTTCCCTCGTAGCCCTGCTGCCAGAATCTGAACCAATCGACGTTTCTCCGCAGAGACGCCATTCGTTCAGATGGTGTGTCAAGCGGGTGGTATCCATCAGGATAAAAGAACAATTCAACAGGCTTACCTAAGCTCTTCAATGCAGCATGAAACTCATAAGCGGACAGAGGTTGGTCCAGGAGGCCATGATTGCCCGTGTACTCCATCAACAGTGGTGCAGACACCTTTTCTGCATTAAACGCAGGTGACCCGGCTAGCCAAGATGAACGAGCCGCTCCTTCGAATCCACCTCCGTAACTTTTCGAGACGCCTTTAGCCATATCTTCACCATCCCCTAACCAAAGAACGCCGTATTCTCCAAGACCACCATCAGCAGAAGAAGCAGCTTGTATGTTCAGATCAGAGTGAGTCAATAGGTAATCTACTTTCCAGCTCGAACGGCTGAAGCCAATAATCCCCACGTTGTTCTTGTCGATCATCTGGCTTTCAGCGAGCGTGTCCACTAGCGCCTCGACACTTGCCACAGTTGCTTCTGCCTCCTTTGTTTGCGGAGGTCCCGAGGGATGCGGTCCTTTGGAGGAGAAGGCATCATAGACATCAAACATCACTACCACAAATCCCGCGTTCGCTAACGGCTGCGGCGCAAAAGCAGTGGTGTAAGCGCAGTCGCAAACAAAGTCATAGTCAGGCCAAGTCAGCATTATTATGAGGGGGTAGCGGATTAAAGGGGAGTAATCAGGAGGGAGAACTACTTTCCCGTGTACAAGGAAGTCGTACTTGTTCTTCCACGCCAAGTCTTCGACACGGCCAAGAGAGAGGGCCCGCACCCCAGGATTCAATGTTGTGAGTTGTACCGGCTCTCTTGAGGTTTTCAAATCCGCGTACCAGATATCCGGAGGATGCTGGGAGTCCTCGTGAATGCCTAGTATATGAACGCCATCCCGGCTCGCAAAGTTTCGCAATGGAAATGTGACTTCGCCATTCTGCTCATTGCTGACTTGCCAGATACCGTCCCTGAGTGTGAGATCCAGAAACGCTTTACCCCTTTCTCCTGTATGAATAAGGAAATCACTGTCTGCATGTTTCCATGCCATTACGTACATATCGCCCTTGATCTCATCGGGCTTGAGAACCTCTGACACAACTCCCGTGGCAATCTTTTCTGAGAAGACGTGATACATGGCCGCTCCGCGGGGGAGTGTATCTGCATCCGCATCTTGCTTCTCCCATCTGCTGCCGAGCGGCGCTACAGAATAAACCGCGAAGCTCGCACTATCATCACTCCACCAGATCTTGTATGGATTAGGAAAGGGAAATTCTGGCCCATCCACGAGCTTGTGATGTTTCACGTCGAATAACGCGAGCGTATGTGGCAAAACGTTGAAATCTTCCTCAAACGATCGCACTGTTCGACTGGAACTCCACCGTTCGTAATTTCTCAGTCTCATGTACTGGAACGCCAAATAATTGCCATCTGGAGAGAGGCTAACGCCTTGGGCAAGGCGAAACTGGCTTATCAATGTCCCGTCCGACGCATCAAAAGGCGCAGGAACTTCTGTGGTCTTCCACTTGCTCCGCTCTCGCGCGCGCCTGGACAACCAAAGTGACATGGGGCCTGCTAGAACAGCGCCTCGGTTCCAAGCGAGCGCAGTTGGAAACTGATCGTCGATCAAGACACCGTGCGACCGTTGTACCGAATTTAATAGCCTTAAGGAATCCGGCGACGGCCGGACTGGAGAAAAATATGCCACCGTTCTGCCGTCATCACTGATCGAATAGTCAGTAATTCCACGCGGCTCCTTCAATGACACCATCTGTCCCGGTCGCGAGAGATCCAGAATTACTATCTCGCTTGGTTTCCGAATAGTTCTATTGTGGCCGACTAGTACGGATAGCCTCTCACCATTCTGGAGCCAATGAAGACTGGAGAGTTCTTTGCGCGAAGAGAAGACCAAGCGCCCATTTTGATCGCCTGCTTGAGTCGGCGATGCTACCCGAACCTCGAACACATTGGCGTCGGAGCCCGTATCCGCCTTCTCTGTGATAAACGCGAATAGTGCTCCGTCGCGCGAGACGACAGGCCCATCAGCAATTTTTGTAAGGCCAACACAATCTTCGACGGTAACTGGATGCGCTGAGGCATGGGCACCAGCGCATCCAATCACACTCAGGATCAGCACAGCCAATGATGAACGACATAAAAGATCGACAGTCGCAGTCCGACTCCGATACAGAGCAGCCATCTTCTTATTCCCTGTTCTTAGTGTGCGTATCATTCAAATCCGCGTATGACTTAGAATTCAAGCTTGAGCATGACCTGAAGAGATCGCGGGCCACCGATCTGATAGAGCGGGTTAAGGCCGCCCAACTGGCCATTCAGCGTGTTATACGCATAGCCAAACTGCGTCGGACCATAACTCAAGCTGTTATAGATCGAGCCAAACTCAGGATGATTGAAGATGTTGAATGCTTCGGCTCGAAACTGCAGGCCGAGCTGGTCAGTCAACTTGATCCGGCGTCTGATAGCAAGATCGTTCTGCACGGCGTCGAAGCCCCGTGCAAAATTTCTTGGGACGTTGCCTTCCACTCCTGATGTCGCCACGAATGCGTTACGGTTAATGATTCGTTTCCCAGGATAGGTGCTTGAGTAAAGATAGATAGCCTGCCCAGGAACAAAATTGGGATGAAACGAATAGCTCTGTCCTGTACCCGGAACGATAATCACCGGGCTAGCGATGTCGATTGGCAAAGCAGAGCGTGCCTGTAGTCTCAGATCCAGGCTCCAGTCGTTAACGATGGCGCTCAGAAGATGCGATGAATGAACCGTAGGTATGTTGTAGGTCACCGCCGCCTGTAGTTGATGCCTAATGTCAAAGCTTGAGTTCGCACGAAGGAGCGTCGAAAGCAGCGCATTTGCGGATGAGTTGTCAATGGCATGGGACCATGTATACGAAGCAAGTGCTTGCACATGCTTGTATTCAGTACTCTGAAACTTCGCTTGTAGAGAGTTGTATGCAGACGACCCTCGATTCGAGGTAACGCTTGTCAGAGATGATGATGAGAATGCAGTATTGCCGAGCGTACTTGGATAATAGTCGAAGGTGCTCAGCAGTCGGTTGCCTGTTGAACCGACGTAGCTGAGAGTAAAGCTCTTGCCGCGACCTGTGGCTTGCTCTATCGCCGCGCTATATTGCATCGCATACGGCAGACGCAGACTCGGATCAAAAGCATATACAGTTCCTGAGTATGGCTGCGTAACGGTTGGCGCAAGCAATTGCAATTGAGATGGCGTGAAGGGATATGAAGCACCGGGATACGATACCGTCGTGCTGATCCCGATCCCGGAGTAACCGAAGGAGCCTTGTTGCGCGCCAAGGTCATAGAAAAGACCATAGCCAGCTCGAAAGACGGTCTCGCGCCCGGGAGTCTGATGAACCTGATAAGCCAAGCCTAGCCGTGGAGCGAAGCCGGTCCAATCTGTTTTCCAAAGTGGAGTGCCGGCTGGGGCAATCAATGTGTTCGCCAGATTGGTGGTCTGTGTGAGCGTGTAGGGCTGGTGGCCGAGACCGTCGTGAGGAGCCGGATTGATGTCCCACCGCACCCCCATCGAAAGCGTCAGTCGAGATGTGGCCTTCCATTCGTCTTGTGCGAAAGCAGAGAAGTTTGTGTATATGGGTTGTGCCGTTGGGTAAGCGTACGCGGACGCATTTGATGCGGCACTTGCTGAATTTGCGATGGCTGCAGCTTCTGTGTAGTAGTAAACGGACTCATTAGGATTTAGAAAGAAGAGATCATTCCGAAGTCGCCGCCAATCGACTCCTAAACGAACGTTGTGGTTATGGAACGCCCAGTTATAGGTGTCGACGACATTATATTGATATTGGCCGGAATGGCGGCTGCCCAGCAGAAGGCTAGGATAGCCGCTATAAAGAAGATAGAAAGTAAGCGATCCATTCGTCCCAAGTCCCGGGATGCTATCGAGGCTAAGCGGTTGAGCGCCTCCAAGATTGGTGGATACGTTCTTACTGGAAAAAACGTTATGAGTGATATTGAAGCGCAAATCGTTGCTGTGGTGTGCATTGAAATAGTTCGTTGAACCGATCGTGAATGTCTGCAGACCGTTTGCAACCGAATTTTTTACTGCGCCGGAATATGAAGTGTTGGATGACGGTGAATAGCTGTATCTTGCAAATAGGTTCCACTTATCGCTGATGTGATGATCGAGACGAATACTCGTAGTGTCTATCTGTGCAGGGTAAGAAACGCTTTCGATGTAGTAAGCAACGCCATCATTGAGCCCATCTTCGCCCGCGTTGGGAACGGGAAATGCGTTGAGCACCGGAAGCAACGGCTGTATGGTAGCTGCCGTGCTTTGGCGTAATGATGAATCCGGTACACTGATTTTCACCGCCGCTTGTGGAGAATCTAGGCGAAGCCCCTCATAGGAGGCGAAGAAGAATGTACCTGGCTTGCTGCGGTGGATACCTGGGATGAACAGTGGACCGCCGAAGGTTCCTCCAAAATCGTTCTGACGTTCCTTCCCTTTACTCTTGCCAAGCTGATTATTGAACCAGTTGTTGGCGTCCATCGCATCATTGCGCAGGTAGTCATACGCACTTCCGTGAAAATGCTCGGTACCGGAACGGGTAACAAAGGAAAACTGGCCTCCGGGCGTCCGACCGTATTCAGCTGAGTATGTAGAGGTAGTAGCACGAAATTCTTGTAGAGCATCAACGGATACCAGACTTTGTGTCGTACCCAGCGCAGTTTCGCCAGCGACTGCTCCGGTCGGGCCTGAGCCCTGCCCCACTCCTTGGGAAGCTGTCACGCCCGTGTTAACGCTTACTCCATCAACAGTGAAATAGTTGGCGTCTGAGCGTTGGCCATTGACTACGATTTCACCGCTATATCCGACACCGCCGATGGTTCCTCCTGATAAATTCACTGGAACTTGCGAAACACCTGGAGACAACGTCAAAAGATCTTGAAATGAACGGCCATTCAATGGCATATTTGCCACAAAATTGCGGTTAATGACCGTACTGACGGAGCCGTCGGTCGTGTTGATGGTTTGACCGCTCGCGTCAACCGTTACTGCTTGATCGGCTGAGCCGATCTTCAAAACAAGTTGAAGGACCTTCTCGTCTCCAACATTGAGGAGAATATTGTCCACTCTCAAGTCGGCGAAACCTGATTTAGAAACGACCAGTTTGTAGTGACCAGGCTTGAGATAGGAAAAGTGAGCCGAGCCTGCTTTGCCGCTGCTCGCGCGCTGTTCCTGATTGGTGTCGGTACTGCGAATCACCATTGAGGCGTTTGGAACCAATGCCCCGGTCGGATCGGAGACGCTGATAGAGATGCTCGCAGACGTCGCATCCGCGAATGCATGGAGCTGAATGTGGAAGGCGAAGAAAAACGCAATTATCAACCAGGAAATAGTATTCCGACGAAGTGTTGCATTCGTACGCATAGGTATCCTCGGGCTCGATGAGCCATGAATTTGAAGGTCTGGCGTTAGCTCTTGTGGTGCGGCAAGTTAGTTTCGCGGAGGCGGTCGACGGTGGCTTCGAGCCTGCTCTCCTGCGCTCGGAGTTTTGTGATGAGCTCTTCCAACTCAGCTGGTGTAACGGAAGGCGGCTGCGATTCCGGCGAGAGTGCAAATCCTGAAGCAAGCAAGCTATCGAGTTCAGTGGTGGCTCGGACAAACGAGCTAAATCCCGCGTTGAACTCAACTGCGGTGTGGAATGTCTTTGGGGACGGGCCTGTGTCGCCTCCAGAGTGAAGGGACGGCGCCAGAGTGGTAGCAATGTTATCTACATGCCTTGTACAGGCATCGAGATGCGACTTGAGCAATACGAGCCATCGTGCCCGCTTATCGGGTCGCATTCCTTGCAACTCATCCACACGGAAGTCCTTTGTCGCGATCTGGTCGGCAACCCAGGCTTCTCTATGCAGTTGTCCACCCTCTTCGACCAGCGCGGATGCCATGTCTCGAATGCGAGCTTCCAGTTCGGGATCCTCCATACCCTTTGCTTGTAGCGATTCCCGAAGCATTCGTTCTAAGGGAAGATGGCCGGTCGCAATCGAAACGGGGTCCCCCAGCGTCAGTGTCTTTTCAGTAGTAGCTACGATTGGCTGCGAATCTTCCGGTGAATGCAAATCCATCGTGAGCGCATTGGATCTTTGCAACGATCGCAGTGCCCGAGCTAAGGCTTGTTTTTGCAAGGATGTTGACAGCACTCCGCTGACCACTACGGTGCCGTCCTCTTTGCGTTCCACATCCACGCTGTCCTGAACTGTTTGCTGCTGCCTGTTCAGGGACTCAAGTATCTCGAGGACGAAGTCTGCCATATCTGTCCCGGCATGCGCCCCTGCTGGCGTCCGTCGTGGCGTGGCCTCTGAGATTGGAACTGGCCTGTAGTCGGTGTCACGGACTTGAGAAGCGGAAAGGACTTCATACGCTACTTCTCTGAATCGATACTCTCGTCTTGCATCTCCTTGCTGGAGTTCAAGCGTTTCAGCAACGGGTCGCATGGAATCTGACGCGATGTGAAGAGTTGCCTCAACGATAGTTGGCTGATCCTTGAGCGCGGCTCGCCTGAGCCCAATCTCGTAGCCGTCCTGAACTTTGATGACGGAGACATTGGATGCGGTGGCCGCCAGATCTTCGAATCTTCTGGCATCGGGAACATACTGCCAGATTCCATCTGAAGAAACGGTCTTCAGCTCTGCCTCTGAAGATGATTGCTCCAGGTGATTGGAGAAGTTACTCTCCTTTCCTGCAGCATCGACCTCATGCGCCGCTGCCAACGCTCCGTTCGATGCACGCAACCTGACAACCCGCAGAGGGCGATCGGCACTGCGTAATGCCTCAACTTCAAGGTGGTTCGTTGTATGCCTATCGCTGCCAGTGACTTCGAGGGTGTATTTGCTTCGGACAGCACCATGTGACGGCGTGGAAGCTCGCAGCTTTTCATCGGACAGAGAGAGCAGAGTGCGCACGTTGGGGGTTGGAGTTTTGCTTCTTGGTTCGTGCAGGAACCCCATAAGAACTAGAAACGTGCAGCATGCAACTACGGCAACGGTTCCAACAATGAATCTCCACCAATCGCGCAACCGATGCCGCAGGCGATCTATCCAACCGTGTAGATACAGCCCCCCAGACAGAGGCTCATGACTGATAGCCGATGCCGGGATCAGAGCTTCATTCGATTCCGCAGTTCCGGAGGGAGGCCCGTCACTCTCGGATTCAAACAATGGATCGTAGTAGGCAACGTGGACTACTGGTACTCCGTCGCTCCAGGCAAGTGAAACCGAAAGTTTTCGGTCGTCGCTCAGCTCAACTTCCGTACTTTGCGTGCTCGGGAGCTCCGTTTCATCTGGCTGGAGATCGAGATAAAGTAACCCCATGCCCTGTTCACTGAGAATCTCGACAAAGCCAGGCTTTGAGAGAGGCTTTAGCGCGATCTGGACTTTACTGGAAACTCCCGAGATGGTCTGAACTCCCCGTACAACTCCGTCTACGATGATCTGCAGCTTCGACGGCCTGTGCTCATACGTTTCCAGGAACTTACGACGAAGTTTTTTCAGATCAGTTTTTTCAGACCTGGCTGCCGGAGGCCCACCCTCGCCCGAAGATGTACCTTCAGGGAGGAACTGAAGTGTCAGATCCGGCAGCGTCAATATCTCCGTTGCCTGGTGAAGACAAACGCGACAACTGACCAGATGTGCAATCTCTTCGGTGCTAAATGGAATCCCCGCGGACGTCTTATAGCGGTCCTCCAGAAAGCCCGCTGGAAAACACATACCTTCCGGTTTTGCGAAGATTCTCCGAAGCAACTCCGCGAAGAGTGCATCGGACTCCTCAGGGAGATTTATCGAAGCCGTTTGCGGTTTCTTGTCGCTACGGTCGAGAAAGCGAAGGACGTTAGGCCGTTCCAGGTAGGCCTTCGCCTCAAGTCGTGCGGTCTGAGTGAGCGAATCGATTCCGGCGCGCTTCGACTTCAGAATGGCCATAGCCTCGGTGGGCAAGTAACCAATGAAGAAACGAAGGATCAGGGCTGCGGCAACTCGGCTCGACTTGCGACGGATGCAGGCATATTCACAGATGCGAGCAAGATCACTACGTACATACAGGAGCTTGCTCCGGTCTACCGCCGACATGGCCCAGGACACGGAGTCAAAGTCGACTACCAGAAGGCCGGAGACTGCATCGTTGCCATGACGTAGGCGCTTTGAAAGGAAGAGGTTTCGGAGTGCTTTATAGAGATAGGCGCGGGTTACATCTTCATTGTGAAGTTCCGGTATGGTCTTCATCCGCATAAGGCGGACGCACAGATCCTGCACCAGGTCTTCGGCATCTTCTGAAGTACCCCGGGTCAACTGGTACGCCCAGTCCAGAAGCCACGCGTAATGCTCGATGAGAATATCCTCTGGATTTCTGGGATTTTGAGACAGCAAGCTTCTTGACGAAGTCACGGGACGCGCTCCTGGGTGTGCGCGCTTCAGCACATGGAAGCGGCATATCGATTTATGAGTGTGGTTGTCAGGTCGCCGGAATTACGCCACTTTGGGTTTCAGCCGTAGGGAGACAGGAGAGCCAGCCAGGGAGTGGTTTCCTGAGGCTCATCTCTGTAGGCAGTGCAAAGGGGCAGGCGACGGTAGGTCAGCAGGTTGTATCTGCTCAGGGCGGCGACAGTTGTAGCGCTGAGTTGTTTACTCGGTAAGCGGTATCAGCCGGAGCAGGTGGTGAACCTGTTACGGCAGATCGAAGTGGCGGTAGCGAACGGCAAGACCACGGTACAGGCATGCAAGGAAGCGGAGATCGTGGAGCAGACGTACGACCCGCCTTCCTGCCTTCCTCAAACTCTTCCTCCAGGTGCTTCGTGTGGTGCTACGGGCCCGAGTTCGTCGCCAAAGACCTGCGCAAATGGCTCGCCGATATCGGCTTCGCTGCACGTTTTATCCTGGAACAGATAGGTGTTGCGGTTGAAACGACCGAGGACACATATCTCGATCAGATCCTCACACGGTTCGCACCCTTGGTACGACCCCGGTCCGGAGCAACTTGATCGACCGCTTCATCGCAGCGGTTTCCAATGATGCCGAACTCATCTGAAACGTGATGCCGCTGACCCCTCCAAGGACGTCACTTACTTCGAGCATCTTTGTAGCGACGTATGCTGGATCCCCAATCAGGTAAGCTCCCCCGGGGCTCGCAGTTACGTCGAACTGTTGCAGTTAAGAAGCAGACCATCCCCTCTCACGTCCTATCGTCGTAACCATGTGGAAACAGCCGGGAAAGAAGGCATTTCGTGCCATGCTCTTGCTGTGCATGAGACACCGCACAACGGCGTCGTTCAGGGCTTAGAAGTTTCCTGCACAAAGTCCTGCAACACAAGATTATCCAGGCTCGCTCCTTACGCTGTTCCAATAGATCCATTCATAGCTTCAGATAACAATGAAGATGCAATCCCAATAAAGATGCCCCCCAGAGTTTGGGGGGCGAAGCACCGGAAAAGGGCCGAATATCTATAATCTGAAGGCTTGCAACGGTCGAGAACCCTCGCCTTGTTAGACACAGAAAGATAAAACCAGGGTACCGTTTTCCGTTTCTTAATCAAAAAGAAGTAAGGCTCTTTTATTTCTTCGGTGCAAGCCTGAGTTGTTCCGGCACAAAAGTGGTGCGGAAAAGATAGGCGTCCGTAGACAAATAGTAGGTGGGTATACCGGAGTGCATCTCCTCCACCATCTGTAAGGCGTAATAGTTGATGCTCTGGATCTCAGAGCGTTTGGCCATCCCGTATCGTTTGATTGTATTGGTAAGCGTCTTGACGAAAAGCTTGGTCTCGGCGGAATGGTTCTTGAGCATTTCTGGTGCAATGTAGACACCAAGGATCGCTCCTAGACGAAGGCGCATGGGCTCAGTATTTTCGGGATAGTTCTTGATCTCAATATTGAAACGAACTTTATCCGCATTGGCAGCTCGCTTCGCTGCCTCGGGATGTAACTTGCCAGGTCCCGACCTATAGAACCTGCTATAGAAGCGAACAAAACGGAATAGTTGATCAAGATTTGTGGGAACATATGGGCTATCCAGATGCTCCTGCCGCGCGAAAGCAACGGATACGGGAGATAAGGCGAGGTCGTTGCTCTGCGGCTCCCCGAAAGGAAGTTTGTCACATATCAGTATCTTCTGAGCTTCCCTAGAAGAGATATCGCTTAGATAAATGCGGTCTGCAAACGTATAAGGCTTCCCGTCAACACGTCTGCACGCCTCAGGACTGTAATACTGGTCGTGCCAGATAGTGGAAATATGATCGGTAGAGACACCTGTATCTGTTTCGATCGTAGTAATCAACTCGTCGAGCCCGCTTTCAAACGAAGGCAGTGTGTTTTCGGGCCGCAGTCCACACCCTCCGCGGTGAGCATCTACGTCAAAGGTGCTGAGCCGTTGAAGAGTAGCCGCATCAGCTTTCGTACGCTCCTCGGCTAATACCTGTTGCAGAAGATCGGGGCGATCAGTGATGAGACCATCGACTCCGCGTTGTATAAAAACACGCATCATTTCAGGGTCGTTCGTTGTCCATGGAACAATACGGATGCCTTGCGCCTGTAGCTCTTTAACGGGAACAAGTTCCAATTTTTCACCGTTCGCAGGCTTACTTGGAGGAGTAATACAAGTGTGGAAGGGACGATAACCGTCCGGAATCACACTGCGGTCGATGGGGGAAAGAACGGGAACAGGAGCCCCGTGTTCTCTTGCATGGGCGGCAGCCTTCCGCATCAGAATGAGGTAGGGGTTGGTTTCCAGTGTATCCTCTGCTGTTGCATCGCTGTCGCCGGTCTGCCGGAAGCTAGCTGCGGTCTTTGGAGAGAACGGCTCTGCACCAGAAGCAACAAGATTCGTTGCGACCGGCGCCACAAACATAGCGATAATTCTGATCGTTTTGAGAAAAGTCATGGATGGGTTATAGCGTGTTCTGCATCACGCGGAGGAGTATCAGGTAGATACATGCTTGAGTTACATGTAGAACTGGCACGAAACCCATTGAACTGTAGCCAAAATTCAAAGCAGGCCACATGCATTTAAGTATTTTTCTCTAAAAAACAACATAACAGCGCACATCAAATCCCTATATATGGCAGAAAGGGATTATAGTAGCATTCGAAAATATCACTCCTGCATCCTATTCTGATCCGGAAAAATCACTCATTTTGGATCAGCAATTGAGCGTGTTCCTCCCCGGAACAGACGCCATTCTTATTGAAGCTGGATGGACGCCACATTGCTGTCATCACGGTCTACTTGAGAAACCCAAACCGAATTCCCGTCTGGCGATGCAGCAATCCCCGTCACGCCCAGCCAGTAGCCGGTGCGGATTTTGCCCAAGTCCTGCTGCTTGTGAGTTTGCAGATCTGCTACGACTAAGTGCTGCCCGAGGGATCCATCCTGAGAAGCAATGAAGAAAAGCCGGTTATTCACTACATCCCAATCGGAAAAATTAAGCTGTTCTTGTTTCCATTCCCAAACAGTTTGTTGCTGATTCGTTCGGAGATCCTTTCGGATCAGAGTAGTGGCGCCCCTCTCACGACTGGAAAAATAGAGCGTCTGCCCATCCGGAGTCAGGCGGAAATAACTTACGTCCTCCATAGTCACCTCTTCAGGTGGAGAGGTCAGGTTCGCTAGACTTATCCGCAAAACGCGATAGCGGTGGTCGGAATCGGAAAGCAGGTAAAGCAATTTTCCATCCGGTGAGTATTGCGGATACTGTGTATAGTCGATACCACCACGGAGCAAGCGTGCGCTACCACCCTTGACCGGGATCTCAAACGCGTAATTTAATCCTTTTTTACGGCAAAAAAAAGCTACCATCTTGCCATCCGCAGACCATGACGGAAAGAAGGGGATACCTTCTCCACTGAGCTTTGTAACTTGCCGCGGTTCCGGATTGTCAATAGAGGAACTCCAGAGTTCCATGGTGCCTGACATATCAGAGACAAATACGATCATCTTCCCGTCGGGTGAGATCCTCGGTGTGATTTGGATGCGGGTTGAAATATGTAAGGGATGAGGTGCGAGGCCTTTTCCAACCTGATATCTCCACAAATTAATTGCCGGAGATGCTGTAGAGAACAAGAGTTCGTTCCCGTCTCGGCTGTTGCTTGGGGATATAGCCGCCATCCCTAAGGGTGTGACTCGCGTCAAAGAGCCATTTTCCCGATCTAAACGCCAAATGCTAGGGAAAATTCCACCGTTCGGACTGCCAAAGAAGATCGATCTGCCGTCCCTGGACCAAGAAAGACCGCGAACCCCAGGATTGGAGAATGTCAACGGCGAGGTACTCGGACTGCTGGGATTTACGATAGACATCAGGAAGACGTCCCCGAGTCCTCCGCGACGAAAAGCAACCTCTTGGCTATCAGGTGAAAATCGTGCTTCAATATCTCCGGTGGAGCCATCGGGGGGATCGGTTATTTGCCTTGATGTACCGTCCGTCGGTGAGATTAGGATGAGATGCGCCGGTCTTTCGCCTTGTTGCTCGCTTGATATAAACCATCTGCCATCCGGAGACCAGTCGAGCGCCGGTTTTTCGAACGCGTAAGAGAATTCGATCGACCGTAAAATGCGTTCTTTGCGGGTTGCCACCTCGACGAGGACCAACTGATAGAACCCTGGCCTGATCTCCCGGAGCAACGCAATACTTCTCCCATCTTCAGACCATACGGGACGCACCTCAGGAGCGGTCGACCTGGAGAGGGAAACAGGAAGAACTGAGTCCCGATTCTGCAGATAAACATGAGGGATTCCGGATTCATTTCTATCCCAACTGAATGCAATTTTCTTCCCATCCGGTGACCAAGAGGGATCGGTCTTCAAACCCGGAAGGCTTGTCAGGGGCCGAAGTGCAGAACCTGAAGATTCAGAGTCACTTATGGATGGGAGTTTAGTTAAATGCTTAAAAAAAACTACAGTAATAACAACGATCGGGACAACTGCCAGTAGCGTCCATATCCGCCAGTCTAACTTCCGATAAGATTCCGGTGCTGGCGCTGGTAGATCAAGGGAAAGCACCGGTATATCAGTTGATTTCGAGGCCGGAACCCCACCTGGAAAGCAGTCGAATTTCGGAATGTAAGAACCCTTTGGCAGAATGATTTGGACGTTGGCCTGCCGGCCTTCACTCTTATAGAAGAGGTCCAGTGTTTGCCTCAGGCGCCGGGCACTTACTCGAACAATTGGATCCAGCTTTGTGTCGTATCCGGGAGGCCGGCCAAAGACCATAACACCGATGGTTGACTCTTTTAAAGTTTCCTCCTCACCAGCTAAAGATGTATTCACGCAGAACGTCAGGAGTTTAGCTAAGCGGGGCGAGGAGTTGAATAGCTCAGAATCGAGCACCGTCTCTACATGACGGCTTATTTCTTCTTCCTCTAACATGCGCTGATATTAATCTCCACACATGAATGCCCGATGAAATGCACCTCGCAGCTAGAGATGCATACTTTGTTGTGGGAGAAACACGATGAGTATTACTTGAGTCATCGTGACGAATCTCCGTGCGCCGGATCTGTTCGACCATAGTGACAGGCGCCTGTTTTCAGCGATATTGAGCCCGACTCTCGAAGTTACCCCTCTCATGTATCTACCTGACACTCCATATCACCGGCCAAAAGACGCTACAACTCAGAAGAGTCGCTTGGGGGAAACAATCGTACCTCCTTCACGCCTCTTGTCTTGAATTCGATCCCATGTCCTATAGAGATGAACTCAACATGAGCGTTGAGCTTAAGTCTTTTCAGTAATCCATTGATTGCTTAATCCAGGACGTATTTCTGGACTTAGTGCCGTGGCAAAACGATTGCACTTTGCCTCCGGTCAACGTCGTCACTGCTGTCGAAACATCGGCAAGGCGACCGAGCCTGTCATTCATGTAGTGCAAAAACTCTAAACGGAGAAACCATAAAGTTTCGCTTATGAAGAAACGTATACACCTTATCCTTCTCTCAGTGGTGTACTTTGTTGCACCTCGTCTGGCCGTCGCGCAATTTGAAAATGGCAGCATCGTCGGAACCGTTCACGACACTACCGGAGCAGTCATACCCGGCGCTACAGTTGAGGTCACCAATAACGCTACCGGTATTGTCTCTACTCGCACCAGCAATGATAGCGGCGACTTCGAGGTTCCCTCCCTGCGCGTCGGCATCTATACCGTCCAGATTACGAAAGACGGATTCGCCCCTTCCCGCCTGCCTAATGTCTCTGTTTCTATTGGCGCACGCCAGCGCGTGGATCTTAACCTTACTGTAGGTGACACTACTTCAACTGTCGAAGTTAGCGATGCGGTCCGCCTCGTCGAGACGGATACCAGCCAGCGCGGACAGATCATCACAAACTACCAAACATCCTCGATGCCACTCGTCAGCCGTAATTACTCCGACCTCCTCGGTCTCTCCACTGGTGTCCGAGCCGCCGCTACCAGTCTCGGCACTACCTCCAATACCGGTCTCGTCCGCGAGGGATCTTATAACGTCAACGGACAACGTTCCATCTTCAACAATTTTCTACTCGACGGTATGGATAACAACGCCTATGGTGAATCCGGTCAGGGCTTCTCCAACCAGATATTCAATCCTCCGCCAGATTCGATTGCTCAGTTCCAAGTTGTAACCAATAATCAGTCCGCGGAATATGGTCGCGCCTCTGGTGCCACCTTCAACGTAGCCTACCGCTCTGGATCCAATCAGTTCCATGGGCTTGTGTACGAGTTCCTCCGTAACACTTCTCTCAACGCAATTGGTTACTTCCGCACCTCTCCCGCCCGCAAGCCCCAGTTCAATCGCAACCAATTCGGCGGTAACTTTGGTGGCCCTATTCTTCGTGATCGACTCTTTTTCTTCTTGGACTATGAAGGATTCCGGCAGATCCGAAAGCAGACGACTACTGCATCGTTGCCCACCGCAACACAGCGCAAGGGTGTCTTTACTACCGACGTCTGGGATCCATACGATGGCACAAAATACGCTAAGGGCACATCGATCCTTGGTTCCTCCAACATCTCTCCCATCGCCAAACAAGTCCTCGGCCTGCTTCCGGAAAATACCAGTTCCGCTGCCACCTCGAACTACACAACCCTGCAACGATCGAACAACTACTCGGACAAAGGTACACTCCGTCTAGACTTTCAGGCGGATCCGAAAGACTCTTTGTTCCTTCGTATCAGCGATCTCAAGCAGAACGCTACGGATTTTCCTCTTTTCGCCCTCCCTCTCGATGGTTCCACGAGCGGCAAGCAGCGCATCCATGACGAGCAGATAGCAGCAGGGTGGACGCGCGTCGTCGGCACCAACCAACTCCTTGATGCGCGTCTTGGTCTATCCCGCACTCGCGCCGGTAAGTACTCACTCTCGATCGGCGACAATACCTTTACTTTCCCCGGCCTTCCAACCGATCCGACCGTCTCTGGAGGGCTTCCTTCAACCGCGATCAATGGTTTCAGCGGACTCGGTCGCCAAGCAACGAATCCTCAGTTCCAAAACCCTATCCTGCTCAACCCAAAAATCAACTATTCTTGGATCTTCGGCCACCATTCCCTCAAAGCCGGATACGAATATCAGCACATATGGATGGCCGTGCAGGACACCAACCCACTTTATGGAAGCTTTACTTTTGCCGGTGCCTTTAGCCGTTACAGCAATGGCGTAGCGCAGACCTCGGCCTCCGCAGATAATTACGTTGCCGATTATCTGTGGGGTGCAGCCAGCCAGTACAGTATATCCAGCTACTTCGTCGCCAAGCTACGCAACCAGTCACATTATGCCTACATACAGGATGACTGGAAGGTCACGCCGAAGCTTACCTTTAATGTTGGCCTGCGCTATGAGTATGGCTCTCCCTATTACGATCGAGACAACCGCCAAACGAACTTCGACCCCACACTTGCCAGAAGTAGCAACCCGGCAAGCGCCATGGTTTCCGTCGTCAGCACCGGAAATAAATATGGCCTCGAGCCCGACAAAAATGACTTTGCACCACGCTTTGGCTTCGCCTATGCTCCCAATGAAAAAACCTCTATTCGTGGCGGCTACGGTATTAGCTTCGTGCATTATAGCCGCGCAGGCTCAGGAGATATTCTATCTCTTAATGCACCTCAGGCACTCTTCCTCACATTCAATCAGACGCCTCCAAGCGCTGGCGGCTCGGCTTCTGCCTATCGCAAGATGGACACTGGTTTTCCTAGTTCCCTTACCTTCGATCCTCTAACAGCTAACGTCACTTACATCGATTCAAATCGATTCCGCGATAGTTACGTACACAACTATTACCTCGCGGTGCAGCGTCAATTAGCCCCCAATACACTCATTGATATCGCCTACGTAGGGAACCACGGTCTCAAGCTGTTGCAGTTTGCAAACTATAACCAAAAACAACTAATCAACGGCACAATGGTTCGCCCTATTCCGAGCTATGGAGATATTACCGTTGCTCTGCACAACTCATACTCACATTACGACTCGTTGCAGGTGCGTTATGAACAGCGTATGGTCTCCGGTCTTACCCTGCTAAACTCCTTGACCTACTCACACACGCTCGACAATGCAGGCGCCTCACTTGAGGCTATCTCCTCTTCTCCTCAGGACTACTACAACCAACGCGGCGACTACAGTAGCTCCGAATACGATCAGCCGCTCGTCAATACCACCAGTCTTGTCTACGAACTACCTTTCGGCAAAGGCAAAAAATTTATCGACCACGGTGGCATTGTGAACTCTATGGTCGGCGACTGGCAGATCTCCGCAATCAACCAAGCTCAGTCCGGCCTGCCCTTCAATATCACCTATAGTCCAGGCTCCATCAACCAGGTCTCCGGTATCCCCTACAGTTTCCGCGGTGCCAATCTCTATCGTCCCAACCGTGTCGGGGGGCAGAGGCTGACCTCGCTTACGAAAAATGTTCCTGGTGCGACCTCAACAACTTCCCTGCAATACGTCAACCTTGCAGCTCTCCAGCTTCCCGCAAGTGGCAGTTCCAATACGTTGCACAGTCCCTTCGGTACACTCGGTCGCAACGCTGGTCGCAGTCCCGACATCAACTACCTCAACCTCGCCATCAACAAACGATTTGCAACTCCCGTCGAACGCCTGAAGATCGAGTTTCGCAGTGAACTTTACAATATCTTCAATCACACGAACTTCGCCACGCCCACCACGAATGTCAGCGGGACTATCTCTACAACTAGTAACGTGACTCCTACGAGCGGTGGCAATATTACCGCCACCTTTGATCCTCGCATCGTGCAATTCGGTCTCAAGGCTTCCTTCTAGCGAAAGTACACGGGAAGAGAGTAGCGTGATAGCGACGTGCAGGAACCGCCGCCCAAGGGGGATTTCCTGCACGTCGTATCCAACTTTCATAAAGTTACCAGGATGAGCAAGTCTCCATACTCGGACTAGGGCGTGCCTTTTGGATCGGAACCGAATGCCCATCTAGGAAACGATCCTAAACAGCTATGGAAATAAGCAAGCATCGATTATTCAATTACTTCCATTGGATTAGGCCGCGATGTCCCATCGCGGATTCAATGCCCTTCTTCTCCCTCGTAACGGCAAGGAGGTGGTCTGCCCGGCTTGCTTTGTGCCAGTGAATAAGAGACACACTGGGATGAGGGGATCAAGATGGCACGAGGCAAGGCGTTTCAGTTCCCGCACAGGAGAGTGAACGCACAGGAAGACCGGAAAATGAAAATGCCGGCCAGTAAGTTCGTGAAGGAACTTACTGGGCGGCATCAATCTTGTAGAAGGTGATGAGGGTGGATGATAAGTTTATGTCGCGCGTTTATCGGTCTTCTGATACGCGGAAGCGGATAGCCTACAACCTCTCCCTCGAATGGTCTCAATCGGATCGCTAAGCTTACACTTCTCCATTTTGACTCGGAGACGTTTAATGCAGGAGAGGAGCGCATCCGGCGACCTGCGAAGCTCATTTCCCCAGACTGCGTCTAAAAGTTCCTCTTGAGAAACCACACGGAGGGGATTCGCGGCCAGTTTCTCCAGCAACTTGCTCTCCCGCATGGAGAGGGCAATCAGCTTCTCGTCGGCCAACAGGATGCTAGTGTCGCGATCCAAAGTGTAGCGTCCGATAGCAACTCTACGGTCTGCACCAGAAGACAGGCCCAGGTTTCGATCCTGTCGACGAAGATGAGCGTGCAATCTGGACAAGATAACCGAGAGCGGATTGGATTTGAGAATATAGTCATCCGCACCCGCATCGAGTGAAGCTGTTTCGTACGGCTCACCTTCAAGGAATGTGTAGACGATGATTGGTGCCATCACACCGACCGCCCGGAGTTCACGGACGAGGCCTGTGCCGCTCCATGATATTTTCTCGCTGCACGGTTCGATTGGCCTCGAGTGTTTCCCTTTTGGCATCAGGTCGAAATCGACCAGGATGAGGTCGAATTGTTCATGCTCGGCTAGTTCCCGTGCTGCACATGCAGAATCTGCGAGCACTACATGAAACCCGCACTTCGTCAGGCTGCGTTGTTGAGCTTTTGCAACTACCGCTTCGTTGTCTACCAGTAGAATCGACTTCATACTTGTTCCCGTTTTGCTTGAAACTCACGGCTAAAAAATCCCTCTTGGATACAGAGACTATAGTTGCCTATTGGTGATATATGACACTATAGTGATTATTATGAGCCCCATGCGCCGGGTCACCATGAGAGGGTGGGTAAACCGGTCGGCGCAGACAAAATCCGCAAGTCGAAAACGCCGCACCAGGTGTTCGGGCGTGCTGTCACTGAAATGCGCGTAGCGAAAAAAGTCTCTCAGGTTGTCTTGGCTAGCGAACTCGGCTACAGCATTGGCTATTTTGGGACAGATTGAACGCGGAGATACAAATGTCACCATTGACGTGATGGCTGCGGTTAGTAGCTACTTCCAAGTCACTATCGGTCAGTTCTGGACTTATGCAGAACGGCTCCCAGCTAAGTCGGTCAAGAAGAGATAACGCAGCCGGTTGAAGCGCACTCGAGTTCTTGTGATTCCGCGAGTACACCGCCATCTCCGACAATTCCTGATTTGTGCCTCCGAAAACGGGGATCTGTTGTAGGTCTATAACTCCTTTGTTCCAGCGCTGCCGGTCTAAAGCCTCCTTTCCGCCGTGTACATCAGCAACGGTGTTCGGTTTACCGAACACCGTCTCTCAAAATACCCGGAACGATGGGGAATGGCAATTTCGTTACCCATCCAGCTTGGACGCCGTATTCAGAACATTCGTGGAAAGAGACGTTTGTCGCAAACGCAGCTGGCCGATATGGCAGGAATTGGGAGAGCTCATCTATCTCAGATCGAGAATGGAGCAGTCGCTGCACGTATCGACACCCTGTATGCCCTGGCCCAAGCCCTTGAGATGACTCTCGAAGAGTTAGTTCGGGGATTCTGAATAGGTGCTCACGAGGTAGTCGCCCTAAATCTGAGAGCCGGTTCGCAAGAGCTTAAGAGAAGTCTTTTGCGATGGGGCAGCGAGCAACTACCATGGAACATAGGAGGCTCGCTCGGTCGTGAAATTCCTCAAACTTTCTGACCACACTGGCCAACAGATTGATCGAGCTGAACAGAACCGAGAAGCTGAGTATCAGGCGCAACTCGCGAAATACAAAGACGCACTTGCCCGGATTCAGCTTCGGAAAGAAAACGCCAGCAACGCCTTACGTAGCGCGTGGCATGTAGGGCGGCTCGCTAAAATCGTCTCCTGCGGATGGGAGTGGTTGAGTTCGCGTCTCGCTCCAATTCCTCCGTCTCCGGTCAAGGCACAAGCAGATCGCCAAGAGATCGTATGGGCCGCCGGCAAGGAAGGAGAGGAGATTGTTCTTCAAGCGCTCGCGCAACAATTGAGCGATGCATGGACAGTGGTGGCGGGTTATCGAAACCGCATGGGAGAGATTGATTTGGTTGCTATCGGTCCCGAAGGGATTGCAGCTATCGAAGTCAAATACCTAAACGGGCTTGTATATAGCGAAGGCGATTCCTGGTATCGCGACAAATACGATAAGTATGGCAATCTCGTAGAACAGCGTCTAAAGATCGCTGATCGTCGTGGACGCAGTCCAAGTAAACAACTTAATGACACCGCAGGTGCTCTCCAAGATTTTCTTACTTCTCGAGGAGTTCATGTTCGCGTGTTGCGAGTGGTTGTCCTTTCCCACCCGTCTTCAAGATTAGGGATATTCAACAATCAAACTGTTGATTGGGTCAGTACGGTGGGGAGCCTTAATCTGACTGATTTCAGTCGTGATCGCTGTATTGCAAACTCGCCAGTTCAGGTCGAAAAACTCGTAGGCCTGATCGAGAAGGATCACATCTTCTCAAGTCGACTGCGTTCAAGCTGAAAGTTCCCGTAGGGGTGATCGCAAGCCCTTATCCCACGAGGGGATACTTCTCGTTTAAGAAAGAGTGCAATACCATCATGCAAGCAGACGCCCCGTATCTTTCGTTTTGTCTGGATTACGCGGAAACCAATTCGCGTTTGTTTCGACCTGTCTTGGCTGTCGCTGCCTTTAGGAAAGAAAGTGGCCTGCCAGTCGCCTTCGGCGCTGTGATCTTGACCCGCGCATCCAGATTGAGCCGGCCCGCAAACTGAATCAGCTTGGTGATGCTAATGCGCGAAATCTTCCCGTGCAGCAGGTTGCTCACGTCCGGCTGGTGCGCCTTCAGTGTCGCTACCAAGTAGGCTTGCGTGAACCCATTCTGCTCGATGTGCTGTACTATTGCCTGCCAAATCTCCGCCTTGATCTTCATCTCCAGCGTTTCTCCAGGAGAGAAACCGAGATCGTCAAAGATATCGCCCTTCGTTACGTGTCCCGGCTTATTGTTTGCGTTTTTCACGTTTCCGCTCCTCCAGAATTCTTTGTTTTACCTGGGATAAACGACTCTCAGCTGTGCGTAAATCCTTGCGCTCCGTCTTGGCCGTGTCTTTCTCGAAACAGTCGAGCACGTAGATCGTGTCTTCGAGCCGGGCCAAATAGACCATTCGATACCACGTCTTATCATCCGCATCCTTCAGTTCGAAGACGCCGGCCCCGATAGATTGCATCGGTCGCACTTGAAGCTTTGCCGTTCGCCCGTATTGCATCTCGCGTAGTGAATTCCCGAAGTCCCACTGGATGGCTTTCGGCCACGACTTCAAGACCTTCCACGAGTCTCCCTCCCAAGAGATCGACGCCATGCGGTTTCGTTCAATAGGTGGCACAAACCTACTCTATAGTATTTTTACTATAGAGGCAACCCAAGGCTTGTTTTCGTTTGTGCCTCGAATGCGTTAAACAAAGGGGGCGCAACGTCTCAATGCTCAATTTGGATCCACGAAAACGCGCAATCGAAGCTCAGGAAGTGTGCGTCAGGCGGGAAATCGCCAGTCGAAATCCCTGGCCCTTCACATTCTCGATAAAGTCCTGCACTTGGTTTTCGTCTAGCTTGCGCCGAAATCGTTTGAGTGCACTCTTTAATCCTGATAAAGACGGTTTGTCGCCGGGTTCCCACAACTTGTCCAGGATCTCCTGTGTAGGCACGACCCGTTCCGGATCGGCTGCCAAGAGTTCCAGCAACTCGGTCTCCCTCGCCGTCAGGGGGATTGGCTTTTCGTCTGAGGCCAACACTCTGGCCTTTCGATCGAGAACAAACGGCCCGATGCCAAGCCGACGCGTGCCGCTCGGGGCCTTCCCCATGTCCCGTTCGTAGCGTCGAAGGTGGGCATGGATTCGAGAGAGCAGCGTCGCCTTGGGCGCACGTTTGAGGATGAAGTCATCTGCACCAGCATCCAGAGAGGCTGTCTCATACCACTCCGCCTCGAGAGCTGTGTACATCAGAATTGGGATGTTCACCTTAGCGGCACGCAGTTCGCGCACCAGACTCGTCCCGGAAATCGTCGGGACTCCAGACTGCTTCGGCTTGCTCAGGTCGAAATCGACCAGAATCAAGTCGAAACTTGTCGTGCTTAGCGCAGCATGGGCTGCTTCCGCGCTCCCTGCCACTTGAACGGAAAACTCAAAACCACGAAGAGTGCGCTGTAACCCTGTCGCCGAAACAGGTTCGGTATCCACGAGAAGTATCTTTTTCATAACACCTGCATGAGTATGGACGTCATCCCGGTGAGTAGAAACCAAAACGTACCGATGTAGCTCTCTGAGCGTCATTATAGGCAGATGTTTCGGGGCGTAGAAACAACAATCAAGTAAACGCACGCGTTGTGGAGCGCACGGAACATCGTCTTTGGCACCCTAAGAAAGATACCCGGAAGGGAGACGCAGGCATGTAATCTGAAGAGCCACAAATGTCGTCTAACTTGCCCTTCAGTGAGATCCGCACCCGTACGTCGGAGTCGCACTTGCGAGGGGCGTGACATCCGCTTCCCTCTTTGACCGTTCCTTGTTTCCATCCATCGCACCGTTCGTGAAGAGATCACAAACTCGTATTGCCGAGAACGACGTACTTTATAGACAAGCACAGGAGGAATACACGGTAGAGGTTCCTCCCGCATCGCCTCCAGAGGTGGCTACCCTCTTGGCTTTCCGCCAGGTTTGAGATCATCCGGGTGCGGTGTCGCCTCCGTGAGGCGCTTCCAATAGTGATCGGCTGCAACATACCCCATACTGCGTTGAAGTAGAAGGCGTGTCTCTTTCTCGGGCAGCAGGTATACCAGGAACTCTCTGCCGTCGCGTATTGCTCGGGCAGCACGATGGTTTCCGTCGATGATGAGACGGCCGCATCCACTTGGCAGAGTCACCATGACTCCTGGTCCGAGGTCCAGAGGGAGATGATCGAGATGGGCGCGCTCGACTTGCGTAGCTTCGAGCCAAGAATGCATATCGTGGGCGTCAACCCTGTGAAGCATCGAAGCACGGCAGAGCTGCCTCGCGATGCGGATGTCGAAACGGAGGGCAAGAAACTGGTACCACTCTTCGCCAGCAGCGTCCTCGGAGCCAAGAATCGGACAGCGGATACAGTTGTTTTGGTGGCGAAGCTTCTGGTGAAGCATAGGGGTCTCCTGATAGCGCACATTGAAAAGCCCGGGAAGTCCTTGCGGTGGTGGATTGAGAGCGTAGTGCGGGAGCGAGCGATCGTGTGAGGCGACGAGCTTCTGACAGAGCCTGAACCTTGAGTAGAGCTCGGGCCGCCTATGCAGCGATTGGGCGGTCAGCCAGAGATTCGAAGACCAGGCGCTGTTGGATTGGGAGGGCGGCTGCATCGCACCAGCGCTCCCAGCGAATCTTGGGAGCCGTGGAGGACTTGTCTGTCCTGGGACGACCTTTTCTGTTCCAAGATCCTCCCTTCGATCTGGCAACCGGACGAAAGCCAGCCGCACGCAACGACGTCCCTCGCTCATCCTGAGTGGTATAGGTGATGACGCGCCTGTATCCACGCCGAAAGGCTTCGCGACAGGCGAACCCATAGAGCATGGAGCAGGCGTTTTCCACCAGGGCGTGTGGGCGATGATCGAGGACGCATACACGGTTTATCTCGATGCAACCTTGTGCGCTCAGGGCGGGAGAAACTGGCCTTCCCACCATGACGACACCGACCATCTCGTGCCCGTTGAAGACGGCTTTGCCGTACTTCCATCCAACCGGGGCATCGCAATGGCGATGATGCCGAGCGACGAACGTCTTCGCGTCTGCGAACGACACGGGGCCGAGTCTCAAACCGTAGTGAAGCGTCCAATGCAGCGTTCCGTCTCTTACTAAGAGATCCTTAACGGTCAGGCCGGTTTCTTCAAGCATCCATTGAGTTCGCTCACATCGGCTCCAACAACGGATACTGTCGATCCATCCTTCCAGATTGGTTTCGCAACAGGCATCAAGCTCTATCTCGCGTAATTCCTCCCATACCTCCCGAACGCAACACACCGCTTCCTCTCCACAGAAAGGACAGATATCCATGGCGCCTCCATCACGTGGGTTGGCGAGAAACTCTTACTCTCTGAACGCCGCCTCTGGCGCGGGCCGAGGCAAGCCATCGGAGTCGGTCGAATTCACACTCGCCACCGCACTTGGAATAGAGGTGCGCTCGTGTGCTACTAGGGCCACGGTGAGACCGCGGCATCTGGTCGGCGTCTTCAAACCCCAACTGGGCTCTCTGGTCCGAGTGGTCGATACTGAATTCCTTGCCAGTGTCAGCTATTGCCATCTTTTTTGAAGCGTGAGGCTTCAATCTTTTGGCTGTGCTATATCCCTCGGCACCATCACCGAGAACGAATGCAAGGTCAACGACCTTCGGGTGGCCGAACCTGGCCTAGAGCAGATTGGCATCGAGATCTCGCCCTCGCTCGCCGGCTACATGCGGCACGAGAAGAAGAGAGCGGCCCTGCGCAGCACGCCGTTCCCATGCTACGAGTCCTCCCCAGATGACATCACGGAATGCATCCTCAGCGGCATGATCCTGAAGTGCCGCGAGACGATTGCGATAGGGCGTGCTTAAAGCCGTGTGCGCAGCACTAAGAAAGCTGCCTTCGTTGTTGTTGCCTGCTGTTTATAGCGCACGGAGAACCGATCTGAGGAGTCCCGGAAACCGCCTATCTAGGTCGGCCCTCCGCAATGTATTCATCAGGGCTGTGCCTTCCTTGCGGGTTGAGATGATACCCGCCTTGCGCAGAATGCCGAAATGGTGCGACAGACTCGATTTCGGCATGTCGATATTAAACGACCCACATGCGATCTCGTCACTCATCGCAAGTTTTCGCACAATTTCAAGGCGTATTGGATCGCTGAGCGCATAGAGCACCACTGTCAGTTCAAGATCCTTCGTCTTCGGTTGCGTTTGCATCATGGTCGTCTTTATCCGTCACTCCAAAAGTTAAGTTTGAGTAATGATCGATAATTCGAATACAATCGAACTACAACGGCGAGTGCATGAATATATAGCTTCATACATCACGTACCTCCAAAATCACCGATCAGCACTATACGGAGAAACTCATGAAATTCTATGCAGTTCATTTCGTTCATTATGACTCAGAAGGGTGGAAAGACAAGCTACAGTCACACCTTGACTACCTTAAGGGCTTGGTCGAAAAAGGGATACTGCGGGCCTCGGGTCCCCTAAAGGGGACGCCCGTGCGATCCGGCCTGCTGATCTTCAGTGCACAGAGCCGCGAAGAGGTGATTGAGGCGATGAACGGTGATCCATTCATGACCCACGGTTTGGTCAACGAGATGACCATCACCGAATGGGACCCGGTTTTCGGTACGTTCTCCTCGGAATCAAGCGGTACAGTTGTTCCATGAGCCGTTTCTCCTGATTGCTGCAGCGGTTGAAGGCAGACCATGCAGCACAGGAGAACTTGGCGGCAGGATGGCGTGCCCGGAATGCAGTTAGCCGCCTTTATGCATTGTCGAGCCCATAATGATGTACCTCCTCGACAGGTTTGCTGGATACGGAAACCGATCCCCCTACCCAAGGAGACTCAGAGCGTACGTGCGTGGACAATTCTCTGTCCGTACATCCAAGGGCGGATGGGTAACTCCTCGATCCAGTCCTGAAACGAGGGAACGCGGCCCAAGTCTTCGCGGACGTGTTGTTCGCCGATGTAGCGTACCGGGACGAGAACTCCTTCACTGTTTGAGACGGCAACGCCGAAGAGTCGTTCTGCGAGGAAGATGCCCTCGGCGTGATGTCGCAGCGCTCGATGCCGGAAGTCGGCGACATAGCTCTTCGATTCGTCGAACCATGTGTGGATGGCCTGGTAGTCCTCTGCCTTGCCGCCGAACTTGCGCGCGCTGGATTTTGCATGCTCGATCGGATGGGCCATCAGAAGACCTCGGGCTCGTCGTATTCCTCGGTCATCACCGTGGAATAGGAATTATGGGTGACAGTGCGCTCTGCTGTGTTCAGCCGAATCGTGCCCCCGCCGCCATCGTTATTTTCGTAGCCACTTGGTGCCAACCTGTCGGCGAGAGCTTCGATCGCGTCCGTGATCTCCTCGGGAACGTCAAAGGCAATGTGGCGTACCTCAGCATCGAAGACGTCGACGCCTACGAACTGTCCTTCGTCACCGCTGCCGCAGTACGTACCTTCGATGGTGGCGACACCTGCTTCCTTAAGAGCCGCTTCGTTGCCTGCCATCCACTGCTTGAGTGTGGCGACCTGCGGTGGGACAGAAGAGGCTGATGGTCCGGCATTCGTTGAAGAGGTCATGTGTTTGTTCTCCTGAACTTAGGTGGGGTTGAGCGTCTTGAAAGACGGGTGATTTGAGCCCTGAGGCATTGTGGCCAGAACGGGGAAAGCCAATCTTGGTCTCAGAGCGGAAGAGGTATAAGCTGTATTCCAACGAGGGATGCTCTCCATCCTTGGCTTATACGGGGGTGTTATGGCTAGTCACTTTCACGTCAGCTCGACTCTGCTGATTACCGTTCTCGTGTGGGGCTTGATCGACGGCACGACGGTATTCATCCGCGAGTGGAGAAGGCCAGACCGCCGTTCTACCAAGATGGTCCTATGGCTCGGTGTGGACCAGTTTCTTGTCATGTCCATCGTCGCCTTCCTGGTGTTGTGGGCGCTATCCATCATTGGTTCTTTCTTGACGTCCATCTCCGAGACCTCGAACGGACGGTCCTGGCTGCAGGTCGTTCTGGTGGCCGTGATAGCCTCTCTCATTGCGCGCCGGATTAGGCGACCGAATGGAATGCCCATCTAGCCTGGCAAATCTTGCGGTCGGATGAAGGTCTGACGGTACGTCTTCGTCAATTCACACAAATCGGAAGACTCGCCAGGGCTCACGAACAAGTGGGGTCCACCTGTCAGCGGTTACTGACAGGCGGAGAGAGGGAGCCGCAGACGATAGCAGACACGGTTCTGCTTCAGTGTCGTCTTCTTCGGCAGGCATTGAGGATTACGCTTCCGGTGAATCAGGACTCGCGTGAGCGACATTCATCTCAATCGACCATCCTGTGGTGTCTCCACGTCTTAGATGGATCTCCGTCACATGCGCGTCACGCAAGGCATTCGACAGGTCCCACTTCAGCAGTGCCTCTTCGAGCTCGTAGCGTGCCCGCGCGACCGGTCCGCCTAACGCCTCGACGATGGCTGCGTGTGCCGTGTTAGTGAAGTACTCCAGTTGTGTGTCTGTGCTGTCGGACTCTACGTCGTCGGAAGGACGAAAGGCGAGATAGACCGCGGCCTCTACGAGGCTGAACGGCTCATTCTTGCGATCGTCCTGTTTCCAGGGGCTGTCCTCTGTGATCGCCAGCGAGTACTCGTCTCCGTAGTCATCGTCCAGAAGCCCAGCGAACGGAAGAGACAAGCTCAGGGGCTCCTCCTGCTGTCCGGCGCGTTCGAGCAGTAGATCGAGTCGAATCTCCTTCGCGATCGTTATGGGACGACCCAGCCCGATCTCGGACAGGTCCTCGCCGTCGACAAGAAGACCCTTGATTTTAAGCCGGGGGATTGCAGCATACCAGCTATACCCTCGATACTGTCGGTGATCATCGATCGGGATGATGGACATTTCTTCGAAGTATTCGAGAGCAATCGCCAGGGTAAAGGAGAATCGTTCCGTGACCAGTTCTTCCTTGTCGACAATCGCATGCTTCGTAGGCTCGGCCGTGATCCTGCTCCGGCCACCGAAGAGGTCATCTCCCGTTCCCTCGTAGGCGGGAGCGACGTGAAAGGAGCGGAAGACGGGAGACGCTTCCTTTAGATCGATGCCGAGCCGTCGGGCCTCGGAGTACTGTTCAAAGGAGGCATGATGCTCCGGCAAGGTCGCAAGATACTCGTACATGGCGATCTTCGCTTCGCGGCAGAGCATGGTGTGGGCTTCGTCACGCACGATGTCGGTACGGTCCGGAAGCTTGAGATGGATGTGTCTCGCTTCGAGAACATCGATACGGACAGCAAGTTCTCCGCGGTTGCCAGACTCTCCGATCAGGACACGAGAGAGGCTCGGCAGCTCACTGTCCCGAATCGTCTTGCCGTGGAAGTTCCATGCTTCCCAGTGGTAGTAAGCAGGATCACGATAGACGCCGATCCGCACTCCAGAGATCTCCTTCACGGTAGCAGCACCTTCAAGAAAGTCTTGCTGCGGCAGAGCCTCTCCATTGAGGACGACGGGGAGACGACCATAGCGGACTGCGCTCTTGAGCAACTCGTGAACAACTTGAGGCTTATCGTTTCTCTCGAAGAGGAGCGTTGTGCCTCGCTCGGTCGTGACACGGTCGACAACGTCAATGGCCTTCGCGCCAAGGAAACCCTCGCGATCGATGACAGCCTCCTTGCCTCGGCTGCGAACCGTGACCCCGCTATGCAGCAAGGCGAAGAAGCCCATGCCGGCTGGGTCCTCCCGTTCAGAGGTGCCTGGGTCCCACTCCGACTGGCCGAGATGAAGCAGGACGGAAAAGTCTTCAATACCTTCGCCGTCGTCGATCAAGGTAACCCGGGAGCCAGTCTTGGTCTCCTCAATCAAGACCTCGACCTTGGTCGCGCCGGCGCGGCGTGCGTTCTGCAGAAGTTCAATCAGAATGTCGGAGAGCTTGTTCGAGAAAAGCCGGTCCGCCTTGGAGAGGATCTGTGGGCTGACTGCGGCTCGAATGGTATTGGGGGTAGAAGTCAGAAGATCAGACATGCGTTACCTCGATCTCAAGCCGGAAGGCTGAGCATGGAATGGATGGTTGAGTTAGTGAATTGAGCGGATGACGCCTTGGAGACTTCGGATCGCACTGTTTAGTACCTGCCGGGCGGTCCCGATCTGGTCCACGCTGTTCGCCTCTGGGTCATATGTCTCGCGAAGCTCCGTCACGATGAACCGCGCGAGTGTATTTCCATGGCCGCTAATTGACTCTCCGGTGGAAGGGTCGTAAAACTCCGCTAGAAATCCATCGGGATACCCCTCGTTGGCATGATTCAGCAGTTGCACAAGAGACATCGGCCCGATGGTCGTGCTTCCTTCAGGGGTGGTTGTGCTTTCGAGAACTGCTCGAGGCTTTACCAGGAAGATGCGTCGAAAGTCAGGGATCTGCGGATCAGAGTCTGCCTGCGAGAGTGCAGCGCCTTCGCGGTCGAGTGGACTCGGCCTTTGGGGATCTGGCACCCACTGAACGATCGCGCCGAGCGCCAACGCTTCGAGGCTACCCGGCCAGAAGCCAGTCCAGCGCGAGAAGGCAGGATCATGCTGATCGATTGAAGCGTCCGCACAGGCGCAGGAGAGACGCTGCCCTCCACAGACGCTACATCGCTCGACATCGCATCCGGCGTGATGGATCTCACCCGGAGCGACACCACAATCGGGGCAGTTGGTGGAGTCTGAAAGCAGTCCGCGGTCAAGAAGCACATTTCGAATATCAGACGCACGCAGCCAGGGCATAGCATGTTCCTCCAGTTCTGTTTTGTTTAGGAATTCAGGGGCCTCAACTCCACTCAGAGATAGCGAAGTGGATTGCCGCATATCCTTGAGGTGGGAGGGTCCAATCAGTGGTCGAGCTTTATCAGGCGCCTAGGAAGGATCGCTTTGAGGTTCCCATTGCGCAGTGCGACGTCATGGACAAGAAGAAACTCGAAGCCTATCGTGCACATTGGCGGAGATGGATGGCGTGGTATGAACATTCTCCGCAAGAGCCTCATAGCATCGAGCAGCAGATCCATACCATGTTGTTCAACGACCTGACCTATCGCTCGGTTGTGAGCGCCAGGAGCAGCGTTCCTCAGGAGACAGAGATCTCAGCACGGACGGCGAGCCTCGCATATCTCCTGGATACCGGGTACGTCACGACCCAGGTTCTCTCGGTCATGAGGTTACTCGATCCTCATCGCAACGTGATCTCGGTCATGCGTCTGCTCATGGATGTCAGGAGCAACAGAGAAACGATTACCCGTGAGAACTACGTCAGCGGAACAGGCTTCCCCTATAAACCGGCCCCCCCGCAGTCTGAGGCAGAGGATCCGAGCGCAGAAGAAGCAGAGCTTGGCCTATCGAGAACGGAACGGCACGACTGGATTTATTCTCACGACCTCCATCAGACCTTCGACCGGTTAAGCGGTACCAGTTCACAAAACCGGTCAAGGACAGATACGATCCCAGATTCCGTTTTTAAGAGGCTCAACGCATGGCTCAACACGGAACCGATCCGCAATCTCGAGACCTTGCGCAATAAGTTTCTTGCGCATGCGGCGAACGCTGCGGAAAGAGGAGAGGCAAAGAACCAGGGAGTTAAATTCGCCCAGCTTGATGAGGCACAGAGAGCGATCATCCGCGTCGAGCGCGCCATTACCGATCTGGTTCTCTCGCGGCGCATCGCACGGGATGTAGTCCCCATGGCTCCGCTTGGGCAGTTCGCCAAGCTAAATCTCGTCTACGCGACGAAGGAAGCGGAAGAGGAAATGTACAGGCGCTGGGACGAACTGACCGATGAACGCAATCACTGGAGAAACGGAATTCTGGACGAACTCGTAGCGCCCAGCAATGGATAGTGTCTGCTGGAAGACCATAGAATCAGTCCTCCCTGCCGACGAAGGCAAACCCGCAAGCGTGGAGGAAGTCCCCCAGAGACCGCTCTACCGTACAGGCCTGTCGCAACTGAGCCATTCCGAGTTGTTCGGATAAGCGAACGGTTGCCATAGGCTGGCGCTAGGCGGGCCAACGCGTGTTCAGTTCGTTGAGCGCAAGGGGCGAACTAGGTGGGCTAAGGTGCTCACATCCTGGGAGGTGCCTTAGGAGAAATGCTTCATGGCTTGGTTCATTACGCTACATAATGGCAAGGTGGTTCATTTCCGCGGCTATATGAACCCCTTCAACTCTCAACGCTCTGAGCCAGGCAAGTGACAGGGCGACTCCCAAGGGAGTTCGCCCGCGTATTGCTCTTATGGGTGCTGGCGTGTATTACCGCTTATCTATAGAGTGTCCTGGTTGGTTAGCTGGATTGATTGTTTCGCATGGAGCATTGGGCATTGCGGAAAATCGTTCCTCAACTCACCGTGAGGATGGAATTTCACGTACTGAGAAGCGGTTCGACGCTTCAATCTCGATTACTCTGTTTAGCATGAAATCCTAGTCATTGCGTTCGAGTAGAAACCGAAGCACCGGCTCAATCCGTTCCGACTGTTCCTGCCGCGAAAGGCCGCTTTCGCGGAGTACGACCAGACCGGGATGGACTTCGACATCAAGTAACGCCAAAAAGTCTTTCGCGTTTGTCGTGATAACAGTCAGGTGGATGGTATTTCTCTCCGCTGGCGTCAACACTGCCATCCCAACCTATTCAGATCTGCTTAAGACCTGGTAGTGCTTCAACCGAGGTTCTCTCCTGATGCGCAATCCGGGAACCATCAAAGATCTCGACGATCGCAACTGTTCGGCCACAACTCCGAATGGATCTTTCGACAAACCGCTCCCATGCGCGATCCAGAGCAAAGCTCACGATGGGATGTTCTATCCACGCGGCATTGGTGAGTTCGTCCACGGAGAGCGAGACCGGCTGTTGCAGGAAGCTGTCTGGCTCTTGCATAAATTGTTCTATTTCATCTGCCTTCATCCCTGCACTCTCCGCGATGTCGAGGAGATCGCGCCGGTCGGCCCAGAGGGACGGGGAGCTGACAAGGTCGGTATAGTCGAGTGTGCGACCATTCCGAGAGAGGGCCTCGGTATCGACTGCACCATAGAGGTCTTTCACGTCCTGCTCACGAAGCTGGACCTCCCTCCGCGTAAGTGCCCGTTTCTTTCCCGTGACGGCACGCAGACGATTCGAGTCCATGCTGATGCAGAGGTCAGGAAAGTGCAGTGTCAGAAACTTCACGATCCTTTGCGCTCACCGATTCTCGATTCCAACGCCGAGCAGATGGATACGACCGGGTTCCACGCTTTCTATGAAATCGACCAGTGCGGAAACGGTAGTTGCCGCTTTTCGCATCGGTAGCGCCGGGATCATCGGCGCCCCGGCCACTTCTCGCGCACGAGAGTAGAAGGCCGCAGGTAAGAGGCCGCCGACTTGGAGGGGCAATAGAAGAACCGCGCCCAGTTCAGCCAGCGCTTCAATCTCCTCTCGATACCGCCTGAGACGACGCAGGGTCTCCTGTTGATCGCCAACTCGATCGGGGACAACCAGCATCGCTCTTCCGCCAAGACTTTCTGCCAACCGACGATAGAGGTCTAGCCGTCGCTTCCATTCCGCGTGCGAGATGGGAGTGACAACTTCGAGCCCATTTGGAGTCACGCAGACCTCGCTGAACGCGCCACTGTCCACCATCACTGGAAGAGCAGATTGGGAAAGGGTAAGAACTGCTCGTTCACTAAGATGCTGGGCCGAGACTCCAACGGGGACACCGATACGGGTGAATCCCTCGATTTCTTCGGGACGATTGGAGCCGGATGCGAAGACAAGGAGGTTCTTGGGGAGAGGCCGACGCTCTCTATCGAGCGCAAGCAGCTGCAACTGCGAAACCATGGCGCCTCCTCAGCAGAAAAGCAGTCCCTGACCGTGATCGTCGATGCGATAGGTAGGCGTATTTAATTGGGGGCGCACGTTCTCGGAGACCGGTAGTGCGGCGGGAGGTGGCGGCGGTAACGGCACACCGAGGACTGCCTCCGAAAACGGGAAGGTGAGCCAGGGTGCATAGAGTGCGCCGTTGATCTTCGTGATCGTCACAACGAGCGGATCGATGTCGCAACCATAGAGGCAATATGAGGAGTTGCTGGCGTGCAAGAGCATGCGTCCGGTCCCGACTGCTGGATCCATCACCGTGCTGAGCCGAGGATCACGAACCTGCGTCTCACCCTGCTGCTGTGGTTCACCGGCAGCATCTCGCTGACTGCCTCCCGCGGCGAAGGTCATTTCCACGATGAGCGTCACCACGCTGTGGGGTGTTGGGAAGAACGCGTGCGGGTTCCATCCGTTGCTACGGCGATCGGCGAGCATGGATCCGAGGTAGTCGTGAGGATGGAGCAGGAGCGGTTCCAGGTTGAAGCTGCGGTAGAGCGCCTCCTGCGTCTCCTCGCTGAGCGTGGGTCGAACGGATGAGACGGCAAGGCCCCATCCCAACCACTCGATGAAGTGATGAAAGTCCGACCAGCTATAGTCGCGCCGCTGGATGAGATTAAGGCAGTGTTCCAGCATCTTCTGGCCTTGTGGCGGTGGACCATCCGTAAATCGGATAGGCGGGATTTCTTCGTCGAGCAGGTGCCCGGCATCGATCGTTCTGAAGTAATGCCCCCACCGTCCGCTGGACGCGGGATGCATATCGGCGATCTGTACGTGGTAAAGCAGCCACCCTCGAAATTTCCAGGGAGCAACTTCATCGCCAAGGCGAGGAAGGCGCTCGTGTTCGAGGACAAACGCATGAATATCCGGGCAGGACGGGGCGTCCTCCGGAGAAACCGTAGCTGACATAAAACACCTGTTTTGTGGTGGAAAGTTTGAGAGGGTGAAACGTGCACTTACCTGATAGGGAGAGGCTTCCGGCGGGTCCCGTTGTCGTCAACGAGCTATCAAACGGATGCTGCAGTTTGCTCGATCACGGCGGCAAGCTCTGGAGAGACCGTTTCGATCTCGTCGCCGCCCGCGATGTGCCTGATCTTCAGGTTGGGTCCGAAATAGACCGTGCAGTACTCGATGCCGATCTCCGGCATATTCTTTGCGATCTCGATCGACTCGTTCTCACCGAGGCACTGATTCGCCTTTTCGACCGCCTCTCGCTTGGTATATGCCCAGACGCGCATCACCATGCCCAGGGCACCCTTGCTGGAGTTGCCGATATCGAACTTGTAGCTCTTAAGTTTGCGCTTTGCCATTTGAACCTCCATTGCTTCTCGACCCCGACGCTTGTCATAGTCAGAGGTCTTGCTCGCTTGCATCCGCATCTACGCCTGCAGTTGAGTTCTTTGACTCTGCCTGCTTCACCTGTTCGCGTGTGATACGGAAGAGCTTGTCGGGACGCGCGTTGAAGCGCTCTTTGCCCTCTTCCCAGCCCTTGGGTACGACAGCGATCAAGTGATCTGTGCCGATGCTGGTGCAACGCACCCTTGTGTTCTGCCAGATGAACTGGCGTCCGACAAACATGCGTGCGTTTTCCAAGAAGATAGGCTTTCGCTCTTGCCAATGTTCATAGGAACGGCAGGCAGACCGGTTCCTCGCCTTCACAGCCTCCGAATACAGCAACTCGTGGCCGGCTCCTACCCAATATCCTCCGCGAAAGTCCTTCATCAAACGATTGAAGTCATCGCGTTCGAAGCGCATGCCGCTGGTAATGGCCAGGGAAAGGGCACGGTGCATTGAGTGATTGAGCCTCTGCCACGAGAGGCTGTTGGCCCCAGCTACGTTCTTCCAGACGTGGGCGCATAAAGCATAAGCAGGGCTCGCGCCAATTTGGCGGTTGGGCAGCCTCTCTGCTTGGCCGCCGTTGTTCATGAAGATTTTGGCTGTACGCGGCATGGTGTCCCCCTTCTAACGAGTTGGCACATACCGACATATGCCATCTCGAAGTCCATCCGAAGCGTGTGTATATGTCGGCACGGGTTTATGCTGCCCACAGCTCCATGGCCAGCGCTTTGGCGACCGGAGGAGGCACAGCATTTCCGATCTGGATCTGCTGTTCCTTCTTGGTCCCGGTCCACTTGTAGTCCGCCCTGAACCCCTGCGCTCGTGCACACTCTTGCTGGGTGAGCATGCGAAAGTAGATGGCCAGCCGGTAGGCCCTCGCTCCTGGGGGAAATCCGGAGAGGTCAAGACTCTCTCCAAGCTTCGCAGTGACGAGAGCAAACCTGTCGCGCGTCGTCACCGTTGGTGCTGGTTCATCGACGGTGATCATGTTTTGCGTTCCGTAGTATTCGACGAGGATCGAGGAGCAGACCGCATCCCCGATGTTACCGGTCACGGTTGCCAGTGGCTCATCGACCGATGCGGCTCGCAGGTCTCCACCGCCGTGATTCACGGTGACCAGCATCGGGATGGCCAATGCCTGGTTCTGCTTGGTGACCAGGGTCGGTGAAGGCGAATCGACGCTCCGCACCATCGCCGCGTTGGCTCCAGTCTGGTCGATCTGGACGAGAACAGGTTGTAAGAGGTTCCCGCATCCGCGCCCTGTGGCCGTCGGGAACGGATCGTCAATCGAATGCACCCGGCAGGCCTGGCCATCCTTTTCCGAGAAGTTCGGCGTAATGAAGGGCTGCGCAATCGCAAAGTCGCTGCTCGTTCCAGTGACTGTCCTGAGCGGGCGGTCCGGGGAGTCGACCACCATGTTGTCGAAGGTGCGATGCGGCAGGATGATCGGCTGTACGAGACCGATGTGGTTGCCTCCGGCCGTCACCGATTGAACCGGATCGTCGATCGATCGCACCGTTCCGGTCCCATGCAGGTCGACCAGGAACGGAACGAGTCGGCCATGAACGATGGACGCGACATCAAGATCGATGCCCCAGAAGCGTTTGGCCCCGCTGCGAATGCGCAGCATGGTCTTGTCGGCGAGCGCCTTCTTGCGCTCGGTGAATATGTCCCTGCCGAGGTTGGTCCAGTCGATGATCTCGCGGGCTGTGACCCATGGCTTCCGCGATTCGGCAAAGAGCCGTGGCTCGGCCAGAGCGGAAGCAGGGAGATGCGTGGGCTCCGGCCAGGTGATCCGGCGATTTCCCCGGCGAGCGATGAGAAAGAACCTCTGACGAGTTGTAGGTGCCCCATAATCGGCGCAGTTGAGGATGCGCCACTCATA
>Ga0255336_100471_pt1 | contig 62277 bp, 70 predicted proteins | sample MeOH1_35cm_T3_17_FD_189102 | JGI IMG/M metagenome (GOLD analysis project Ga0255336, IMG submission 189102) | Sandy soil microbial communities from University of British Columbia, Vancouver, Canada - MeOH1_35cm_T3_179 | ecosystem: Engineered > Artificial ecosystem > Sand microcosm > Unclassified ... | reverse complement strand
TTCCGCCGCGTGACAGCACGAAGGCCACCCGTAGGCGGCCTTCCGTCACAACTGGAGAGTTGAGGTTGTGCGTTCGAATCGATCAGTAGATCTCGACGTCGTGCTCCTCACGATCGGTCACATATTCGAAGGAGGCATGGTGGATGGCGTCTTCGGAGAGCAGCAAACGGATCGTGCCTCCATTGCCTTGGCAGCCCAGGAAAAAGCCGTCTTCGTCGGCGATCGGTTCAAGGATCTCGATGAGTTCCCGCAGCTCATCTCCTTTTTCCAAGGGAACGCGAGTCAGCGTGGCGTCCGGTCCCTCAACGTGGTAAGCCTGAAACTCGTCGAAGGCGCCGATGGACAAGTCATCATCGGTGTAGAGTGCGTGGATTCGGTCGATACCGTACTCCGATAGGGCCGCACGGTGTTTTGACATCCATGACTTGAGGGCACGGACATGGTCGGGGTTGATTCGGGGTTCGGGCATAGCGCTCCTTCGGAACCAGTAGCCGGGCTCCTTGATCGGTCGTTTGGGCCGAGGCCCACGGCAGCTCTCTACGCTGCCGTGGACTCTTCGTCCGTATCGCCTTCGTCCGACTGTCGTTTGAACTTCAGGGAGTCAAGCCGGTCTGGCTCGGTCTTGTCCGTACGCGGCCCAAGATAGAACGGCTGAAAGAGTGACCCGCCATTGGGATAGGCGTAGAGATATTCCACCTCGGCGAACTCACCGATCGTGGGGATCTCCTTGTTGGCAGGGATGGTCACATTCCCGACGAAGACGATCCCGTCCTCGCCGGCAACACCGACCTGGACGCTGCGCTTGGTCGCGCTGATACCAACCACCTGAATCGTCGCCTGGGCCTTGAATTTGAACTTCAGGGCATAACGCGACTTGCCTTCCTCATAGGGTGCAGCGACAAGCTTGAAGACCACACCTTCGCCACCGCGAGCCTTGACCTCCTGGAAGAGCCGCAGCTTCGCATCGCGAGTGAACGCCGTCGGCACCACCTGGATGGAAAAGCCGAGGTAGTTGGGCACGGCAGAACGCAGACGCTCATAGCGCACCTGCATCGACTGCAGGCGCAGGTCCTCGCCGTCGAGTTCCAACAGGTCCCATATCCGGAGGGTCTCGCCGATAGCCTCGCCGTCGAAGAGGAAGCTGTTGAACCGAAGGAGGTCCGACGCTCTCTCAATCGTCGCTGGGATCACAACGAACTGACCGTTGCGATTGATACCCTTCGCCGTGAGGTTCTCCCGGAGAAGCATCCGGCGCTCGCCGTCTTCCTTCTCCTGGCAGCAGTACGAAGGGTTATCGCAAAGCTGCAGGGCCTGGGCTTCATCCTCGATCACGTTCAGCAGCATCGGAAACTTGCCGGAGTCCGTCTTCTGGCTTGCTCCGTTGCTGGTGTCCCCCTCTGCACCAGAATCGGAGGCATCAACATCCGTTCCGGCCGCATTGGAGGAAGTCCGCGCCACGACGCGATACCCCTTGTCCTGCTTGCTCTTGACCAGGGTCTGGAACGTCTTTTGCGCGCTCTCGTAGGGACGAGGCTGGGGTGTTTTGGTACCGCCGGCCGAGCCTTGGATCTCGTAGCCGGGACCGGGAACGCGGCGTCCATTGCGGTAGTTGACGACCCATCCACCAGCCACCTGTTTGAGTTCAACTCTGTAGATCTTGTCACTGCCAGCGCGGTTGTTATGCAATACGACTGATTCTTCCTTCACATCGCCTCCGGGGTTGCTGAGACGGCACCGCTCTCGCTCGTTAGCGCGCGCGAGGAAATGCCTGCTGAATGGCAGGACACTCTCTGGATCTGGGATCAGAGGATTCTCTGCAGAACTTAGGTTGGGATGGACAGAGGACAGGGAGGGCTATCGACGCTTGCGAGGATGGACGGTCTTGACGACTTGGGAATCGCCATTCACCCAGTTCACGAGGTTTCCGGACACGTGATAGCCAACACGAAGATCCAGTTCCAGGCAGTGGCCGCCCTCGAACCGAACGTCGAGGTGGAGCAGGTCTTCGTTGTGAGATAGGCTGATTGCATCGAGCGGCCTCCCCTTCAGGCGACCCAGCGGAATGATTGTTGGAGTGCTATCGAGTGGCATTGTGCCTCCTGACAGGCCGGCTTGCGGTGCCTGTGTGCACCGAAACGAGTAAACATTTGGTCATGCAAGATGACCCTGCAGAAGTTTCTGTTGTCGTTGACTGAAGAACGCCAGCTGGTTCCGCTGCGCTTGAGCACTCCGTACTCCGACGCGGCTAACCCGGTGGGCTATGAATGGGAACCTCGGCCCTCTAAGGGCTTCGGGAGATCCAAGAACTCTCTGAAGCGGTCGTAAGCGGCAGATGGCTTAGCGATCCTTCACTCAGGGATGTAAACAACATCCGATGCCTCACGCCATTTCTCGACCAGAGCCCCCAATCGAGTGGGGTCATCGGTATCCAGTCTCAGTTCCGCCATCCCCAGCAGAACAAGGTCCTGTTTGTGCTTGTCGAATGGTAGAAGCGCTCTTGCGTTGAAAAATACAGTTCTTTCCTGCTGCTCAACCAGATAGGGAGCAGCTCCCATCCCATAGTGACCCAAGGCATCGGCCTGTCGAGACCAGCTTTGAGCGTCACAAAAGACGCCAACTCTCATGTTGAGTGGACGTCTCTCCAAGCCCTCAACCTCTTGCTCAAGAGCGATGATTCGATTTGTCACCAGCTTGCAGGCAGGGGTGCTGGCGCCGTACATATATTTGCGGTTTGCTGAGTCTACCTCTTGCATTCCAACGCGCACGAGCAGAATGCTCAGAAGTGCGACGGCGACCGTACCCAGGACAGCGATTGTGATCCACATACGTCGACGCATTGCGCACCATCCAGCGTAATAACAACATCCTTGGCCCGCTCTTGGGCTTTGTCAAATGATGTCCCTAGTCGACGTTGACTAATACCTTGGTTGCTGTTGACCATTGCGTCGGGACAAAGTCAGAGGGGAGGAAAGGGCCTTTTGGCACAGGGCGTTCTCCATAGCAAAGAAAAAGGTCAGCCGAAGCTGACCTCTCTCTTTGCCTGTTGTGGGCCGAATCACGGCCTCATGGAACTGCTCTCCCGAAGGAGACTATAGCATGCGTATCACATTTGCGGTGGACATACGGAGAGGCTCCATTGGACGCACTCGCTAGCTCTGTTGGAGGCTACATGAACGAGTAAGCGGCGCACTCAATAGGGCAATCCACACATTGCCCCATTCCGGCCGAAAATGGGGCAATACAAGCTCAGGCTAGTGCTCTAGATCGAAGTCATCCAGCGTGAGAGCATAGTTTTCAGGCGTCCCGGACTTGATGGCACGGAGCAGCGCCTTCTGCTCTGCAGAGCGCACTGAATTCTCAATGTCCCGGACGCTCCAGCCCTTGTCTTCCGACAGACTCGCGAGAAGGATGGCCCCATCTTCAAGCGCAAACTCAACCGCCTTTCCCTTGAGCAGGCGCACGAAATGACGAATGCGAGCATCTCGATTCGGAAGAGGAATGGCGATCTTATCCGGAAATCTACTCGCAATTGCCGAATCTATTCGTTCAGGATAGTTTGTTGCGCCCACAACGAAGACATGAATGTCTTGTTCCTGAATTCCATCCATCTCCTGCCGGAGCTGGCCCACAATCTCGCCGGTCATCTGGTCGCCAGCCAGGATTGCGTCCGGCGCGATCACATCCAACTCGTCCAGGAAAAGGATCGCTGGTGAACTCGCCTTGGCACGCTCAAATAGCAGCTTGATTCGATTGCCGCTTTGCCCGAGGAAGTTTGCCTTCGCATCGGCCGTTGTCGCCGATAAGAACGATAAACCACTCTCGTTTGCGAGCGTACGGGCGATCTCGGTTTTGCCCACGCCAGGCGGACCAGCAAGAAGCAAGCTCTTGGGAATCGAAACTCCTTTCGCGGTCCACTGTTCCGCATTCTTCAACAACGAGCAAATCAACTGAAGACGATCCAGGGTCTCCCGGTCGAGTACGAGGCTCTCCCATGTTGCTGAATTCGATACTTTCGTGTTGCGATTCCGCCGGATTTTGTTGATCGATGCGTGGAAGTCGGGAGCGCCTGGAACCGCAGGATAGGCCGAGGCGCGTGCCGAGCGTGCTACCTCTCGCAGATCGCGACCGCTCATCCCCTGGGTTAGAGGGCCGATGTCTGCTGGAAGATCCGCCGTGATGTCGAGTGCCTTGATCTCCCGTTCAAGGATGTTCTTTCGATCCTCTTGGTTTGGGAGTTTGAGTTCCACTTCCCAGCCGAACCGGGACAGGATAGCGTCATCCATTAGATCGCGGCGGTTGGTAGTACCAATAACCCAAACCCGTGATCGCTTGTCGAGCCCATCCCATTCTGCAAGAAAGCTTCGCACAATCTCTTCAGAGATGACGTCGGTCTCTGCGGCACCACGCCGTCCGAGAACACCTTCACACTCATCAAGGATGATCACGGAGGGCTGATTCATGCGGGCGTGATTCCAAATCTCCCTCACGCGCTGCCCGCTGGCGCCGAGCTGATCCTGCTTAATGTCCGCGGGAGTAAGGCTCTGGAAGGTGCAGCCCATTGTGTCCGCCAACGTGGTTGCAACCAGCGTCTTGCCCACACCAGACGGCCCAGACAGCAATAAGCCACGAGGAGCAGCTGAATCGTTCTTCTCAAAGAGCTCCGCGCCTCGAAGGACCTCAAGTTTTTGAGCTTCGGGAATGTAGACCCGGTTCCACTCATCGGCTGATTTCTTGATTCGATCGAATTTCGCGGTTTCCCGCATCCAAAGATTTGTCGCCATCCAAGCTTTCAGCAGTGGTGCAAAGCGATTCTCCAAGGCTTCAAGATCAGACTTGAAGTCCTTTGCAGTCTCGGCAAATACCTTGGGAAGAACCTCATCTGTGGTCCAAGTTGTCCCGTCGCTTGTGGTTGAAGTGAAGGTTCGGATTGTCACGAAACTATGCGATGGAGTAATGACGAAGAGGCATTCTCGTCTCCAAGAAACGGCAATGTATGCTTTCCCTATTTCTAACCCCCCAAAATCATCGCTACCGGCGGAGTCACGCATTTCATACGACGGAGAAGCCGCGGAAATTCTCACAAAACGAACGGGCGCGGTTGAGATGGGAATTAGTATTTCCGCAGTAGCTTCCTTCTCGAAATTGCGATGAGTGTCGCGAACAGTTTTGGAATTCCCCTTCCAATATTTGTTCAATTCCCCCGAGAGACACTTGGCGCCTCTCGCAACGAACTTCTTGAGAAATCCTGTCCCGGTGGCACAGTACCTTTTCCATTCACGCTCGGCATCAGCAGCGGCAGAACCTGTCTGTCCGCTCTCGATGAGACGTTGGGTCTGCGCTTCGCGTTGCGCCCAGTATTGTTCCAATGCAGTCGTCAAAGCATTCGACTCCAGGACAACACGAATATTGTAAGACGACTGGCGTTGTTCGATCTCGGCAGTGTTGGGCATAGGACACTCCTGATGATGGCTAAGGGTTACGCTGCCCGGAGCCTCTCGAATGCAAAGATTGGCACGATTGGGGCGGGCGAAGCGGAACCAGGACCGGGGTCGTTCGGGGGCCCGTTGATGATGGTTAGAAGGCTTACGATTGCCTCGCTACCACACACGCCGCACCGACCTCTCCGTGAGTTCGATACTGTATCGCAGTTCTCGCAGTAGACGGCAACATCGATAGAAATGCTGACAAAGTCTGGCTCGGTATGGATCATTTGGACTTTTCGCATTGTTTCCCTCGCATTGAAATGGGGCGGCCTAGGCCGCCCCAGAGACGAACAGCTGAGCCGCCTAGGCAACTTGCTGTGGTGTGATGGACTCGAGCGTGTCTACCAAGAACCGAAGCGCTTCGAGACTAGGCGTCTGTTCAACCGATTGGAGCTTCAGGCTCGCGAGGATTGCCTCAAGATGCTCTGCGCCAACTTCGGCAGCGAGTTTGCGGACCTTTTCAAAGCCTCGTTCCGCCGCCTCCATCCACTCCAATACAAGCTTCTGCCGAGTCGCGTTCGGAATCATCTTGGGATCGTGGCTATGGCCGGCGCGAAAGAGGATCTCCGTGAACACTCCATCCCCAAGGCGCGGACGGAAGCTTTCGATCCTAACGGTGACCTTCTGATCGATTGGGCCGCGAGGGTCGGTGGCATAGGTGCCGTCCGTGGTTGGAGGCAATGCCCAGAGCGGAAGCTTCGGAACTTTGACCGGCTGTCCACGATGATCCAAATCGACCCACCGCTCGCTGATTCGATAGAGGTAACGGCCCAATCCAAAGCAGCTGCAGGCCCGTTTAAAGGCCTGTGCCTCCGCAGAAGTCGCTGCGCATTCCTGGTCAGCCCATTCCTCTCCGTTACCCGAGTGACTTCCTAGGCGGAGAAGCTCCAGGACGCAGTTGACAAGGACTTTGCCGGTCGTGATGGTTCGGCCTTCATAGCGCCTGCTGATGTTCGACACTGTCGACAGTGCGTAAGTGCGTGACCACCCTGCAGGGGTGAACAACTGATTCAGTCGGTCCGTGTACGCGCGCGGATCCGCATAGGGCAAAACAAGCCCCCTGCGGCCCCGTTGCGCTTTACGGATAACTCTCCATTTGATCTCTGCGGGTTCGAATGGGAGTTCGAGCAGCGCGAATAGCTTGCGCTGCTCTTCCACAGAGAACTTCCTGGCGGTCGTCATAAGCAACTCCTGACCGCATCCTCTCGGATGCATCTAGATCGCAAAAAATAAACGGGGCGCCAATGCGCCCCGTGTCTCATGTCCTCGGTCTTGTCTTAGTACGGAATCTCCTGAAGAGAGATCTCCTGGTCCGGGATGTAGGCATACTCCAATGCGAGGTCTTCGTCGTATTCGGAATTTGCCTCAACTTGGGTCGACTTCTTCACACGGTGTGATAGAAGGCCGACGTCGAGAACCACGATCTTCGTGCGGTACTTGCGCTCTCCGGTCTTCCGGTCGTCCCAGGACTCCGTGAGCAACTTACCTTCGATATAGAGCGTCGATCCTTTCCTGACGTAATCCCTGATGATCTCGGCATTCCGCTGGAAGGCTTTCAGGAAGTGCCATTCGGTTCGTTCCCGCCATCCTCCTCGACCGTCTGGATAACCTTCGTCGGTGGCAAGCGAGAAATTGACAACGATCCCGTTGCGAGCATCGCTCACCTCAGGATCGTTCCCGACATTCCCTAACAGAATCACTTTGTTTACGGACTTGGCCATAACGCCTTTCACTCCTTTTGGGTTTCATGCGCCAGACGCACGTAGTCTGGTCTAGCTGCTTCTGCGAACCCGAAGGCTCACTGATCGAGGGAGTGAATCTCTACTCGGTCTCCAACTTGGAACCGTTGATCAAGTTCGACCTCTCGAAACATGGATTCTGGGACATGAAGACCCAGCTTTTCCAAAATGGATCGGTAGTAATCCACCATCTGCTGGTGGATGCCCGCGCCAGCGTCGTCAAGATTGGAGTAGATGATCTCATCGTCAGGCCCCATCACTGTGCAGAAGACATAGTTCAAGGGTCGGTCATAGCCCAAAGTCACAGTCACAGGAGAACCTTCAGGACCGCTGGTTTCGAAAATATGTTGGGACATACTGATGCTCCCTACGCTCTAAGCAACAGGCATGGTCCGCGCAACTGCAATATGTGTGTGCTTGCACGCCAGACAGTTAACAGCGACGGTCACACCCTGTATCGCCTTCTCGAGTGTTGGCGGGAGGTCGCGAAGCTCCCCGGCTTCGGAGTAGAAAGAAGGAACGATTGTTCCCTGGAGCCGCCGATTCTCTCGAGCCCAAAGATCTATCGACAATGTGCCTTCGCGTCCACGAAAGAGGAGAGATGACGAGATCTTCGGTTTCGAATGTCCGTCCCATGTCTCTTGCGCATGCCGCGTGATCGCCAATTCGTAGGTTCGTCCGACACGGAACATCTCGATTCGTATGAACTCAGAGGCCACGACGACCGCGTGACGTCCGTTGCCTGAGATGGAGTCGATTGGCAATAACCAGGGAACCGGAGATCCGTTGGCGTCGACGTAGGCGCAATAGCGTCCCATGTCCGCTACCGCGCCGCCAGACTCGACTCCGCGTAACACGTACCTCCTTGCGAGGTGTTGGTGCTCCAGAGAGATCGAGGTCTGACAATAGATGCCTCGTTTTTCGAGAGCGCGGCGAGCGGACTTGGCCAGAGGAATACCATACTGCTCATAAGAGGAAGCAGCAGAGATATGGGGGCTAGGGACCTTTATTCCTCTTACGTGCATCGCTATCTTCCTCCTCCGGCTGTCTGCTTGCGTCGAATGGGTTGACCAAGGGCTGCACGGATATCGTCGGCCGAGCATCCAGCCCAGCACTTGTAATAGCGTGGGTTCGCAATCTGGATTGCCAGATTATCGCCCGACTTATCGCGGCCGGCTTGCCTGCAGGAAGGGCAAGGAGCCCACCAGTTGCGACGATCTTTGGTCCGTGGACGTACATAGTCGAGGATTCGGAAATCCTGTTGTCCGTCTCGGCGTGCTGGAGCGATGTATGGTTCTCGGACCGGGGGGTTGTAGTTATCGGGCAACGTCATGCCCTTGATAAAGGACTGAAGTTCCGCCTCAGTGACCTTCTTCTGGCTGTCGAGAAAGGCTAGTTGCTGAACCGGGTCGGGAGGTGCGTCATAGAACCAGTACCGCCGGTTCGTCTTGCGATGGACGCCGAGAGGTGCACGGATGGCGTTGCCAAATTCACCTTCATCGATCCGATCCTGCTTAGGGAATACCTCGATCCCCTGTTTGAGTCCGCCACCAACAATGGGAACGCCCAAACGGAGAGCAAGATTGTATATATAGATACGGCACTCCGACGCCAGCAAGGGCGTCTCTGCAAAGATCCAAAGATGGCCACCGCGACGCGACTGTTCGATTGCCGCGTCGACGCCATCCTGCTTTAGTTCCCACTGAAGCTTGAAGAGCGCCTCAACTGCACCATCAAAGTCACCATCAATGGCGACCCATTTGCACCGCTGTGTCTCTGGGTTGATAGCGTACAGGTTGATAGTGACATCTCCGTTCAGGTGCATCCGCACAGTGTCCGGATCGAGCGATTTGGGTTGTTTGGTTGCCCAGTCTCTCGCGAGAAAGTAGGGCACCTTTCCATTCGGGAGAGGTTTTTGAGCCTGCATCCCGAAAGCGCGGCGGTTGACGAAGAGCCGGATGAAGTCATTCGCTGTGTCCCGGCTGACTGAGAATTTCGCGTACACGGCAGGACTCCTTTCGTTCAGGTGGGGAGGTTTTATCCCGGCTCCAGAACTCGGTCAAATTCGCAAGGCAACGGCGAGCCAATGCAGAAAAAACACGCATTGGCTCGCTGCTCGCGCTTGGGGGTGACCGTTTAGGCAGCCTTCTTGGGCGGAACGGCAACGATTCTGAGGGTCGGAGACGGGGGTTTGGGGAGGTCAACGGAACGCCGAATCGGTGTTTCAGGACCCCAGCAAATGACGTTGCCGTTGCGGGCGATGGAACGGTTGATGGCACGGATGCGACTTGCGGATAGACGCATAAAGGCTTCTCCTTGGCGAAGGAAGTGGTTGATGCTGCTGGATTGTTGGGTTGGGGCGAAACAGGATGATTCCCGGCAGGCTATGCCTGGCAGACGGGAATCCGATCCATCAGGAGACCCGGCTGGTCTACATAGTGGAAGAGCTTGTATTCGCGGAAGGCCCGGTCAAATGCCTCCGAAGTGAAATTGCATTCACATGCGTCAAACGAGAGCATGTACCAGACCTGGCGAATTCGATCGAGCACATAAATTGCGCCGGATGCACCGTCACCGGGAACCATCTGCAGAAGCATGATGCCCTTAGGGGTCTGAATCCAGCGCGTAGCGATGGCCTCGCCCAGTTCGAGGAATGTCGCAACATCCTCTTGCGGTGTCTGTTTTGCCTGGCCACGCCAATCCATCAGCGGGTAAGCGGACATCTTTCCAAGACTACGGATCATGGCAGTTCTCTCCTTTCTAGAGGAACGGGTTGCGTGAATTGGGTTTGGCAGCCTGGCGATAGCGAAGCGTCTTGTACCAGACATTCGCCAGCGAGAGGGCGACGGCCACTATGGCTACAATCAGCAGCCAGTGGAGGAAGGGCATCCTGATGCTGTTGCGGAGACCTTCTAACGCGGACTTCAGGAAGACGAGGACGTCAAGGCCCGTCAGGAAGACAGCAATGACGAGTCGAGAGAGAAAGTAGGTTGGCAAAGTGGAGGCGCGAGCGGGCGTTGCCTCCGCGGTAGGGGGCGGAAGAGTGGGCATATGTACTCCTTGTTGGGTGGGGTTAGGACGTTACTTGGTGGGGTGGGATTGCCTTCAGCGTGTATCAGGCAGCTCTCGGACGACGGGGTGTTCCGAGGGACGGGACGTACTCGCTGCTGAGCAGGAGATACACATCCAACGACTCCGGGGATCTCGCTTCCAGCTCCGCGAGTTCATCGGACGTGTACAGATAGAACCTGCTGCGAGTTGCCGTGGAACGGTTAGACCTTGCGGCAATCCACAGCAATTGCCCAAAGTGGGAGCCTACGCTGCTCTCCCGAACAAGCTGTTCTTCTCGTAAGGTCAGGGTCCGGGCGGCGATTAGGACGCAGCGTTGGAGAACCAAGTCACGATCCTGGCAGATCTGTTTGCGAACTCGCTCAACCCGGTCTTCGTGAATTCCCGCAACAAGCAAGTAGTCGGTTGCAAACGGGTAGCCATACACACGGTCGAACACATCGATTGTGAATTGATAGAGCATCAACATCGGTCAGTCCTCCGAGGACGGGTTGGGCCAACGAGCACGACGAGGGTGCCGTTGGACGTTTGAGTCGTTGGTTGAATAGGCGGAATTCGAAAGGGTGGGAATTGAATGGGGAGGCTCAATTCCCGAAAGCCAGGGGGCGGGACTGCCTTTCGGCAGCGTTCAGGTGGGCACTTAGAAGGAGTTGTTGGGTGGGATTTCGAGGAGGGGCAGTTCAGAACGGCAGACAGGCTTGCATGTTTCGAGACTCACCATCGGCCTGTGCAGCATTCGTGATCTGTACAAGGCTTCCTGTCGAGCGCATCGTGAAGCCAGTTTTCCGCTCTAGTTCGGCGACGGCATAAAAGGCATCCGGATCATGTTGTCGAATTGCCAAGAGATCGGAATCCGTCGAGAAGATGCAGAGGCGACATGACAAACGGCGTAGGTAACCACCCGTTGTCCCGTCGATGTGGAACTCGGGAACGTATACCGGGTGAAGCGGAGTACTCGTGTTCCAATGCCACGCCAACACATCAGAGAGTGTCTGGTCGAAGATCGGAAACCAGTTGTAGACAGTGCGAGTCTGCGTCGTCAGGGACGAGTTCAACAAGAGTGGTTGGAGCTTTGAACGTGGTGGGGACTCTTCTGCGCGGATACCCATGCAATTGAAAATCAGTCGAAACGGAAGTTTCCGGATGAATTTCTCGATCGGTCCACGCTTCAGGTCTGAGGTGCATTGCCGGTATTGGGCAGAAGGAAACATGCCACGCTGCTCAACCATCTCCAGGTAGGTGCGGCGCGGATTGCGCACAACGGTCAACTGGACATCGACATCAGTACACCGATTTCGTGCAAATTCAACGGCCGAGACCGGGCGTTGATGCTCAAATCCGGTGTCGGCCATAACGGCAAAGATGGCTGCGTCTGGAAAGCCCTCACGGACAAAACCGAGCATCCGGGTAGAATCTTTTCCGCCGGAATGGTTGATTACAAAAGCAGCTGAGACTTCGAAGCGCGCAGCAAGACGCTTCACTTCATCGAGTGAATTGCACATACTCATCCTCTCTGTCGGTGGTTTATGTCAGGCGGAGCGGCCAACCGTGGTCCCAAATACCCACTTCGGACACTTTTCCGCTGCTAAGCCACAAATCAACGCAAAACAGAGGGGTAGTCAGATCGCAAGCTATTGATGGAACGGTGGGTTGCGAGCAGAAAATCTGCTCAATCGCACGGGAAAGGAAGTCGAGTCGAGGGCAATGGGATTGCAACCGGCAGTCTATAGGTATGCAACCGGTAGTCAAACGGTAGGCAAAAGCATCCTGGATTCGACGTTCTTGACACGCGGCGCACGCTCGATAAACTCGCGAAACGATGTGACCGCAAGATCCCCGCTGATGTTCATCACGGGGGTGATGAGGAGGTCACGACGGAAATCCTCACTGAGTGCAACGCCAATCGTCTTCTTTACGCCGCGCATCTCGATAGCGAGAACGTGTGAGACGTCGTGACTTGAAGTCAGATAGAGGATGGTCTCCGCCGTCGTGTCTTCATTCAAAACGGCTCGAATCTCGCTGTATCGTGCCGAACCTTTGACGGTCCTTTCGTATTCCAGTGCAAGTTGTCGAGCCCCATCCTCAGTCTGGAGAGTGACGAATGCGTCGTAATCCTTGGCTGCTTTACCGTAGAACACGAGATTTCTGGACGTCAGTTCCAACTCCGTCTGCCATGAATGGAGGAGTCCGCCCTCGCGCAATGCGAGCCGGATGTCGACTAATTCCAACGCATGAAAGATCTGAGTTTCGTTCAGAACATGTCGCCCAGTAGATGGCAGAGAGATGAGTGTATGCCCGCGCATTTCCAGATAGGAAAGGCCAAGGCTGGTGATTCGGTAGATGGGCTCGCGAAAAAATTGACTCGAGGTCATACGCGCGACTAGCTCCGCCTGCTCCAATCGAGTGACTCTCCATTGCACACTGCGGCGGACGATACCCGTCTTTTCCATAGCTAGAAGGCGATAGAGTTGGTTGAGTGTAATGGCCCGAGAGTTCCGAATATGGAGCAAGACGGGTAGATCGTGTTCGTCGGAAATGGCAATGCAGCCCTTGCGATACCTCATGGTTGACCTCCGCACGTCGAGTCGGAGAGGACCAATCGCTTCCGGTCATGTGACAAGGTCCACGGACCAATATCACTGCTGATCCAGTCTCGTTCTCCCATCAACGCCATAACTTCATACCGTTCACGGCGCAGGCTGACGGAAATCAGTTGTACTGTGGTGCTCTTCCAGCCTGGATGACTGAATCGAATTCCCCCGCACAGCCGTTCGGTCAGCGTTACAAGATAGCGGTCAGGCTGAACGTTGCGATCTGCAGGACGATTCATCAAAAGGTGCGTTCGTCCGTGCAGCCGATTCGGCTCATTGCACTCGAAGGTGCGCCCAAGAATGCGGTTGGGAAACTCGGGGTTGAAACCACTGCTGCTATTGAAGCGGACCTGCCCCGGATAGACCCAGCAGAGACGCAGCCGCGTGCCGTACTCAAGCCCGGCGGAATTGAACCAGGCGGCTTTGCGCCGAAAACAAAAAGGGTCGGTCACGTCCGACGGACGTGCCGACCACCAGTTCGTACCAAGAGAGACTATGCAGACCCGCAAGGCTCCAATCCCTCCACAAGTTCCTGCATCAGGGCGCGCGTCATAGCGTTTCGTTCCGGTCCATGCGACCGATACAGAAACCAGATTTGGAAATAGAAACGCTTGGGAAGCCGCATCTCTCGCTGGTAATAGATCTCAAGACAACGGCCCATATCTGAAATCAGGAGTGCGAAGTCGATCTCTCGATCCTCCCCCACTCCCATCGTTTTCTTGACATAATCCCTCCATTCAGGGGCACCTTCCTTTCCTGCTACTTTGTTCGTGTAATGCGTCCACAGAGCGAAGTATGGGTTCTTCGTTCGCAAATGTTCCTGCAAGTCCTCGATAGCTCCTCGTGGAGTGGTGGAGTAAAGGTAGTCGTTCTCAGCCGAAGTTGCCGGCACTGAGGAGCGCAGGAACCGGATTGAGTCGAGCATGATCGCCTCGTTGACGGCCTCCAGTTCACGTGTTCTTTCAGGCTCGGCCAGCTTAGAAGCACGCTCAATCCTCAAGGAGAAACCCTCGGGGAATGGCTGGGAGCGCATTTGGTAGAACTCGCGGTATAGGTCCGTCAGGCCCATGGCCAGCGTGAATGGAACATCGTCTGGAGGCACAGTCGCACGGACATATGCCTGCCATTCGTCTCGGTTCCGGAAATGATTGGGTGTCTTCACGCAATCCTCCTACGCACCCTTCAGCGTCTGATTCCGACGCCGCTCCTGCTCTAAATCTTGGGAAACCTGATTCAGGCGTTCTCTAAGGTTGCGTTCTGAGTTGCGGAGCGCTTGGTTCTGGCCTTCCAGAAGCCGCGCCTTCTGCTCCAGCTCGCCGGGAGGTAAAGCGCCGATCTCTCCAGTGGAGGACGGCGACTTCGGCGTTGCCGTCTCCGATTGTACCCGATTTCTCCTCGTAACTTGTTTCGCGGTCGGCCGTTCCGAGGCCGAATCATCCCCCTGCTCGTCCTTATTAGCGGGTACTGCTTGAACTAGAGCTGAATTTTTCGCTTCAACCAAAGCGTTATACATCGCTGTCCGGCGAACGATTTCCCTGCGATCAACAACCCTGCCATTCCAGAGTTGGGAAATCAATGTGGCGGCGATCATCTCGCGCTTTTCTCGCGTGCGGAGCATCAGGACCAGTACTGTTGAGGTGGCAGCCAGGAGAGTGATGCTAACCATGTTTGACCAGAAATAGACGTCCTGAATCGAGTCCGCAACCGCCTCTCTCCGCGCGTCGGCCGCGGACGCACCATAATCTTTGTCGCTTGGATTGATCTTTCCTAGCGCATAATCGAGGAAGCCTTCGGGGCGTTTCCCCGGAGCATGAGCCGGCGAAGATGGCGAGGCCTGGGGCAGGCAGACACCTGGGACAGCTAAGGCAAGCCCCAGGACGGCGATCTGGCCGATGTTATTCACGCATCCTCTCCGGTCCAAAAGCTTGTCAGGGTACCTGCTGTCCGGCGTCTTCCTCGACGCGGTTCATCGTTGCTGAACCGCAGATTTGCCCCGACGGCTGGATCTACTACATCGCGCATACGTGGATAGAGGAGAGACTTCATCTCCGGCGGTCGGTACGATAACGCGCGACGCCCATGCAGGTGCGAATGCAGCGTACCTTCTCTTGCATCGGTCATGAGAATCTCAAGCTGGCCCACCGGCATGTTCTTGATGTGTTCCTCCCGGGATCGCGTCTCGCGGGAATCGCTCTCATTGCCAGTGCCTGTCTCGATGTATTTCGGACTGAAGATACCGGTCCGACGGACGGCGAGACTGCGGCGCTTGCGCAAGACTCGAGATGAAGCCTTCAGAAACCACTGTGCTGTCGCCTCATCCGTTCCGTTCATGATCATCTTCGTACCGGGAGCCGAACAAACCTCCTCAGCGAAAGCATGGCTGACATTTTCGAGTTGCGGTACGGCCTGGATGGAGAATAGGAACGACACTAGCGCGCCGCGTGCGGTCTGCAGAACCTGGGGAAAATCAGGATCGGCATAACGTGCGATCTCGTCGCAGAACACGCTCAAAATGGGTTCCTGTTCCAGGTTTAGGGACAGCATTTGTTGGTAGCGCTTGCCGACCATCAGCCGGATATTTTGCAATAGGATCTTTCCCAGTGCTTCGCTGGCACGTTTGTTCTTATTGGAATTTAGAGAGATCACAACGACGAGGCTTTTGTCGACCACCTCCTCAATAGTCAGCATGTTCTGATAAGAACCGGTCACGATCGAGAGATCGTCTTCCAGGAAGGCAAGGAGCTCATTGAGCAGTCCCTGGATCTTGGCAATGCGCTCACGATCCGCCAACGACTTCCGGATCATCTTTACCGACATCTCAAAGTTCAGGCGCATTGTGAGCGAGATTCCGGGGTTACTGTCAATCCTCTTCTGTGCGATGGCGATTTGTTCATTCAGAACCTTTTCGTCCAGAGCGATCACCAGTACATCGCGCATGTTGAAGACCTTACCGGTGTAGTAAAGGATGCGCACCAGGTCGGACAGATAGGCTTCTTGATGACCAGCGAAGAAGTCATCGCGCATACCGAAGGAGGAGAAGATGAAGTTTACGTGCTCCTGGTAGAGCGAGTCAGGACTGTAGAGCGGGTTGTACGACCATGACTCCTGAGGATTCGAGGGATCGATTAGGCGCAGGTCCTCCATCCGTCCGGCGGCTTCGATGTGTGGGAGCAGCTCCTGCACGAATGCTTGGTCGCCCTTACCGTCGAAGATGATGATGGGCATCCGCTTGCCGTGAAACGTGCGGTTCAGGTCCTGCACGATGATGCTCTGCAAAAATGTTGTCTTGCCCGAGCCTGTACCACCGGCGATGATTCCATGCTTTAGGCGCACGGAATCCGGCCAAAACCATGGCTCACCATGAACGTTGTAGCCGAGGAGCGTGGATCCCTCTTCGCGTGCGTGAGAGAGATTTGCTTCGTCGATTTCGCCTCGCACATGAAGCGGCGGATGGGGCCATGCCTCTTCCCGGCGCTGAGACCGGCCAATGAGATCCGAGACAACAAGGCAGGTCCCGAAGAAACCGGTCGCGAAATCGAAGAAGATTTCGGCACACTGCGCGTTGTGCAGGTGCAGACGCGATACACCGATGTACCAAAGGACGGCGATTAGAGCGCAACCACCAAGAACGACGATTCCCGCTGCATCTTCACCCGGTCGAGAGGAGGGTCTGCGATCGTCATACATAGGTCTCATCCTCGTCCTCCGAAACTGAAGTAGAGGAACGAGGTGATGAGGAAGAGGACAACGATACAGGTGACCACAAGGGTCAACCGAGGTCGCATGCGTCCGTTCTCTGCGACTGGCTTAATGGGATCAGAGGCGTATTGCAGAAGAACTTCGTGGATGTTGATCTCTGCGTCGGAGCGATAGGCGCGAAGTAAGACCTCACGGGCCACCGCTGGCGTGATGAAATGTTCTTCCGCCATGTCAGATCACCACAGTGTCAATGAGAGCACCGGCTGACGTTGAACCGAAATTCAACTGGTAGACCTCAGGAGTTGTACCACCGTAGGAGTGAATCAAGACATACCCGGTCGTCGAGCCGCCAGGTGTAACGTCTGTCACCTGAGACTCGCCCGTAATGGTTGCCGATGTACCATCCTGCTTTGCCTTGAGGCTGTTGAGCGTCTGTGAAGACAACTGATGGTTTCGGAGCGCCAGCAGCGAGATTGGCACCTGCGTTGGTGACAGATGAACCACCGTCGGAGTTGTCACGCGAAACGGTGCCGTTGAACGATTGACGATCTGATATTGGAGGTAAGTCCCCTCACTTGTATGCAGCACACGTACGACGGAGGCGGAAACGCTCGTCGGGGGATTCTTCGCGACCTGATCGGCAATGACATCCTCAGCGGCGAGCATCGCCCCTTTTGTCGCCGCGTCCGCTATCTCTCGACGCTCCTTGTCCGTAGGAGCATCAGACATAGCACGAGTCGACGGAGGAAGGTTCCGGACCAGCACGTTCATCTTGGATACGTCCCCGGGCGCGTCGAGTTCGTACGAGATCTGACGTGAGGCTGTCCACAGAATGAGGTTGGTGGATGTACTCTCTTTCAGGGGCCGCAGGAGAACTTTGTCGCCAGAGCGTTCAATCTGGAAGGAATCAGGATCAGCGGCAGCAACGAGTTGAATTGGCTCCCCAAGCTCGATGACCGTAAGGTGATCGAGAGCGGTATGAATATGCTGAATATCTGTGAAGTTGACGTTCTGCCCCTCTGCCGTGAGGGCGAACAGAGCGATGGTGGACAACCAGAAACGGTTCATAATCTCCTCCGTGCGCCCGTTCGAGGCGACAGAATCTCCGGCTAGAGGAGGTGCAGACAAACTGCGCCTCCTCCAGCAAGGGTTAGGAGCGATCTCCCCGGTAAGGAGAGATCCTCGTGTCTTCGAAGACCAGGTCGCGATTTCCTGTGTACTGAAACAGGAAGATCGCTTTCTTGGTGTCCTCGCCCCCCGAATTGGGGATAATTTCGACGAGATACGCACGCTGTTCTTCGTCGAACTCGACGTATCCATCGATCGTCTTTGGTTTGCGGACTGGCACGCTCTCGCCTCCAGTCTGTTCCGCAAAGGCATCGACAACTTCTTGTGGGAAGGTATGAAAGAGAGCCGCACCGGTGCCTTTGCCATTGGTGACGACATGCGCCATCGCCTGAGCCCAAGCTGCCCGATGATCCTGCTTGCCCTCTGCCCAGAAGTGCATGAACTGGTTGAGCGAACGGAACTGCTTCTTCGCCTCCTGCTCAGACTCCCAGACTGCTGCTTGCGCCTTATTACGTGCGACGCGAGCAGAATTCCGTACTTCCTTATCCGATCCCTGGTATACCGCCTCGTAGAAGGTCTGCGCATTACTCAGCTCCTGGTGGAGTTGTGTCTCGCGCTCGGCGATCTTGGAAGCGACAGTTCCAAAGATGTTGTTGACCAGTTCGCACTCCCGGAACATCTCCTTCGTGACCGTATGGCCCGTAAAGAGGCCGCGGAAGTCCTCAATGGCCAGCTTTTCCTGTTCCAGGTCACCCAGTTCCTTGCGCACCACGTTGTACATCCGGCCCACCTTATCGGTACCGGCGACATCAAGATGCATGGGCATGTCTGTCACTCTGCGCTCACGCTTATAGCGGAGCCAGGGCGCCGGACTGACCTGCTTTCGGATTTCGCGCACTACTTCCTCATCTACGGATACTTTGTGTTTGAGGGAATCGAGCGCGTTTTGCAGTTGAATGACCAGCTGATAGGCAAGGTCAATCCTGCCGGCTGCCACACACGAAGTCTTGAGATCGGTAATGGAGCCGATCCTGTTACCGCGTGCTTTCATAGCAACCAGATGTACGTTCCACCATTGGGAGCGGGCCTTGGTCTTGGTCTTCTCCGGATTGGTAAAGTGTTCTCCATAGTCGATCCGTCCCTGAACAAACTTCGGGAAACGATCGGATGGAATCGTGCAGATGGTGTCGTAGTCGAAGTCGCCGCCGTTCTTTGCCGCCATCTCCGAATGCAGGATGTAGGTTCCATGCATGCGAAGCTGCGTGCGAAGGATATGGCGGACAGCGCCTTCTGAAAGATCCGACCTGCCAAGCGCCTTCGTGAGAAGAGGAACGAGTTCATCATCGGAAAGATGACGAACCGGCAGCAGATCCTCCTGCATCCTTATGGGATACCGGACGCAGAGGCTCTTTTCCGCAGTCAGTGCGGTGATCGCACTGTCCTTCGGAATCCAGTCGGACGCAGAGTAGATTCTTCCTGCGTGTTCAATCAGGACTCCATCGTCAACCAATGCGAATGCAGGCAGACGAATCGTCCCACCTGTCATAGCGCGAAAGGCCCAGCGTGCCAGCTTGCGGTCCAACTGATTGGCAACGAACGGAATGCGAATCGCACTGCCGCGCTTGTCAGCCAGAAGCACCGCCTCAGACGGATCACAACCTTCCTGAGGACTGTTGGTTGAGTTGGTTGTAGCATCGTCGAAGCTTTCGGTGTCGAAGCTATCGTCGAAGCCAATCGCCTCATCTTCGTTTCGCCCCAACAGTTTTAGGAGAGCGGCATAGTCTCCGTCCTCCCATGCCTTGCGTACCTGGCGAACCTCCTCGATGGTCGGAGGAATGATCTCGGTACGTAAAGCCTCTTCCGAAGCGTTTTCGACCAGGGTATAGCTTGAGCCATAGACTGTCTTCCGGGAGCATTGCTTATATCCCAGAATGACGGGTCCCCGGACAAGCCTTCCTGTGGTCTTAGCCTGGGGGATGAATTTGCCCGATCCCTTCAGCTCAGGTTTGCAGGAGCTTTCCGGCAGAATGATATCGACCCCGAGCTTTGCAGCCACGCGGTCGCTCATCGCCTTCACAGCCCCCTTCGCCTGCTTCGGTTCGCGTGCATCGAACGCCAGACGAAACTGGACGAATCGATCCTGGGGAATTTGGAGCTTCCGATACAGGGATTCCCGGAGCCACCCGCGGCAGTCATTTGTGCCAAGGACATGATCCTTGACGACTAGAACCGTCACGTCTGGTTCCTCGATCATTGTCTTGCAGTCGGAGATCAGGATGGAGAAGTACACCATCGCCGCCTCCGGCCAGTGCTGAAAGCGCTCAGCAATGTCCTTCGCATGATCGACGTCGACGAAGTAAAAACGCCCATCCTTCGCCGCGCCGCTTGCGCCTGCAAGTTTGTATTGGACTCCCTGATGAACCAGGTTGGCCATCCGGTTCTCAACCAACGATTGCTCGTAGGCATCGAGTTCGGTTGGCACACTCACGCGTGCGACCTTGATCCCTGGATAGATCTGCAGGAGAAGTGTTCCTTCAAGAGAATCTTTCCGGCTGATCTCCGATTGTTTGGGTGAAACAAGTCCAAACGCATCAATCGACAACTCGGCGATGAGCTTCGACTGATTGGTCACGGATTGGGTCATGTTCGCTGTCATTGTTTTCTCCTCACTGTCTGGCGCTCCGGTCGAGTGATTGAGAGCTCGCTGTCCCGAGTTCGCTTCACTTGGTGTCTGGCGCCCTGGTTAGGGGTGGTTAGGTAACCGAGCCAGCCTCAGTGATCGAGTCCGGGTCAGCATGGAATTCCTCATCGCCTCGCGATAAGGGTTCAAGAGAGGCCGACAATTGCCTGAAACAGGTGTGTCTCCTCTTTGAAATTCGTGCTGACGGTGCCCATTACTTCGCTAGTGGGCGCTTTACTAGAACCGGATTCCCTCCTTGAATGTCAGCCTCCGCGCAGAACGCGGTGACTACGTAGATAACTCCGCCTTTGGTCTGGAAGGCCTTTATGAGAGCCTCGTTTTCTGTCTGGGCTTCCTCACCAAGCTCCGGTTTCTGAAACGACGAACCTTCTTTGGCAAGGAAGTAACGGGAGGTCTCCTCGGAGCCGCGCCCCTTCCTTCCACGTTTGCCCCGCGAGCCCGCAGATATAAGCTGCGGCTTGTCCCCTGGCGACTTCGATTCCACTGTGTCCATACTGAGTCCCCCCTCGCGATCATTGGTCACTGGTGCTGCGATCCGGTGCAGCCAGGATCTGATCCCGCCTCTCGCCGTCGATCGGCCGCTCGCTATATTCAGCGATCCAGAGACCATCAGGGTTCGTTTCACTCCGGCGATCGGGAATTACGCGAATCCGGTATTCGTTTACGAAGTGGTCTGTCACTTCGGAACCCTTGACCAGATGGTGCACATCCTTCACTCCATAGATCAGGAAGGTGAGCGGCTCTCCAGCCACCGGACTGATCTCCCGAAGATGAAAGACAGACTGGATCTGGTCATCGTCGATCTTTCCCCTGGTGTTGTCGTCTGAGAGGGCCTTGAGAGTTGTGGCGCGTAGGTTTCGTGTCATCAGGTTGAGAGCAGAAGCCCAGCGGTCGTCTACGTTGGACGGCCCGTAGTTCAGGTAACTCGATAGGAATCTCCGAACGAATGACTCGTTGAGAAACTCATCGGTTCCAGTTACTTGTGGCGTTTCCAAGTGAGACTTTCCAAGAACGGTCGGAGTCCCGTCGCGATCAACACCAATTACCGGCAAAGGGGTCAAACGAACTGCAATGGCGAATCCGAGCGCCACGAGTGCGAGCGTCGCGCATAAGAATGCTAGAACCCATGCTCGATTGGCATTGGCAAGCCGTGCACCATCCATCTCGTAGTACTTTGGCCTTGGATCTTGGTCTGCAGCACTTTCGATTGCATTTGCCATGGTCGTTCTCCTTCTCTCCTCATTCGGTCTAACGGTCATCTTCTTGGCGCTTTTTGTCGTAGTTCTCGGAGAACCTGGTCGTCATTGCCGAGGCCGCGCTTCTTGCGGTCGAAACAGTTGAATTGACGGCACCCTTAACCCGGTCTGCCGACGCCTGCACTCCTAGGCGAAGAGTCTCGTTCGGGTGGCGGATCGCGCTACCAGCCGATTGCACAGAGCGGGCAACGGTGGACGCTATATTCGCCGCGGTGCCCGCTACTTCGCCAGCCTTGCCCCCGACCCACCCGGCCGTCGTTACTGGGTCCGACACTGCACCGGCAACTTGGCCCGCCACATTGCGGACTGAGTTGGCACCTCCCATAACGCCTTGAGTCGCAAGCCGCGCAGCGTGGTAGGCTCCCCAAGTTGCGGGTCCATGCCTTCTTCCAAGCGTCGATGAAGAGGAATTCCGAGAACTCTGTCCTCTAGACGCGCGCTCAGAGGACGAACCACCTGAGCTGGAGGAGTGGCTTGAGCTGTTTGGTTGACTTCGAGTGTCGCCTGACTCGGTTCCTCCCGTCTCTGCTTGGGTTTTCTCTCTCGCGGTATCGGCACCTCCGACTGCGTCACTGAAAAGAGCGCGCATACTGTCAGCGGCCTCGTCTCCTGCAGATCGCGATAGCGAGTTGTTACCAGTGTTCGATGAACTAGAGCCTGAAGAACTGGAGGCACCTCCACCTGTTGCGGATGGAGTACCGGCTATGCCTCGTTGAGCCGGAGCTGGCTGGTTACCTGATGCGGTCGCCCTCGCTCCGGCAGATCCTCCCGCTGCAGAACCCGCACCCGATGTGGCAGAAGAGCTTGTCCCGGATGAGGCCGTACCTCCTCCAGCAGCTGCGGCACCCGCTGCTGCACCCTCCACAGCGGCGACGCCGGCAGTCAGTGCTGTCGCGGCAGCTCCTGCCAAAGTCGCGGCCGTTGAGCCCACATCGCCACTCACGATTTTCTTGGCGATGAACGGAATGACCGCAATCGCTAGCGAATAGATGATGCTTGCAAGGCCGATCAAGACCGACCCCTCTACATTTCCGAGTCCCCCAAGAAAATCATTCTGATTGAGCATCTGCCCGATCTGTCCCATTTGGACAGCACTGAGAAGAGCCCCAAATCCCCCATAGAGCACAGGCCAGGAGTTCCAGATAAAGACATGCTCGACATATGACTTCGCCAGTCGGTTAGTTGCTCCGAGCGGCATCAATGCGATGACGATCGGCCCAAAAATATAGAGGATGCTCCCATACATAATGTAGAAAAACCCAAACAATACGATGACGAGGGGATACAAAAGATACGCGACGATGATCAGGATGGCATCAAGGAATCCGGCAATGCCGGCGCTGATCAGATCCCAGAGCTTCTGGAAACCTACTTGATTGAACTGAGTTTGGAGATCGCTTGCCCAGTTCTGCAAGAGATTGTTTGTTCCTGAGGCGCTGTTTATCCAATTACCGCTATTCACAAAGCCTTGATTGATCGTGGTGAAGACGGCGTGATAGTTCATTACCACTATTCCCGTCACGACATACTTAATGAGGTTCGCCCCAAGTCCTCGTACATCGCCACCATGTAGTGCCGATTGATAAACCTGCCACAGGAACCCGATTAGCAAGACAACATAAGCGGCGTTTTGCATGCCCGACGTGATGCTCGTCGAATCGATACCCGAGACAGCTTGTGTCAGGAATCGCTCGAACAGGTTCAATTGCGTGCCCTGGAAGAAGGCAAGCATCGAAACCGCGGGATGGAGATAGAGGTGCATATGGTTTATCTGTTGGTCAGCGCTCCGTTGATCAGGCCGTTGTTGTTGGAGTTCGCGGTTGCGCCTAGCTTCGCTTGCTTGCTCTGATTTGCGATGTCGATCCCGCGCGTACGCATGAGCTCAGCAAGGGCGGACTGGGTATAGGCGTTAGCGCGAACAACCCAGACGTCCGCCTCGGCTTCGAGAATCGGAGCACTGCCTGGAGCGGCCTGCGAAATCTGCTGCCCCAGCTTGTCGGCCTGCTGCAGCTCGGCATCTGCGAGTGCATCGATCTCAATCGCCCGCTTCATCGCATCCTGCGCCTGAGCATCTGTCGTGTCCGTCATGTTGCGAACCGCGGGCGAGGCCGCATTTTGAGCCATTACGACGCCATAGACACTCTGAAACTGGGAAGACACGGAGGGCACGTTGTTGGCATTTCGAGAGAGAAGGACTGACTCGAAGCTCTGGGATTGCGGCAGCGTTGCGCTTGAGACGTTCACATGGAACAAATTTCCGATCTGCGTGAACTGGGATTCAAACTGCGTGACGGAGTTCTTTGCCTGGTTAATCGCTGTTACCGGGTAGACCACCTGTTGTTCGTAGCTGGTGATACTCTGCTGCGCTTGGTTGATCGTCTTAAGCGGCGCTGCGACATAGGTGCTCATCAAGGACTCCACCTTGGATAGAGCCGCCAGAATCGCCGCCATATCGATCCCGAACTGCCCGTGCCCAGCGGCCGGAAGGAAGAGCCCAACAATAACTGCCAGTGCGCCAATTTTGAGAAAGCTTGGTCGATACCACTTGGCGCCAGGACGTACTGTCGTGGGTGTTTGAGCGGAGCGCGAAGGTTCGTCAGGTATCGGACGATTCTTACGCCCCCAGAACACGGGCTTTCGAATTTTGTCGGTGATTCGCTTAAGGTCTGCCATACGCTCTCCTTCACTGATGGGTAAGCGCCCCTGAAACCAGTTGGTTGACACTTCCCGCCGCAGCTGTGCGCCTTTTGAGCAGCACGTTGTCATGCGCGATGCGACCCGCTTCTTGCCGCAGCTCCGCCGCCAGCATCTTCTGCATGAAGGCCTGGCAACGAAGGTTCGCGACTTGAGCTTGAGCTGTGAGAAATGGTGTTGATCCGGGCGCGCTCACCGCAACCTGGTTCTCCATCTGGTCTGCGGTGGAGAGGACCACATCCTGGCCTTGATCCGCTATGAGGGTGGTTTTCAGGTTTTCCTGCCCAAGAGCATCGTCGATGTCGATCATGACCCTGTCTTGGGGAGACACAGCATTTACCGCTGGGACTGCGCCGTAGTTCGAAGTAAAGCTCGTTTGCAGGGAAGGAATCTGAGCAGACTGTCGACTGTGTAGGATCGTCTCCAGTTGCTGGGGATTGGTAAGCGTGGCGCTGGGAGATGACAGATGAAAGACCTGCGTCATGTAGCTGCGATAGCTATTGATGGAAGTGGAGACAAACCCCCGTGCCTGGTTAACAACAGCTAACGGCCAGACCGTTTGCTGATAGAGCTGCTGAATCTGCTGAGTCATTTGGTTGATCGCCTTGAGCGACGACCCCATATCGTTCTGAATTGTGCCGAAGAGTTCATCAAAAACGTCAAAGATACCGGCGCGAGCACGCGTCGGAGCAGCAAGAAAGACTGCGAGTGCTGTCAGCGTGAGGACACCGTTCCGAATCCATAGCGACCGAACCGAAGGAATCGGAGCGGCCTTGGAAGGTTCCTCAGGAGCGGGTGTCGTTTCATTGGGCTCGGTTGTCATACAGTAGCTACCTCCAGAACTTCTCCAGTCAGCTCTTCTTTCAGCGGCGCAAGCTCAGCTAGGCCCCGTGGGAATCGTTTGGCCAGAGCTTCATAGGCCGAGAGGAGCGGAACTCCCTCGTTCATTCGCAGCCACCACTTGCGGTATGTCCGCTCTCGCGGGTAAGTGGTCGTTATCCAGTAGTCGACCGGGGTAGGCGTAACGCGAATAACATGGGTCGATTCGGCCTTCTCCCCGATAGCAATCAAGAACTCGGCACTGTAGCCTTTCTTTGGCTGGGCAAAGGACTTGATTTGATTGATCGCAGTGTCATTCAAGTTCAAGTGCTCGCGGTGGGCTGTCATATCGCCAGGCTGTTTGCCTATGATCTTGGTGCTCGCGTTCTTGACGATTCCTAGCCCATGAGGATTGGGCTTTTCGCGCGTACCCACGAACTGTTCCGGCATCTGCCCTATCGCCCATACACTGGCATACCGTTTCCGTGCCGTAAGAAAGTCATGCTCGACGGTCTGTGCCAAAATTGGTGTTTCGAGAATGATCTTGGATTCGTCCATCATCGTCAGACTTGGCCGCCCCGTTTTTCCTGACGTGCGATGCGTAGTGGCGTGCTCGATTTGAAGGCTCATCGCCCCTTCAAGGCGCGGGTCGTTCTTCAGCTTTTGGATATTGAAGTAGAGCCAAGTACTATCCAGGCGAACCGAAGTAGGCCGATCGAAGAGTTTGGCGTATGGCCCCTCATCCACCCACACCCGCAGTTTTGTTGCTGCGAGCCGCGCCATTTCATTGATCTTCTGATTCTTGTCACGATCCTGCCAGTGAGCTAACTCTGCGGCCAAATCACCAAACAGCGGAATAGGGTTTGATAATTTTGCGCTGCAACGTCTATACGTCGAAGTAATGGCATCGAGCAGGACACTGTCCAAAAGATCGATGTCGAGATCCGGTGGAGTATTCTCACCCAACATATGCCGCGTAAGATTCTTCAGAAAAGAGACTTGATCGTTCGAGGGTTTGGTCTCGCCTGAAGGTAGATCCCAGGGATTGATCGTCACATTGCTATCAAGCGATACCTCAATCATCTTGCTGCCCATTAGCTCGATCAAAGGCTGGTAGGAATCACCGCTTTCGATAATCGAAATCAGAGCATTACTACGGGCAGCCATTAGTAAAATCTGTTGGGCCAGGAGCGTCTTCCCACCTCCTGTTGTGGCCATCAACACACCATTCGCATCGGATAAGTCTGGATCGAACATGGAGTATGGAATGAGCTGTCGATATGGGGTTTCAAAGAGGATGAGTGGGGACTTGCGTGTTCCCGTCCACGGCATCTCAACGGGAACCAGGTCCGCCGCATTGGGGGTGAGCATGTCCTGCTCCCGCTTGTCTGTTTCTCCCATTCCGGGGAGTGTCCCAAGAAAGATGCGCCGTTTGGCAATCGTTTCAAGCACTGCCTTGGCTCCGTTCATGTGCGTGAAGGCGTTCAGCACTTCCTGGGTGCGATTGGAGATTTCACGCTCACAACGTTCGAGGTCACCAAACGTGACAGCGGGATGGGATGTCCGAACGACTACGGCGAGACTTAACTTAGCGGTCTTCAGAGAGCTTGAGATGATGTCTCGTTGAACCTGAATGAGCTGAGCCTGGGCGACTTCTGCTTCGGGGTTGGATTTGAAATTGCCGTTGGCATCCTTTTGGGCCGCGGTCATCTTCTGCAGCCGCTTCTTGTAGGCTTTAAGGATCTTCACCTGATCGGGTATGACCACCTGCCCGCTGATGACAACAGGAAAACCTAGCGTAGAAAATTGCTGGAGCATTCCTGGGAATGTGGCATCCGGCAATTCCTTGAGGCTGACGACGGAATAGAGATAACCGTCGATGTTGAGGTAGGTTTCGGTTTCATTCAGAATGCTTGATTGCGTTGCCTGGTCGCGGGCACTGCGATACTCAAGCATTTCTTCTCCAGGAACATACTGCCGGCGATCGCGACGCCTCGGATGCTGCGCGTGCTTCAGCTCCTCAAATAGTTCTTGCGTCGTTAAGCGGCGTGACCCTAGTTCTGCTGTCTCGAGAGACGTCTCAATGCCTCGCAGAATCGATTCAAATTCGGCTAGATGGGTGTCATGTTCTTTGCGGGTCCGCTGTATCGCCTTCTTCTGGCTGAACGTAAAGCCCCCAAGTTTCCGATTTTGTTCGGCCGAGTGATACAGCTTGGCGTGGATACGGGGATCCCAGATGAAATAAACATGGAGCCGGTTTTCGAAGTAAGCTCCTGCCCGTTCTTTCTCGCGCCACATCTGTACGCGATGAGCGTCAAGCGCCATCACTTCTGACTGCTCAGTGCGCTGCTGTCGGAGATAGTCATCGAGGAGATCTCCCAGATGCTCGGATATCTCATACCGAAACTGAACGCGCATACTTACATCCGGAATTCCGCGAAAGAGTGCTTCCAGTGATGACTTGGCGTGGTTCCTTTCGCCATCGGTCGCAAAGTACGAAAGAACACCTTTCAGTTCGTAGCCCGCTACAAAGGACCCGTTGGTGCGAACCATGACGTTGTCGCCGTCTGGCAGATCACGTAGAGGCAGGAGTTCGCATACCGCTGGGCTTTTCAACTTCTTGTCGTGCTCTGCGTAAGTCATCGGCATGGCTGCTCTCCTCCGTTCACGATCGCTCTCTCTTCTTCAAGCCCCCGCAGCGCCATAGGTTCAAGCCGTTTCATCTCGTCATGAAAACGCGCTGCGAAAATAACGCTTGCGAAGGTTGCACATGCCGCCTCCGCATCCAGCGCGAGTACGACAGATCCGTCGCTATGAGTTGTGAAGGATGCCTGCATCAGATCACTCGTCCTCGTTCGCCAGGTAAGGTTGTGTCAGCTCGGAATCTCGCTCAAGTGCGCACCATGCCCGAGGAGAGAAGAACGAACGCACAAGATCAGTGAGATATCCGCGTGGCTTGCCGTACTTGAAGAGAATTAGGAACGGCACGGCAAGCAGGGGAACAATGAACTCCATGAAGACGTTGAGCGGCATACCGAACAAACGGCTTTCACCGCCGACGAAGTGAGCAAGGAGGTTCATCAACGCTGCTAGGGCGAGTACGAGGATCAGGTCCTCGAATTCCAGGCCGAGAAACGTGACCTTCGTATGCAGATTCCTGTGCACCGGCGTGAGATCAAGACTCATATCCCTAAGCTCCAATTCCATGTGCCTGAGTAACCATTGATTCGGCCAATCGAACAATGCCCGAGACCATCAGTGCCCCAATTGCAGCCACAAACTTGCGGATCCAAGTTGAGCCTGGGTAGATCTCGGTGAGGACGCCCCCCATATGCATCGCCATCGCGCCGAGCTGGGTCAGCGCAAATACTGGCAAGATGACGTTGGCAGTCCAATTGACGAGGGTCATTACCGCAGTCCAATAACCATCTGCGTCGGTCGGTCCTGCGTGTTGCACAAAGCCCTCGATGGCACGCAGGAATCCGGAACACATCAGCGAAGCAAAGCCACCATAGAGTGAGGGCTCAAACTGGCCACCTTTGCTGTACCTGTAGACCGCGGTGGCAAAGAAGAGGCCAGCGACCGTGGGCATCATTGTGTTCCCGGCCCACGAGGCGAGATGCGTGATGGATCCGTCTAAGCTCATTTATCCCCCCTCATGCGGCCATTGCCTGAAATAGCTTGAGAAGTCCGGTCACCGTAAGGAACGCAATCGACGCGAAGACAAGTCGTGTCCATGGACGATGGCGGATGTAGTTGAGAACGGCGCCGACACATGCAAGTCCAGCTGCGGCCGGCATAATCTTGCCGACGATGTAGTTCCAGAGGGAACCAAGCATGTCGGTCGTTGCATACTCGCTTCCGGAGTTCCAGCCTTGGAACAGCTGTACTGTGGCCGACAGCGACATTAGGAACAGCGCGGTGATGATGGAGCCAAGAGGGTTCTCACCTGCAGCGGTATCCAGCGTTGCCTTCAGAACGAAGTACCCGGCGATGATCGGCACTAATTTGGCTACAACGATGTCGTTCACGAAATTCTTGAAGAGGTTTTCCATCGTCGCGAGCCAGCTCGTACCGACCGAGCCGCTTCCGGAGGGAACCGTGATGCCTTGTGCAGCAACCCAGGAAAGAATCTGTGGAATCGTAAGAAGCACAACGGTCCACAAGATCCATTTCCCAACTCTTCCGCCGATGTGGAAGTTGGTTCCTCCCTCATGTCGCAAGTTCACGCCCGCGGCTGCCAGCGTGCAGAAAGCGGCTGGTACGGCCAGGTCAAAGAGCAACTGCAACAAGTCGAGAAGAAATTGCGGCACAGGCATCGCGGCGTCTCCCTTACTGAATGCCCTGCGCCTGGGTAATGAAGCCCTCGGCCATACGCCCGAGGCCGCTGATGACCATCAGAGCGACGCCCGTAACGCCCCAGCCCATGTATCCGCGGCCGCTCTTGAAGTGCCAGCCGGCGACGCCAAGGCAAGCGACTGCAATCACGGGCGCGATGACATTGCAGCCCCAATTGACGATGTTCAAGACGGTCCCCTCGACGGTCGTCGCCTGCTGACCCTGAACCGCCTGACCAAATTGAGGTGACGTGCCGAGGTTCTGTGCGTTGGCCACGAGCGGGGCAAGGTTGCCGATCAGAATCAAACCAAGGGCGAACTTAAGCGCGATGTGTACCCAGTTCGGAGTCTTCGGACGATGGATGACGGAGGGGGATTCTCCGGCGGAACGTCGAGCAGGCCGCCAGAAGGTCAATGCGGTTGTCATAGGGTTTCTCCTGGACCCGGCTGCTCTTGGCATCCGTGTCGAAGGAGAAAGTGCGGCCACTTCAAAACTCGGTCAAATTGAGAATCAGCAGAATTTCATGGACAGAGCCTGTAATTTCGTTGGTCGACAAACTGAATGACGCGAAGAAACCATCGCACCCTTAGGAAACTGAACGAAATGGAGCGCGGATGTGCTTGATCTACAAGGATGTTGACTTCATGAGATTTGGCAACGCGTGTAGTGACCCATTTAGACCGACAACGAGGCGAAACTCGGATTGACACACAAGCAACGATGAACGGGCAAATTGGGTACTGCCCAAAGAGCCCGCAAATTGGGCAAACGCACAGTGCCACACAAGAACTGTCCATGAGGCAACCGGCACAGATGAACGGCCAGACATCTCACGCAGAACGGCGGAGTCTTGACATACAAAAAGCCCCAGCCTTATCGGCTGAGGCTCTAAAGGCCTGCTCACCTTAGGGTCAGGGTTGAGCTGTGCCAACCGGATGAAGTGTCGTCGTCGCGCTACTCTGTCCCCTCTTAGCGAACACGACATAGATCTTGGTGTCCGCTGGAACAGAGACGAAGACTTTGTTGGTAACGGCGAGATTCATGATCTCCGAATCGCCCGCAGTTCCAATATTCTCAGCGATCCTCTCTCGAATCAGATCGTCTTCAGAGAAACTGGCACTTGTATTGTTGCCAACCACCATTGCGGCGACAGAGCCGATCCCTGATGCAGTTCTGACCAGAAAGTTTCTGCCTGTGTTCTTGCCATAGACGGTTCCTTTGATTGGGCTCAGGTCTAATCCCAGCCCGACAGCTTCGACTCTTTCTTTGTCATCGTCGGATAGATCGAGTTCGTCGAACCGGATGTTCACAAGGCCGCTGCGGTCTGCCTGCTCCAAGTGCCCGATGAAGCGCGCTCCCGCCGGTATTACCACATGGTCGCCCAACGAGTAGGTGTACTGCACTTCTGCGACGACTGGCGTAAGCACTGCGCTTGACGCCTCTGTCTTGAGCTTTGCCAGAACTCTCGTTCCTGGGGGGAAATCCAATACAGGCTCCGTGCTGTCGGATGATCCCATCTTCGAAGACGATGTCGATGCCTGAACGACATTTCTGACGAAAACAAGCGACGGCTCTTTCAGGAGGTTCTGTTGTTGTTGGCTTTGCGGAGATGTAACTCCTTCCGCACCTCCATACGGCCTTGGCTCCTCCCATCGTTGCTGGGTGTCCCCGAAGGATGGAACGTTACCTAGAGTTGCCGTGGTCCCAGCCTTCGTCGTGGGTTCTGGTTGCGGAATAAGGTCCTTGCTTGCCTGCGGACCACCGTTCGTTGCCTTTGTACGGCTGATATCGTTGGGGCTGAGCTGCCCTCCTGTATTGTTCTGTACCGGGTTTCTGGGTGTATCCATAAGAGGTGTTACGCTGCCTTTGGTTGCAGCGCTCTGTTGCGCCATATGCGCCTGAGGGGAAGGTGTTTTCTTCTTGCCCGCAGGCTTTCCGATGAATGTGGTCAGGACAAAAAACAGGATCGCGGCAAGCAGGCCTCCAGCAATCAAGAGAATCTTGTTCCTGTTGGTCCCGGCCGTTTTATCGGCATCGCCACGCCTCGCGAACTGCGTTACGGGCACGACGGTTTCCTCGCTCTCAGGTTCCGCAGAGGGTGACTCGTCAGGTTCTGGCTCTTTTACATATGATTCAGCCGACTGATCAAGTTCGAGTGGCTCTGGCTGGCGACCAATTCCGTTGTTAGATGTTGATTGCATGGCGCATTTCCTTTCTATTTGCTGCTTCCAGCAATAGGGGGAGTGAATGGAAGTGGGATGAGGACCGGCCGATCGACTTGATCGGCCTGAGCAATCTGCAGGAAGAGTCGCTCAGTTGACTGCTTGAAGTTAGGGCGGTCAAAGACCACCACACCATCCGCACGTCCCCCAGGTTCTAACCGGGTCTGACTCAGACGAAACTCGTGAATCTCGAGTTGGTCGGCCAGAACCTTCTTCTTATCTTTCTTCTTCTTTTTCTCTGGCTTGAGCCCGGTGATCTGTATCTGCGGTGGAACAATCTCGAGCGGATGATCGCTTGTATTGAGAATCGAGTATGCGACCGCTGTCTGATTGCTCCATTGCCGGATATCGCCAATGGATGTGCTGATCTGTTGACCTTCCCACTTGGTCCACTGAGGAGAGTTGATCGATCGTTGCTGTTCAAACTCGATATCCGTCGAGGACAATGCTTTGCTTGATGGTGAAGCCTTAGAGGGAGCAACGGCCTCAGAAGCGGCCCGTGAGGTTTCGAAGGTGGAACCGCCCAAGATTAGGAGGCTACGGGGAGCATGGTATTCGATAAGGAAGTCAACAGCTTGAGTAGGATGCTCTTCGCCTCCATCGCTCATCAATTCAAGCACGACATGCTGGCCGGATTTTGTAGCGATCAGTAAATCGCTCTCCGTTGGGGTCCGCACAAGCGGCTTCACATAGACGTACTCTGGTTCCGCCTCGCTATGTTCGGCCTTGAATGTGCCGGGGCTTCCTACGACGACCGAAGTTACTTCCTCGGGCATATGAATGACCGACTCAAACTCTGGTCGCAGGTGCAGCGTTGTGATGGCGCCGGGGCGGATAGTGACAGTGACGATCCTCCCCGAGGTATCTCCGGTCAATGCAAGGACATGGAGCGGAATGAGGATTGCAAGTGGAATGAGCCAGCGAAATTTCATAGTTCCTTACCTCCTTCGAAATTGCACTCCGAACTGCGACGCATCACGTAATGCCGGCGCACGGCCTCGACATACGCAACGACGTCCGGATTGCGATAGTCGAGAAGTTGCCTACCGACCCACTTGTCGCCCGCGTAGTAGGCGGCAGCAACAAGGCGCAACTCACCGTGAAACTCCCACATCAACGTGGTCACATAGCGTGTACCTGCGGCGATATTCTGTTCGGGGTCGAATGGCTGGAAGGCGCCGAATCGCCGCGCGGTCTTCGGCATCAGCTGCATCAGGCCAAATGCGCCCTTGTTGGACACGGCCGTCGGGTTCCAATTGGATTCGACATCAATGAATGCCTTGATGAGTTCGGGCGGCACACGGTATTGGCGGGCGTACTTGTCCACACATTGCTCTGCGTAGACCCTAGAGTTCTGCGCAACTCCGGTACAGGGCAGGAGAAGGATGACCAAGACAAGAAGGAATTTCATATTTGGACCCCATTGCGGGCAGCCATACTCTTGGCAAAACGAGCACCGTCGTCGAGTAAGCTCTTGAACCCTTCACGTAACATGAGGTGTCGTCTGTCTTTCTCGGTCTTTGCCAGAAACGGGAGGAGCACATCACGTTGCTCTTCGGTTACGCGGTGCGTACCCAGGATTTCCAATGCCCGAGCAAAGTCGATCATCTCGGAGACGGAGGGAGGCTTTTCAAGGGAGTAGTTACGGAAAGACAATGCGATGCCTGCGATCTCGCGGTGAAACTCGTCCGTCGCTGCAGGCGTACGACTTGCGATGATCTCCGCTTCGCGCTCTGGCGTCGGGTGCTCGACTCTCACATACAGACAGCGCCTGCGAATTGGATCTCCGAGTCGGCGCTCTTCATTGCTGGTTAGCACCACGAACGGGATACTGCGGGCATGGACGGTGCCGAACTCTGGAATGGAGAGCTGCCAGACAGAGAGGATCTCTAGCAGCATAGCTTCGAACCCGTCGTCGACCTTGTCTAGCTCATCGATCAGCAGCACACAAGGGCGGTCACACTCCAACGCTCTCATCAGCGGCCCGGGACGATAGAAATCCCGGCCTGTCAGACTCGCTTGAATTGACTTCCAGTCATCATGCTGTGCCTTCGAGAACTCCAGGAAAAGCCTCTGAAGACTTGCATCGAAGCTGCCGATAGCTTGTGACTCAGTCACTCCTTGATAGCACTGCAGCCGTTCTACGTGGGTATTCGCTGCTGCCGCTACCGATAAAGCAAGTTGCGTTTTCCCGGATCCGGCCGGCCCTTCCAAAAGAAGCGGTTTTTGGAGCTTCGCCGCAAGGTAGATGACCTGCGTCATCACAGGATCGATGAAGTATCCAGTGGCTGAGAGCTTGGCCGACAGGTCGGGCAGTGATTCAAACATGAGTCTCCTCCTTCTCGCTGGAGACAACGAGTAAAGGCGGCTGGGGGAAGCTGGGCGTGGGAAGCGTACGTTGGCGCAATAAGTGATAGATCGCAATTCGCCACAGTGACGCGAGCGAACGGGTCCAAACAAATAGGCCGACAAACAGGGTGCACATAAACCACGTGTTGAAGCCCCATGCCTGGCAAATGATTGGAATGCAGTAGATGAAGACGGCCAGATCAACCACCGCCATGAGGACTGCTAAGGCCAGAAATTGCGAACTCTTGTTCATCTTCCGCTCCTCGTAACAACGCCGAGAGCATGAAACGGATTCAAAACTCGGTCAAATCAGGACGGAACTCATTGAATTATTTAGACAAGTGAGAAATTCAAGCAGCTTCCTGGCGATACGCTTGGACAGAATCTACATATCGCCATCGACAAACGAATGCCATAGAGTGCTCGAAAAGACCCCCTCTTTCCCCGATTTGACCGAGATTTTGATCCGTTTTACATAACACTCGCGGAAACGCACGCAGAGGGCCGCCGAGGTGAATATGCAAATCCATCGCAAACAAGCACGTGAGCCTATACCAGAAAATCCCATTCGCAAGAGACTCCTGAATGTCGACGAGGCGGCGTTGTATTTGGGGATAAAGGTGGACACGCTTCGCAAGAAGTCCAGACTCCGGGAGCTTCCTTACGTCAAGGTCGGCGGCTCTGTCCGTTTCGACATGAGAGCATTGGATCTTTTCATTGAGAAAAACACAATCCAGGTCGTTGAATAAGGAGGAAAATCTATGTCGATTGCATCGAAGGGAAAAGAACTATACGAAGTCAGGTGGCGTGAAGGGGGACGTCATCGGAGTTCGCTCGTGCACGGCTCGGATGATTTCGCCAAGAAGATCGAGCGCAAGAAGCTCACTACGCGCGACGAGAATCGGCACCTCGATATAAAAAAGGAGATCAACTTCAGCATGTCGGATTTGATCGACCGTTACTGGGAACATTATGGGTGCATGAAAGAGTCGGCGGAACGCGAGAAAAGCATCGTGGAGGGCATCCGTGCTGAACTGGGGCGTAAGTTCGTGCGAGAGGTGGATGGCATCGATGTCCAGCGCTGGTACGAAAACCTGACCCGAAAGCGGCATCTAGCGGACAACACTGCAGTGCGCCACTTCAATGTTATGCACCACATGATGAAGAAGGCGTCGACGATCTGGTCGAAGGACACGGGGCTTGAACGCAATCCCGCCGACATGGTGGAGGTCAGACGTCCCGACGATTCCCGGGAGCGTTTTCTCTCAAAGGATGAACTCGAGAGGTTGAAGGTCGCACTGGATGAAAAGATGTTTCGGAAAGGGACGGCAGATGTCAACCAGACGAACCTGCGAATGCGGTTAATTGTGTTGATCGCGGTTTCGACGGGGATGCGTTCCGCCGAGATCCACCGGCTGCGTTGGTCCGACGTGATGTACCGCGAAGAATTAATCGCCGTCCGAGCCAGGCTCAAAAGGGGCAAGGTGCGATATGTTCCGATGGCTCCAGATCTGGCTGCCGAGATTCGTAAATATCCCGCGATCCTCGATGAGGACCGCATCTTCCCGCCGGCTCGGGGCAACAAGAGTGGTAGACAAAGACTTGAAGGGAGCTTCGACGACCTACTTAAACGCGCTCAGATCCGGAACTTCTGGTTTCACGACCTGCGTCACACCTTCGCATCCTGGTACATGATGAACGGCGGTGATCTGTACGAGCTGGCAAAGCTGCTCGGCCACGCCAATATTAAGATGACGGAACGTTATGCCAAGCTAGCACGCGCGCACATCACCAAGACCGGGAGTACAGCGAGGTTAATTTGGAACATGTTGAACACGAATTCAGATTCGAATAGCGCAAACTTGGCGGCAGAGAAGCGAGCCTAACCTTGGACTCGGGTTCTGTGATAAAGGGCAGAGATGGTCGTGCTTGATCCTTTGATCCGTTCGTCCAATCCGGAACGAAGGCGCGTCCGATTCGGATTGCGGTGGACGTTCTGTAGTGGGTTTCCACAACACGGCAATTAACAGATTCGTAACAGATTCGTCCGTTCGTGAAACTACTGGACGGGTGACACCCGAAAGGCACCGAGGGACCATGACGTACATTAGGCGTACACAGCAGATCCAAAAATATCCCAAAATATACTTCTCTATCCCAAATTTCGCATTCCATAAGCATTTCTATTTCAATAACATCCGCTGATTCCAGGCGCTTTAGAGCGATCGACAAAAGGCCCTGAAAAGGCCGGCGTCGGCGGTTCGATCCCGTCTCTGGCCACCACATTTCAAACGACTTGCAGACCAGTCAGCCCGCGTTTTCATTCCAATTCATTCCAATTGGCACGAAGGGATTCGCCTCGAATCGGGGCGCGGGCTGCCTATTTCTTCGACTCGTCGATCGCGGCGAAACCATTCAACCCCTCCGCGTCCGCCGGGCCGGTTGCGTCACTGCCCATGCGGAAACGATGACCGTCCGGGTCTTCGATGTTCATTTCCCGCGTGCCCCAGGGCATGTTCACAGGAGGTTGGCGGATGATTGCGCCGCTCGATGTGTACTCCTTAAAGAGCGCGTCGACATCATCCATGAAAATCGACATCCACATACCGGACCTCCCCTGCCCGCCCTCGCACAAGAAGATTTCGACGCCGTCGCGCGTCACGCTACCGAAAGTTGGCGGCGTTCCCCAATTCCATTTCTTCGTAAAGCCAAGCTTATTGGTGTAGTAGTCGATGGATGTAGCGAAGTTGCTGACATTCAGAATCGGGATGGCGCACTCGAACTTATTCATAAAAGGCCTCCTATGCAAACTGATGGCTCTATGTAGTCTCATGAGACTGCACAGTCTCGTGTGCTAAGGGTTTGGGTTCCGCTGATATCGGTTCCTGCAGAAACCTATGAATGCTTTGCCCGGGAAGATCAATTCAGGCATGCCGCTTTCCACCCACCAGTTCCTCCACTCTTGCTCCAAGAAGTACACGTCGTATCCCGGCGCCACCTGCTTCGCGTGCAAAAAGGCTTCGGGATCAAGCACCGGATATCGAATCTTGGCCTTCGGCTGAAAGCTCATTCGGTTTCGGAAAATCACCATCTCATCTTCGAGCTCAACCCGATAGTCCGGTAGATGATCGTTCTCGACAAGTTCCCGGATCATGGATTTGAACTCTCGGTAGTGGCTGCTGACCCCGGATTTCTTTTGCAACAGTTCCAAGGATATCTTCCATTCGTCCTGCTCGCCGCAATGCTTGCGTGCGAGTTCATAAATGCGTCGGTCGGTCGGTTTTCTGAGCCGAAAATAATCACGGCTTAGAGTCAACACCTCGGAACCCTGGATAATTCTGTATATCCAATCCGAGAGCTTGACCTCCAATTCGCTCATTCTTCCCGAGCCGGTTGAGCGCACAATCTTGAACTTCTCAATCAGGCCAAATCCTTGCGCCTCTTCCTCGCCGTTAGTCTTGAGATTCGTGGTGATCATGGTTCCGCGTAAGCGCTCGAATGCTTGCTTGAGCCTTCGGTAAGAATCCCCACTTGTCTCGCGGTTCGTCCATACCAGGAGTTCATGGGCGTTGAGATGGAGCGTCTGGGCCAATGGTTCGCCCGCATTCTTCTTTGCCATGAGCTGCGATATGCAATAAATCAAAATATCTTTGTCGTATATCGTGGCAAGCCCCAGGACGCTCGGAACTATCTTCACCACAACATCTCGGTGCTCATATCGTAGAACGCGTGTATCCGGCTTCGTAGAGAGCGAAAAAATGGGATGCTCCATGCTAGCCATGTCGTCTTTTGGAATCGCATCGAGGACGTCGCAGATGAATAGATCGTGGTTCGGATGTCTTTGTGGCAGCAGCGTCACGGCGCTTACTGCCCGTTCTTCCTCAGTATCGAGTGTTGCATTGCTCATCCGCGACCGCGCCAAAAGTAGTCGGTTATCGTGGTTTCGTTGACGCGGACTCTAGCAACGTGGTTTCGTTGACGCAAGAACATTCTTCGTGGTTTCACTGACAGAAAGCGAGACAACGTGGTTTCATTGACACTCGTTGACCGATCGTGGTTTTGTTGACGGAATTATGAGTTATTACTGACGGTATTTCGTGGTTTCGTTGACGGATACCTGCGGAAATACCCAGTAATTTCAATGCTTATCGACTTTTTGTCCACCGCTTAACACGATCTAACAAAATTTTTAACACTAGGCATAAGCCATTTTTTTGAACTCTTGGTAAGACCTAACCCATCCCCAGCCCATGACGCTGGATGGTTCTTGGAAGCTCAAGGCCATCGAGGCCTTGAGCTTCCCACGGAAGGGGCTCCAAGGCCGCCCCTTCCGCTACCATCCCAGCCTCGATGTTGCACCACCATTGCAAGAACCGCACAGACCAAATCTGTGGAGAGAAAGTGGCTCGGCAATGAATAAGGGCGGGGGCAGATTGCGAAGACACAGGCCGATGATGGTGCTGATGGGATTTAATATAGTGCTGAGAGTACGTAGTCTGATGAGACTACAGAGTCAACACTGTATATATAGTCTCAATCACGTTTGATACGCCCGTCGAGCTTTGCCGCCTGCCAATAGGCTTCAAGAAGGCCGCTACCGGTTTTTGCAAGCCGAAGCGCGGCACGAATAACCATACTGTCAGATGGACGTACCCCCTGCCCTGCCAGCCACGCGGAAAGTTCTCGAACGAGTTTACGATCATCATCGTGCATCCAGAATTGCACCGGTTTTCCCCTCTTACCCTCACCGCTTTTCTTCGTCGCCACCGGCTTCCTAGATGAGTGCTGTTTCATCTGCTCCGTGGTTTCCGGGGCCACGACCGGAACGATTGCGGGCTCGACTTTTTCCTGGGTCGGGACCGTGGGCTGCCGTTTAATAGCGGCGAGTAGGTCACTTACATTGTTCTTCTTGTTACTCATGAGTGTGCTGATACTGTGTTGTCTGTTGAGAGTACATAGTCTCTATTTATTCGATAGCAGAGCTACGATCAATTGAAGGATTTCCTGACGAGCCGCGCTATCCAACACTTTCCAGCCTTGCGCGACGGCATGTTGATAGCATTCCCGCGCACTGAGCGTGACCGCCATCGTAGGGACACTAACCTGCTTTGCGCTTTCATCGATGAGCCGGCCGAGCACCGTGGATTTCCTAACTTTGTTGAAAATCACCCGGACTGCAGCGTTGCTGTTTTTCCCCTGCACAAAACGGACAGCGTCGTCCGCTTCCCAGATATCAGCAGGGGAGGGGATGTAACGACCAAGACGATGTCCGCATTGAGTACCGCCGTGGCAGTGGCTGTATGTTCGAGGCTTGGCGGCGTGTCGTAGATGATGATGTCGGGCTTTGGGGGTTGTTTAGCTGCGATCTCAGCCCCCAAGATCAACTCCAGGGCCTTGCTGCTGGTTCCCTGCGCGTCCCAGTCCTTGAGAGAGACGGATTTGCCCGCTTGTCGGAAAGCCTCGTACAGCAGGATGGAGAGCGTGCTCTTACCCACTCCTCCTTTTTTAGCGAGAAGCGTAATGTTCATGGGGTTGCAGGCTAGCGATTCTCTGCAGACTCCGCAAGCTCCATTTATTCCATTGACTGCGCATGCTGATGAGTAAACACAGTCTGTGCACTCTCACTAGACATGAAGAACATCGAGGGTAGGGGCCAGTTTGTGCTTCGTTGAAGCGAATTGTTCACTCTGTATTCCCGGCGCAAAAGAGGAGGCATTTGAGAACAAAAGCCCTCCACTCACGAGCCAGTAAAGGACGCGATGCGCCGCTGGAGCGGTGACGCCAAGGGCGTCATCCCTGACAGGCTCTCCGCTTCGGGCATTCGCCAGCCATTCCGGAAAGGGTAGGTATGCCCTTTCCGGGCTTCGCATACCGACTCAGGTCATGCCCACCGACACGGGCACCGGAGAGGACAGCCTGCTCGGCAAATGAAGGGCGGAGCTTGCCGGGACGGGCAGGGGCAATTACGAGGGCATCAGACTTCGATGGCAAGACGTCAAACGTGCTCACACATGGGCGAGGGGTGGTACAGCCTACTTAATTGTGTATCGCGCGCCGCGGCCCTTGCCGACTTGCGCCAGGTAATGCTGCTCGGCAAGTTTCTTCACATGCACCTTGATGGTGTTGCGATTGGCGCCCGTTGATTCCTCGATTTCCTTGACAGTGATTTCTCCGCGCGTTTTCACCAGTTCGAGGATCTGCCGGGAAAGGGCGGGCAGGGACCCGCGCAGGGCTTGTTCCTCTTTCACCTTCGCGGCGAGATTGTCTTTCTGCTTCGCCATCGTCTTAAGGAAGAACACCAGCCAAGGTTCCCAGTTCTGTTCCTCCTTGCGGATGGTCTGCTGCGTGCGGCGCAGCGCGAGGTAGTAGCTTTCCTTGTTGCTCTCGATGACGCTCTCCATCGAGCTGTAAGGAACATAGCTGTAGCCGGCGCGCAACAACAGTAATGTCGTCAGCACGCGCGAGAGCCTGCCGTTGCCGTCCTTGAACGGATGAATTGCCAAGAACACGACGAGGAAAATCCCGATCAGTATCAGGGGATGCTGGGTTTCCTCCTCGATAGACCGGTTGAACCAGTCCACTAGCTCCTTCATCCAGCCGGGCGTTTCAAACGGCGTCGCGGTCTCGAATACGACACCGAGGCTCCTGCCGTCCGGCCCGAAGGCCTGGACATCATTGGGTACCTTCTTGTATTCGCCGCGATGGTCCTGGTCCTTGGAGCTGTGCTTCAGCAGCACACCGTGCAGCTGCTTGATATGGTTCTCAGTGGAGGTGATGGCCACATAACCGTCGAAGATCATGTCCATCGCGTCGGCATAGCCCGCCACTTCCTCTTCGTCGCGGCTGGCGAATGATTCGCTGCGCAGGCCGGAAAGCAGCTTCTCGACCTCGGCGTCGCTGAGCTTGGCGCCCTCGATGCGTGTGGACGACCCCACGCTCTCAATAGTGGCAATCCGCCGCAGGCTGGTCAGCTTCTCTGGTGCGAGGGTTTCAATGACCTTCCAGCTACCCTTGAACTCCTCGATATCGGTGATGAGCTTGAGGATTTCCGGGGTAATCGTGATGTTTTTGATATCGGGCAATGGGTATATCCATTTTCACCCATTTTCACCCGATTCATACCCAATAGCAAGAAAATATCCATTTATACCCATTTTCACCCGTTATCTATCCATTAGACATGCCTCCAGTCAATCCCAACCAGGTTGGCGAATATTAAGCGAAAATGTCCCGTTTCCCTCAGCTATTTCAGTTTAGGATTGAACAGAGCTTGCCCCGTGCAGCACCGTGCTGTAAGGTGATGCACGAAGGGGAGGAGTTGTCATGTCACCGAATAAAGAAGCGCCTGGAAAAGCCCCAATGCCTCGCGTTTCCGTTTCCTTATCCCCCGACGTGCACTCTACGTTGGAGCAAATCGCCCAGGAAAAGAAGGTTTCCGTCGCCTGGGTCGTCCGCGAAGCAGTGGACAAGTACCTTGCAGACAAATGGCCGCTATTCGCCGCAACAAAGCAGCATGAGGAACATCATGGCAGGTAGTCAAAGTTCAAGTCCTAGCAATCGCCCGTTTGTTTCTGGCTCGCTTGGCATGGTTTCACCGAAATCAAAAGCCACTGCTTCCTCCAAAGTGGTCCCTATCCAGCCGCCAGCACGGCCGCCGAAGCTTACCAAGGCCAATGCGGCCATGCACCCGTTCGTCATCTCTGAAGAAATATTCTGTTCTTCAAAGCTGCAAAAGTCTGCTTTCTATGCCGACGAAAACATCCTGATCTTCAACATGGAGATCCGTGATGCGCTTCGCCTGCTTGCCACGCACAAAATGCTGGTCAATTGCATCGTGACGTCCCCGCCTTTTTACGGACAGCGCGACTACCAGGTCGAAGGACAAATAGGGCTCGAGAATAATCCCAAAGAGTTTATCCAAAACCTCGTCGCTTCCCTTGATCTGTGCGAGCCTATCCTCGCCGACAACGGCAGCATGTGGGTCAATCTCGGCGACACCTATTGGAGCGGCAAGGGCGAACATAAGAGTGGAGAAACCAAACAGAGCGCTCGGCGCTTTGGTCTGAGGCCACAGGATAAGAAGGGCGACGGAAAGCTTTGTGTCCCGAAGCAATTGCTGCTTATTCCGCATCGATTTGCAATTGCGATGCAGGATGAGGGCTGGATCGTGCGTAACGATAATGTGTGGGTGAAGCCTAATCCTATTCCCGATCAGGTTCGCGATCGCTGCTCCATGTCGCATGAGTACATGTTTCATTTCGTCAAAGAGCGCTGGTATTACTTTGATAAAAATCTGGTTGGTCGTCCGACCGAATCCGGATCGGTCTTACCGCCGCTTGATACTTGGGAGATAGCCCCAGTGCGAGGCGGCAGCAATGGCAATGGCGACACCCACAGAGCACGGTTCTCGGAGGAATTGGTAAAGATCCCCATCTCCACAACGACCCCTAATCGCGGTGTTGTGCTTGATCCATTCGCCGGCAGTGGCACCAGCTTGGCCTTCGCGCGCAAGCATGGCTATCGCTGCGTCGGAATTGATATTAAACGTGAGTTCTGTGAGCAGATGGTTAGCCGCGTCCGCGAAGCGCAAGACCCGGAAGTTGAGGACTAAGCAGTTATGCCGATCTATCTCAGTGCGCAGCGCATCGCTCAGGCCATCGCGAGTGTTTCAGGCTCGCGGGCCAAGGCTGCGCTTTTTGATTTCCTGGTCGTTAAGCGCACGTTTGCTATCAGGGGTGCAGCGGCGGTTGCGATCACCGAGACGGAGCCCACTTTCATTGAAGCCCTCGATGAAATGGGTGCGTGTGGCGAATACAACGGACAGCCCGTCAAGCCGGATACGGCATTCTATCTAAATCCGTTTGTAACGCGGGAAAGGGCACGGCAGGGCTATCGGCAAAAGCGCTACCGCTCCAATGGCACAAACACCACCATTGGCGGCACTCATTGGCGGCCCGTCATTGCGCTCAGTACTGATGATCCTCGCAGGGCCAGCCTCGCACCCGACTACTTGCAACATGTCGAATCGTTATTGCTGAAGGCCGGTAAAGCGGAGGATAAACCCAATCTGGTGGAAGTGGCTGTCTGGTATTTCCGCGGACAGGATATCGAACCCGTTGTCGGAACAAATCCGACGCCGGCCCAAAAGTTAGAGGCCGTGACTCGGGAGTTTCGCACTCGTGTTGGATTGACTGATGACGAGGTAGCCGCGCTTTTCACCCAGAGGGTAAACCCGCAGACACCTGAAGACGCATTTACGGATGCGCCTGCAAATCCGCTTCAGTATCTTCCCGGCGAGCCGGAACCCGAGCCCATCGTTGCCGTCGAGGATGTTGGCAGCTGCTCACTGGATCTGGTCATGGCACTGGCCGCGAAGAATTTCGTCATCCTCACTGGTCCGTCCGGCACAGGAAAATCCCGCTCTGCATTGCGTCTTGCGGAGAGTATCCAGCATTCCTTTGCCGACAAAGTGAACGGCGCGACGTTTGAACTGGTAACGGTGGGCCCGGACTGGACCTCTCCCAAACGGCTTCTTGGCTACCGCACACCTTTCGGAAAGCTGCGCCGGCTTGAGGATGGCTCTGAAACGAATGAGAGTTATGAGATAACCAGTGTCGTTCGCCTGCTGCTTCGGGCCAGTCATCCCGACGTCGCGGAGGTTCCGCATTTCCTGATCTTCGATGAAATGAACCTGTCACATGTCGAGCGCTATTTCGCACCGTTCCTGTCCCTCATGGAAGCCGCGAACGTACTCGATGAAAGGGCAGGGGTAGCGCTCATCGACGAACAGGATCTGGCGATCATTGCCGAACTGCTCAAGAACGAGGACAGCGAATCAGCTGAAGCCAGGGCGGCACAGGCGCTGATCGCGGATGGCCGAAGCTTCACGATTCCTTCCAATGTGTTTTTCGTAGGCACCGTCAATGTGGATGAAACCACTTATATGTTCTCGCCTAAAGTGCTCGACCGCGCTCATGTCATCGAGCTGGAATCGCAGAAGCCCAGCACCTATCTTCTTGGCGAAGCGGCAAAGGCTGGTGAAGAAATTACCGTTCAGCAGGCCCTCGAACTGCTTCAGGAAAGCATCGAGGATCGCGAAGAGCAACGCAACGAATTCGCCAATCCGGCACAGATATTGGATCGTGTGAAGGAACTTGGTTTTACCGACGAGGAAATCGAACGCATCAAGCGGACGACAGCACGTGCATTGGACGGATGCTATGAATTACTACTGCCGGTAGGCTTCCCATTTGGCTATCGCATCCCCAAGGAAGTCTTCGGCTATCTTCGCGTCTGGATTGCCGCAGCCATTCTTCGCGGAACAACAAAGGAGTCAATCCTCGAACACTGGCCTGACGCGCTCGACCGTGCCATCCTGCAGAAAGTGTTGCCGAAGATCCATGGCAACAAACGCACCATCGGTGACAGCCTGCGTGCCACCGCCGCATTCCTCGCTGGCAATCATGGCGGGTCCACGGACCCGGCGCGCTACACGCTAGGTATCAATACCGTTCTGTCGATCGCCGAAGCGGATGCGCTGGCGCTCGGTGTCGACCACCCAATGCCGCGGGCGACGCGAAAGCTGCGCGCTATGCACGACCGCCTGGTCGCAACCGGTTACGTTTCCTTCGTGAGCTAACGCAGTGCCGATCCCTCTGCATCGGGTTCGGTTTGCCTGGGGCCCTTCGTCCCAGATAGATATCGAGTGGACAAAAGGCGCCGGTGAGCATCTGCAGGGCTTTGTTCCTACGCCTCTCCTTGCCTTCTGCGAACGGGAAATCGCCCCTGATGACTATACGCAGCGTGGGATACCCGCCATTTGCTGGCGCGATGACAGCCCGGTCCTGTTTGAGCCCCTGCAACTCCGCGAGAACACCGATTACTTCATTGACATCACCTTGCCATTATCCAAGGCCGAGGCAGAGCGGCAGGCCCGTCTCACGCCAGCATGGCCGTTTTCCGAACGACTCCGCGGCGTATTCGCGCCTGACCCGCCACGAAGGTGGAGAGAGCCTGATCCGGGGATTGTCGTCATCTCCGGCCAGCTTCGACTTCGCAATCATGCCGGCATCATCGACCTGACCCTTGCAAATGGCGCTGAGCTGAGGGCAGAGGTCATATGCCGCAAAATCGGCTATCTCACCGAGTTCCAGACGCTGCTAAGCGAAGTGGCTGAATTCCTGGCTGAGTTGCTTCTGCAGTATGACAGCCCTGTGAGTTCCGCCTTCGATCTGACCGACGCCCGAAGTGCCAGCATGGCGGCCATGCTGTTTCAAATGCGGTATGTGATGGCCGAGACTAACTTGCCGCTTGCCGTTGAAGAGGTTCTGAGCCAGGTGCAGGCCAAACTGGTAACCGAGACCCGCATGTGCCCAATCGCGGAGGTGGAAGTACCCGACGTGGAGGCCCTCGCAGACACTTTCGATGCGTCTCTCTTTGACAGTGGAGGACCTCTATCGGGATTATTCCTCGGTTACACGCCGCGTGAGTTGCCAGTGATAGAGATGACCGAAATCACTGATACGCCCGAGAACCGTTACGTAAAGTATTTTCTGGAAGAGTGCACCTTACTGTCACAATGGCTGGCCACTCGTCTTGCGAGCCAAGGTAAAGCTGCTGCCGTACGGGAGGCGGAGAGTTGGGCTTTGAAGCTGCAGGAAATGCTCGCGCACGATACTTGGCGCAGCGTCGGCATCATGCGGCAATTTCCTTCAAACTCCCAGGTGCTTCTAAAACGCCGTGGCTATCGAGAGCTTTTGCGCTTTGATCTCGCGCTTCGGCTCAGTCTGACCCTGCCTTGGAGCCAGGGAGAAAAACTCGCCGAAGGGCTGACAGGGGATATTCGTCCCGTCAGCGAGCTCTATGAATACTGGTGCTTCTTCCTGCTGCGCCGATCGCTCGCGGAACTCTGCCAGGGCGAGCTTCCGGGCAACGGTTCTTTCCTGTCCTTCACGAATGAGGGGCTGCAGGTCCGGTTGGCAAAAGGAAGGCGCAGCCGGACGACCTTCCTCTATCATCAGGACGGCGAGAAGACAGTCAAAGTTACGCTCTTCTATAACAGGCGCTTTAGGCGTCCCTCGCGTAACTTGCTCACCTGGGAAGGCAGTTACACGGCGGCCTTCGATCCCGATTACAGCATTGCCATCACCATCAGCCAAGGTACGACCCTGCAGAAACACTGGCTGCATTTCGATGCCAAATACCGATTGGAGCCGGCTGAACTTGAGCAGATACTCCACGACGGGGATGACGCGATGACCGCCGATGCAGATGATGATGAGACAGGGTACGAGCAGGAGATTTCGCGCCTGCATCGCCGCGAGGATCTCTTCAAGATGCATACCTACCGTGACGGCATCCTCAGCACGCGTGGCGCATACATCCTCTTTCCCGGCGATGGGAATGGCATGCGCATGCACGGCAAGACACAGAATTTCTTTATTCGCCATCCTTCGGCATTCCGGGGCCCAGCAGCTCACACCTTTCCCAGCGTCGGCGCATTTGACCTCTGTCCGGGGCGTGACGAAACACAGGCACCGGTCTTAAAGGCATTCTTGGCCAACGTATTGGAGTCTCTCGCGACTGGCGCTCCCTATAGGGAAGAGGAGGGGTTGTTTGAATAAACTTTCAACACCGTTCCAGCCGCAGACCCAAGAGCTTCTGCTAAACGGTTTTCACTTCTCGCTGTCCGCCGAAACGTTCGTGGCGCAGCGCATTGCGCTTCCTGACAATAAGCAGCTGAAGGAATTGCGCGCTCAACATTCGGATTGGTTTCTTTATTGGCGTGAAGGCTTCGTCTACGCAGTACCGCGAAACGACGCACCGCGTACCAGCATCGGTGAACCAGCAACTCTTTCATGTGGAGAGCACCTGCAGTTCATCGTCGCGCTGATTGACGGCGTCCTGCCGAAGAAATTCCCAGGCTACGAGGCATTTCGTCGGCATCCTTTTGCCTTCGCGGGCAAGAAGGACGAACTGGTCGAGGCCTCGGCGGCAAAATTGCGCGCGAAACCTGCTCTCCTAAAATATTTCACTATCCGCCCTACGTTCATCCTTGAAGCGAAGATCATTGAAACGGCGCCGGAGCAGACCACCATAGGGCTTTTCCTCACGATCAACACGAAGTGGGAATGTACCGCCGATCTCTCGGCATTGGACGGGGCAGGGGCCAGCCTTTCCGGCCTGTATGTTGTCCGCCGCAAGACCCTACCGGGTGAAAAACGCCTCGTTGGCCAGATCAGCAGAATTGATGGTTCCACGGTCCATTTGAGCGCTGCCTACGACGACCGGACCAGCATCAGCGCGAACGAGGTATATCTCGAAGGATCAAAAACGAGTTTTGCGCGCTGTCTCAAGGTCTTGCTCGGCCGCGACTATGAGGCGTTTGAACAGACCCGCCAGCGTGAGGAAGCGAAACTCCTCGGTGGGCCGGCCGTAAATGAAATGGTCGGCCAGTTTCATCAATTTTTCCGCAAAGACCCGGCCTTGGCACTAACAAAGCAGCTGACGGCTACGGTCGGTGACCAACTCAAACTCACCAACACGAATGCGTATCACACGATTCACCAGGCGCAGCCGGTACAGTATTACTTCGATCCAGCCCGCACCAAAGCGAGCCCTTATCCGTGGGTCGGAATCAAGCAGTACGGCCCCTTTAGCAAAGACACGTTCCCGAAGCGCACGCCCACCGTCCTGGTGGTATTCCCGGACTCGGCGCAGGGAGCCACCGAAACCTTCCTCAACAGCTTCCGCAATGGCCTTGCCATGCCAAAGTCGCAATATGAGGGCGGTTTCGCAAAACTCTTTAGCCTCCTCAATCCGACGTTTGCGCTCTGCAAGGTGCCTTTGGTTAGCACAACCAATCCCGCGCAGGCCTATCAGCGCGCCATCGAGGAAACGCTCGCCGGCAACTCGAGTATCGACGCGGCGATCGTCGTCCTCATGGACCAGCATGCCGAGCTACCGGATGCGAACAGTCCCTATCTCACCGCGAAAGCAACGCTGATGCTCGCCGGGATTCCCGCGCAGGAGATCAAAATCTCGCGCTTCTCGAAATCGCCCTACGAGATGCAGTACCTGCTCGCCAACTTTGCAGTAGCGCTATACGCCAAGATGAACGGCACACCGTGGACAGTGAACCAGGACACGACGATCAGCGACGAACTGATAATCGGGATTGGAACGAGTGAAGTCCGGAAAAACAGATTCAGCGAGCGCGCCCGTTATGTCGGCATCACGACCGTCTTCCGGGGAGATGGCAATTACCTTCTCAGCCACGTAGGCAAGGATTGCACCTACGAGGAATATCCCACGGTTTTGCAGGAGAGCACGGAGCGGCTTCTCCAGGAAATTAAGCAACGCAACGGCTGGAATCCCGGCGACAACATCAGGCTGATTTTCCACACTTACAAGCCGCTCAAGAATATCGAGATTGCCGAAATCGTCAAACGCGCCGCGCTCGCGGTCGGAAGCGAACAAACCATCGAGTTCGCTTTCCTTACCGTCACCATCGAGCATCCATTCCTCCTTGTCGATCCGCAGCAAGCTGGCATCACGAGCAGGTATAGCAATGGAGGGAACGCAAAAGGGGTTCTTGTCCCCGAACGCGGAACGATAACCCAGCTCGGGCGCTACACCCGTCTGGTCTGCACGAATGGGCCCTTTCTCATCAAGCACGACAACGCACCGTTGCCAGCGCCGCTCCTCGTGCACATACACAAGGGTTCGACCTTCAACGATTTGACCTACCTCAGCGAGCAGGTCCTCAAGTTCACGGGGCTCAGCTGGCGATCCACGCTGCCAGCCAAGAAGCCCGTGAGCATCTATTATTCCGAACTCATCGCCGGCCTCCTAGGGCGCCTGCGGAATGTTCCCGGCTGGAGTCCGGCCGTCCTTAACACGCGGCTCCGCGCGAGCAGATGGTTCTTATGAACGGCCTTGCTAGTGCATATGCGCTCCTTCGCGACCGCCTCAAGGCGGCGATCAATGACGCCGTGTGGCCAAGCCCGGAGGCTGGATTTCTCGACTATCTGCGAGTAACCACGAGCAACACCGCCCCACAGCATGCGGTCGTAACGGATCGACTCGGCGAGACTCCAATGCTGGCTGCTGCGGGTTACCAGTACGTGAACCAGCGATTCCAGCGCGATTCACAGTATGACCAGGAATGGGCCCGCCACTTTAAACGCCTCGCGCAACGGCAGGCGTTTCCCATCGATCGTGAATCCTACTTTTACCGACCGCTCGATCTTCTTGGCATCTGCATCGGTGCGCAATGCTGTCCCGCACTCGTCGATAGCGACCGGCAATGGCTCAAAGCGATCCTGAATGACGGTGCGGGCCGCCTTCCAGAGCACTCCCGCGCCCACTATCTTGGCGCAGTAGCAGCGAAACAGCTCGGCGTCACCTGGACCTTGCATAGCACGCCTCGCCTACAAGATCTCTCCTTGGCGAGTCTCAGCCTTCTATACTGGCTCACCGGCCAGCAGGCGCTAGCGGCCAGCATAGGCTTGACGGTCAGCGAGAAGGAACTTGCCGCCGCCGTACTTCGGACCGCCCTCCTGAATCAGAATCCTTATGACGACCTCGCGGATGCCGGCCTCATCCTGCATGCAACGGAAAGCGTTGTCGAACGCACGATCGAAGCTAGCGTCGAGGAGACATGGAAGGCGCCACGCAATACGCAGGCTGCCACCGCGCTCGTGCGCACTATCTGTGACAGATTCCCCATCGTCGCTAATGCGCTGACCGACCGGTACGACAAAAGAGAAACGATCCTAATCACCGACGAGTACGATGTACAGGATCTGCTTGGCGCGCTGCTGAAACTGCATTTTGCGGATGTGCGGCCGGAGGAATGGACGCCGTCGTACGCGGGGAACGCAAGCAGGATGGATTTTCTGCTTAAGCCCGAGCAGCTGGTGGTGGAAGCAAAGATGACCCGCAAAGGACTCGGGCAAAAAGAACTTGTTACGCAACTGGCTGAAGACATCCTCCGGTATCAATCACACCAGGATTGCAAAACCCTTATTTGCTTTGTGTACGATCCGACCGGGAAATGCAGCAACCCTACAGCACTGGAAAACGACCTCACTAAAAATCATGGCGGTCTGCAGGTTGTTGTCATCGTTCAACCGAAATCTCGGTAATTACCCATAGTCATGGGCTGTAGTTGCTCCCGCGCATCATCGAAGCGAAATCCTATTAAGGATTCACGAGATCCCTTGGCGTGATCCTCGGTACGTGATAATCCGGTTTATCACGTAGGGGATGATCCGCGGCCAGACCCTACAACACTTAACGGACCTTAACCACTTTTTGACCTTCACATTGTCACACCTATGGCAGAACCATGAACGATAAGAACTTAGACAGTAATCGCTACATGGAAACCTATACCGAACTCAATTGCGCCTTCTCGCTGAGGCGTGATACCCCGGATGAGGTCGTCGATACGCTACTGTACCTGACAGGCCAGGATGATGAGGAACCCAAGCATCTTCCGGAACACCCATTTTTCAAGGCCGCGCGATGGCGCCACTTTTTGCGCGGTGGCCCCTCGAACGACAAGGCCGACTCTTACGGCATCGCTGGCCTGGAGCTCAGCGAAAGCAGCGGTCGATTTTGCGTCACGATCCGCTGCAATCTTATCGATTTCGATACAGAGACCGATCAATTTATCAGCTGGGTTGCGCCCTACATCTTCGCCCGCCCCGGTGACTTCATCGGTTATAAGCGATCGCAGAGTGAGGAACCGGTCACGTTGCTGCTCTATCCAAACCGCACCGTCACGCGGCAACTCCCGAATGAAATTGATGGAGAGCCTGTATGAGCGTTTCTGCTCCGCCTTCCGATAGCGAACAGCCCCCCGCCGTGCTTCCCGCTTCAGCGTCCCAAAACACGCTCCCGTCGCCGCTCGCCAAACTCGCAGACATCCCCGAAGAAGAAATCTGGCTCGCCAAGCAGAAGAGTAAACGCACCCGCCGAGCCTACAAGCTCGACGTGCAGCACTTCATGAAGACGCTGCACATCACGTCCTATGAGGAGCTGCGCAAGGTGGACCACCGCGCGGTCATTGCCTGGGAACGCATCATGCGCGAAATCGACGAAGCCGAGCCGTCGACCATCCGGCGCAGGCTCGCGGCTCTTTCGAGCCTATTCAAACATCTTGTACGTCACGGCCATGCCGAAGCCAATCCCGTAGCTGAGGTCGAACGCCCCGCCATCAACCGGCGGGAAGGCTCGACACTGGCGTTTTCCAAGGTGGACGCGGCGAAGCTGCTCAATACGCCGGCCGAAGATACTATCGAAGGTCTGCGCGACCGCGCAATTCTTGCAGTCGGCCTCCAGGTCGGCCTGCGCCGCGCGGAAATCGCCGGGCTTAGTGTCGAGGACCTCCACCAGAACCGCGGCTTCGACAGCCTGCGCATCGTGCGCAAGGGCGGGCGCCGCGATGCGCTTGCCATTCATCCCAATGTTGCGCAGCGCATCCGGGCTTACATCGCGGCGGCCGGCCACGCCGAGGATCTCGATGGGCCGATGTTCCGCCCGTTGAGTCACAATCGCAAGGGCCAGGAGGAGCGCCGGGATATGGACCCGGATGCCATTGACCGGGTGCTCAGGAAGCACGTCAAGGCCATCGGGCTGGGACGGGGGTTTTCGGCACATTCGATGCGGGCGACGTTCATTACTACCGCGCTCGAGAACGGCGCGACGCTTGATGACGTGCAGCGCGCCGCCGGGCATGCCGAGCCAGGAACCACAAAACTATACGACCGGCGCGGATACAACCCGGAGAAGTCGGCGAGTTTTTTCGCAACGTACTAATTACACTTGACTGGGAGACCGCATGTTTCGCACGGGAGAGAAGGCCGATTTTGAACGCATGCTAGGCGACATGCTAGGTCGCGCAAGTATCTCAGCTTTGAACATGTCTACGCAGGTCGAGGCAGAATTAGCCGCACGCGGTGCATTACTGTCGTCTGCCACTCCCATTGTGATGGAGCAACGGCTTACGCCCATCCACGAAACGGCTCTGGCAGATGTGATGCGGCTCATCGTGCAATTCTCTGAACGCACCGGTATTCCGATTCTTGAGCTGAGCGAAGCGGCCAGACCCAAGCTGGTTACATTTACTTCGGACATCACGGTGCGTATGGCGACCGCAGCGAATCGGGTGAATCTCACCCAGCTTCTCACGGAGGCACTGGGGCGCTTTGACCAGCGTGTCCAGAATGCTCTTAAAGATGTTGGGATCGGTTTTATCGAAGGCAGGAGCGCGGCTGTGAAAGAAAATGCAACGAATCAAAGCAAGGCAATGCGGCTACTCAAAACCTTGTATGACGCGACGCGAGCCAGGACGGAGCCGGTTTTCATAGAGGAAATGAAGACCGGATTGTCTGAGGAGGATGCGAAAGCGGCATGGCGCTATCTCAAGGATAGACGACTCATCGACACGTTCAACATACCCTACACGGCGCGGATCAATGGCGCAGGTGTTGACGCCATCGAGGGAGCACAGAACCACCCCGATCAACCGAGCGCAAACTTTCCCTCGGTGAGCTACAACATCGTCTACAACACGATGAATGTCGGGACAATGAGCAATTCTCCGGTTCAGCAAGGAGGTTTAGGCTCCACTCAAAATCAAACAGTGAACTACAACGCTCAGGATATCGCGGACCTTAGCCGTTTCATCGATGAGATCTCTGCGCATATTGACGAACTGCAACTCGATACACGGCAAAAGCAAAAAGTAGAAGTGCAAATTGCCACTGTAAAAGCCCAACTCATGGACGAGCCGGACCCGGTCATCATCAAACAAGCCGGACGCACGATCCGCAACATAACTGAAGGTGCCATCGGAAGCCTGATTGCGACGGCAGCGACCCAATCAGCTGTTTGGGTCTGGATGCAAGAAATCATGCATAAGCTGTTCTGATAACAGGGCAATTCTGCGGTCGCGCCGATGCAGAATTCAAACTCGGACGTTTCAACCATTTGCTGCTACAAAACAAGCCCGGAACTGAAAGCCCAGAGGATCTCATGTCAACCACCACGATTGATACCCTTGTCATGATCATCGCCGACCAAAATGGCGGCAAAAGCAATCAGATGAGGGCGATTTTCGAGGAGTTTGAACTCCACCACGTCTATGGTGGTTACCCCACTTCTAATAATATTGCCCGGAAATACTTCGTCCATCCAGACATGGATCTATTTTTGCGCCTGTCGTCGTGGCATGAGAAGGGCGAGACGTATACAGATGTCAAAAACGACATCAAGAACGGCTATTCCGAGATGAGGCGGCGCTACAAGGTGTTCGTGCCTGCACAGGTCACGCCAACGAAGAGTCTCATAGGCGGAGAAGATCTTTTCATCCAACTATTCTCGGATTTCGATATTAGGCGAGGTTTTGCTGTCTGGCTAAATCCAGACCGGTCCAATCGCCAGCCGTTTGCCATAAGTGCGAAGATGGCGGCATTCATGTCACCGCGCAGGCATGTGAGTGCTTTGGCAATTGATAGCCTTGCGGCCCACCCGAGCGCCGATCCCACTAAAAATTCGATAAACGCGCGTATGCTTGCCGATTTGCTATTTAGGGTTTAGTCATTCCTTCGCGCAAAAGAACCGCCACCCATAACCTCTTTTATGGGTGGTAATCCGGCAGGCGCGAAATCGTTTGCATTCGTTAACGATTGCTACATGCGTCTAGTCACGAGAATGGATATAGTCAGAGACCATGGCGAAGGGCACTCCAACAACACCAGCTCCACCAGAGCGCAAGATTGACGACATTGCAGAGGCAATGAGCCCGCACGGCGGAACTCCGAGGCGATGCTCCGTGCTCCTCGGAGCCGGTTGCTCTATCAGCGCAGGTATTCCGTCGGCCGCTGACATTGTTCGCCACATTCAAACTCATTTCCCAGCTGCCTATGCGCGGGCGTCCTCCCACAATTATCCCGACTGTATGGCGGCGCTGGAGCGCGGTGTCAGGCGCGATCTGGTCGGGAGCTACATCGACAAAGCCAAGATCAATTGGGCTCACCTCGCGCTTGCGCAGCTAATCGACGGCGGCTATGTGGACCGCGTTTTGACGACGAACTTCGATCCTCTCGTTTCTCGGGCATGCGCTCTCGTAAATTGCTTTCCCGCTGTCTATGATTTCGCGGCCTCGCGTGTTTTCAATCCTGATCAAATCAGTGAAAAAGCTATTTTCCACTTACATGGGCAGCGTGATGGCTTCGTTTTGCTCAATACGCGGGCAGAAGTGACAAAGCACCGAGGCCACATTCAGCCAATCTTTGAGGATGCTCACAAGGGCCGGATCTGGATCGTGGTGGGTTATAGCGGCGAAAACGATCCGGTATTCGATCTGCTCGCGAAGGTCAAAACTTTCGAGTATGGCCTCTACTGGATAGGCTATGGTCCAAAGCCGCCTAAGCACGTCGAAGACAAGCTGATTGGGGAGGATCGCGGTGCTCACTTCATAGGAGGATGGGATGCGGATGACTTCTTTGTCACGCTCGCTCAAAAGCTTCAATGCTTTCCGCCGCGATTCGTGACCCAGCCTTTCTCACATCTAAAGACGACGTTCTCGATGTTGACCGACTACAGCGCTCCCCGGAACGACAGCGACGACGCGCCTGATTTCAGGCAGAGCCGCTTTGATGTGGCTTCGGTCGTTCGGCCCCAACTGGATAGCCTCATCCGGAGCCGGGAGCAGTCCCTCTCGGCGGAGTATTTCTTCTTCTCGGGCGAATATGAGCGCGCCGTGGCATCGTTTGGGAAAAAGCCGCTGAAGACACTCTCGCCAAGCGATGCTGACACCTACGGATGGTCCCTCCTGATGCTCGGCGACCGATTACATTCCATTGCCAGAAGCGATGACAACAAAGCAACATACCTGGCTGCCATCAAGCACTTTAAAGTGGCTGCCAAGATTCCCAGCACGTCATCCGATGCGCTTTACAACTGGGCCAATGCCTTGTTCGATCTATCGATGGCAGCGAGGAACGGCGCTCCCGAAATGATGACGAGGTCCGCAGAGCAGTTCATGCTCAGGGCCGTCGCCAAGTATCGTGAAGCCATAGCCATAGATCCTCTTTTTGCGGATGCGCACAACAATCTCGCCAATGCACTCTCCGACCTCGCCCGCACCGGCTATCCGCGTGAGGATAATGGCATGTTACGGGAAGCGTTTAGTCACTATGAGAAGGCGATCAAGAAAACAGAAACGCCCCATATCGTTCATAACAACTATGCCAAGGCCCTTCATGATCTCGCCAGAATTACGAAAGACCTGCGGCTTTATAAGAAGTCTTTGGCTCATTTCGACATCGCAGCGAAGTGTAATCCCGACTACTACAGCGTGTTCCTCAGTTGGGGACATGCGCTGTCTGATTTGGCGCGAATAACCGGATCGACAAAGGACTATGCGGCAGCGGTTGAGAAGTACCGTCGCGCCGCAGAGATTGATCCTACGGACACGGCAGCTCATCACAGCTGGTACTACACGCTGCTATCACTGGCCGACATGTCAACGAAATCAAAGAAAGAGGCATTTCTTGACCAAGCCAAAGCAGTCTCTCGTGAGCAGAAGCGCAGAAGGAGACTTCGTGAAAGGTCGGCATCTATCGCGAGCCGCATATGTAATGTGGATACCTAAACCGGTAATGTATTTTATCGGGTTAGGAGTCAATTGCTCTTATCCCGATTCAGTTCTTGCCGTCGTGTCGCTGTTTCGCGGTCTCATATGTAGAAATGGCCATCCGCGCAAGCCTTTGCTCGTCGTCCGTCAGCTCCAGTATGCCGCACATGCGGATGAATGCCGCGTCGTTGACGGTGGGCGCTGGCGTTAAGAAATCCTCTTCGGGCTTGCTGACCATAGCGCATCTGCCGACGGGTTTTATCGCTTACTTTTCTTGCGACGTTTGGGTTCTGGCACCGCCACTTTGCTCCTGATCAGCGCATCGGCGACGATGTCCAGTTTCGTATTCAGATAACGCAGATATCCGGCAAGGTAGATGCTGCATCCCAGCCGTTCCGCGAAGGCAAGGGTTTCCGCTTTCTCCTGTTCGTCCCGCGCCTCTATTTCATCGAGCAGACGCTTTTCCGTTTCTTCATCAAGCTCAGGTTCGGATGCGGGCGACGTATCACGTGGCACTAATTGTCCTTCGCTGTTTACGACCAAGAGAAGAGGCTTAGTCGCAGGCGGTGAACCAAATATCTCTTCTTTTTCTGCATCCGTCATCAATTTAAGCCGGAATGCCGAGGTATCGAGTTCGCTGAGAGCCCAGTACTCAAAGGCCGGCCACTCATGTGGGTTGAAGGGTGCTTTTGCCATATGGATTCCCGGCGGTGGATGATGTGGCGACCCTAGCGCCCTGCCGTGTTCATGTCAAACAGTAGAGGCTCATGTCTTTTTGCGGATGTGGTGAGGTTAATGGCCTGGATTGCCTCTTTACGCGGGCGCGGGCACGAGGCAATCGATGATGACCGACTTTTAGTGCATCCATCGCCATGGGAGAGGGAATGCCGCCGCAAACCGCCCTTTATGGAAGTCCGTCTTCAGCTGCGCATCGCCGGCATAGGCATAATCAGCGACAGCCTCACAGATGCGGTCTGTGATGCTCAATGCCTGCGCCGCATCGTCCAAGCTCAGCACAATGAACCGTCCGGTCTCAAAGATGAAGCCATAGACCTTCTGTCCCTCGAAATCCGAAATGCCGTAGCAAACGCCCAACTCGCCGATGAAGCAAACCTCGGTTGCGCATTTCGCCCGGACGACGGAACCTATGCGGATCTCGCTTGTCATGTCGGATAGGTATCTTTCGCCATCGCCGCTATCAGGTCAAGCCGCGACTGCGATGCATCGAGGGAATAAAAGAATGCGACGGAGCAAGCCCGCGCTTTCAAAAGGGCGCCGTAGGGCTTGCGGAGTAGCCGTTGCCGATTAGGCAACGTCAATATTTGCGGACCCTCCTGCGACAATCGCGGCAGGATCATTGTGAGTAAATTGGCAGCGTTAACGCCTCCCCACAACGCCTATCAAAGCGTGACATCTTGAAGGAAAACGTAAAACGAGGTAAATGCCGGAATCTGTCAGTTGACGCGGCTGGGGTAGAGGAAATAGGAGGCTGCTTCATTTTTGTGCCACAAGCGCGAAAGAATGACGGCGTCCGGTGAGTCACCGGTAACATTAACGGCATCAACAATAGCCCGAAAGAAAAATGGGCGGCTTGGAGCGCCATCGCGTTCAAGGATGCGCGTTGCCACGTTAGATAAGCTCTGAAAATGACCGATTTCCGCCCATGGGTCGTTTTCGTCTCCTATCTTGCGAAGGGTCCAAAGACGCGGAGCCATCGTGGCTTCGCCCTGGAGGACATAGCGAGTGCTTTCATTCAGGTGTTCGAGGCGGCTGAAAAGTTCGCCGTCCGGTGCGCCGGTGATGGGAATGGCAACATGTACGCGGAAACCCACACCACCATTGGGACGACGTTCACGTTCCACGATACGTTTCGCTGCGTCAACGATGCTCTGGAAACTACCGTGTTCTTCCCATTCCTGCTGGGCGATGCGATATTGTTGGCGAAGCGTCCACATAGGGAAAATGTAGAGGAAACTGTGAATAAGGGAAGTACAAAGCCGTAGACCAGTTGGCCTTTGGTGCGCCTACCCTAACGTGTAGGTGTTGACGGAGCAAGCCCGCGCTTTCAAAAGAGCGCCGTAGGGTTTGCGGAGTCACCGTTGCCGATTAGGCAACGTCAACATTTAGCGCTTTCTTTCCGGCGCTTACCTCAGCGGGAAAACTGCCACTTGATTTCAGTGACGCTATTCAAGATGATGGCGATCCTTCACAGGACACATCATGCCCGTACAGAAATTCTCCTATCACCACCGGCTCTCCGTCTGGAGAGACTACCGCCTGGAAATGCATTGCTGCCGCTGCGAGCAGCGCAGCACGAGCGTTGAGGTCAAGGGGTTGATACGCTGGCACGGGGACAGGACGTTTGCGGAGATTCTGCCACGGCTGCGCTGCATGTTCTGCAGACAGCGGCCCACCTTCGTTTCCCTGTGTTCGCTCACGACGAACGACGCGACAGTGAAGCACGGCGGGGTCTGGAGCCTTCACCTTACGGCCGGCCATGCGACCGGCTAGCGGACGACACGGCCGTAGATTTTCGGCTGCTCCGGTGCCCATGTCACTGTGACCCTGCCCGCTCGCTGATCGCGCCCGCTGACATCCTTCGCCTTTGCGCGCGCGATACCATCCCGGATGACATCCGGCGTGCCCTTGATAACCCACCTGTCAGATCGAAACGGTATCCCCATGCCGTGATACATGGTTGCGCGGCCGCTGAGCGCGATTTTCTCCATAGTCCAGGTGTCGATTGAGAACTTCCATTCCGTGCTCATCTTTGGCCCCGTCCAGCCGATGTAGGAATCGCCAATCATCATCATGGCGAGGCAGTCGCCGTCAGAAAAGCAGACCTTCAGGTAATCGGGCGGCGTGCGCTGAGCTGATGCCGCGAGCGGCAACATCAAAAGCAATAGCAGCCAGCGATAGCGGTCCATTGTCTCTCCCTACTGTTGCGGCTTGGCCTGGTTCGAATACTTCTTATCAATGGCGTCCAGATCGTTCTGCAATGCCTTGCCGTCGTCGCTGACGGGTGATGTTGTGCATTCCTGCCTGACGGTACCGGTTCCTGCCACCGGCACCATCTTGCAAGTCTCCTTAGCCGTCTCATGATGGTCCGTCATCAGCGCCTTCAGCCGCGCGGCGCGATACTGGACGCCCTCATCGTCCGCGCCAATCATCTTGTAGACCGCCTGCCCGTCATCATGCGTCATGAGGTAGGAATCTATCTGACCCGCACGCGGGATATTCTTCGCAACGCCCGTCCCGTTGATGTAGCACTGCTCGACGAAATACAGCGCCCATGCGTCGTGCGTCTGGAACTCGCCGTCGAAGAAGGTGAAGGCGCGATGCGGGTCTTTGGGAACATACCACCCCATCATGTTGATGATTCCCAGGATGACCATCGCCCGCGGATTCTGGTAGTCAACAGTCGCACTATGGTTCATCCAGCAGGCCCCACGGGCGAATTCACCACGGCGCAGGGCGAACCTGCCGATCTCAAGGGAGAGGGTGCCATCCTTGATATCCGTGCCCGCGCCGTCCTGCCTGAATTCCTTCTCTGCGTCGCACGGCCGCATCGCGTCTTTCAGGCTCAGGGGATGCTCCGGCAACAGGATCGCGCGCACATCGTCGGGATAGGTGGCGAACAGGTCGGAGGCTCCGTCAGGCACAAAGATGCCGTTGACCCGGTGCCCGGCATCCACGCGAACGACCTGCGGCGCTTCCTCTCCATACGGGTGCTGCGATGCGAATGCCGCTATCGCAGGGCTGGCGGATGCCGGATTCCATGCCAGCGTGCACGTCCCGGCATTCGTCTCCCCGTATATCGTCCCATCCTCGATGCGGTTGCCCGAGGAAGCGATCCGGCCGGAGCAGAACATCGTCTGCTTGACGTCGCCGCTATCCGGCGATGCGGCGAGGATGACATAACCGTTCGACCACTGCTTGATGCTGTAGACATCGGACACTGCGGAGTAGCCGTCAACAACGCCGTCATAATGATCCCGCGCCCAGGTCAGGGTTTCGCAGACGGTCGCGCGCTTGGAGTCGGTTGCGATTGCACAGAATCGCATCTTCTGCGGCGGGGCGGATGCGTGCTGCGCGGACATCCGGGGCATCAGCATGCATGAGGACAGCAGCGGGACTATCGTGACACCGCACCACCAGGACCGTTTCACTCTCCACCTCCGATGTGCGCGCATCGTCGCCGGGCACATCCGATGATCCATGTTTGATCGAATCGCCGCGCGCGACAAGATCGCGGCGCGGGTTTCGCGGACTTTATTTACAGGTGCGTGACGTGCAGGACTTGTGCGCCTTACACGCCTTCAACGTGCTTCGCACGCGGGCTGAAGAAGCAGGAACCGACCCCGTGCGGTGCCCGTCTTGCGGGCGAGCCGGTATTTATGAGGCTGCGAACATCATTCCACAAATTGGTTATAATCATCAATTAGTTGTATATGATACTCATTTAATTGCGGTTATCTGCGCCCGGCTGCTAGCGTCGAATCTTGATGACTGGCAGACAATTACGCGCGGGGCGAGTTCTCATCGGCTGGTCTCAGGTCGCGCTTGCCAAGCGTTCGCGCGTCGCCATCGGTACGCTCAGGCGCATGGAATCCTTCAGCGGCGCAATCGGATCGCGCACGACGACGCTCTCGCAGGTGCAGGCGGCGCTGGAGAAAGCGGGACTCGTGTTTCTCTATGACGGCGGTCCCGGCGTGCAGCTGCGCATCGCGGCCGCCTCGCAGAAACCATCACGAAAATCCTGACGCCTCGCACGGTTTCGCACAACGCTTCCGTGCTACGATCCCCGCATGAGATCGGGCCTCATCCTCGCCTTGCTCGCAGCCGCGTTGTCGCCACAAGCCCAAAACCAGGTTTCGCAGAAGACCTTGAGCGATCGCCAGTACATCATCCATGCCATGCTTACCACCGACCGCCGCGAGTCCGTCGCAAAAACCCGCTTGCTTTGCATGGAAGGAGAGGAATGGGACAGTGTGAGGGAGGCAAGGTCAGAGGGACAGGACTTCACACCCGATGCCTCGGATGAATGCATTGCGGCGCTACAGCGCGACGCCAAAGACGGCCAGATGATTTATATCTACCAAAAGCTCGTCACGAGACTCGGCGGAAATCCGGCCGTCGCTTACACACTTCCAAGGGCCATCGGGAACAGCGTTCTCAGCGGCGATGGAAAAGTACCCATCGGGAACAAGCTCGTCGCCACCGTCACGCCGCAGATCGCCCTCGATGCCGGATTCACCGTCGCCGTCATGGACAATGCCGCCAGGAAGGCCATGGCTCCCGACAAGCTCAAAGCGGCGGCGGAAGACTGCCTCGCGGGCAAGGACGATGCGGGAACATGCTTTTCCATCGGGTATATCTACGGCACGCAGGCCGTCACTGCGCGATAACGCCTGACGCTCGCCCGCCATTGACTTGACGCCATACCGCTGTATCGTGCGCATCGACGCGTTCGAGAGAATGCGTCCCCTGTCCGGGCGCCGTGTAACCAACCGGCCCCGGAAACTCAAAGCCGGATGCCTCGGTGTCCGGCTTCTTTTTACCGCGCGGACTTCCTCCTTCGCACTGTCCTTTCCTCTTTGCTGTCCGGCCCGAACCTGATGCCTCGACGTATGGCAGGGCGCGGCGTGCCGTCAACGGCGCCGCCCGCTCCATTCGGAGCTGACGCTCCTCCCGTGTTGGCCGTTTCCCTTCGGTGACGGCGCGCCTTGGTGCGCCCCGCCCTCCTGTCCTTCGGCGGTTCGGAATGAACCGGACCACAAAGGAGAACAGGAACATGAGCAACGAGAAACAGGACGTCTATACCCGCGTCACCAACAAAATCATCGCCGACCTCGAGCAAGGCGTCCGCACCTGGATGAAGCCCTGGAATGCCGGAAGCACGGCGGGGCGGATTGTAAGGCCGCTGCGCCATAACGGCGTGCCCTATTCCGGCATCAACATCCTGATGCTCACGAACGGCTGCTGGAACTCCTCAGCGATACCGGTGTGCAGATTGAAGAATACTCATGGGCCTCGCATCCCTCCGAAATGCAGACGCTCGTCAAAGGGGGGCACGGCTTCGCGTTGATACGCGAGGGCACAAGCCTTGACGAAGAGCTGACGACCCGCCCCATTGCCGGCGTGGACTGGACCGTGGATACAGCGTTGATCTATCACAAAGTGCGTCATCCAAAGACCGTTCCGATCTTGGTCAAGCGGCTCAGAAAACACCTTCCGGAGAATGGCAAAGACACGGCGTTGAACAAAGTATCGGTCACCGTACAAGCCTCCATTGCAACCGGAAAGCGTCCTGCCCAACGGGTGAAAGATGAGCCAGTTCAGATGACACTAATCAGCTAGAAGCTGAAGCATCGGCGCGAGATAGAACGAGGTGATACTTCGGAGCTATCACCCCGATAAATATTACGTATTGGACGCGAGGATAGCGCGAGCCCAATCATCACGGCATATTCCCGACTGAGACCAGTCGATGGAGGTGCCAATGTACCGCATCCGCAGAGCCGCTTCAGGTCGCCACACCGCCAATCGCATCAAGCGATGGGCGCAACCCTTCACGAAACGAAAGCTCCTCCAAGCGGC
>Ga0255336_100470_pt1 | contig 62293 bp, 53 predicted proteins | sample MeOH1_35cm_T3_17_FD_189102 | JGI IMG/M metagenome (GOLD analysis project Ga0255336, IMG submission 189102) | Sandy soil microbial communities from University of British Columbia, Vancouver, Canada - MeOH1_35cm_T3_179 | ecosystem: Engineered > Artificial ecosystem > Sand microcosm > Unclassified ... | reverse complement strand
CGCGAGCAGCAGGCCGAAGAACGGCTGCAGCAACTGCAACTGCCCGACGCCCGCAATGCCGCCCAACGCAAGGCCGCGATACCAGAACACGAAACCGATCAGCATGCTGAAGAGCGACACATAGGCGAGGCCCCAGAGCGCCGCGTGACTGACACCGTCGAACGATGCGGGCCGTGCCCATACTGCGAGCGGAAGCATGAGCGGCAGCGACAGCACGAGCGCCCACGAAATTACCTGCCAGCCGCCGAGGTGGCGCGACAGGCGCGCGCCTTCGGCATACCCCAGCCCGCATGCGACGATGGCGGCCAGCATCAGCGCGTCGCCAACGGGCGATGCGTCGAGCCCGTGACGCAAGGCGAAAGCCACCACGGCGCCGCTGCCGAGCGCCGAGAACAGCCAGAACGCCGGTTGCGGACGCTCGCCGCCGCGCAGCACGCCGAAGATCGCCGTGGCGAGCGGCAGGAGACCGACGAACACCACGGCGTGCGCCGAGCTCACGTGCCGCAGCGCCAGCGCCGTCAGGAGCGGAAACCCGACCACCACGCCGAGTGCGACCACGACGAGCGGAATCAGATCGCGGCGCGCGGGGCGCGCCTGGCGAAACACGAGCAGCAGCAACAGGCCGAGCGTGCCGGCGATAGTCGCGCGGGCCACCGTCAGGAATAGCGGGTCGAGGCCTGCCACGGCAATACGCGTGGCCGGCAGCGAGCCGCTGAAAATCAACACGCCTATGAGGCCGCTCAGCCAGCCGTTGGTTGTTTTGTCCATGCGCAGAGTCCATGCGTGAGGAGAGAGAACGCATAGCATCGGCTATCCGGCCGTGGACAGTAAGGTACGGATCGGTGCAAACCGTCCAAACTGTATCGAGGAATGGAGCGGTACAGCGCGTTGCGCGGCTGCCCATTTTCGCTGCGGATCACAACGCATCGTGCATATCAGTCAGCGGTTCCGGGCAACGGAACGCCAATCACGGACAGCCGCGCGACACCACCGTGGCGACTGGCACGGCAGCATCGCCTTCGGGCTGCGTCATGAACGTCTATCATGAACTGATGGGTTCACGGGATTGGGTCAAGCACGTGATGAGGAGACGAACATGAGCAATCTGACCGCCAGGATCAAGCATGAATTCATGGAGATGATTCCGCCGACCCTCTACTTCCTCGTCATTCTCCACATTGTCGCGATCATGCGCGCGCTGATTTCGCGCGGCTATGACGTCACGTTGCCGACCTCGGTCTCCGTGACTATCGCCGCGCTGATTCTCGGTAAATCGGTGCTGATCGCCAACCTGCTGCCGTTCATCAACCGCTTTCCCGAGAAACCGCTGATCTGGAATATCGGCTGGAAGACGGCGATCTATACCCTGGTGGCTCTGGTCGTGCACTACCTCGAGCATCTTTACGAATACTGGAAGGAGGCGCCGAGCCTCGCCGCCGCCAACCGCACGCTGCTCGCCAATCTCAACTGGCCGCATTTCTGGGCTATCCAGATTCTGCTGGTGACGCTGATCGCGATCTATTGCGTGGTTGCCGAACTGGTTCGCGTGATCGGCCGCGACAAATTCATGGCGATGTTCTTCGGTCCAATCCCGCCGAAGCCGACGGGTCACGTTGCCGGATAGTTCAGTCGCCGCCCGTCGCGCGCGGGACGGGCGCCTGGCCGCCACCTACTTGCATAGCAGAAGCAGACGCTCCTGGTCCGAACACGTCGAGCGCGGTTTCGGCGCGGCCTGGGCCGCGGTGGCGCTGATCGCGGCGCTCTTGTTCGCAAGACACGCACGCAGATGCTTTTCGACCGGCGCGTAGTATTTCCATCCGCGCACGAGAGTCGGCAACTCCAGCTTCACCTGCTTCCATTTCGGATGTCCGTGCTCCTGCAGATTGTCGAAGTTGGCGCATAGCGAGTCGGCAAAGTGATTCAGATTGCCGACGGTATCGCGCAGACCGTAATCGTAGGTGACGAGAAAGGCCTTCACGGTCAGCGTGGGAACGTCTTCCTTCAGCCAGTTCGGATAGCTGGTGGCGCGAATCGTCGCGGGAAAATAGGTCTGTTTGGCGCGGGCGGTTTCGGGCGCGGCCGGATCGACCTTCAGCAGGCGGATTTGTTGCAACAGGTCGGGGTTCATGTCGTTGAACAGTTTCGCCGGCTGGCCGACCACGATGATCGCGACGTCCACTTTCTTCACGATCAACGCGGCCAGTGCGTCCTCATTGCTCAGATGCTGGATGTTCTGCTCGGGAATGGCCTGGCCGAACATCAGGTGGTAGAGCGTCGTGGCCGACTGCGCGGTGCCGCTGCCGATCAGCCCGACGCTGATGCTTTTGTCCTTGATATCGGCGAACGTTTTCAGCGGCGAGTCCGCGCGCACCACCACGTTAATTTCCTCGTCATAGAGCGGCATGATGAGCCGTAGCGGCCGGATTGCCGTGCCCGCGTCGGCATTGCCGGCGTTGGCCATGTCGATGTAAGCCTGATATACGTCGGATTGCACCAGCGCGAGTTTCACGCCCGGCTCGAAGCGCATGCGTTGCACGTTTTCGGCCGAGCCCTTCGACGCCATCACTTCGAGGTCGATGCCCACCGGCTGCGCAACCCATTTCGACAGATCCTGGCCGATCTGGATATACGTGCCCCGTTCCGGACCGGTGACGATCTTGTAATGCGCCGGCTCCGCGCAAGCCAGCGAAGATACGACCATCAGCGCCAGCCCCAGCCATCCCGCCAGAAGTCTCTTCAGCATGGTCTATCTACCTTTCGGTCAGGTTCATACAGATTCGCGCGTCGACGCGCGCGAAGCACCAGTGAGCCGGTGTGCCATGTCATGTTCTATGTGCCGCAACTGCCATGTCCGTCTGTTACTTATCAAACCGCGCGTGCTTATGCTTGCGTTTATAGGTGCGATTTTCCGGGATATTTATCTATATGATTCGGTATCCGTAATATATTTCATTGCCTGGCGGTAGTGCCCGTGGAAGACTTGGCCGCATTCGCGGGCGCGCGGTTCCAGCCGGAATCCTTGATGGCGCGCAGGCGCGCATCGACGCTGTTGTTGTCGGCCGTCGCGACGGCGGGGCGCGGTGCGGCTATGACAACTGCGTTGTTCGCCGGCATGCCTTGAGGAAGCGGTGTTTGTAGCTGAACCGCCTGCTGCGAAGGTGACCCGGCTTGCGCTTGCGCAGGCGGTTTGACTTGCGGCTGCGTGCCTGTCGCAGCGTGCGGGTTGAGCGGTGCCCAGCCGGTCTCGCGAATCACGCGTTCCAGAATGGACTTCGCTGTTTCATTGCCGGTGTCGATCGCGAGCGCTTCGTTGGCGTGCTGGCGCGCGCAAGGCCACGACTGCTGTGCGGCGCAAGTTTGGGCCGCCTGCAACGCGGCGTCGCGGCGTGCGATCAGCGGCTTCAGTTCTCCTGCCAGGTCTTGCGCGCCGGAGCTGCCCGGTTGCAGCGCCTGCGCGGCGCCGAGCGCGGCTTGTGCCGAAGAGAGATCGTTGGCGCGCAAGGCGAGGCGTGCTGACTGCAACGCTTGGGCCGCGTCGCTGAACCTGGGTGCCGCGGGTTTGACTGGCGCCGCTGTGACAAGCGGCGCGACAGGCGTTGGCGGTATCACCTGAGCCGGTCTGGCCGGCGCGACCGATACGGCGGGTTTGCCCGTGACGGCAGCCTGATTGGCCGACTGGGCCGGTGTGTACGGAGCGATCGTGCCGGTAGTCGTTCTGGCATCCTGAGTAATTTCGGTTTCGTTCGACTGGCCGCTATTTCCACCCGACAGATCAGTGTCGCTGAATAGCGCATATCCGACATACGCCAGGCCGATTGCGACAACCGCACCGATGGCGAAGAGCACCTTACCAACCGACCTCGCGCCGCGACCCGCCGAACCAGGTAGCGCGGGGAGAGGCGGGACCGGCGTATCCGGCGAAACGAGTGCCGATGCCGGTAGCGCGGCCTCGGCGGAAGCCTGTTCGCCGGTGCCCGTGGCACGCATTGCAAGGCCGCTTTCGTCCGGTGTCATCGGGTCGGGACTGTTCTTCTGTGTCGTTTTACCCGTGGCGCTCGCGCGGCTGCCCGGAATCACCGTGCGCTTGTGCGGACCCGCGTCGAGCGGATGCACCGCGCCGCAATACGGGCAATAGTCGACTTGCCTGTACAGCGCGCCGCCACACCGTTTGCAGGGCGTCGGAAAGCTGTGGCCGATCAGTGTCTGGGTGGACATGCTGTGACCCACCTGTGGAAAACAATGCCATTACGGCATGTTCCGGATCATGTTGAAGCGGGAGCAATGTCCGCGGAATCACGATCCACATGCGCCGGAGAGTCCTGAGCGGCAAGCCCACGCTTACGGTGCCGCTGCTCGCAATATGTGGCGTTTCGGTGAGAACGTCAATCGACGTTGCTACCTATCTTATGTGCGCTAGCGAACACTTGTAGGTACGACGAAATGCTCCATATGTCGGCAGGACGAATGGGGGAGAAAGTTTTTTCACGCCATTTGAGCGGGGCTAAAAACAGAACGAGGTCGCGCGCATGGCGCTCGACCTCGTTGTCCCTCATCGTGCCCGTCGTCATTAAACGCTTGCAGGAAGCGCTCGAAGCAATTGGCGCAATCGTCAATGCTTGCGCAGCGGATGATCCTTCAGCAGCCACGCGAGCGCGAACGCCAGTACCACCACGCAGGCAGCCGCAAGATAAACGGTGTGCAACGCACCGGCGAACGCTTGCAGATAATCGTCGCGCAATGCTTCCGGCAACTGATGGATCGCAGCGGGCCCAAGCGCGTGCGGCAATTCCGTGTCCGGCGGAATCAGCTTTTCCAGACGCGCGGCAAGACCGTTCGAGAACACGGCGCCGAAACCGGCCACGCCGATCGAGCCGCCGATCGAGCGGAACAGTGTCGCGCCTGAAGTTGCCACCCCCATATGCCTGAACTCGACCGTGTTCTGCACAGCGAGAATCAGCACCTGCATCACCATGCCGAGCCCGCAGCCGAGAATGCCCATGTCGATATACATCACATGAATCGGCGTACTGATTTGCAGGCGCGCAAGCAGGAGCATCGCGACTGCCACGAGTAAGGTTCCCGCGATCGGGAACATGCGATATTTGCCGATCTTGCTGATTACGCGGCCGGTCACCATCGACATGACGAACAGGCCGCCCATCATCGGCAGCATCTGCATGCCGGCTTGCGACGGTGTCGACCCTTTGACGACCTGCAGATACAACGGCAGGAACGTCACCGAGCCGAACAGCGACACGCCGATGATGAAGCCGATCAGACTGCTCAGCAAAAACGTGCGTTGCCTGAAGAGCTCGAGCGGCATGATCGGTTCGACCGCGCTGCGTTCCTCGTGGATGAAGCCCCAGATCGCCACCAGCCCCATGCCCAGCGTGAACCACAACTGCGGCGACGACCACGGCAGGATCGTGCCGCCCTGGCTCGTGAACAGGATGATGCAGGTGAGAGCGCCGGCGAGAAATGCGGCGCCCATGTAGTCGATGGTGTGCTTCACGTGGCGAACATGCGGCTTGAACACCGCGCCGATCACGACGAGCGAGACGATGCCGAGCGGCAGGTTGATGTAGAAAATCCAGCGCCACGTCAGATGCTCGACAAGAAAGCCGCCGAGCAATGGGCCGACCACGGTCGCGAGACCGAACACGCCGCCGAACACGCCCTGATAGCGGCCGCGTTCAGCCGGCGGAATCACGTCCGCGATGGCGGCCATCGTAACCACCAGCAAGCCGCCGCCGCCAAGACCCTGCAACGCGCGCAGCACGATGAGCTGCGTCATGTCCTGCGCGACGCCGCACAACGCGGAGCCCACCAGGAACACGATGATCGCCGTTTGCAGCACGATCTTGCGGCCGAACAGATCGCCGAATTTGCCGTACAGCGGCACGACGATGGTCGAGCTGAGCAGGTAGGCGGTCACCACCCATGACAGGTTGTTGAGCCCGCCCAGTTCGCCGACGATGGTCGGCAGCGCGGTCGAGACGATCGTCTGGTCGAGCGCGGCGAGCAACATCACCAGCAGCAGCGCCGGGAACAGCAGGCGGATCGGCGGATGATCGCCGGCCTGCGCGCCGCTCTGCGGGCTGTCCTGCGCCTCGTGCTGTGTCGTCAGCTCGGCGGGTTGAGTCGTGGTCGATTGATCCATGGCGGCCTGGCGTTGAAATTAATTAATTTAGAGATTAATATATGCGACATCGCGTCACCCGTCAAATCGAGTGCAATGGCAAGAATTCCGTCCGACGATCAAGCGGTGAAAAGCCCGCCGAAAGACATCGCTGGAGTGAAAGGGCGCAAGCCGCGAGCGGCGCTCAGGCGGCCTGCTGAAACTCAGACAGATTCGCAGGCAGATGCGCCGGCGAATCTCAAGGCAGCCGCGCCGCCACGTCGGCCGGGCCGGCCTTCGGGCGCCGCGCGCGGACCCGATCAGCGCAACCGTCTGCTCGACGCGGCGCTCGTCCTGTTCGCGCGGCAGGGCATTGTCGATACCACGCTTGGAGAGATCGCCCGCGAGGCCGGTTTCACGCCCGCAATGATGCATTACTACTTCAAAACCCGCGATCAGTTGCTCGATGTGTTGATCGACGAGCGTTTCGCTCCGTTGCGCGCGGGTCTAGGCGTGCCGTTCCAGGAGAATCCCGATGATCCCGTGGCAGCGATCACGCAGCTCACGCGGCGGCTCGTGCAGGTGGCCACCGACCAGCCGTGGTTTCCGTCGCTGTGGGTGCGCGAAGTCATCAGCGACGGCGGCCTGCTGCGCCAGCGCATGCACGAACGTTTCGGCGACGCGCATCAGAAGGCGTCGCTGTCGGCCATTGCCCGCTGGCAGAAAGAGGGGCGGCTGAATGCGGGGCTGGAACCGGCGCTCGTCTTCGTTACGCTGCTAGGGCTGACGATTTTGCCGCTGGCCACGTCCAAACTGTGGTGCAACGATCCCGTACGTCGCAATATCGGCGGCGAGCAGATTGCCCGGCATGCGGTGGCGTTGCTGGTGCAGGGGATTGGTCCGAAGAAAGCAGGCTGACTGTCTGTCACCTGTCACCTGTCACCTGTCACGCCACTCGCCACTCGCGCAGTCTGCAGATGTGGCGCAAAGCGTGATAGGCAGTCGACACCACCACCGTCGTCTCTCTGTCTCCGCGTCCGTCTCCGCTCCCACACCTAATAAGCCGCTTTCGTCGAACAAGTAGCAGGCAGCACCGCGCAACCAGTCCCGCCCGACGCCGAATCTGGCGAGGCACGCCGCATGCTAGTGGTGGATTGAAACGTGAATGCAGGCGGCATGACGCGACCTCGCCGGCATCGCAACGAACAGGAATGTGAAATGAGACGCCGGGCGGGAAAGGCCGTGCCAAATTGGGGTTTGCACGAGCTGTCGCGGCGGATCGGGAGTCGGCCTCGGCGAGCCGTGACTGTGGCGCCGAGGGCCGGTTTTTCATCGGCGTGCAATTTTGGCGCGTTACTGTGCGCACGCGTTGGCGTTCAGGCCATGTTTTACAATCGCGGGCCTGCTTGCAACTCTGCGCATGAAATCGAGTCGGACCATGAACAGCAATATCGCAGCCGCGCAAATGGGCGGCAAACAGCAGAGTGAAACGTTGGCCACGTCTGACGGCCTAACCGGTTTTTTAGAGCAACAACAGAAAATGACTGCAGCATTGAGACTCGATCAGGCCACGATCGTGCTCGTAGAAGACGACCCGGACAGCCGGGAATCGCTGACCTTGTTACTCGAAGCGGAAGGCGCGAATGTCGTCGCGGTGGCGGATGCGGAAGAGGGCGTGGAGGCGGCGCTGCGGTTGTTGCCCGACGCCGTGGTATGCGACCTCGAACTGCCCGCCATGGACGGCTTCTACCTGATCCAGCGCTTGCGCGACCACGAGATTCGTGGCGACCACGCACCATCGGTCGCCGTCGCGCTCACTGGCCATACGGACGAAGCTTATCGCTTGCGAAGTATCGGCGAAGGCTTCCAGCACTTCATGACGAAACCGGCCTTGCCCGAGGATCTCGTGACGCTGCTGCACGACGCGATCGACGCCCGCGCGGCGGGCTGAAAGAGCGGGGCGGCTTCGCGGACGTGGTCGGTGAATTGCGTGCCGCAGCGCCGTTGTAGCCGCGTTCCCGCCGGAAAGCGGAGCGTTTGCCCTCCAGATGCCCGTCTCGGCGGCGAACCGATTCCGGTGCGCTCCACGAGCCGTGGCTGACGGCGCAGCCAGCCGCGCTATTTGACGGCAGCAACAGGCTGCGCCGCATCCTTGCCCGCCGCCGCCGCTTCCGCCGCCTGACACGTAGAGCACAATCCCTTCAATTCGATTTCGTCGCTCGCGAGCCGGTAGCCCGCGTCTTCGATTTGTGTGACAAGCGCCTGGCGCAGCTTGGGCTGGTGCAATTCGGTGACGTTGCCGCACTGCTGGCAGACCACCAGAATGCCATGCTGACATTGCGTCAGATCGTGGCAGACGGTGAATGCATTGATCGATTCGATCCGATGCACGAGGCCTGCCGACAGCAGAAAGTCGAGCGCGCGATAAACCGTGGGCGGCGCCGAACCGGGATGGATCTGGCGCATCTCGTCGAGCAGCGAATAGGCTTTGGTGGCGCGCCCGGAATTCAGCAGCAATTCGAGCACTTTACGGCGGATGGGCGTGAGTTTTTCGCCGCGTTCGCGGCAATATTCTTCCGCGAGTATCAGGGCGGCTTCCTGCGAATTACCGTGCGCGTGCCCCGGCTCATGAGAGTGAGCGGAGGTGGCTTTTGCGGTGGTCGCGGCGGGCTTGGCGGTCTTCATGCGACGATTATAAAGGCCATCGTGCCACGCCGTGCCGGCGCGCTGTGCGTTCGTTCGTCGTGGCGCAATGGCGCTGCGCGAAAAAGCGGGAGCAAGGGCAGCAGAGCGAGTGGCCGGCGTTTGGGCATACGCAGCCCGATGGCTCGAACCCGATGGTTCAGGTCAGCGGAAAGTCCACATACTTCTTGAACCCCGTACGCGTCGCAATGCGCGAATACCAGCGCTCCAGATTCGGCAGCGGCGGACGCTCGACGCCATCCACGCCGAACCAGCGTTTCGCGTAGGCGCCGATCACAATGTCGGCCAGCGTGAACTTCTCACCTTCGAGGAAGAAGCGCCCTTGCAGATGCGTGTCAAGCATGCGCCACAGCACGGCGACGGCGTTGAAGTCGCTGGCCAGTTTTGCGGTGTCGCGCGCGGGGGCGGGCGTGCGCACGAGCGCCCAGAACACGGGCCGCTCGGCGGGTTGCAGCGTAGACAGCGACCAATCGAGCCAGCGGTCGATGCTGGCACGCGCTTTCGGCTCAGACGGATATAGCAGGCTGCCTTCCCCGTATTGCAGCACCAGATAGCGCAAAATCGAGTTCGATTCCCACAGCACGAAGTCGTCGTCGACCAGCGTCGGAATCTTGCCGGTCGGGTTCATCGCGAGATAGGCGGGTTCGTCGTTGCGGCCGAATTGCAGGCCGGCGTCGATCCGTTCATACGGCAGAACCAGTTCGTCGCAGCACCACAAAACTTTCTGGACGTTGACCGAATTGGTGCGTCCCCAGATCGTAATCATCCGGTAAATCCTTTTCTTGACAGTTGGCAAGCCGCGCCCGTCGCGCGGCGTTCAACCGGTAACGATACACGATGCGCGTGATGTTGCGCGCCGCCGGGCGGCAACCGGCGGCGCCGGGCATGCCGGGCGGCATGTCTGAAAGCGCCGCCGCTACAGGGGTTCGGCAATTGTGCGCGTTGCGTACAATGAGCCCATCCGAATACGACGAGGCACGCATGGCCCGCATTGTTCCCGACGACTGGAAAAGCCTTGCCGCCACCGGCGCGGCGGCCCGCGAGCGCGAAACGCTGGCGTTGCTGGAAGAAGCGCTTCCCGAGGGCTACACCGTCTATCACGGCGTGCACTGGACACGTCTGAACCAGAACTTCTCGGTGTTCGGCGAAGCGGATTTCGTGATCGTCAGCCCGGCCGGGCGCGTGATGATCGTCGAACAGAAAACCGGCTTCCTGCGCGAAACGCCGAAGGGACTGGTCAAGGTTTATCTGCAGACCGAGCGCAACGTGGCGATCGCGCTCGCGCACACCGTCGAAAGTCTGCACCGGCGCTTTACCGCGGCGTTCGGCGCGGGCACGTATTTCATCGAGGAACTGCTGTATTGCCCCGATCACGTCGTCAAGGACACGGCGATTGCCGGCGTGAGTCCCGCCCGGATCGTCGACGCGACGCGCAAGGACCGGCTCGCGGCAATTATCCGCGAAGCCTTGCCGGCCGATGAGCCGCGCCTTGCCAGCGCGCCGAAAATCCACCATTTTTTCGCCGACGAGCTGGCGCTCACGCCCGACGCCAGCGCGCTGCTCGGGCAGGCGGGCACGCTCGTCACGCGCCTGGCAGGCGGTCTCGCGACGTGGGCAAGGCGGCTCGAATTCTCGCCGTTCCGGCTGCGCGTGATCGGCACGGCCGGCTCGGGCAAGACGCAACTCGCGGTGCAGGTCATGAAAGACGCGGTGGCGCGCGGCCAGCAGCCGTTATACGTGTGCTTCAACCGGCCGTTGGCGGATCACATCGCACGCGTCGCGCCGCCCGAAGCGAAGGTGGCCAACTATCACCAGCTATGCGACTGGATCGCGCGCGACGCGGGCCGCGAGCCGGATTTCCAGGCGGGCGGCGTGTCGCCCAATGGGACTTCCCTCGCGGCGTTCGATCAGCTCGAAACGATTTTTGCGGAAACACCGATCGGTCCGCGCTGGCAATTCGACGTGCTGATCGTGGACGAAGGCCAGGATTTCCAGCAGCCGTGGGTCACCGCACTCGAGCGCCTGTTACGTCCAGGCGCCGCGTGGTGGTGGCTCGAAGACCCGCTGCAGAATCTGTATATGCGTGAACCGGTCGCGCTGCCCGGTTGGACCACGCTGACGGAAACCACGAACTATCGCAGCCCGCGTGACATTCTCGATTATGTGCGCGACGTGGTCGGCGCCCCGGTGCCGGTCGCCGCGGCGATCGCGTCAGGCAGCCCGTTCGACGGCTCCGATATTTCGCTCTCCGTGTACGACGAAGCCAGTGCAGCCGAAGGCAGCATCGAGGCGACCAAGCGCGCGATCACCCAGGCGCTCTCGCTCGGCTTTCGCAAGCAGGACATCGTCGTGCTGTCGTTTCGCGGCCGCGAAGGCTCGGCGATGACCGCGCTGGATCACCTCGGGCCGCATCGGCTGCGCAGTTTCACGGGCAAGTACGATATGTTCGGCAACCCGGAGTACCGCGAAGGGGACGTGCTGTTCGAGTCGATCTACCGCTTCAAGGGGCAGGCGGCGCCGTGCGTGATTTTCACCGAGGTCGACTTCGAGACCTTCGACGAACGCATCGCGCGCAAGCTGTTCGTCGGCGCCACGCGCGCGACGATGAAACTGATTGTCGTCGCGTCGCAGCGGGCCGCGCGGCATCTGCATTTGCGCGGCGGCAAGGAGATCAGGGAAGCGAAAGAAGCGTAGGGCCCGGACGCTTCAGACACCCCGGACGCTCAGGTCCACGCACGCGCGCCGACCAGCATGCCGGTTTGCGTATGCGCGTCCCACCAGATCACGCGCAGCAGCGGTGCCTGCTGGGCGATCAGCAACGCCTGCACCGGATCGCTCTCGATGAAATGCGTGACGCCGCCGCGCAATGCGGCCGTGGCCTTGTGAGCGGCGCTGCCGGCGGGACTTTCGTCGTGCGTGTCGGGCGTGCGCATCGTCAGTTGCAGGTGGCCGAAGCCGTGCCGCGCGAGCCACGCCTCGGTGCGCGCGCGATCCATCTCCGGCCGGCCGGTGATGATCGTCCGGACCTGCTGCAGGTCGATGCCGGGCAGCACGTCGAACGGCAGCAGGGCATCGCGCTCGGCGAGCGCGGCGGCCAGATCTTCGTCATAGCGGGCGAGCGGCACGTCGGGCAGCAGAATGCCGTCGAGGTCGATCGCATACGTGGCGTATTCGTGATCGTCCGCCATCGCGGGCGCCTTGCCGGCTTCGACGCGCGCCCAGTCTTCGCGATAACGCTCGGTGTAGGCCTGGCGCTCCCACGGAAACAGGGCGAAGTAGCCGCGCGCGTCGATCGCGTAGTCGGGTTGCGTGCGGCTCAGGTCGTCCACGGCGCCGGTCAGCGTCCTGACCACGAGGCCCTGCTGCTGAAGAAACGCGATGCAATCCGTCAGCGTAAAACCGCGCCCCGCGATGTCCTCGCACAGCAGCACGACCGAGCCCGCGGGCGGGATCGGCAGCGTCGAATCCCAGGCGACCGTGCGCGCCTCGCGATCGTAGCGCAGGAACGCGACCGGCGTGCCGACGGCGTGCGACACCATCAGCGCGAGCGGCGCGCCGCCGCGCAGAATGCCGATCGCCATCGTGAAGCGCTCGGCCAGCAAGGCGGGTTGCAGCGACTCGATCCAGTGATCGAGTTGTTCGTACGTCAGGGGCAAAACCGGCTTGTTCATGACTCGTTGGGCGGCGCGTGGCGCGTGTGGGGCGAGTTTCTCTGGCGCGGGAGCGGCTTGCGGTGCTCGCGCGGCCGCGGCTCCTCGTTTTTGAGACAGAGAATTTTGGCGATATTATGCATGCGGTTCAAAGATCGCGTCGGGGGCAACGGGTGGCGGGCGCGGCGACAGATCGGACCGGGGACTGTCCGGCCACCCACAGCAAGATAGACAACGGAATAAAAAAGCAGATGACCAAGTTGACCGCAGCGGTGAATGGCAGGAAACATGCAATCTGGGCCGCGGGCCTCGTTCTCTCACTGGCCGCATGGAGCGCGCTAGCCCAGTCGGATCCTCCACCTTTATCGCTCGACGTGCGCGGCAAGATCGGCAAGACTACCGATGCGTCGCACCAGACGTACCATTTCACCGAGGCTCAACTGCTCGCACTGCCGGTCCATACGATTACGACCGCGACCACCTGGACGCCGCGCTCCACCTTCACAGGACCGCTGCTGGCGGATATTCTGAAGACGGTCGGTGCGTCTGGCAGCCAGATCGAAATCCACACGCTCGACGACTACACGTACACCATTCCGGTGTCGGACGGCGATCGTTATGGCGTGATCGTCGCATACAGCATGAACGGCCGGCGTCTGAAGATCAGCGACTTCGGGCCGCTGTTCCTCATCTACCCGCGCGATGCGTTCCCCGATGAACTCACGGGCGCCTCGGGCGATTCGAAATTCGTATGGCAGATCAAGGCCCTCATCGTCAGATAGTGCGCCGTCCGTGGCGCCGAGTCCTCTACGTGCTGATCTGGCTGACCGCGCTCGCGGCGCCGGCCGGCGCGATCGGCTACCTGTTGTACGCGAATCTGCTCAACCCGCGCGCCACCGAGCAGTTGACCGGTTCCTACGACGGCTTCTACTGGGACGCCGCGCAGTTGCAAATCGCGTACGCGCGTTTCGAGAATCAGCTGCTGCTGTATCAATCGGGCGGCGACGACGACTATCAGCGGCTGATGCTGCGTTACCAGTTGCTGCAATCGAAACTCCACGTGATGGCGGGCTCGACGCGCCGGCTGACCACGCAGCTCTCGCTGCTGCAAAGACAAATGGACGAAATCCATTCGCTCGACCGGTTGCTGGGCGGTATCGGACCTGAAGTCGATGCGTTGCCGAAGGACCGCGGCGAGGCCAATCGGATCGTCGCGCAACTGCGCGAGCACTGGAACGAGGTCAACGATCTCGCGCTGAGCCGGCGCTTTGCCGACGTCGCCGACCGCGAAGCGATGAACCGCGATTTCATCGACAAGCGCCGCATGCTGTTCGCCGGCGGTCTGTTGCTGCTGTTGCTGTCGGCGGCGGCGACGCTGTTGCTTGTATTGAACGGGCGGCGCCGCACGCGCCTGATGCGTCAGCAACACGCGGCGCTCGAAGCCGAGCACCAGGCGAGCCGCGCGGCGCGCGAGGCCAGTCACGCCAAGGACGCGTTTCTCGGCATGATCAGTCACGAGCTGCGCACGCCGTTGCACGCCATCGTGTCGTCGATCGAATTGCTGGGCTTCAACTATCACTCCGAGGCGGACCGCAAGGTGATCCAGCGGCTCGAAACCGCGGCGCGGCATCTGGAAGCGCAGATGAAAGACCTGACCGACTATGCGCGCCTCGGCGCCGGCAAGCTTGAATTGCGTCACGAACATTTCGAGCCGCGCGAGCTGCTCGCGTCGATCGTCGACGAACATGCGATGTCCGCCGCCGCGCGCGGTCTGCGGCTCGAAAGCGAGGCGAGCGGTGTGGGCGGCCTGGTCGATTCCGATCCGCACCGGATTCGCCAGATCGTCAACAACCTCGTTACCAACGCGATCCGTTACACCGAGACCGGCACCGTGCGGGTGCTGTTGCGGCAGCGGCCGGCGCTGCTGACCTTCGTGGTCAGCGACACGGGGCCGGGCGTGCCGCATGCGCAGATTCCGCTCATCTTCCAGGAGTTCACCCAACTGGACGCATCGCGCACGCGCCGCTTCGAAGGCGCTGGGATGGGGCTGACGATCGTGCAGGGGCTCGTCAAACTGTTCGGCGGCACCGTCGAGGTGGCGAGCAAGGTGGGCGAGGGCACGACGTTCACCGTCACCATTCCGGTCACGCCGGTCGCCGCCGCGCAGCCGCAGGACGTGGCGGCGCGCACCGAGCCTGGCGGTGCGCGTCCGTGCGTGCTGATCGTGGACGACAACCGCCTGATTCGCGAGTCGCTCAGCGAAATGGTCGCGTATATGGATTTCGATGCGCACGCCGTCGCCAATGCCGACGACGCCCTCGCCTGGCTCGACGCGCGCCGCTGCGACGTGGTGTTGCTCGATCTGCATATGCCCGGGCGCGACGGCTATACGTTTCTCGCGGACTTCGCCGCGCGCGGCGGGCCGTCCGCGGGCGTGCCGGTGATCGTGGTCAGCGCGTATGCGCCGGACGAGGGAACGGAGGACGGCGCCGGCTCGCAGCAGCCCTTTTTCGATGCGCTATTGAAGCCGGTCCATTACGAGGAACTTCGCAGCGCGTTGCAGCGGGCTCTGGCTTCGCGGCACACGGTGTGATGCGAAGAAGACCGCTGCTTACGGCCGGTTCAACCGCTTCGACAGATCGGCCACCAGAATCGCCATGCGCGCAGGCTTTTCATAGCACGCGACGTCGTAATTGCGGATCACCTGGCTGATCTCCGATTCGCTGGCCTTGCCAGTCAGCAATTCGCCGGTCAGCACGAAAATCGGCGCGTCCGGGTTTTCCGAGGCGCGCACTGCGCGAATCGCGGCCGCCGAGGTTTGCGAGCCGAACAGCCAGTCGATCACGATACCGTCGAACACCTGGGTTTGCAGTTGTTCGGCAAAGGCCGCCAGCCCATAGATCGCCACCGCCGCGAAGCCGCTGCGCTCCAGATAGTCGCGCAGGTTGTCGGCGCTCGCCTGATCGTCGTCGACCACGGCGATGGTCGGCTTGTCGGTTTCGGCGCGGCGCGGATAGATCTCGATCTTGTGAACTTCGTATGCGCTTTGGTAAAGCGTGCCGTCATGACGCGCCACACGCCATTGCCCGAGCCTGGAATACGCGACGAATTCGGGGCGGCTGCCCGCCTCGAGCGCGGCGCCGACCCAGGCCGTGCAGGCCAGTTCGATTGCGCCGATGCAGAACACGGCTTCCTGGGCGATCGCGCCGACCATGCCCGGATCGAGCGATTGCGCGCCGAACAGCTGGGCGGCCGGCTCGCCGAACACCTCGGCAACCTTCTTGATCTGCGAGAGGGTCCACGGGCTGTTGCCGCGCAGCTTGCGGTGCCCCTGTGAAAAACTCAGGTCGAGAATACGGCACAGCTCCGTGGTCTGCTGGCGCTTGCCGATTCCGTGCCGGCTCATCAACTCGCGCACGCGCTCGGCGACTGCGATGGAGTCAGGTGAGTGTGTTTCGTTGGCCATACTGCGTGAGAATCCGCCGTCTTAAAGGGTACTGGGGAGTGCGATACGACAGGCGCGACACGGCCATGCACATTCGATGCGCATTGACGCGGTTACGCAGGGGACAGCAAATGTACCGTAAAAAGTATCGCAGTCTGTAGTTTTGTTGATCGCCGCCAAGCCCGTTGGTGCAAGAGTCGGAACGGACCGGTTCGGCGATTTTTTTATGCATTTAGCATGAGTCGTATTTTACCGATGAAACCGCGCCGCATCGGCAGAGAAATATCTCTGGCGTGGCGAACGGCCCGGAATGCCTGGCCGGCGGGCATGGCGGCGAGCCTCGCCGCCATGCTCTTCAGGCCTTGAAAATCCGCTCGGCGACCTTGGCCGAAGCCCGCTCGGGCGCTTTCGCCGAAACCCGCTCGGTCGAGCCGGGCGTCCGGCCGATCAGCCGTTGGCCCCCGCTCTGCCTGACGAATAGACGGTGCATCATTCGCTTCCATACGCCGGCGCCAGCCTCGAGCACTACGGCATTGCGAACAGCCGGGCCGCCTGCGAAGATTATGCCCACACTTAAAACCTGCCAGTCCGATGACCACCACTTACCCGCTGCACGCGAACTTCACGCCCGCTGACCAGGTGTTCCCGAAACATGCCGACGTGGTGATTGCCGGCGCCGGCATCATGGGCTGCGCGGCCGCCTACTATCTGGCGCGCCGCGGGCTCTCGGTGGTGGTGCTCGACAAATCGCGGATTGCCGGGCAGCAGTCGTCGCGGGCGTGGGGATTCGTGCGCCAGCAGGGCCGTGAAGCCGCCGAAGTGCCGCTGATGATGGCGGGCATCAAGCTGTGGGAAAAACTCGAAAGCGAGCTGAATTTCGACCTCGAATGGCGTCAGGGGGGCTGTCTCTACGTGGCGACCGGCGAAGAAGACTGGAGCTCGTTCCAGCAATGGATGGACGTCGCGCGCCAGCACGGGCTCGATACGCGCACGCTCGACCGCAGGCAGATCGACACGGTCGTGACCGGCATGCAAGGCCCGGCGCTCGGCGGCCTCTACACCCCGAGCGACGGTCAGGCGGAGCCGCGCCGCGCCGCGGCCGCCTTCGCGGCGCGGGCGGCCGGGGCGGGCGCGCTGTTTTTCGAAGGCTGCGGGGTGATCGGCGTCGAGCGCGCGGGCGGCGCGATTGCCGGCGTGGTCACCGAGCGCGGCACCCTGCGCACTTCGCGCTTCATTTGCGCGGCCGGCGCGAGCAGTTGGCGTCTGCTCGAAACGCTCGGGCTCGAACTGCCGCAGCAGGCCGTGCGCGGCACCTGCATGCGCACCAATCCGCTGCCGCGCATCACCGCGTCGACGTTCTGGGGGCACGGTCTGGGCGTGCGGCAACGCGCGAACGGCGCAATCAATCTGGCCGACGACATGCAGGTCGACGTCGATATGACGCTCGGCCATTTCCGTGCGCTCAAATGGTTTCTGCCGGAGCTGTGGGCGCAGCGCGAGAAATTCAGCTTCCATCTGAACGGTGCGTGTCTGCGCGATCTGCGCGACCGTTTGCCGGGCGGCGTGCTGAAAAACGAACGTGTGCTGCATCCGCGCGATCCGCATCCGCAGCCGAACGAGCGCCACGCGCCGCATGCGCTGAAAAAACTGCGCGCCCTGTTTCCCGCGTTGAAAGACGCGCAGGTGGTCGAATCGTGGGCCGGTCTGATCGACGTGCTGCCCGACGGCATTCCGGTGATCGACGCGCCACCGCAGGTCAGCGGTCTGACGATCGCGACCGGCTTTTGCGGCCACGGGTTCGCGATGGGACCGATTGTCGGCAAACTGCTCGCGGAACTGAACGATGGCGGCGAGGCGTCGCTCGATCTGTCGGCGTTCCGCTTGCAGCGTTTCTTCGACGGCACGATGCAACGGCCTCGCAGCATGCTGTAAAAAACACCCGTCTCAATCCGCTTAAGGCGCGACCAATGAACCAGCCGATCTTGCGCCATGCCGGCGTGCCGTACTACACGCAATGGGGCAGCCCCGAATGGGTTGGCCCGATTGTCGAGCAGCACCGCGACCCTTGCGACGATCCTGAATGGCGGCGTAGCGGCTTCATGAACCCCGAGCGTTACCGCTTCTGGGCTAAACGCCTGCGCGGCCTGACCTGCCTCGAATCCGCGCTCGACTACTGGCGCATCGGCCACGCGCCGTCCTGCTCGACGAAGCGCTACGGCATGGCGCGTACCGCATGCGCGAGGACGGCGGTGTCGACGGTTTGATCTACCGGCCGTTTGCCGATTGGGTGGCCGGCGCATTCGGCTTGCAGGTCGACGTGCTGCCGCAGGCGTTGCTCGAAGAGATGGCCGCGCGGCTGAACGCCGATACGCTGGCAATCGTCTCCGTGAGCCCCGAGATCCGCTATCCCGACCGGCCGAATCGGCGCCAGGGCGGCCATCTGGTCCTGCTGCACGGACGCGATCGCGACGGCGTATGGTTTCACAATCCGTCGGGCATTGCGCCGCATCAGGCGGATGTGTATCTGCCGTTCGAAACCATGACGCGTTTCTACGCGGGGCGCGGCATGACGCTCAGCATCGCCTCCCAGGCAAGGAGCGATGGGATCGTTCGGTGAACGCAGTGATCAGGCCCGTTTTCTGCTGAGGAGCCTGCACCGACTTCTGCGATACCGGAGCTGCCATGAATCGAGTCTACCTCCTGCTTGCCGCCAGCCTTGTTGTGACTGGCTTTGCCGACCCGGTGAGCGCCGCCAGCCGCGACGAGCAAACCAAGGCCTGCCGTGGCGACGCCATGCATTTCTGCGCCGCTGACATTCCCAACAAAGAAAAGATCACCGCGTGCATGAAGCAGCACGTGGATGAACTGAGCCCGGCGTGCCGCGCCATGTTCAAGGGCGGCAAGAAGGGCGGCGACAAAGATACTTCGCAATGACGGCGAGGTGGTCGGCTTCGCCTTCGGCCGCTTCCACGAAGGGGTCTACCCGAGGCTGTGGTGGTGGTGCCGGCACGACTCTACTTCCACCATAAGGAGCCTGCGATTTGTCCCCAAGCCGGCATGCCGGCCCTGACCGGCTGCCAGTCGGCCAGGCCATTGATCTGTTCACGGCGTTACGCGTAAGCCGCCCATGACTCGCCTCCAGGCGGCGCCCTAGGCGACGGCTGAACCACCCATTGCCTCCCGCCACGTCGCTGCTCTGCCGCGATCCGGCCCCACCGCGCGTCAGGCGTCGTAGAATCGCTTGTCATAGATTCTCCGGAGCTGCCGCGTGCCCGATCTGCCCCATGCCGGAGCCGCGTCTATCGCGCGCGCGTTTGCCGCGCCGTGTCCGCACGCCCTGGCAGCCGCCGCGCGCCCGCACGCGGCTCATTGTCCCATTCACCAACGATCCGCTGTCGGCGCGCGGCCGCGTCGCCCTGCTCGACCGTCGCACAACGGCGCAGGAAGTTGGCCGCTGGAGCAATGCGCGGCCAGGCGCGGTAGTGGTCGGCCCGGTGCGCGCGTCGCGCGTGCCCCCGTTTTACGAAGACGAGCCGTGTCCGATCGAGGCGGGCGATCTGCTGATGCTGATCCAGTCGTCGCGCCAGCCGAACGAAGCGAGCGTCGCCTGCTAGTCAATTCCAACTCAACCTTTTGCCAAGCACTGGAACAACCTGCCCATGACTCGCCCGATCACGCAGATTTTCGACGCCGCCGCGACCGCGCGGCTGATTCCGTATGCCGCACTCGTCGACGCACTCAAGCGCGCGAGCATCGAGTATGCGCAGCAACGCATCGCGAGTCCCGAGCGGCTCGTCGTGCCGCTCAACGAAGGCGGCATCATGCTGTCCATGCCGGCCACCGCGCCCGACCTCGCGATCCACAAGCTGGTCAACGTGTGCCCGGCCAACGGCCCGCACGGCCTGCCGACGATTCACGGCAAAGTCATGACGTTCGACGCCGACACCGGCGAGACGCTCTTCATCCTCGACGGCCCGATCGTCACGGGACGCCGCACGGCGGCGATCTCGATGCTCGGCGTCGAAACCTTCGCCGCCGCCGCTCCGCGCGAATTCCTGCTGATCGGCACCGGCACGCAGGCGCTCAACCATCTGGAGGCGATCGGCGAGCTGTTTCCCGAAGCGCGCGTGTGGGTGAAAGGCAGTGCGCCCGCGCGTGCCGAAGCGTTTTGCGCACGCCATCACGACAAGGCGCTTGAGGTCCGGCCGTTCACGCAGGACGGCGCGGCGATTCCCGAGTCGGTCGACGTGGTGATCGCGCTGACCACGAGCAGACAGCCGATCTACGACGAAGCCGCGCGCGCGGAGCGTCTCGTGATCGGCGTCGGCGCATTCACGCCCGCCATGGTCGAGATCGGCGCGCGCACTCTCGCCGGGAGCGCGCTTTTTGTCGACGACGAGGCTGGCGCGCGCCACGAGGCCGGTGACTTCATTCAGGCGGGCGTGGACTGGGCGCAGGTCGGCGGGATCGCTTCGGTGCTCGACAACCCGGCGCTGCGGCCGCAAAAGAAACCGGTCGTTTTTAAAAGCGTCGGCTGTGCGGCCTGGGATCTGGCGGCGTGCCGCGTGGCGCGCGAGGCATTGTCAGGCGCCTGAAGGCTTGATGAAAAAGCGTGTGCCGGAAGCATGTAAGGGCAGCCCGTGGGTGTGGCGTGCGCAAGCGCTACGACAGCGGGCGACACAGCGGGCAACACAACGGGCGGCGGCCTGCCGGCGAAAGCCGGAAAAAACCTTCCGGGCAGGCCGTTGATGCCGCAGGTTGGCATATTGCGCCAACCTGCGGCACATGTTGCCGTGCAAACAATCTCAAAACGTTGCACCATAGGCGTTTGTCAGAAAAGAGCGCCGGGCCGTCGGCACGGTGCTTTGCTGCTGTTTTTTTGCCCGCTTTTTTCTGCCCTTCATCCACGCCTTATCCCTCACGACGCTGCGACCGCGCTATGACGACCCACCACGCTTCTGCCACTCCCGACCTGCCGCTCGACATGATCATTTTCGGCGGCACCGGCGACCTGTCGTTTCGCAAGCTGCTGCCCGCGCTCTATATGGCGCATCTGCATTGCAACCTGCCGCCGGAGACCCGCATTCTCACGATCGGGCGCAAGCCCTGGTCGCGTGAGGAGTACATCAACGAATTCATGGAGCAGAAGGCAAAGCCCTTCATCGAAAAGAAAGCGTTCGATGCCGCTGCCTGGGACAAATTTCTGGCGCTGTTCGAATACGTGCGCATGGACGTGGACTCGGTCGAGGACTATCAGCGCCTGAAGGAGGCGTCGCGCGAGGGTGTGCGCCGCGTGTTCTACCTCGCGACGTCGCCGGATCTGTTCACGAACATCTGCGATAACCTCGCAGCGGCGGGACTGGTCGACGGCAACTCGCGGGTGGTGCTCGAAAAGCCGCTGGGCCACGATCTGGCCTCCGCTCAGGAAATCAACACGGCGGTCGGCAAGCATTTCAGCGAAGCGCAGATCTACCGGATCGACCACTATCTCGGCAAGGAAACCGTGCAGAACCTGATGGTGCTGCGTTTCGGTAATCCGATTTTCGGCCCGCTGTGGCAGGCGCCGTATATCAAGAGTGTGCAGATCACGGTGGCGGAAACGGTCGGCGTGGGCAGCCGCGCGGGCTTCTACGACAAGACTGGCGCGCTGCGCGACATGGTGCAGAACCACTTGCTGCAACTGCTGTGCATCGTCGCGATGGAGCCGCCCGTGTCGCTGGACCCGGACGCGGTCCGCGACGAAAAACTCAAGGTGCTGCGCTCATTGCGGCCCATGACGCCGGAAGACATCGCGCGCGACACCGTGCGCGGCCAGTACACCGCCGGCGCGGTGGACGGCGAGGCGGTGAAGGGTTATCTCGAGGAAGACAACGTGCCTGCGGGCAGCCGCGCCGAAACCTTCGTCGCGTTGCGCGCGCACATCAATAACTGGCGCTGGGCGCATGTGCCGTTCTTCCTGCGTACGGGCAAGCGGATGCAGAAGAAAGTGTCGGAGATCGTCATCGAGTTTTCAGAACTGCCTTTCTCGATCATCCCGAACGGGCATAGCGGGCGCAACTACGGCAACCGGCTCGTGATCCAGTTGCAACCTGAGGAGTCGATCCAGTTGCAGGTGCTCGCCAAGGAGCCGGGCAGCGGCATGCATATGCTGCCGGTGAATCTGAATCTGGATTTGCAGCAGGCCTTCACCGAGCGGCGCGCGGAAGCGTATGAGCGTTTGCTGATCGACGTGATTCGCGGACGTCTCACGCACTTCATGCGTCGCGACGAACTCGAAGCGGCATGGGCGTGGGCCGAGCCGATTCTGGCGGGCTGGAGCAAGTCGGGCGACAAGCCGCGCAGCTATACGGCGGGCACGTTCGGGCCGGCTGCATCCACGGCGCTGATGGCGCGGGAGAATGCGGTGTGGGCGGAAGAGTCGCAATAAGATTTTTCTTCAGCGCGGTAGAAAGCCCGCAAATGCCAGCGGGCTAGACAAGACGTAGTTTTACACCGGCCGATTCGATGCGCATATCCAGGCCGTCGAGAACGAAAGAAAGCCCGCATGAGCGGGCTTTCTTATTCCATCGATCAGCGCTCGATGCCTAAGGCAACGAAATCGTCAACGTGGCCGATTGCGGTCCAAGCTTGACCACCTGCGAATACGGCGCGAGCGAGCGCAAAGTCTGGTCGCGCAGATAGGTGTTCAGTCCGAGATAAGCCAGCAGCCCAACCAGCGCGAATACCGCACCGATCGACCACAACGGCACCTCGCGCTTGAGCCGGTGCGCGACCTGATCGGGTAGCGGCCAATGCGGCGCGAATGGCGCGCGCTTGCCCTTCATATGCGCGATTTCATCGCCGATACGCGCGGTCAGATACGCGAGCTTCTCCGGCCCTTCGAGCAGATACTTGCCCTGAAAGCCGAGCAGCAGGCACATGTGAAACACCTCGAGCGATTGCAGACGCGCCGCGCCCTGTGCGCGGCACTCCTCGAGATACTGGAAGAATTTCTCACCCGCCAGTTGCTCGCCGAACAGCACGAGCTGCAGCGGCCGGCGCTCCCATTCCGTGCGGATCCTGAAGGTGGACGACAACACCGATTCGTCGATGGCCGCGCAGAACGCAAACTTCGACGCGTAGACATCTTCCGCCGACGCATTGAGCTTCTTCGCGCCGCGCTCGAAGTCGCCGAGGAACTGCTGGATGCGCTGGCTGAATTCCTGCGCGTCGCCGGGCTCGCGGCCGTTCTTCAACAGGAACAGCATGAAGAAGCCGTCGTACAGCAGATCGAGCAGCGAGCGGACCTGGTAGGTCGGCTCGGTGACCGGTGCGGGCGTCGCGGCGGGCGTGCTGCCGCCAAACAGGGAGGGCGCGTAGCTCATGATGTGACGGCAATCAGTTCGAGTTGAAGATCGTTGATGCCCGACGGTGCGTAGATCATTGCCGATTGGGCCTGCAACATACGGTCGTACAGCGCGCCGCGCGATTCGAACGAGAAGTAGCACGCGCCCGGACGAACCGGAATGGCGGGCGGCACCTGCGGCGTGTAGACGAGCCGCACGCCCGGCATGGCCGAGAGCACCAGCTTGTCGACGTCGTCGGGCGCGCCGACCTTGAAGCGTGCGGGCACGGCTTCCACCAGTTCGGCAGTCGGCATGTCCGCCGACACCGCGACGTAGAACATGGTCTTATCGTCGATCTTGCCCGAGTCGAGGCGGCCTGCATGAAACGACGGCCGGACTTCTTCGAGCGAGATCGCGAAGTAGCGCGTGGAGATCACGGTTTCGAGCAGATCGCGCAGAATCGTGTCGAGACGTGCAAAGCCGGGGCCCGGATCGTCGTGCCGGTAAGCCGGCAAGTCGGACAGCGCATAGCCCTTCGAAAACGTCATCAACTGGCCGGCAAGGCGCAGCAATTCCTGGAACAGGCGTTCAGGGTGCAGCGCGGAATGCTGGTACAGATGCGCGAGCGAGGCGAACGCCGCGCTCGCGGTATGCAGCAGCCAGAACGACGCGATGTCGCCGGAGCGGAATTCGATGATGTTCTTGGTCGGCTCGCGATGAAAACCGTACAGCGCGTTGACCTTGGCCTGCAATGCATCGATCAGTTGGCGCAGCCGTTGATGCAGGATCGGCGAAGCGTCGATGGCGAGGCAGGGCGGCACGAAGCTGTCGTCGATTTCGAAACCGCTCGTAGCGGTGCGGCGTACACGCACGAGCGGCACCGAGAGCAGTTGATCCCGCGGCTCGCTATGCGCGATCAGTTTGACGCTGGTCTTCAGGAAGGTGATGTCGGCTTCGGCGGCGTCGGTGAAATGATCGGCCACCGGCGTCTGCTCGCTGACGTAACGCGACACGAAACCCGCGTTGCTGTCCTGCGAATAGTTCGCGCCGGTTTCGCGCAGCGGATGCAGCGCGAGATAAAACGTGAATTCGTTGATGCCGTCGGGCAGCGTATCCAGCGCAATGGGCGGCGGCAGGTCGTCGGCTTGCGGCGCGGAGTAGAGCGCGCCGTCGGGAAACACCAGCGAAAGTTCGCTCACGCGCAGCACGTTGCTGCCGAGCGCGTCGCGGTCGAAGCGCGCCGAACGTACGCCCCAGTTGTATGGCTGGATCGCCTGGATCGATTCGAACAGGCGCGCCTCATGATAGGCGTCCTGACGCTGAAAATGCTGCGGCCTCAGAAACAGGCCTTCCCCCCAGAGCACTTTTGCGGAATAACTCATCTCAAACCTGTTATATGCGTTCAGCGTATGGCGCATCGGGAGATAACCGATTCGAGCGCCGAATTGTTAATTCTCTAAAGAATGTTAAATCGTATTTGACCGGCATCTTTATCCGCAGCTTACAGAAGAAAGCATATTCAGCGGTTGCGCGGGCAATCCCTGTTCTGACGGGATCACAGTGCCGTTGGTCACCGTCATTGCACAGTTATGCAGGCCGATCATTATGCCGGATTTCTCCGACTTCGCCGGGTCGAAGGCGAATTTCCAGCGCTGCATTGCCGGATCGCGGAATAGCGCGACGATACCGAATGCCTGCGCTTCACGCGAGACTTTTTCGGTAACGGCGTAGCGCTGGCCGGGGATTAGAGTAACTTCGCGCACGCCCAGCAAATCGCCGCCCAGGATAGTCTTCTCACGGGCCGGATCGGTAAAGGCGTCGAATGGCGCCTGCTGGAATGAAGTGGGGTCTTTCAGGACATATAGCCGCACGACCAGTGCCAATGGGCGTTTGTCATTCGCGGCATTCAGATTTGGCGCGGCATATAAGGTGAGACCGACATTGCGTGGCGGTTTCTGGGCGTCCGGCAGGTCCGGCTTGCCGAGGCCGCTCGCCTGCAAAGCCGCGTTGGCTGCGGCTCCGAGCACGGTCACGCCGGCCGCGCAGCCACCTAGCAACGCGCACGCGGTAGCACTGGCAATCAATTGCGATGCATGGCGAATAACATGCGAGTTCATATACATCGAGCGGCTCGGCGCCGTCCCCCGTCTAAACATCTAATAACGAAATCAAATCAGTGATTTGTAGCAACGGTTTGCCGCGTAATGCCGCTTTATGCAAAGCGCATGTAACTACGCGTGACTTGCCGGATTGCCGCAGGTGGGTGGCAAATTTTTCCGTTTTCTGTTTGACTCTATTGAAACAGGAAACAATTTCTGCATGTTTCGTTTAATTGAGCCCCATGCATTTTTTTGTGCAATGCTTCTTCACACGAAAGTTGAATTATCGAAAATTGGCCTGTACTATACCCGCGCACTTGAAGCAAAGCAAAACTCCGGTTTTCCCTTGAAATAAAAAATTCGCACGTCGGTGAAAAACGATGAATGAGCGTCTGTTAGTAAAACTATCTGGGGTTGTGTTGGCATGCGGCGTGATGGCCGGTTGCGCGACACAGGGCAACAATCTCGCGACCACACCGGAGGCTTTTAATAAGCAACTCGCGGATGCCGATACCGTCGCTAAGGGCGGTGATCAGGATCGCGCTATTGCGCTTTATCAGCAGCTTTCCAAATCCGATCCGACGCGTGAAGAACCGTGGTCGCGTATTGCGCAGATCCAGTTCGCGCAAGGTCACTACGGCCAGGCAATCGTCGCCGCGCAAGAAGCGCTGCAACGCGACCAGACCGATCGCCAGGCCAAGAGCGTGCTGGCCGTGGCCGGCCTGCGCGTCGCCACGCAATCGCTCGGCGAATTGCGTCAGGACGCCTCGCTCGCGGGTGATGCCAAGTCGGACGCGCAGGCGCTCGCGAAGCAGTTGCGCGACACGCTCGGCGAAGCCACGCTGTTCCCGCCCGACCCGAACGACAAGCCGGCCGTAAAGAAGAAGCGCGTCATTCGTCACATCGCGAAGAGCAAACCGGTGGATACACCTGACGCCAGCACAGGCACCGCGCCTGCCGCCGCGCCGCCGGCTGCGCCCGCCGTGCCGGCGGCACCTGCCGCACCTGCCAAAGCCGCGCAAAGCGGCGGCGCGTCCGATCCGTTCAGCGCGCTGCGCTGACCCAAGCCTGATCCATCAGCACCCGGGAGCCGACGATGGCGAAGAAAGAAAGCATTCAGAAACGCTTGCAAAAAGTGCGGCCGCCCCGCGTTCAATTGACCTATGAGGTCGAGCGCGGCGATGCGATCGAGGTGAAGGAGTTGCCGTTCGTCGTCGGCGTGGTCGCCGATCTGGCGGGACAGTCCGAAGTCGAGCAGCCGAAGCTGCGCGATCGCAAGTTCGTCAATATCGACCGCGACAACTTCGACGACGTGATGAAAGCGATCGAACCGCGCGCCGCTTTCCAGGTGGAAAACCGCCTGAGCGAGGGCGGCGGCAAATTCGCGGTCGACCTGCGTTTCAGGTCGATGGCCGATTTCAATCCGGACGAAGTGGTCGCGCAAATCGAACCGCTGCGGCGCCTGCTCGAAGCACGCTCGAAGCTCGCCGATCTGCGCAACAAGCTGGCCGGCAACGACAAACTCGAAGACCTGCTGAGCGAAGTGCTCAACAACACGCAGCAGTTGCAAACCCTGGCGAAAGATCAGGGCAACGCGGCGGACCAGCACGGCGGCGCGCCGGACCACGACAAGCAAGGCGAATAAGCACGGGGTGTGAGATGAATCAGCAAACGGCAGCAGCCCAACTCGCCACCGCGCAAAGCGGTGCGGAATCCACGCTGCTCGACGAAATCGTCGAGAAAAGCCGCGTGGCGAAGTCCGATTCCGAGCACGCGCGCGCGAAAGACCTGATCGGCGAGCTTGTGCATCAGGTGCTCGACGGCACGGTGGTGGTGTCCGACAACCTGTCGGCCACCATCGACGCGCGCGTCGCCGAACTCGACCGCCTGATCTCCGCGCAACTGAGCGCGGTGATGCACGCGCCGCAATTCCAGCGTATGGAAAGCACGTGGCGCGGTCTGGACTACCTGTGCAAGGAAAGCAATACCGGCGCAACGGTCAAGATCAAGGCACTGCATGCGCCCAAGCGCGACCTGGTGCGCGACTTCAAGACCGCGATCGAATTCGATCAAAGCGCGCTCTTCAAGAAGATCTACGAAGAAGAATTCGGCACCTTCGGCGGCTCGCCGTTCGGCACGATCATCGGCGACTTCGAAGTCACGCGCCAGCCGGAAGACGTGTACTTCATCGAACAGATGTCACACGTCGCGGCGGCCGCGCATGCGCCGTTCATCGCATCGGCGTCGCCCGAATTGCTGGGCCTCGAAACCTTTGCCGACCTCGGCAGGCCGCGCGATCTCGGCAAGGTGTTCGACACGGTCGAATACGCAAAGTGGAAGTCGTTTCGCGACGCCGAAGATTCGCGCTACGTGGGCCTCACGCTGCCGCGTTTTCTCGGCCGCCTGCCGTTCAATCCGAAAGACGGCGCCACGGCGGAGGGTTTCAACTTCGTCGAAGACGTGGACGGCACGGATCACAGCAAATACCTGTGGTGTAACGCGGCGTGGGCATTCGCTGCACGCCTGACGGCGGCATTCGACGACTTCGGCTGGTGTGCGGCGATTCGCGGCGTGGAAGGCGGCGGTCTGGTGGAAGATCTGCCCACCCACACCTTCAAGACCGACGACGGCGAAGTCGCGCTGAAATGCCCGACCGAAATCGCGATTACCGATCGCCGCGAGAAAGAACTGAGCGATCTCGGTTTCATTCCGCTCGTGCACTGCAAGAACTCGGACTACGCTGCGTTCTTCGCCGCGCAATCGGTGCAGAAACCCAAGAAATACAGCACCGATAGCGCAAATGCTAACGCGGTTCTGTCCGCGCAATTGCAGTACATCTTCTCGGTGTCGCGCGTTGCGCACTACCTGAAGGCAATGATGCGCGACAAGATCGGCAGCTTTGCATCGGCACAGAACGTCGAAGTGTTCCTGAACCGCTGGATCTCGCAATACGTGCTGCTCGACGACAACGCCACGCAGGAACAGAAGGCTCAGTTCCCGCTGCGCGAGGCGTCGATTCAGGTCTCGGAGATTCCGGGCAAGCCCGGTGCGTATCGTTCGGTCGCGTTCCTGCGCCCGCATTTTCAACTGGACGAGCTGTCGATCTCTTTGCGGCTTGTCGCTGATCTGCCGAAACCGGCCAATTCATAAGCAAATCAGAGAACCCGGGCTAGCCGTCCGGGTTGGCTGTTAAAACCACCTCTTTGGGGAGTCGAGGAGTTATGAAGGATATCTATTTAAAATTCGGCAATCCGGCGATCAAGGGCGAGTCTGCCGATAAGGATCATGCTGGCTGGATCGAAATCGATTCGTGGAACCATTCGATCACGCAACCGCGTTCGGCAACGGCTTCGACGGCAGGTGGCCACACCTCCGAGCGCTGCGAACACGCCGACATGCGGTTCACGAAAGACATCGACGTGGTCAGCCCGCTGATCTATCAACACGCATCGGGCGGCACGACGTTCGACGAAGTCACGATCGACTTCATGCGCTCGGACGGCGAAGGCAATCGCATCAAGTATCTGGAAGTGAAGCTCAAGTACGTGATCATTTCGAGCGTGACGCCGAGCGTGGTGGGCGAAGGCTTGCCGACCGAACAGTTCTCGCTGAAGTACGCCGCCGTGCAATGGAAGTACACGCAGCAGAAGATCGGCGGCAACCAGGGCGGCAACGCGCAGGGCGCGTGGAGCCTGACGAAGAACGACAAGACTTACGCGGTCTGATGCGCGGGCGCACCCGGCGCGCGCGGCTCGAAAGGGTTGCCGCGTATGCTGTGCGCCGCGCGTCGCGCAGTTTCTTCGGACGCTGATGAAACGCTTCGAACCCAGCTTTCTCGACAAGCTGTTCGACGACGAACCGCATCTGCCGGCTTCTCCGGCGATGCGGCAATTGTCGCTGGATGAATTGAAGAGCACCGTCGCGCGAGATGTCGAGGCGATTCTGAATACGCGCATCGCGCTGACCGAGCACGAGTTGGCGGCGCTGCCGGAATGTCAGCGTTCGGTGCTCACGTACGGTCTGAACGATTTTGCGGGGCTGAGCCTTGCGAGCCACTACGATCGCACTTTCATCTGCAAGTCGATTCAGCAGGCCATTGCGCGGCACGAGCCGCGCTTGCAGCAGGTGGCCGTCACGCTCGAATTGAACGAACAATCGACCAATGCGCTGAACTTCGCGATTCAGGCGTTGCTGGTCGTGCATCCGGCGGAAGAACCGGTGAGTTTCGATGCGATGCTGCAGCCCTCCACGTTGCAATACTCGGTGACGCGCGCACGCGCGAAACTGTAGTAGCACGGAGTTGTTCTGGCCGCTGCGATTGAGCAGCGGCATTTGAGTCGTGGTGTTTCAGTACCGCTTTGCCGCCGCCGTTACGCGCAACGGTGGCGACAGATTGGGCGGAGCGGTTTCAGGTCCGGGGATAGATCGATGGAAGAATTGCTGCCGTATTACGAGCGCGAGTTGTCATTTCTGCGGCGCTATTCGCGCGACTTCGCCGAGCGCTACCCGAAGATTGCCGCGCGGCTGGCTATGTCCGGCGAGCACTGCGAAGACCCGCACGTCGAGCGGATGATCGAATCGTTCGCGCTGCTCGGCGCGCGCATCAACAAGAAACTCGACGACGACTACCCCGAATTCACCGAAGCGCTGCTGGAAGTGCTGTATCCGCACTACCTGCGGCCGTTTCCGTCGTGCTCGATTGCGCAGTTGGGCACGTCCGCCGCGCTGAGTCATCTGACCGAGCCGGTGCTGGTGGAGTGCGGCACCGAACTCAAATCACGGCCCATTCGCGGCGTGCAATGCCGTTTTCGTACCGCGTACGACGTGACGCTGGCGCCGATCCGCATCTCGGAGGCGAAATACACGTCGGTGGCGATGGCGCCGAGCGCGACCGTGCTACCGGGCAATGCCACGGCGATCGTGTCGATCACCTTCGAATCGACGGCGGCGCAACTGGATCTGTCCGCGCTGAAAGTCGGCACGCTGCGTACGCATCTACATGGCGAGCAGTCTTTTATTGCTGCGCTGGCGGACTGTCTGTTCGTGAACGGAATGGCCACTTACGTGGAAGCCGATCGTCGCGGCGTGTGGAAGGCCATGCGCGAGTCGCCGGTCGTGCAAGCCGGTTTCGCCGAAGAAGACGCGCTGATCGACTATCCGGCCAAGTCGCATCCGGCGTATCGGCTGCTGACCGAATACTTCGCGTTCCCCGAAAAATTCAATTTCGCCGATTTCGATCTGGCCGCAATGACGCGCGCGAGCGGCCGCTGCCAGCGTCTGACGCTGCACGTCGTGCTCAAGGAAGTGCGGAGCGACTCGCACGTTGCGCGTCTGCTTGACTCATTGGGCGCGCACCATTTCCGCCTGTTCTGCACGCCGGTGGTGAATCTGTTCGAGCAGCACGGCGAACCGATCCGCATCAGCCATCAGGCGATTTCGTATCCGGTGATTGCGGAAGCGCGCCGTGCATTTGCCTACGAAGTCTATTCGATCGACTCGGTGAAGCTCGTCCGGCAGCAGGCACATGAAGAATCGGTGATCGAGTTCCGGCCTTTCTATTCATTGCATCACGGCGAAGCGGCGCGTGCCGGGCATTACTGGTTCGCGAGGCGCAACGATTGGGTCGCGCAGAAAAGCCCGGGCTACGAGACCGAAATCTCGATCGTCGATATCGACTTCGAACCGGCCGCGCCGCAAACCGATACCTTGAGTCTCGATCTGACCTGTACCAATCGCGACTTGCCGGCCGGCCTCGCCGTGGGGCTCGAAGGCGGCGATCTGTTTCTCGAAGGCGGCTCGCTGACCGGCAACATCTCGATGTTGCGCCGCCCTACGCCGAGCGTGCGTTTCGAGCGCGGGCGCGCCGCGCATTGGCGGCTGATCTCGCATCTGGCGTTGAACCACGTATCGCTGGCGAATAGCGGCCTGTCGGCACTCAAGGAAATGCTCGTGCTCTACGATTTGCGGCGCACGGCGGTGTCCGCGCGGCATATCGACGGGATGGTGGGCATCGAACAACGCGCGGCTGTGCAATGGCTGCCTGGCAAGCCGTTTGCCACTTTTGTGCGCGGCATCGAGATTCAGTTGACGATCGACGAAGAACATTTCGTCGGCACGAGTCTCGCGTCGTTCGTGCGGGTGATCGATACGTTTTTTGGGCTGTACGTGCATCTGAACAGCTTTGTGCAACTGGTCGTCGTGTCGAAGCGCACCGGCGAGGAGATTCTGCGATGCAAACCGCGCAGCGGCGAATCGATCCTGGCGTAATCGAACAACTTCTCGACGAGCCGCATCGCTTCGAATTTTTTCAGGCGGTGCGGATTCTCGAGAAGTGGTTCGCGCAGCAATCGCCTTCTCACACCGGACGCCCAGGCGAAATCGTCGCCCAGCGTATCGGTTTTCGCAATTCGCTGTCCATGTCGTTCCCGCCGAGCGAGATTCACGGCGCGCAGTCTTACGGCGCCGCGGGCGCGGCACTGAAACAGAAGGCGCAACGCACGGCGGCGCTCGAAGACGGCTCGCTCGACAAAGTGGATATCACGCCCGCTTTTTTCGGTTTGCTCGGCGGGCAGGGCGCATTGCCGCTGCACTACACCGAACAGATCGTCGCGCGCGAGCAGATCAAACGTGACCGTGCCGCGCGTGAGTTCTTCGACGTGTTTTCGAATCGCGCGACGGCGCTGTTCTACGCGGCGTGGAAGAAATACCGCCTGCCGTTTCATTACGAACTGGATCGCGACGAACGCTATTTGCCGTTGCTGCTCGCACTCGCCGGTGTCGCCGACGACGACACGCGCAACAGTCTGCAAAACGGCGAAGGCGCGTTGTTCGACGAAGCGATTGCCGGCTACGCGCTCGCCGCGCGGCATCGACCGGTATCGGCCGCTTATTTGCAGCGCACGCTATCGGAGTACTTCAAGGTGCGGGTGCGCGTCGAGCAGTTCATCGGCAAATGGTACGACGTGCCGCGCGATCAGTTGACTTTGCTAGGAAGCGTCAACGCGACGCTCGGCGCGACCGCGCTGGCGGGCGAGCGCGTCTGGCAGCGCGACATGCGCGCGCGGCTAGTGATCGGACCGCTCGACAAGGCGGACTACGAAGCGTTTTTACCCGGCGCCGATCGCGCAGTGGCGCTCGAACGCATGCTCACGCTGCTGGCAGGCGTCACGCTCGAATACGAGGTGTCGCTGGTGCTGCGTCGCGAGGCCGTTGGGCCGAGCGTATTGAGCAAGGGCGCGCGCCTCGGCTGGGATGCGTTCCTTTGCACGAAGGAAGCTGACCGTGACCGCGCGGATGCCCGCTACGAATTGCATGTGATTCACTGACTATCACGACAGAACCCGGACCGGATCGCACCACATGAGCACGTCACTCAACACCCTGATCGCCAAACTGAATCCGACCTGCCGGCAGGCGGCGTTGCTCGCGGCGAACAATTGTCTCGCGCGCGGTCACTACGAGGTCGATCTCGAGCACCTGCTGTTGGCGTTGCTGGACGAACCGGCAAGCGACGTCGCGCTGGTTCTGCGCGCAAGCAGAATCGACGCGCATGCGTTACGAGCGGATCTCGAACGCGAATTGCAGCGTTTGAAAACCGGCAACACGCGCACGCCGGTATTTTCGAAGCATCTGATCGAATTGCTCGAACAGGCGTGGCTGATTGCATCGCTCGATTCGCAGATCGGACGGATCCGTTCCGGGCATCTGCTGCTGGCGTTGCTGAGCGCACCGGATCTCGCGCAGTTCGCCGAGCGCATGTCGCCGTTGCTGCGCGACGTGCGCGTGACCGACCTGAAGCACAAATTCGACGAGCTGACCGCGGGTTCGCGCGAAGTGGAGCGCAGCAACGGGACAGAGAGCGCGCAAAGCGGCGCGGACGACGCAGCAGCAGCGAGCGATACCACGGCGGGCGCGCCGTCACAAACGCCGGCGCTCGACACCTACACCAGCAACCTCACGCAGCGGGCGCGCGAAGGCAAGATCGATCCGGTGATAGGCCGCGAAGGCGAGATTCGCCAGACCACCGACATTCTGATGCGCCGCCGCCAGAACAACCCGATCATGACGGGCGAAGCGGGCGTGGGTAAAACAGCGGTAGTCGAAGGTCTCGCACTGCGCATTGCCGCCGACGACGTGCCCGCGCCGCTCAAAGGCGTGGCGTTGCACGTGCTCGACATGGGACTGCTGCAAGCCGGCGCCAGCGTGAAAGGCGAGTTCGAAAACCGCCTGAAGAACGTGATCGACGAAGTGAAGAAGAGCCCGCATCCGATCATTCTGTTTATCGACGAAGCGCACACGATCATCGGCGCGGGTGGCCAGGCCGGGCAGAACGACGCGGCTAATCTGTTGAAGCCGGCGTTGGCGCGTGGTGAATTGCGCACCATCGCGGCCACCACGTGGAGCGAGTACAAGAAGTACTTCGAGAAAGACGCGGCACTTGCGCGGCGTTTCCAGGTCGTGAAGATCGAGGAGCCGGGCGAGGCGCTTGCCGCGGCCATGCTGCGCGGCATGGCCGCGTTGATGGAAAAGCACTTCAACGTCCGCGTGCTGGACGATGCGATCACCGAAGCCGTGCGCCTGTCGCATCGCTACATTAGCGGCCGGCAACTGCCGGATAAGGCGATCAGCGTGCTCGATACGGCTTGCGCAAAAGTGGCGCTCGCGCATAGCTCCACCCCCGCTGCCATCGACAACACCAAGAAACGCCTCGAACGTATCGACGCTGAAATCGCGGCGCTGGAACGGGAAGTGGCAAGCGGTGCGCTGCACGACGAGCGGCTCGCGGAATTGCGCGCACTGCGTGAGGAAGACCTCGGGCATCTCGCCGAAGACGAAGCACGCTACGACAAGGAACGCGCACTGGTGACGGAAATTGTCGGCCTGCGCGCGGACATCGACGCGGCCCGCGTGAGTAGCGCGGATCCTGAACAGGCCGGCAAGGCGCAGCAGGCACGCGAAACGCTCGCCATGCGCGTGGCCGAATTGCACGCCTTGCAAGGCGGCCAGCCGATGGTGCCATTGCAGGTGGATGGTCACGTGGTCGCCGAAATCGTCGCGTCGTGGACGGGCATTCCGCTCGGCCGTATGGTCAAGGATGAAATCCAGACCGTGCTCAACCTGCAGCCGCTGCTGGCCGCGCGCGTGATCGGTCAGGACCACGCGCTCGAAGCGATCGCTCAGCGCGTGCGCACCGCGAGTGCGAATCTCGAAGATCCGAACAAGCCGCGCGGCGTGTTCATGTTCGTCGGGCCGTCGGGCGTCGGCAAGACCGAGACCGCGCTTGCGCTGGCCGACGTGCTGTACGGCGGCGAACGCAAGATGGTCACGATCAATATGAGCGAGTATCAGGAAGCGCACAGCGTGTCCGGTCTGAAAGGCTCGCCGCCGGGCTATGTCGGTTATGGCGAGGGCGGCGTGCTGACCGAAGCGGTGCGTCGTAATCCTTACTCCGTGGTACTGCTCGACGAAGTCGAAAAGGCGCACCCGGATGTGCTCGAAATGTTCTTCCAGGTGTTCGACAAAGGCACGATGGACGACGCCGAGGGCCGCGAGATCGATTTCCGCAATACGTTGATCATTCTGACTTCGAACGTCGGCTCGCAGGCCGTGATGCAGGCCTGCCTGAACAGGAGCGCTGAAGAATTGCCTGATGCCGACGAACTCGCGGAGACGTTGCGCCCGCAACTGTACAAGGCGTTCAAACCGGCATTCCTCGGCCGCATGAAAGTAGTGCCGTACTACCCGATCTCCGACGACGTGCTTGCTGAGATCATCGAACTGAAGCTCGAACGGATTCGCCGCCGTATCGAAGCGAATCACAAGGCTGTGTTCGAATGGGACGAGTCGCTGGTCGATGCGGTGCTCGCGCGCTGCACCGAAGTGGATTCCGGCGCCCGCAATGTCGACCACATTCTGAACGGTACCCTGTTGCCCGAAATTGCGCGGCGAGTGCTGGAACGTGTGGCGAACGGCGAGGCGATCGAACGCATTGCCGTGCGGGCGAGCGAGGCGGGTGAATTCGACTACACGGTGGTGTGAGCGGACGTCCACGCGCACTCATGCGTGCTTCAATTTCTTTTAATATCGTACCGGACAGTGATCGCTTTCTTCCATGCCGATTAATCTGAACACGTTGCTGGCTCCGCTCAGCGAAACCTCGCCCTGTGGCGAAGATCTGCTTTTTTCAGCGGATTTCGACGCGATTCAGCACGCGCGCCGTTTCGAAGACCCATCGCTGGATCAGGGCGAATGGGTCACGGAGATCAAGGAGGCGGATTGGCCCTTCGTTGTCGAGTGTTCGGGCAGTCTGCTGCAAACGCAGACTAAAGATTTGCGCCTCGCCGTCTGGCTCACGGAAGCCCTCGCGATTGATGAAGGCGTCAACGGTCTTTCGCAAGGCTATGCGTTGTTGACGGGACTTTGCGAGCGCTACTGGGATCACGTGCATCCGCTGCCGGACGGCGACGACACCGAGTATCGCCTTGGCAACGTCGCGTGGCTGGTCGGCCGCACGGGCGATCTGTTGCGCGCCATGCCGATTACGTCGTCGCAGGGCAGTACGTACAGCACGATCGATTGGGATGTGGCCACGCACGTCGCGCAAGCTGTCAAGCGCGATCCGGATCACGCCGACGACATCGCGCGCGGCAAACCGTCGATCGAGCAGATCGAAGCGTCGAAGCGCGCCACGCCGACGGTGTTTTACCCGACACTGCTCGCCGATCTGAAAGCATTCGAAGCGGCCATGCTCGCCCTCGAACAGGAACTGGACCGGCGTGCCGGAGATTTCGCGCCGAGTTTCCGCCAGGCAAAGGACGCGTATGAAAGCGTCTACCGGTTGGCCGAGCGCTTTGCCCGCGAACTGGGTGTGAACGCCGATGCAGCGCCGCCCGCGAAAGCACCCGCGCCGAACGAGCACGAACGCGCCGAGCCCACCTTCAAGACCTCACCGCAACGCGAGGAACCTGTGTTGACGACCATGCCGACCAGCCCGATTGCAGGAATCCAGAGCCGTGCGCAGGCCGTCGCGCAATTGCGTGCGGTGGCCAAATTTTTCCGCAGCACGGAGCCGCATAATCCCGCGGCGTATTTCGCCGACAAGGCGGCGGAGGCGGCGGATATGCCATTGCATCAATGGCTATCGACCGTGGTGAAAGACGACGGATCGCTCGCGCATATTCGCGAGTTGCTGGGTGTGAAGCCGGAAGAGAACAGCTAGATAAAATCCTCGACGCGTTAAGCAATAAGCCTGGCTTCGGTTATCTGTCGAAGATCGAAGCCGGGCTTTTTTCATACGCACCGCACACACGCCGACTCAAGACCCCGCGCGAAACTCGATGCGCCGATTCCGTGCCCGCCCATCGGTCGTGTCGTTCGACGCAATCGGCTGATCCGGACCGACGCCGGTCGTCGTCATCTGCTGCGGCGGGATACCTTTGGCGACCAGATAGCCCTTCACCGCATCCGCGCGCGCCTGGCTCAATGCGATATTTGACGTGCGATTACCCGAGTTGTCGGTGTGCCCGATGATCGCGACCGTTTTGTTGGTCATTTTCATCATTGCGGCGGCCATCTGATCGAGAATCGCACGGCCTTGCGGCGTGAGCGTCGCGCTGCCGGTTTCGAATTCGATCGTGCGGTTCGCGAGTGTCTGATCGAGCAGGCCCTGTTCAGAGGCGCTTACACGCAGGCCGTTCTTGATCGTATAGGTCGGGTTCAACGCATTTGCCATGTCGCTTGCGAGTTGCTGGCGTTGCGATTCGTTGTGGACTTCGCCCTTCACGTCGATCTGCGTGCCGTCGATTTTCAGTTGGCCTTTGCTGATCTGTTTCAATTGCGGCCCGATCAGCTTCTGTACGTTGGCGGACCAGTTCGGCGGCGTCGCCACGTCAGCGACTTCGATCTGATCGACCACATTGGCCGCGCCGTACGTGTCGCGCAGGCGCGCAAGCACGGCTGCCTTGGTCGCTTCATCCGGCACCTTGCCGCCTACCACCACCTGGCCCGGCGTTGCGTTGGCGGGCGGCGGTGCCGCGGTGATGGCGCCAGTGCCGGCGCCGGTCGTGCCGCTGGCGAGTCCGGCCGTGTTCACCGCCGGCCCCGCGTTGCCCACCGGCGCCGACGAAGCAGGCGGCAGGATCGTGGTGTGAATCGAAATACCGCTGTTGTCGACCGGCATGACGCGAGCCGGGCCGTCGTTGTCGGCATGCGCGAGCGCGCTGAGAAAAAGGCCCGCGAGCAGCGCGGCGATACGGGTAGGTTGGTTCAGCATCGTGTCACGCTCCCGTGAATGCTTCGCGGAACGTGTCGATGCTGACGCGCAGCGACAGTTGCGGTTGGTCGAGGTAACTGACGAGCTTGCTGATGCCATGATCGTTTTGTGCGTGTTCGTCGATCCACTCGGGATCGTCGATATCGATGTTGTGCGCCGCGTACGACTGCGGATCGACCACGCTGTGCAGCGTTTTGGCCGAAGCACCGTTAAAGCCGATGATGAGCCGCTCGCGCTCGGCAATCGTGCCGATGAAAATCGCCAGTTCGAAATCCGCCTGCGCGACGAACGGTGCAATCAGTTCGAGCCAGAATGCCGCGACGAGACTCCGGTAGAACGGATCGTTCGGCAGCGGCAAGGTCAGCCCGCGTTCGAGATGCGACGAGCCGCTTTGCATCACCGGACGCAAAAGCGAGCCGAGCGCCAGCATCGCGCCGCGCAAACGCACCGGATGGCCGCTCCCGAGCAGCATCTGTTCGAGGCCGGCGAGCGTCTGGTGTTCGACGAAATCATTGAAGGTGCCGTCGTGCGGATTGCCGGGACCGGCGCCGATTTCGATCGGCACCTGCGTTTCGCCGAGCGCCTGCAGGGCGCCGGGCGGTTCGCTGGCACCGAGCAGCGGCTTCATCTGCGCCGCGACGCGTGACCAGAGGCGTGCGAAGGCGAGTGGACTGTGCGCCAGAAACGTCAGCGGCTTTTCGACTTCGAGCGCGGTCGCGGCGAGAAACGGAAAGCGCCGCGACGACTGATCGTGACTGGTCATCATATGCCCGGCAATTGCCAGCTTGCTGCGCGAGCCGAGGAACGCGAAGTGCATCGGCTTGGCGTTTTCGTAGACGATCTTCCAGCGCGGATCGTCGGTGAGCAACTCCATTGCTTCGGCGATCCAGCGGTCGAGTGTGGCCAGCAATTGCGGGTTATGCGCGCTCTTCACAAAGTCGCCGCGCGACGGGATCTTGCCGAAGTAGGCGATTTGCGCCTGCACGGTCTGCGTCATTGCGCACCCCCTGGGTTCGAAACCGCGGCGGCGGCCGTAGCCGGCCGTGCCGCAGGCGTTGCCGGCGCGGTGGCGAGCGCGGCGCCCGGCGCCCCCGCGACAGTCGCGTTGACCGAATTCGCCGCCGCGCTCACATCCGCCACCGAGGACGGCAGCCGCAGGCCGCGCAGGCTCTGCTGTTGCGGCGCATCGCTGGTGCCGCTCGAAGCCTGCGACGTGCTGATGATGCGCATGCTGACCGCCACCGTGACGCTGCCTTGCGTCCACGACAGATCGAACGTGCCGTCCGGGCGACGCTTGCGCTGCGCCGAATTGATCAGCTTCTCCAGACCGTAGCGGCCCGGTTCGTTGACCAGTTGCAGCGTGCGGCCGTCGAAGGTCGTGGCGCTCAACGTCGCGCCCGGTGAGCCCGACGGATTCGGCCACACGAAGTTGGTCCACTGCGGCGGCGTATTGCGATAGCGCATCTGCTGGCCGTCGATCGCCAGCGTGTATTCCGTGGTGCCGCTGCTTGGCTGCGGCAGGATCTGGAACACAGTCTGCGGTTCGGACGAACTCTGAGCCGACGCACTCGCCGCGCCGCCGGCGAGCGGCGCGACCCAGCGCGCGAAGCCGTTGGTGAAGTCCGGCGTGAGCGCGAGACCCATATCGCCCCACGTGCGAGCCGTCAGCGTGTCGCCACGGCGCACGGCGAGCGGGCCGAGCGTGGTGCCGACGAACCTGGCGATCGCACCGTCCGGGCCGAACACCTGGGCGATTTCACCGGCGCCGGCTTCGACTTTCGCGTCGCTCGCAAACGGGTACTTGTTTGCCAGCGAGCCCTGGAAGGTCTGATAGACCTGCGCATTCCACACCTTGTTGACTTCGACGCTGGCCGGCTGGATCACCACCGCATACGCTGCCATCAACGGCCGCACGAGCAGCGGGCGCAGCGCTTTGCGCTGCGAGTCGGTGAGGCCCGTGAGCATTTGCTCGTCGACGTATTTCAGCGAATCGGCGAGCTCGGAACCGCTGCCGTCGAGCGTCTGCTGCATCAACTGACGCGCGCCCGGTCCGGGATCGCCCTGATTCTTGATCACGTTAAAGCGCGTGCGCACTTTCGACAGCGTGTCCATATAGCCCTTGAGCATCGAACCGTTGTCGCCGCTCACCACGATGCGGCCCAGCGCCGAGAACTCCTGGCCGATCGGGCCCATCGGCATTTCAACCGGATTACCGTTGATGTCGATGTTCGCGTTGAGCTGGCCGGTCGGCGCACGCGAAAACCAGTTCTTGAACCAGCTCGTCACGCCGGTTTGCGCGCGCTTCAGGTTCGCGTTGAACAGCGACGGGTTGTCCCACGAAGTCTGGTCGTACGCGGTTTCGAGCACCTTGCGGATCGGCGAATCCTGCGGGTCGCCGAGACGGTTCATCGCATCCACGGCCTGACCGAAGCTGCCGAAGCTCTGCACCGCAATGCCTTGCATGAACTTCTGCCAATGCATCGCGTACTCGGTCTTGTACATCGCGACGAGCGCTTTCTGGATCTGCTCAGGACTGCCTTCCAGCGTCAGGTCGTCGTGAGCGGACGTGTTGAGCACCCAGTCCTTGGCCTGCAGTTCCTTGGTGGCCGCGTCGCGAATGGCGGGCTGCACATACTGGAACCACGCCTCACGCGTGAACGTGCCGGGGATCGCATAGCTGCCCGCCACCAGCGCGGTATTGTTTTCGCCGACAATGCGCGCGATCGTCATTGGCGCGAAACGGGTCGACGCACGTGCCTTGATTTCTTCATAGACACGCTGACGGGCCGGCATGCCGCGCACCACGCGGCGCAGATTCTCGCGAGTCTGATCGACGAGACCGAGGTTCTGGTCGATCATCGGCCAGTCGTCGTCGGACACGCGCGAGAGGTAGAACGTGATCATGCGTTCGGCGCTGCGGATCATCTCGTCGCGCGGCATGTTGCCGCGATTCGTTTCGAGCCAGCCGCGCCAGAAGCGCGCGACCTGGTCGGTGAGGTGAGCCGTTTCCACATGACGCTTGTCGCTCAGCATCAGGTAGGTCTTGAGCGCGTTGTACGCGTCTTCCACATTGGTCGGCGAGGCGTCGCTATACAGACCGCCCTGGCTGTTCGCGCTCATGGCCGAATGCGTGGAGACCGGAATCGCGGCGGCGTCCGGCGCGCGGTTCAACGGCGCGAGCTGATCGGGATGCGCGTTGACGTCCTTCAGGAACGAAGCGAGATTCTGCGAGACCGGGTCGAGCAGAATCTGGCGAACGCCGTTGTAGTACTCGGTCAGCAGACGTTGTTCGAGGCGATCGCCCTGATAGAGACCGAGCGATACCGCGAGCGGCTTGTCGCGGCGGAACTGTTCGAGCTGGTCGATGCGGTCTTCGAGCACGTCCATAGCCTGCAGGCGCGATTGCAGATCGTTGCGGTTCTGCTGCAGGCGCACCACGTTGTCGAGGTCGGCCTGCACGTTCGCCGTGAGCTGCTGGTTGTTGACCGTCGACCAGGTCCAGCCGCCGAGCGCCAGCGCGAGCGCCGCAACGAAGCCGAAGAAGGTCGCATAACGCATGCGCGTTTTGGCAGGACTCGCGAATTGCCTGACCGTTTGCCGGTCGGCAAAGATCACTTTCGAAAACAGATCGCGCAGGAAGAAGCCGTTCTTCGAGAACGCGCTGTGCGGCTTGGGCAGGCTCTCGGCGCTCAGGCCGAAACGGTTCGCGATGCGCGTGGCCGCGGCGCTACTGGTTTCGCCTTCCTGCAATGCGCTGGTGAAATAGAAGCCGCGGAAAATCGGCTTGTACTGGAACGGGTTGGTCTCGAACAGCGTGGCGAGAAACGCGCGCAATGCGGGCTTGATAGTCGAGAATTCGAGCGGAAAGCTCAGTTGACCCGGCGAAAGCTTGTTGCCGCGACTGATCGACATCTGCGCGATGCTGATCTCTTTCAGACCGTCGTACAGTTCTTCGAAGTGCTCGTCGAACAGACCCACCACGTCGCGCTTCTCGTCGGGCTCGTAGGGCAGGGTGGCGCCCCACACACGGTCGTATTCGTGGCGATCGCTGCCGCTGAAGAATTCGGTGAAGCCGGTAATCAGGTCGGCCTTCGTAAACATCACATACACCGGCGCGAACACTTCGAGCTTCTCGGTCAACTCCTGCACGCGCTGGCGCAGATTCTTCGCCAGATTGATCGCGAATTCGGGCTTGCTGCCGGTCAGTTCCGCAATGCTCGCCGTGACGATGATGCCGTTGATCGGCGCCTTCGGCCGGAAACGTTTGAGCAGGCCGAGGAAACCGAGCCATTCGGTGCGGTCCTCTTCATGCACGGAATAGCGCCCGGCGGTGTCGAGCAGAATGCCTTCGGTCGTGAAGAACCAGTCGCAGTTGCGCGTGCCGCCAATGCCGTGGACCACCGCATTGTTCTTGTCGGCGAAGGGAAATTGCAAGCCAGAATTCAGCACCGCGCTGCTCTTGCCCGCCGCGGGGTTGCCGATCACGATGTACCACGGCAGTTCATACAGCGCCGAGCCGCCCGACACCTGGCCGATCTTCGAGGTCTTGATGGTCTTCACGGCTTCGACGAGGCGCGTGCGCAGCACGTCGAGTTCAGCCTGGCGCGCGGGCGTGGGCGCGGGGCCGGCTTCAGTCTGCTTCTCGGCCTGCTGTTCGAGCATTTCGCCGAGCTTGCGGTTCGCGCGCCGTGCGCGCAGACGGCGCACCGCCCACACCAGCAGCCAAAGCGCGACCACCGTGCCGAGGACGACAGCCGGCCACATCAGGTCGATCTGCAAGGTATCGGCGCCAATGAATAAAACGGCAGCGAGCGCGAGCAGGCCGATGATCGAGAGCGTGCGTGTGTGAGTCAACACGTTGAGAAAGCGTCGCATAAGCCGTTCAGGTCTTGGTGATGAGTGTCGTGGCGCATGCTGTGGCGCAGAACATGGCGCGTACGGCGTTTGAAATAAAACGAAAGCATATTCAGGCCAAAGCGAATGCGGCTGAATTGTTAAATCCGCGACAAACGGTCTTGGAGAAGATGCCCGGCTCAATGCCGATATGCACGTGGCATTGCCGATTTTTGCCAGAAAAATTGATTGAACGTCCCATTGCTACCTCTTTATTACCCGTCTCGCCTTAATGACCGCGCCCGAGGACGAAGCCGGGTTTGTGATATTCGACGTGCCCAAGATCCATCATTTTCCAGCGGCCACCCCACGTAAGACCGACCTGTTCCGCTGTCTGTCCGTATAACTGATAACCTCGCATGGCCCAAGGGTCTTTTTCTGAAATGACCAGCTCGCCGTCGCGCAAAAACGCATTGTCCGCGGCGAGACCGTATTGATGGTAGCTTTGAAACGCCGCGGCATTAGTGACGTTGCCCCCCATTTGCGCCAGGCGGTTTTGCCGCTCAGGACTGCGATAACCTTCCAGCAAAGCCATTTCATAGCCATATTGCTCGTGCATGATTTTGTAGACGAGCAATAAACGGGTTCTGAAATCAGCGTCGAGCAGATTCCAGTCGCGGCTCGCGTCTTTTAGCGCGGGCCGGATCTGCTCGACTTCCCGCGTGGCGAATACCTCCGGCGGTAGCGGCGGCGGGGGTACGAGCTGTTCGCCCTTCAATAACGCGGCAATTTTCTCGTCCGGTACGCGCGCAGTGTCATCGAATTGGAATAATTGCCGACCACGTAAAGCCAATGCCACCAATGGAGGCGTGGCAAGAATACCTGCCGTGGTAAAAATCAGCAAGCGCCGCTTTACCAGTAACTTTTGCATATCGACTGCTGTCGATTGCGAAATTTTTGCCGAGCGTGCTAATTGGCCACGTGCGCGCGATGCACTACGCGATGCTCCGCGCATAACGCGACCATGAATAGTAAGTGCGGCGCCTAATAAAGAGGCGCGGACCGCCGGCAATAGCAGCATTGCGGCGATCACGACGGCGACGGCGAAATAGGCAAGAAGTACTACGGCAATCAAAGGCGACCCCGGAAATTGGAAACAATTGTATTTTGTAATGCTTGCTCTTAGAATCAGGCCTGCTCTGAGAGGAGCCGGAACGTATTATCGCGGCGAAATAATCCAGGATTCAATGAGACAGTGAATGAGTGCGCCGGAAAGTTCGAATTCCAAAGCCCCGCCTAGCCTGTTATCCGATAAGGCTAAAGGCGCTGACGGCAATGGTTCGCGAATTCTTGCGAACCTCGAAGGCCGCGTTGCGCCGCCTGCGGAGAAATCACGCCGGCCGAAGGCGACGCTCCTGCTGGTCGCCTTGCTCGTGATCGCAGCGGGCGGTTGGGGGGCGTGGCATATGCAGGGCCGCGTTCAGAGCGAATCGCTGGCAGCGGCCACGGCGGCCGGCGTCGAGAAGGCGGCCGCGCCGGCCGCTGCTGCGAGCGGCTCGCCGGAGGCGCCGGCTGCGGCGTCGTCGCAAGCGGCGACGATCGTCGCCGACGATAGTGACAGCAAGGCTGCTACGGCATCCGCTACAGCGTCCGCCAGCGGCGACGGGAGCCGGCTGTCGCGCGCGCTGGCCGATGGCGCGGAGCCGAGTAGTGCGCCTCTACTGATTGCGTCCGCGACGGCGGCTTCGGCGGTCACGGCGCCGGCGGCGAAGCACGGCAAAAGTGCGGTGGCTGTAGCCGGCAAGGAAAAACACGAGAGCGTGGCGCACGGCAGGAAGGAAAGCACGACTGCCGGAAACCGTCACGCGAGCGCGCCGACCGCGGTCGCTCAATCGAAGAACGCCCACGCGAACAGCAACGCTTCGAAAGATGATTCGGATGCCGATCTATTGGCCGCGCTCGTCGCTCGGACCAAGCCGGCGGACACCAAAACCGCAGCAGCGGATAAGGCGACCAAGGTTAGCGCGAGCGCTACCGGCAATGCCAAACTGGCGGAACGCGTGAAAGAGTGTGGACAGCGTGGCTTCTTTGAAGACCAGTTGTGCCGCTGGCGCGTATGCGACGGTCACTGGGGTAAGGATCCCGCATGCCCGGGTTCGGCACAGCAGGCACGCCAGCCTTAATGGCGCGGGCACGCTGACGCCAGGCGAATTGATGCATCCTTCAGTTGGCACGCAGGCCGTGGATAAGTGGGTGGGGGTGGATATGAGCTTCTTCGGCGCCAACGATGGCAGGGCTGCCGGCTAATCGAGTTTGCCGTCGGCGGAATAGTGGAAGGTGATGACCGTCGATCGCTTCGATAATCCCGATTCTTTTGAGTTCGAGTTTTTTTGCCGCCTTGCGCGCCTGCATTGAACCCGCCTCAGGCGGGATGCAGGCCGCGCAGCAACTGACGGACACGCGAGAGATCCTGATCGACGTGCTCCGCTTTTTCGAACAACTCTGCCAGCCAGTCGACAAACGCGCGCACGCGCGGCGACACGCGGCGATTCTTCACGTATGCGACCGAGACCGGCATGGGCACCGGCTTCCATTGCGGCAGGACTTCGCGCAAGAGGCCTGAGTCCAGATAGGGTTGCGCGGCGATCCGGGCGGGCTGGATCAGGCCGAGGCCTTGCAGGCCGCAGGTGAGATAGGCCTGCTCGTCGCTGACTTTGACGAACCCTTTTACCTTGACGTTTTGCGCGTCGCCATCCACTTCGAAGTCGAAGTCCACTTCGCGCCCATTATGCGGGGACATGCAATTGACGGCGACGTGTCCACGCAAATCGTCGAGGTCCGTGGGCGTGCCGTAGCGGGCCAGGTAGGCCGGACTTGCGCAGGTCACGTGTTCGAGGGTGCCGAGTTGGCGTGCGACCAGATTGGAATCCGGCAATTCGCCTAGCTGGATGCTGCAGTCGATTGCTTCGGAGATCAGATCGACTGTGCGGTTGCTGATGCCGATGGCGAGATCGAGGTTTGGGTAGCGTGTGTGAAAATCGTCCAGTGCCGGCAGGACGATGGTGCTGGCTACGGCGCCCGGCATTTCGATGCGTAGACGGCCTGTCAGGTTATCCGTGGCGTGACGGATGCTGGCTTCCATTTCGTCGATGTCGGCGAGGATTTGCGCGCAGCGTTCGTAGTAGGCCGCGCCTTCTGGTGTGACGCTTAGACGCCGCGTGGTACGGGCGAGGAGGGCGGTGCCTAGTAGCGCTTCCAGATTCTGGACGATGGTGGTCGCCGTGGCGCGCGGAATGTTTAATGATTCCGCTGCGCGGGTGAAGCTGTTGGTGTCCACGATTCGGATGAATGTGCGCATTGCGGTTATTCTGTCGATCACGGTTTTTGCTCCAGTCGGGGTTGGGGGCTGCGCGGCGGTTTGGGGTTGTGCTTTTCTTTTTTGTTGGCCTTTCCTTGAGTTCTTTGTGGTCTATTAGTGTTGCCCCTGTGCGGGGCGGCACTCACTTTCTTTGCGGCCGCAAAGAAAGTAAGCAAAGAAAGCGGCTCACACCGCCAACTCATAAGCGGGTTCCCTGGCTTGGAGGGGATAGCGGTACATCTGGAATTCGTGTCTTCGCGCATTCAGCCCCGGTGACAAGGCCGTCATACTTCCGGCGCCGCTGCGTATTGCATTGACCAGCGGTTTTTAATGGCGTGTCGCCGAGGCGAAGCCAACGGCCCCACCCGCACGGAACTCCTGACGGTTTCCTATGCAAACCCGTTCGCGACACACGTAGTGCGGAGCGGGAGCGAATGACGGCTTTGTCACGAACGCGGAACGTGCGAGCGCACGGATTCCAGATGCACCACTGCCGTGGATGTGCGAGGCCCCCACTTAAGAATTGGCGGTGTGAGCCGCTTTCTTTGCTTACTTTCTTTGCGGCCGCAAAGAAAGTGAGTGCCGCCCCGCACAGGGGCAACACTAATAGACCACAAAGAACTCAAGGAAAGGCCAACAAAAAAGAACAGAAAGCACAAACCACAAACCACCACGCTGCAGGCAAAAAGAACCACCGCAGCGCGGCCCAAGCCCCCTTACTTCCGCAAGGAATCCAGATCAATCACAAACCGATACTTGACATCACTCTTCAGCATCCGTTCATAAGCCTCATTAATCCCCTGCATAGGAATCACCTCGATATCCGAAGTAATCCCATGCTCGCCGCAGAAATCCAGCATTTCCTGCGTCTCGGCAATTCCACCAATCAGCGACCCAGCCAACCGGCGACGCTTGAAAATCAGATTGAACACCTGCGGCGACGGATGATCATGCTCGGGCGCGCCGACCAGCGTCATCGTCCCATCACGCTTGAGCAGATTCAAAAACGGATTCAGATCATGCTGCGCAGCCACCGTATTCAGAATGAAATCGAAGCTGTTCAAATGCGCTTCCATCTCTTCGGCATTCTTCGAAATCACCACCTCATGCGCACCCAAGCGCTTCGCATCCTCGATCTTCGACGGCGACGTGGTGAACAGCACGACATGCGCACCCATCGCATGCGCGAGCTTCACGCCCATATGACCCAGGCCGCCAAGGCCCACAATGCCGACTTTCTTGCCAGGACCCGCACCCCAGGTGCGCAGCGGCGAATACGTCGTGATACCCGCGCACAGCAGCGGCGCCACGCCGGCAGGGTCGAGATTGTCCGGCACGCTCAGCGTGAACTCTTCGTCCACGACGAGTTGCGTGGAATAGCCGCCGTAAGTGATCTGACCGTCTACCCGGTCGACACCGTTATACGTGCCGACAAATCCGTTCTCGCAATACTGCTCAAGTCCTTCCTCGCAACTCGCACACGTACGGCACGAATCGACCAGACAGCCAACGCCGACCAGATCGCCGACCTTGTGCTTCGTCACGTCCGGGCCGACCGCGGTTACGCGGCCCACGATTTCGTGGCCCGGCACCACCGGAAAAACCGTGTTCTTCCATTCGTTGCGTGCCTGATGCAAGTCGGAATGGCACACGCCGCAAAACAGAACTTCCATCTGCACGTCATGGGCGCGAAGTTCGCGGCGCTGGATTTCGAACGGGGCGAGCGGCGCGGTGGCGTCGGTCGCTGCATAGGCATAAGTCGTGCTCATGGGTAGCTCCAGCAAAGAGGGTGAAATCGTAAGGCGCCGGCGATAGGCAACACATGTCACCGATGTGGCCAACCTCGTCATGAACCGGAATCACGGCGCGGGCGGTGGCTGGCAAATTCGTCAAACATGGAATTGGCAACCCAGCCCGGCGCAGCGCGGAAATGGATGATCCGGCAGGGTTCCCATCATAGGAGCAGGAACGAACCCCGGGAATACCTGAATGTCTTGAAGATTTGCCTAAAACTCCTGGCGAGCAGCGCGATAGGTCGTTTGGTGCTAAATTTCAAGCATTATTCTCTTGCGCGTCACTATACCGTCATGTCAACCCGATCAGTTGAACCCGTTCCGGCCGATCCCGCCCAGCAGCGTGTGGTCGAATTATTCGACGCGCTCGCGCCCAATCCGGGCTTCACGCGCACGAGTCTCGAAGGCGTCAACCTGATGCGCGCAAATAGTCCCATGCCGCGTATGCCGGTCATGTACGAGCCGAGCATCGTGATTGTCTGCCAGGGCCGCAAGCGCGGCTTTCTCGGCGATCAGGTGTTCCAGTACGACGCGCAGCAGTATCTGGTGCTTTCTGTGCCCTTGCCGTTCGAATGCGAGACCGAGGCGAGCCTGGAAGAGCCGTTCCTCGCCATCTCGGTGCGTGTCGATCTCACCATGGTGGCCGAATTGCTGATGGCGTTGAACGAGACCCAGGGCGCCGCGCAGAACGAACCCGTCGGCATCTATTCGACGCCGCTCGATCCGGCGCTATGCAATGCGGTGCAGCGCCTGATGGAAGCGCTGGCTTCGCCGCTCGACGCACGCATTCTCGCGCCTGGCGTGGTGCGGGAGATCTGTTATCGCGTGCTGACGGGCGAGCAGGGCGACGCGATTCGCGCGGCGCTCACGCATCAGAATCATTTCGGCCGCATTGCCAAGGCATTGAGGCGGATTCATGCCGATTACCACGGCGAACTCGACGTCGATACGCTCGCGTCGGAAGCAGGCATGAGCCTCGCCGTGTTTCATGCGCAGTTCAAAGCCGTCACGGCTACCTCGCCAATGCAATACGTGAAGACCACGCGCTTGCATCACGCGCGTTTGCTGATGGTGCAGGATGGTTTGAATGCGGGTGCGGCGGCTGCGCGAGTCGGTTATGAAAGCGCGTCGCAATTCAGCCGCGAGTTCAAGCGCCTGTTCGGGCTGAGCCCGGTCGACGAGGTCAAGCGCATGCGCACCCTTTACGATGCGCCGCCGCGCGTGGTCAAGCCGGTGGCGCGTTACGTCACCGCCGTGTGACCGGACACGCAAGCGCGATTACAGCCCGCTGAACCAGTTGTAGCCCTGGTCTTCCCAATAGCCGCCGGGATTCGTGTTCGTCACGAAGATCGCCGCGATGTGCTTGGGATTCTTGAAGCCGAGTTTGGTCGGCACGCGCAATTTCAGCGGATAGCCGTATTTGGCCGGCAACGGCTCATTGCGAAAATCGAGTGTGAGCTGCGTCTGCGGATGCAATGCCGTTGCCATGTCGAGACTGGAGTAATAGCGATCCGCGCATTTGAAGCCGACATAGCGCGCGCTCAGATCGGCGCCGACGCGTTCCAGAAACGTGCGAAACGGCACGCCGCGCCATTGTCCTATCGCGCTCCATCCTTCAATGCAGATGTGGCGCGTGATCTGCGAAACCTGCGGCAACGCGCGCAACTGATCGAGGTTCCAGCTGCGCTTGTCCGACACGAGTCCCGAGACTTCCAGTTGATACGTCGAGCCGTCGATATCCGGTGCGTCGAACTCCGGATAAAACGCGTTGAACGGGAATGGGTCGGTGATTTGGCGCGCCGAGTAGGTCGGCGCCAGCTTGTTGCGGTCGAACAGCCAGCCCTGCACGCGATCGTTCCAGTGCGACATGGCCCAGAGCACCTTGTCGACCGAATCGCCGTCCTGCATGTTGCAGCCGGAGAGCATCGCCAGTGCGCCAATGGAGAGCGACGAGCGCAAGAACAGGCGCCGTTGCAGCCGTTCGATTTGCGGCTGATGATCGGCGAGGACGATGCGGGATTTGCGGGCGTCGCCGTTGCGTTCGGATGTGCTCATGCCCGGCCCCCTTCATGGGCTGCGCGCGGTGCGCGACCGGTCAGCATGGGCAGCAAGGTGCGCGGCACCAGTAGTACCAGCGCCAGATGCACGACCACGAAGCCGACCACGCCCGCCATCGCGATGAAGTGCACGCGCCGTGCGAAATCGAAGCCGCCGAATAGCGCGGTGAGCCAGGAGAATTGCACCGGCTTCCAGATGGATAACCCCGATGCGACCAGCAACACGCCAAGGCAGAGTACGAGCAGATACAGCGCACGCTGCACCGCGTTATATTTGCCGGTATCGTGCGGCAACCGGAACCGCAGCGCGAGGCTTGCGTCATGTATCACGTCGCGCGGATGAACCGGCAACAGCTTGCGCCGGAAATGGCCACGTCCGAGGCCATACGCGAAGTACAGCAGTCCGTTCGCGCACAGCAGCCACATTGCGGCGAAATGCCAGGCGATCGAGCCGCCGAGCCATCCGCCAACAGTCGCCCACACCGGAAATCTGAACGGGAAAAAGGGCGACGCGTTATAGATGGCCCAGCCGCTCATCACCATGCAGACCATCGCAAATGCGTTGATCCAGTGCGTGATGCGCACGACGAGCGGGTGAACAAGCTGGCGCTTTTGCGGTTCTGGCATGGTGCGGAGGTCACGAGACGAACGGGAAGTGGAAAGCCGCGCCATTGAAGAACACGGCTGCCCGGACAAGCGGGAGAAGCGGGAGAAGCGGTACAAACGGTACAAAGGCAACGCCGTATTACATCGGCGGCGTTACGCCGTTCTCGCCTGCGGAGATGAAGTTGGCGGCCATCGAGCCGTCAGCTTCCTTGTGTGCGAACAGCACGACTTTCGCGCCCGGCACCAGCAACGAACGGTCGCCCGGTTCCAGCGCGACGATAGGCACGTCTTGCGGAATCACGATCTTCTTTTCGCCGTCCTTGTACTTCACGGTGATCGTGCGGCCGTTGCTGACCACGAGTGAACCCACCGTACCGTTGGTCATCGAGCTGTTTCCGCCGAGATCCCACGGACGATGGCCTTCGCCGGAGCCGCGCATGCTGGCCGGGAACACGTGTACTTCGAGCGCCTTCAGCGTGCCGTCCGCCTGCGGAATCGCGGCGGTGCCGACATAGCTGTCCGGCTTGATGTCGTTCACATTGGCGAGCACGACGCCGCGAATCGGCGTGTCCTTGGCGAGCTTCACGTCGACGTCCTTGCCGTCGCGCGTGTGGACCTTGAGCAGGTCACCCGACAACGACGTCACCGTGCCGCGTACGCCGGTGGGCGCAGCGCTCTGGGCGAATGCCGCGGGTCCTGCGGCGAGGAATGCGGCGGCGGCGAGCGCGGGGGCGACGAAGGTGCGCAACGCACGCGCGGAAACGATCTTCATGAATCTGCTCCAGGTGGTGAACGATGGGGGCAGATTAGACTCGCGACCGGCTCCGGCGAGTGACAGACGGATGACAAAAACGTCATGAATGGCGCGCGAGGGCCACGTAGAATGGCTGACATATCCACGTCCAGCGTTTTAGCGTTTCAGCGAGCAGCGTAGCGGGCCTTCGGGCCGAAGCCCGAATTGGAGCACCGAACACCATGAGCATCCTCGTCATTGAAGACGATCCGAAAACCGGCGATTACCTGAAGAAGGGTTTGCGCGAGAGCGGCTATGCGGTCGATCTCGCGCGCACCGGCACGGACGGCCTGCACATGGCGCTCGAAAATGCTTACGACCTCGTGGTGCTCGACGTGATGCTGCCCGGTATCGACGGTTGGGAAATCATGCGTGCGCTGCGGGCACGGCGCGATCTGCCGGTGATTTTCCTCACTGCGCGCGACCACGTCAGCGACCGTATTCGCGGTCTCGAACTCGGCGCGGACGACTATCTGGTTAAGCCGTTTTCATTTACCGAACTGGTGTTGCGCATCCGCACGCTGCTGCGCCGCGGCGTGACCCGCGAGAGCGACGTATTCGAAATCGCCGACCTGAAACTCGACGTATTGCGCCGCAAGGTAACGCGCGAAGGCGTGGAGATTCCGCTCACCAACAAGGAATTCATGCTGCTGCATCTGCTGGTGCGCCGCCAGGGCGAAGCGCTCTCGCGCACGCAGATCGCCTCCGAAGTGTGGGACATGAACTTCGACAGCGACACCAACGTGGTGGACGTGGCCATCAAACGGCTGCGCGCCAAGGTCGATCATCCGTTCGAAAAGAAGCTGATTCATACGGTGCGCAGCATCGGCTACACCTTCGGCGACGGCTCATGAAATTCTGGACCGGGCGCTCGCTCACGGCTCGCACCACAGTGCTGTTCGCGTCGATTGCGTGTGTGGTGATCGGCACGCTGGGCGCCTATTTCTACCGTTCGGCGGAATTGTCGTTGCAGCTCCGCGCCGACCTGGTGCTGACCGCCCGCGTCGAGCATTTCAGCCGCATTGTGCACGATCTCTATTCGGTCAGCGAGTTGAAGAACCGGCCGTTGCTGTTCGAGACCATGCTCGGCGCGGAACAGGACGTGCTGCTGTTTCGCCGTCCGGGCGAAGCACCGTTTATCGACGTGAATCCGGAGGGCGTGGCCGTGCCCGCCTTGCAGGCCGGCGAGGCGGGCCGTCTGCCGACCATTGCCGACATTCGCCAGACCCGGCTGGCCGACGGCGTGCCGGTGCATTGGGCAATCGCTACCGCCACGGCGCGCGAAGACGGCACCGAAGTCGAAGTGATCGCCGGCCACCCGATGACGCAGGAAGTGCGCATGCTGGCCGCCTACCGCAACCGTATCGTGCTGGCCACGCTGATCGGCATGCTGGCCGCGACGCTGCTCGCCTACTACGTGTTGCGCCGCGCGTTGCGCCCGGTGCGCGAGATTGCCACGCGGGCCGCGCAGATCAGCCCGGCGAGCCTGTCCGTGCGGCTCGACAGCGAGGCGGCGCCGCTCGAATTGCGCCAGCTCACGCATGCGTTCAATGCCATGCTCGACCGTCTTGCGGATGGCTATCAACGTCTGTCGCAGTTTTCGGCCGACCTGGCGCACGAGATTCGCACGCCGGTCGGTGCGTTGATCGGGCAAACCCAGGTCACGCTTGCCAGGACTCGCGAGCCCGAAGAGTATCAGCAACTGCTCGAATCGAATCTCGAGGAACTGAGTCGCCTCAGTCATATTGCGGAAAATATTCTATTTCTGGCGCATGCGGATCATGCGGCGCTTTCTGTGGACCGCGAGCCGGTCGACCTGCGTGGCGAACTCGTAAGGATCGCAGACTATTTCGAAGGGCCGGCTGACGAACGCGGCATGCGCTTCGTGGTCGAGGCCGAGGGCGTGGCATCGGTGAATCCGATGTTGTGCCGGCGCGCGATCAACAACCTGGTCGTCAATGCGGTGCGCTACGGCGCGAGCGATACGGTAGTGCGCCTGCGCGGCACACAGGACGAAGGGGGCGCCACCGTGGTGGTCGAAAACGACGGCGCGCCGATTCCCGAGGAGCAACTGGGCCGTCTGTTCGATCGCTTTTATCGCGCCGACGCGGCGCGCAGCGCGTTCACCGAGTCGAGCGGTCTGGGCCTTGCGATCGTCAAGGCGATCATGCATCTGCATGGCGGCACGGCGCGTGTGGTGTGCCCGGCACCGGGCGTGGTGCGTTTCGAATTGCGCTTCCCGGGCGTTTGAGCGACGCCGCCGGCCGGCGCCGTTCGCTCAGACCTTCTTCAGATACGCGGCCTTCAGCATGAAGCTGCCGGCGTCCATCTTGCAGTCCACTTCATGGTCGCCGCCCACGAGGCGAATGCTCTTCACCTTGGTGCCCATTTTCAGCGTGATCGACGAACCTTTCACTTTCAGATCCTTGATCAGCACGACGGCGTCGCCATCGGCCAGCGGGTTGCCGTTGGCGTCCTTGACCACGCGTTCGTCGGCGTCGTCGGTGGATGCGGCGGCGTTCATCGGCCATTCATGTGCGCAATCCGGGCAGACGTAGTTGTCGCCGTCGGGGTAGGTGTTTTCCATTGCGCATTGCGGGCAGGCGGGAATTGTCGACATGATTTTCTTTCCAGGCCGCGGCGCCGCCGCGGATAACTTCGGGGTTGGCGAGTATAGCGGACGCGCGCCGGACTACCACTGTCCGGCATGCGGGATGCTGCGCGAGCGCAAACCTGTGGGCCGCGATTCTGGCCCGAAAGGCGCGTGGCGACGCTCAACGGGAGGCGGACTATACTTTTCCAGCAGCCCGGCGGTCCCGCATGTTTCGTCATGCTTTGCGAGGCCTTGCAAAGCACCTATTGCCCGAATCTCACAGCAGGAGTCTGTCATGGTCAAACTCGCCCTGTACGTTCGTCTTGAAGCCCGGCCCGGCAAGGAACAGGAGGTCGAAGCGTTTCTGCTCGGCGGCTTGCCGCTCGTCGAGGATGAGCCCGGCACCGTGGCGTGGTTCGGGTTGAAGCTAGGACCGTCCACGTTCGGCATTTTCGATGCGTTTGCGGACGAAGGCGGCCGTGACGCGCACCTGAACGGCAAGGTGGCAGCCGCCTTGATGGCGAAGGCCGGCGAACTGTTCGCCTCGCCGCCGAGCATCGAAAAAATCGATGTGCTGGCGGCCAAATTGCCGGGTTGAACGCGCGGCTAGCGGCGCGTCGATTTGTCAGCCGCCTGCCGCTTCGCCCGCGTCGGTAGCCGGCTGGCTCGCGTAGGTTGCGCGCTTTTCCTCGTACATGAGCAGATCGGCGCGCTGCACGCCGGCTTCGAGCCGGTCGCCGCGCTGGCAGGTCGCCGCGCCCATCGAGAAGCTGAGCGGTGAGCCGGGATAGAACTGATTGTTCAGCTCGATCAGTTGCCTGATCGCATCGACCATTGCGACGCCGCCGCGCTCGTCCGTGTCCGGCATCAGGATCGCGAATTCGTCTCCGCCAATACGCGCTGCGTGAAACGGCGCCTCGGTCGCTTTGGCGAGCACCTCGCCGGCGCGCCGCAACAGCGCGTCGCCCGCGGCGTGGCCGAGTTGATCGTTCACGCGTTTCAAACCGTTCAGGTCCGCCATGATGATCGTGACGGGCCACGGACCCTTGCGCTCGAGCCGGTTCAGTTCGTCCACGTAGAAGGAGCGGTTGCGCAGCTTGGTCAGCACGTCATGCTTGCCGAGGAACTCGAGGTAGGCTTCGGCCTTCTTGCGCGCCGTGATGTCCGTGAGCGCCACCAGCACCAGATCCCAGTTCTTTTCATGGCCCGGCAGCACCGAGAATTGCAGGTGCACGTGCACCTCGCTGCCGTCGAGCGAATAGTTGAGCACTTCGCGCTGCTGGAACAGCTTGCCGTCCCACAGATCGATCAACTGCTCGCGGAAATGCGGCCGCATGTCGTCGCGGAACACATCGGTCAGGCGCGCCAGCAGCGTTTTCTTGTCTTTGGCCGCGAACATGTCGAGCGTGTGCTGATTCACGTCGAGCACGTGGATTTCCTGCATGCAGCGCTCGACGAACTCGGGATGCACGTCGGTGAACACGCGGAAATCGTTGATGCCGGCTGCGCGCGCGTCGTCGAGCAGACGCTTGACCGCGCTGAAATCCTCCACCCAGAGCGAGACCGGCGAATACTCGAACAGACCGCGCACATACTGCTCGGCGAGCGTCACGCGGTGCCGTGCGCCTTCCAGCTCGGTGATGTCTTCGACCGATACCAGTACGCGGTCCCAGCGCGCCTCGTGGCCGGGCAGCACGGCGCCCTTGAGGAGCACATCGAGACGCCTTCCGCCGAGCGTGTAGTTGACCGTCTGGCTGGTGAACTGCGATTGCCCGGCCCACAACTGGCATAGCTCTTCGAGGTGGGTCTTGAGCATGTCGTCGCGGAATACCGAGGCGAGATTGCCGTTGAGCGCCTCGAAATCGGCCGCCTCGAATTGCGTCAGGGTCTTCTGATTGACCTTGATGACGCGAATGCTATGCGCGCATTGCGCGACGCAGTCCGGATTGGCGGCGAAATGCGCGCGCAGATCGGTCACGCCGTTGGCCCGCCATGCCTCGAACAGTGCGCGCACGCCGCTGAAGTCTTCGAGCCAGAGCGAGACGGGCGCCAGTTCGAACATCTCGGAATCGTCGTTGGCGGGCGCGGGGCCGCGCGGGAGGATGTCCAGCATGGAGTTCTCGAAATCGGAAGTGCCGCTATTTTAAAGCGGGTTGGGCCACGGCTGAAAAGAAAGACCGGCTACGCCTCATTTTCGCTGCGGCCATTCAGCAAGATAACGGCAAGCTTTCGACGGACTTGAGGCGCGTCGGGCCTTCGCCAGGCCTGTTCCGGAACCTGCGAGACTGGGCGTCCGAGCCCTCCGGACGGCCGCCAGCACGCCTTTGCGAGCCTTGCTACACTGGCCTGAAACCCGCCCCGTCCATTCACGTTGCCGATAAAAGCGCCATCATGAAGCCATCCCTTCTGGTCCTGATCCATTTGAACGATGCAAGCCGCGCCAGTATCGAGGCGGCGTTCGAGGTCATCTACGCCCCCGATGCCGCCCAGCGATCCGCCGCGATCGATGCACACGGCCAGACGATTCGCGCGGTGCTGACCAACGGCACGACCGGACTTACCGCGGCGGAAATCGACCGCATGCCGCAGTTGGGACTGGTCAGCGCACTAGGCGCCGGCTATGAAAACCTCGCCGTCGACCACGCCCGTTCGCGCGATATCGTGCTCGTCAACGGCGCGGGCACCAACGACGATTGCGTCGCCGACCATGCGTTCGCCTTGCTGCTCGCAGTGGTGCGCGACGTGCCGCAACTCGATCAGGCCACCCGCGAAGGCGTCTGGCGAGATACGCTGCCCATGCGCCCGAACGTGTCCGGCAAGCGTCTCGGCATTGTCGGGCTCGGCAATATCGGCACCAAGGTCGCGCGCCGCGGCGCCGGTTTCGACATGGAGATCGGCTATCACAACCGTAAGCCGCGTGAAGGCTCGCCGCACAAGTACTTCGACAACGTGGAAGCGCTCGCGCGCTGGAGCGACTTTCTGATGGTGGCAACGCCGGGCGGTGCGAGTACGCGTCACCTGATCGGCCAGGCAGTGTTCGAGGCGCTCGGTTCGCAGGGCTTCGTGGTCAACGTTTCGCGCGGCAGCGTGCTCGACACGGCGGCGCTCGCGCAGGCGCTCACGGCGGGCACGATTGCCGGCGCGGGGCTCGACGTCTACGAGGGCGAGCCGAATCCTCCCGAGGCGTTGCTGAAACTGCGCAACGTGGTGTTGACCCCGCATGTGGGCGGCCGTTCACCGGAAGCGATCACGGCCTCGGTCGACAATTTCCTCTGCAATGCCAGCCGGTATTTTGCGGGTGAAGCGGTGTTGACGCCGATCTGACGTCAACCGGCGCTCACGCGTTCATGCGTTTTGCCATGTAGCGCCAGCTCGTTGACGAACGGGAACGCGCCGGCTTCCACGCCGGGCGCAGCCGCTGCCTCGCGCGAAGCGCGGGCCGACACTCCACTGAAAGGCAACCGAAACTATCGGCACGGCGGATACTTTCTGTCGAGAATGGCGATTTCCATTGCGAGGCTGCGGCGAATAGGATGGGCGATACCGCATCATCATCGCTTCGACACACCGGAGCAGCGACGGAGATCCCGCATGGAACACCACGCCCGCACACAGAACGAACGGCTCGATGTCAAGACAACCACCTGCTACATGTGCGCCTGCCGTTGCGGTATCCGTGTCCATCTGCGGGAAGGCGAGGTGCGCTACATCGACGGCAATCCGGAGCATCCGCTCAATCAGGGGGTGATCTGCGCGAAGGGCGCGTCCGGCATCATGAAGCAGTACTCACCTGCGCGCCTGACCCAGCCGTTGATGCGCAAGCCGGACGCGGAGCGGGGCAGCGCGCAGTTCGAGCCGGTGTCGTGGGAATACGCGTTCGACGTGCTCGAAAAGCGCCTTGGCGCGATTCGCGCCTCGGACCCGAAGAAATTCGCGCTCTTTACCGGCCGCGATCAGATGCAGGCGCTGACCGGGCTCTTCGCCAAACAGTTCGGTACACCTAATTATGCGGCGCACGGCGGCTTTTGCTCGGCCAATATGGCGGCCGGCATGATCTATACGATCGGCGGATCGTTCTGGGAATTCGGCGGCCCGGATCTCGACAGCGCGAAGCTCTTCTTCATGATCGGTACGGCGGAAGACCATCATTCGAATCCGCTGAAGATCGCTATTTCGAAGTTCAAGCGAGCGGGCGGCCGCTTCATTGCAATCAATCCGATCCGCACCGGCTACGCCGCGATCGCCGACGAATGGGTGCCGATCAAACCCGGCACGGACGGCGCGCTGTTCATGGCGTTTTTGCACGAACTGATTGCCGCGGACGCGTGGGATCACGAGTTCGTGCGCCGCTATACCAACGCGGCGGAACTGGTCGATCTTGACGAAGCGAGTGAGAACTTCGGCCTGTTCGTGCGCGATCCCGAGCGGCCGGTCGGCAATCCGCTGTTTCCGCAGAATCATCTCTGGTGGGACGCGGACGCCGCGCGCGCCGTGCCGCATCACACGCCGGGCGTCAATCCGGCGCTAGACGGACGCTTTACGCTCGACGACGGTACGCCGGTCACGCCGTCGTTCGCCTTGCTGCGCGAACGCGTGGCCGATTGCACGCCCGAGTGGGCCGCCGCGATCACCGGCATTCCGGCGGACACGATTCGCCGCCTCGCGGGTGAAATGATCCAGACGAGCCGCGACCACCGCATCACGTTGCCGATCCGCTGGACCGACGCGTGGGGCGAGACGCACGAAACGGTCACCGGCAACCCGGTCGCCTTTCATGCCATGCGCGGCCTCGCGGCGCACTCCAACGGCTTCCAGTCGATCCGCGCGCTCGCCGTTCTGATGTCGCTGCTCGGCACGATCGACCGCCCCGGCGGCTTTCGTCACAAGTCGCCGTTTCCGCGTGCGGTGCCGCCGTCGGCGAAACCGCCGAACAGCCCCGACGCCGTCAAGCCGAACACGCCGCTCGCCACCGGTCCGCTCGGCTGGCCCGCAGCACCCGAGGATCTGTTCATCGACGATCAGGGCGGCCCGGTGCGGATCGATAAGGCTTTCTCGTGGGAATACCCGCTCGCCGTTCATGGCGTGATGCACAGCGTGATTACCAACGCGTGGCGCGGCGACCCGTATCCGATCGATACGCTGATGATCTTCATGGCCAACATGGCGTGGAATTCGTCGATGAACACGATGAAAGTGCGCGAGATGCTCGCCGACAGGCACGAGAGCGGCGAGTACAAGATTCCGTTTCTGGTGGTGTGCGACGCTTTCCAGTCGGAGATGACGGCATTCGCCGATCTGATCCTGCCCGACACGACCTATCTGGAAAGGCACGACGCGATGTCCATGCTCGACCGACCGATCTCCGAATTCGACGGACCGGTGGATTCGGTGCGGGTGCCGGTCGTGCCGCCCACCGGCGAATGCAAGCCGTTCCAGGAAGTGCTGATCGAACTGGCGTCGCGTCTGAAGTTGCCGGCCTTCACGACCGCCGATGGCGCGCGGCGCTTTCGCGACTATCCCGACTTTGTCGTCAATTTCACGACCTCACCGGATTCCGGCGTGGGTTTCCTGATCGGCTGGCGCGGCAAGGACGGCGGCAAGGCGCTAGTGGGCGAGCCTAATCCGAAGCAATGGGAGCAGTACGCGAAGAACAACTGCGTGTTCCATTACCCGCTGCCCGAGACGCTGCAATACATGCGCAACTGCAACGGACCGTATCTCGAGTGGGCGGTCAGGAACGGTTTTCGCAAGTTCGGCGAGCCGATCCTGATCCAGCTCTATTCCGATGTGATGCAGAAGTTCAGACTCGCCGCGCAAGGGCGCACGAGCGGCAGGCAGCCGCCGGATCACCTGCGCGCGCGCGTTGAAAAGTACTTCGATCCGCTGCCGTTCTGGTACGCGCCGCTCGAAAGCGCGGCCACGGACCTCGCGCGCTTTCCGCTCGCCGCCGTGACGCAACGGCCGATGGCGATGTACCACTCGTGGGACTCGCAGAACGCATGGCTGCGGCAGATTCATGGCGAGAACTATCTCTACATGAATCCGCTGATGGCGGCCGAGAACGGTATTGCCGACGGCAGCTGGATCTACGCCGAATCGCAATGGGGCCGCGTGCGTTGCATGGCGCGCTTCAGTGAAACCGTCGAGCCGGGCACCGTATGGACGTGGAATGCGATCGGCAAGGCATCGGGCGCGTGGAATCTCGGCCCCGGCGCGAATGAATCGCAACGTGGTTTCCTGCTCAATCACCTGATCACCGACGAGTTGCCCGGCCGCGATCACGATGTGGCGAGCCGCATGTCGAATTCCGATCCGGTGACGGGCCAGGCCGCCTGGTACGACGTGCGCGTGCGCATCTATCCGGCGGAAGCCGACGCGCGGCACACGCTGCCGCAGTTCGCTGCAATGCCCGCCGTGCCGGGTGAAAACGGTGTGATCTCGCGCATCGTGCAAACCTACTTCGCGGGACGAGGGGAATTCGCGGCGCGGCTGCGCGGCGCGACGGGACGCAAATAGCACAGAGAGCCGCAAGGAGCATTTGATGACGCAGATGGCATTGGTGATCGATCTGAACGTATGCGTGGGGTGCCATGCGTGCGTGACGAGTTGCAAGGAGTGGAATACGTCGGGCGAATCGGGCAGTCTCGCCGATCTGAATCCGTACGACGCGGATCCCTCCGGTACCTTTTTCAACCGGGTGCAGAGCTTCGAGGCCGGCAGTTTCCCCAACGCAGAGACGATCCATTTTCCGAAGTCGTGTCTGCACTGCGAGGATCCGCCCTGCGTACCGGTCTGTCCGACCGGTGCGAGCTACAAGCGCAAGGAAGACGGGCTCGTGCTGGTGGACTTCGACCGCTGCATCGGCTGCAAGTACTGCGCGTGGGCATGTCCCTACGGCGCGCGCGAACTCGACGAAAGCCGCAAGGAGATGACGAAGTGCACCCTATGTGTGGATCGTATTCACGATGAAAACCTGTCCGAGCGAGACCGGCAGCCTGCCTGTGTGCTCGCATGCCCGACCTCGGCGCGGCTGTTCGGCGATATTCACGATCCGGAGTCGGTGGTGTCGAAGGCTATCGAAGAGCGCGGCGGCTACCAGTTGATGCCTGAGTGGAATACGCGGCCGGCGAATCACTATCTGCCGCGTGTACCCACCGAGGCTGCGGGATGCGGTAGCGGTTCGTGCTCGTGCAAATCGTCCGGCTCGATGTCGGAGCCGGCCCAGTCGCCGGAATCGCTCGACGCGCAACTCGAGCGCGGTGAACTGCGTCTTGCGTCGATGGCGACGCGCATCTAAAAACCATAGGACTTCACGATGAATCCCGCATTCTCCGTGGTTTTTCTGACCACCTTGAGCGGCGCGGCACAGGGCCTGCTGATCGCGCTCGTCGGCGTGGAAACCGCTGGACATCTCGGCCTGCCAATGTCGCCCGCCGATACGTTCTATATCGCCGGCGCGGCCGTGTCGGTGATATTGGGCGGACTCGGGCTGCTCGCGTCGTTCTTCCATCTCGGCCATCCCGAACGCGCATGGCGCGCGATCGCTATGTGGCGCACTTCGTGGCTGTCGCGAGAATGTCTGTGCCTCCCGGCGTTCCTTGCCTGCGCGTTTTTCTATGGCGTCGCGCACTGGTTCGGTTCGCCCTGGTCGCTCGCGATTGGCTGGCTCGGCGTATTGGCGAGCGCTGTGCTGTTCGTCTGCACGGCGATGATCTACGCGTGTCTGCGTTTTTTGCAGGAGTGGGCCACGCCGCTCACGCTGGTCAACTTCGCGCTGCTCGGTTGCGCCTCAGGCTTGACGCTGGCGACAGCGTTGAGCGCATGGCTCGCGCATGCGCTGACCGCGTGGCTCGCCGTCTGCGCATGCGGGTTGACGCTCGCCGGCTGCGCGAGCCGCTCGGCATCGCTCGTGCGCAATGCGCGCTTGCGGCCGAAGTCGACAGTGCAGAGCGCCACCGGCATTCGCAATCCGAAGCTGGTGCAGGTGTCGCGCGGCTTTACCGCCGGCGCGTTCAATCTGCGGGAGTTCTTTCATGGCAAATCGGCGGGCACCTTGCGCGGCGTCAAATGGGGTTTCCTCACCACGGCCTTTGTCGCGCCGATCGTGTTGATGGTGTTGGGGGCGAACCTGCATTCGATCGGCGTGTCGCTCGGCTTACTGGGCGCGGCGTGTCTTGTGCAATACGTGGGCCTGGTCGCGGAACGCTGGTTTTTCTTTGCCGAAGCGAAGCATCCACAGAATCTCTATTACGCGAGAGTCGGCTGAGGAATGCCTGATTCGATAGAAGCAATTGGTTATGCGATGGCGTGACACCGTGAATCAGGCTGGGATGACACGGCGCGTGGACTCTACACGTGTTGCTGCGGCGCTTCTCTGCCACAGACGGCCTGATAATCTGGAATCTTAAGCGATGGTATGGGAGAGACTGAAAATAATAGTCAATGAGCCCGTCCTGTCGTACTCAAAGAGCCGCGACTTCACCTTCAGAACGCCGTCGAAGCCGGGTTCGTCGACCCTCATGGTCACGTTGTCTCCAACGAGAGGAAGCAGATGTACCATCTGCGACCCGGTGGTGCGGTATGTACCAAAACCGCCCGTGTACTCGTACACATACGTCACTTTCTCGTCCATACATGTCCCGTTTGCGT
>Ga0255336_100469_pt1 | contig 62638 bp, 57 predicted proteins | sample MeOH1_35cm_T3_17_FD_189102 | JGI IMG/M metagenome (GOLD analysis project Ga0255336, IMG submission 189102) | Sandy soil microbial communities from University of British Columbia, Vancouver, Canada - MeOH1_35cm_T3_179 | ecosystem: Engineered > Artificial ecosystem > Sand microcosm > Unclassified ... | reverse complement strand
CGGCCTGCTTCAAAATCCCGATGATCTGGCTTTCCGTGAATCTGGACGTCTTCATGCAAAATTCCCTGTCGATCCCGCTGCTAGAAAATTCTACCTTGAACACCCGTTAATTCTCGGGGGGACTACCCTCTCTTTTCACAATCAAGGTCTGCGTTGTGGATCTACTGTTTGCGGCTTCGCTTGAGTGGTCACTGGCCTTGCAGGGTCGGAATGCAGCGCCTTGCCGTCGAGACGCACGATGGCGGTGCGCGCACTGCACAGCCGTGCATCCGGCGCAGCTTGGGCGAATGTTCCCACTGCCTCTTTGCGCCGAGCACGACCCGATCCACGCCCTGTCCTGCGCGACGTCACCCGTCGCGTAGGAGAGGACGAACACCTGGCACCGAACGGTCCCGAAGAAACGGCCGTCAGGCGCTCTTATTCGCAGCGGCCGGAAACGGCAGGCTGTGCGGCCGTTTGCCGGTGGCCGCGAAGATCGCGTTCGCCACCGCCGGCCCGACTGGCGCGACACCCGGCTCGCCGACGCCGGTGGGCGCTTCGCCCGACTGCACGATGTGCACGTCGACCTTCGGCATTTCAGCAATCCGCAACACCTGGTAGGCGTCGAAGTTGTTCTGCTCGACCTTGCCGTCCTTTAGCGTGATTGCGCTGTGCAACGCCGCGCCAAGGCCGAAACCGATACCGCCTTCCATCTGTGCGGCGATGACGTCGGGATTGATCGGCGTGCCGCAATCCACCGCACAGACGACGCGTTCCACTTTCACGTTGCCGTCCTTGTCGACGGAGACTTCCGCGACCTGCGCGACGAAAGTCTTGAACGCTTCGGCCACCGCGATGCCACGCCCGCGGCCTTTGGGCAACGGTTTGGCCGGGTCCCAGCCGGCTTTCTGCGCGGCGAGTTCGAGCACGGCCCGCATGCGCGGTTCGTGCTCGAGCAGATCGCGGCGGAAAACGAACGGGTCCTTGCCGGCGGCGTGCGCGGCTTCGTCGATGAACGCCTCGACCGCGAATGACGTATGCGAGCTGCCGACCACCCGCCACCACAGCACCGGCACACCTGTCTGTGTGGTGGTCAGTTCGACCGAGATGTTCGGGATCGCGTAGGCCACGTTAGCGGCCCCCTCGACGGACGTCGCGTCGATCCCATTCTTGATCATGACGCTCGCGAATGGCGTGCCGGCGAGGATCGACTGGCCAACAATCCGGTGCCGCCAGCCGACGAGCTTGCCGTCCGCAGTCAGGCCCGCGTCGAGCTTGTGGAAGCACATCGGCCGGTAGAGACCGCCGTGGATGTCGTCTTCGCGGGTCCACTGCAGCTTGACAGGCGTGCCGTTCGCGCCCAGCGCCTTTGCGATCGATACGGCCTCGACGATATAGTCCGACCACGCGTTTGCGCGCCTCCCGAAGCTGCCGCCCGCATACAGCGTGTGGATCTTCACCTGCTGCGGATCGAGTCCGGCTGTGCGCGCGGCGTTGCCCTGATCGACCGTCTGGAACTGGTCGCCGGCCCAGATCTCGCAACTGTCGGCAGTGAGCTTGACGACAGCGTCGAGCGGCTCCATCGGCGCGTGAGCGAGATACGGGAACGAGTAGGTGGCGGAGACCTTCTTCGCTGCGCCCGCGAGCGCACGCGTCGCATCGCCGTCCTTGCGGGCGGATGCGCCGGGTTGCTCGGCGAGCTGCCGGTATTCGGCCATGATCGCGTCCGAGCTGCGCTTCTCGGCCTTCGAATCGTCCCATTCGATCTTCAGCGCGTCGCGGCCCTGCTTCGCAGCCCAGAAGCCCTTCGCGACCACCGCGACGCCGCCCGGCACCTGCACGACCGAGACGACGCCCGGCACCGCTTTCGCAGCCGACGCGTCGAACGACTTGACCGTCGCGCCGAAGAGCGGCGGACGCTGCAGCAGCGCGACGAGCATGCCGGGAAACGTCACGTCGAGCGTGAACTGCGCGGAGCCATCGGTTTTCGGAGGCACGTCGACGCGCGGCACCTGATGGCCGATCAAACGAAAATCCTTCGGCGACTTGAGCGCGACCTTGTCCGGCACCGGTAACCGGGCCGCGGCCGACGCGAGCGAGCCGTAGGTCGCGGTCCGGTTCGTGGCTGCGTGGTGGACGCTGCCGTCGCGCGTCGTCAGGTCGCTTGCGGGCACCTGCCACTGCGTCGCGGCGGCGGAGACCAGCATCGCACGCGCTTTCGCGCCGGCTTCGCGCAGTTGCATCCACGAGTTGGCCATCGCCGAACTGCCGCCCGTACCCTGCATGCCAAACGCGAGATTGGCGTAGCGCTTCGCGTCGGCAGGTGCGCTTTCGACACGTACGTCCTGCCAGTTCGCATCCAGCTCTTCGGCGACGATCGTCGCGATACCGGTGTACGCGCCCTGGCCCATCTCGACGTGCTTCGCGATGACCGTCACGCTGTTGTCCGGCGCGACGCGCAGGAACGCGTTGGGTGCGAACGCCGCCTCAGGCGTCGTGGCGGCGAACGCGCGGCGGCCCGTGCCCACCCACTCGAAGCCGATGGCGAGGCCGACTGCCGCGACTGCGCCGGCTGCTTTCAGAAAGGAACGGCGGGACGGGCGTACCGCCTCCGTGAGGTCAAGGTCGGTCGTCATGGTCAGGCCTTCAGGGTGGCAGCGGCTTCGTGAATGGCCGCACGGATGCGCGCATAGGTGGCGCAGCGGCACAGATTGCCGTTCATCGCGGCGTCGATATCGGCGTCCGTCGGCGTGGCGTTGCGTTCGAGCAGAGCCGTCGCGGACATGATCTGTCCAGACTGACAGTATCCGCACTGCGGCACCTGCAGCTTGACCCATGCGGTCTGGATGGCTTTCGCGGGCCGGCTTTCAATGCCTTCGATGGTCGTGATGCGCTTACCCGCGACGGCCGCGAGCGGCAGCACGCACGAACGGGTGGCTTCGCCGTCCAGATGAACCGTGCAGGCGCCACATTGCGCCATGCCGCAGCCGAACTTGGTGCCGTGCAGGCCGGCGTTCTCGCGGATGGCCCAGAGGAGCGGTGTGGTGGGATCGGCATCGAGCGTAACGTTCTTGCCGTTGAGGACAAACGATGTAGACATGAAACCTCTCCGTGGGGAAAGCCCGGACTTGGCGCCGGGTGTACGCGGCAGTGTGACGGACCGCGCGGCGTTGCGCTTGCACAATCCTGCAAAAATATTGAACAATCCTGCAAATCGAGCCGGTGGGCGGTGGCTGCCCGGTAGCGGTTGGGTATGCTCGATTCCGTCAATGGAGTTCAGTGCACATGGAAGAGAATTTTCCCCGGTTCAATCCGTCGGCATCGCGCGAAGCGGCACGCCGCGAACTCGCCGCGCTCGTCAGTCGCTTCGCGCCAGTGGACGGCGCGCATCAGACGGCAATTCCTTCGCTGACCTTCTATCGATACTCCGCGCCAGCGGATCTCGGCTGCGGTGTGGCGAACTCCGCATTCGTATTTGCGGCGCAAGGCGCCAAGCGGGTCGTGGTCGCGGGGCAGGCTTACGACTACGATCATCTGCATTGCCTGGTGACGTCCGTCGATTTGCCGATGACGTCGCAGGTCACGCGGGCGTCGTCCGACGCGCCTTATCTGTGCGTGAAGCTCACGCTTGATTTGCAGTGCATCGCCGAACTCGCGACGCAACTGCATCTGCCCGAGCCGGGTGCCGTATCGGTGGGCGAAGGCATCACCGTGGGTTTGCTGTCGGCGCCGGTGTTCGATGCGACGTTGCGGCTCGTGCGTTTGCTCGATACTCCGGGTGACATCCCTGTTGTCGCGCCACTCATCGAGAAGGAATTGGTCTACCGGCTCATGACAAGCGAGCAGGGCAAGCGGCTGCGGCACATCGCCGTGAACGGGAGCCCGACGTACCGGATCGCGCGGGCGATAGAGTGGATCCAGAATCACTACACCGAGGTTTTGCGGGTAGAGATCCTGGCGCAGCAGGTGAACATGAGCGTGTCTTCGCTCCACCATCACTTCAAGAACGTCACGACGCTGAGTCCGGTGCAGTATCAGAAGCAACTGCGGTTGCACGAGGCCCGGAGATTATTGCTCGGACAGAACGGGGATGTCGGGTCCGTGGCAATCAGGGTTGGGTATGACAGTCCTTCGCAGTTCAGCCGCGAATATAGCCGGCTGTTCGGGGCGCCTCCACTTCGTGATGTAGTGCAGTTGCGGCGCCGGAACGGCGTGGGGTATGGAGAGTAGGACGGCGCTTTGATGAAGTTAATGACCGGGTGATGCAGCCTGGCAACCCGGCGGACGATCACGCGCTCTGAACCACCAGGAAGCGGAAATGGTGGCGTTATCAGGACGCGATGTCGCGCACGCTTTTTCCGATACGACGCCGGTCCGTGCGTCACAGACGTCCGCAACGAATTTTGCCAAGTTCGGGAACAGCTTTCTGCAAACCGGCGAATCAGTCAATGGTGAAGCCTCGAATTGAGCTCCCGTCCAGATGCCCGATACAGGTGCCGCGCAGCGTTGTGCGGCAGCCGCTCTTCGTCGTGTCCGTCATTCCCGATCTGTCGCGCATGGCCCCAGTGAATCGGGGTACCCGGGGCGGCGTCCACCTCGTACTCACGGACGTTGACGTCGAGCGTGCTCATGATGGGCAGTCCTCTGCCGCTAGGTGAGTCATGGCAAGGGCGAGGGCAACCGGCATCGCGATCAGAAGCTGCGGTCCGTCGACTTCGAACGCGCCTCGAAGGCGTGTACTGCTTTCAATCGAGCCTGCAGAGCTAACATCCGGGCCAGGAGGTTGAAGCGCGAGCAGCTTCTCACCGACGTTCCCGGCTTCTCCCTGTAATACCCAAGCAGACGACAGCAGCCCGCCAACCTGAAGAGCCTCGTGAATTACGTAGAGCGACGTACGGTCGCTTTCCTTCCTGGCACACCGACAATCATCTTGGCCGGCCGCTGTCGAGGCCACGCAGTGGAAATGGCAGTGCGGTCCGTACACGCTCAACGTGCTCGCTGACGAATGCATGGTTACGAGATGGCATCGCCAGACATTCGGATTAGCCGGTCGCGATATCGGTCATCACCCGGCTATGCCCGAAATCGCAATCGCACTTGACGCCGCTGCAATGCTCGACGAAGTCGATCTCCAGATAGCCGGGCAGAGGATCGTTCCCGTCGTGTGGACCCGCCTTAACCCTCGGTGCCCGGGCCTCATTGCACAGCACGCGATTCGCGTGCCGATGCGAAGCATATCGCCGCAAATATGAGCATTCACCAGGCCCGAGCCATGCACGCAACTAACGGCCTGCCTTGTTCGCAGCCATACCCGGCTTCGCCAGCAATCAGTCTGTAACGAAGCAGCTATCTTGTGGAGACAGGACTGTGAGCCTCTTTCCGCTTATCTCATGTTGCCGGCAGCCCGCGATCAGGGACGCGCAAAATCGTCCGGTGTGAGTTCAGGACGTGCGGCCGGATGGACGAGCAGCTTGCGCTCGGCGATTGCCCGGATGCGGCCATACCCGTCCCGGAAGGTCTTCATGATCCGGGCGTCACTGGCCCCGGGTTCAAGCCAGAAATGGATTTCCAGTGTGGCGATCGTGATCACGCATTCGACCATGCTGTTCGGGCGTTCGAGGCCAAACGCCACGCCGCGGCGGTTGGCGAGCACGTGTGGTTCAACTTCGACGGTTTCCATGGGCAGTCAGAGGGCAACGGTATTGAGCGCGTTGACAGGGTTTTTGCATACGCGATGCGGTTTGAGCATCGGGCTGGTCATATAGGCGTCAGTGCTGTGAGGCGTCGGCCGACCCCGGGGGCGTGGTTCCTGAAGGGTTTACCAGTCGATGCGGTGCTTTTCCTCGGTTTCGCGGTGACGCTGGTCATCGGGCGCATGCAGGTAGGGGTTCGTGCTCGTTAACGACGCGTGACGCAGGTTGTCGCGCACGGTACGCAGATCGGTGCCGCCGTCGGCCATGTGGGAACCTGCCGTATGGCGCAACCAGTGAGCGGAGGCGTGATCGAGCAGATCTGCCTGTGCCGTGAAGCCGTCGCCGCGCAACCGGAGCCGTTCGGCGGCGCCGGCAAAGATGCCCTTGACGATCGTATGCAGTGCGGCGCGCGTGAGCGGCTTCATCGATCTGCCCAGCGGCAGCACGAGCGGAGCGGACCGCGTTCGCGTACGGCCGGGATAGTCCGATGTCATGGCATAACCTGCAGTCAGGAGCCTTGAAAACGAGTGACACGTCTTTATCGAATGCGCCGCAGCGAGTTCGCGCTGTCCACTGTTTGCTTCGCAGGCGTTCTCATGGTTGGTGTCGTGCAGGGCATCTTCATTGCTATTGGCCTGTCGCTGCTGTCATTTGTCTGGCGCGCGTGACACCCTTACGACGCCATTCTGGGCAAGATCGAGGGGGGGCCTGGTTATCACGATGTTGTACGACACCCTGAAGCAAAACAGGTTCCCGGCCTTCTGCTGATTCGCTGGGATGCGCCACCCTTTTTCGCGAATGCGGAGACTTTTAGCCAGCACGTGCGACGGGATATCGCACAAGCGGCGCAGCCACCTGAATGGCTGGTCGTTGCCGCGGAGCCGATCACCGATATTGACGTTACCGCTGCTGACATGCTCTCCAGGCTTGATCATTCGCCGGAACTCAAGGTGCGAATTGCATCCCGGTAGCCGCGCTCGATCCGGCGTCGTGTGGACGAACGGGAAAAGTCAGTTGCCGCACCAATCGATTCCTGCCCATCGCTGGATATCAGCACGAAGCGGTCGATTTTCCGGTGCGCCATCAAGCGTCTGTACGCCGGGTGTTGACGCAACGGGCTCGCTGTCGGCAGTTCCTGATCGAGATGTTCAATCAGATCGAGATAGCCGTTGAACTGTTCGAAAAGCTTGAGATCGAGCCGCAGTTTTCCAAAGAAATAGATCTGCAACAGACGGCCCACTACGTCCGACATCGTTTGAGGTGTCGACGGCGAGATATGACTTGCATCCATCGCGATCAGTTCGCGTTTTACGTCGGGATCGTCGGCGTCGATCTGCTCCAGCGCGTTGATGGCGCACCGCAACGGAGTGTTGGAGACAAGGCCACCATCCCAATACGGCTTGTCGTCGATGAAAGTCATCGGAAATGCCGGTGGCAAACTCGCGCTCGCGATGACATGATCGACAGTTAAGCCGTCCCTGTTATCAAATTCCTCATAGGCGCCGGTCGTGGCATTCACCGCGGTGATGATTACTCGCGTCGCACTTGCGTTCAGCCTGTCGAAATCTACCGACTCCGTCAGCCATTCTCTTAGCGGTGCCATGTCCATAATACTGGTGGCGATCAACGGCGCCAGGAGAAAACTCGGGGCCATGCGGATCATTCCGTGCGCGCCGAACATCGCCAACCATGCGTCCAGTCCGGGCATCGCCGGAAGAGTGGAGACGGAAAATCTGTCCCACATTTCTTCAAGGGTTTCAAGAGGATCGCCCTTTGCTCCGGCGAGGACAGCCGCGGCCAGAGCGCCGATCGATACGCCGGTTATCACATGCGAGCGGAAGTTCTGGCGCTGGAAGATGGCTTTGATTGCGCCGAATTCATAAGCTCCCAGTGCACCGCCGCCCTGCAAGACGATTGCCGTAAGCATGCTAGACATGGCGACACCGCCAGGTCATCGAGCGTCGATTAAAGTCGCGATGGTTGAGCATGACCCACTTCCAAGTGGGTGGATGGCACTCACTTACCGCACTTCCGGAGCGGGCCCCGCTTGTAGTCCTGACTTCGCTCAATTTCCGTTCCTCATTTCTCGAGCAGCGCATGAATTGACTGCAATTCCCTTCTGCGGTCAGCGCTTGCCTTCGGATAGGTCATTTCAATTTCGTCAAGCGTCTCGATACGATCCTCGACACGATCAGCCTGGCGTTCTCCTTGTCGTCGGCCGGCACGATGTACCAGGGAGGCACGCTGGGTGCTGGTTGCATTGAAGCATTCCCCATAGGCATTCATGTACTGGTTCCAGTACTGCCGTTCCTCGACATCGGCAACACTGAATTTCCAGTTCTTTTCAGGGTCGTCTATGCGTTGCAGGAAGCGTTTGCGCTGCTCTTCCTTCCAGATCTGAAGGTAGAACTTGACGATCCGCGTGCCGTTCCCGGAAAGGTGTAACTCCGGGTCCACGATCGAACGAAAGCGGTCATACCACACGGCCTTCTCGTCGAGCAGTGCATCCGGCAGGCCCTCGTTACGAAGAATCTCGGGATGGACGCGGGCAATCAACACCTCCTCGTAGTAGGACCGGTTGAAGATGCCGATTCGCCCGCGCTCTGGCAGATCGCGCGTGGTGCGGCAGAGAAAGTAAGTCGTGCTGCAACTCAATGGGGCTGGGATGTTTGAAGCTGAAAACCTGACAACCCTGCGGGTCCACGCCGGACATGACATGCTTGATGGCGCCATCCTTGCCGGCCGCTCCCGACGCCTGGAAGATAAGCAGAACAGCATAGCGGTTGAAGGCATAGACCAACTGCTGCAGAGAGCTCAGGCGGGCGACATGCTCACCGCGCAATTGCTGGTAGTGTTCCCGAGACCTGTACACGGGCGCCACTTTCGTTGGCCACTTGTCGAGCTTGACCCTTCCGCCTTCCGGGACACGAAAATCCCCCGAACTGATCTCCATGTTGATCCTCGTAACCGCTCAAGGTCGGTAGGCTTGTCGCCAGGGGAATCCGGCAACGCAGATCTGTGCCGCAAAGCCGATCCCTTTAGCGATCGACGCGATACCCGAAACATACCGTGCCGGAGATTCACCGAATGCGAATACAGCGACACCAGGTTCTGCGACCACGAGAACGATGAAGCCCACGATCCCAATCAGAAGACGACTACGCCTATCGGCGTTGCAGATTGAACCACTGCACGCTCCGTTGAGCAACCTTCCAACTGGCCGTAAGCATGATTGGCGTGTCCAGTACCACGGAGGCAGTTACGCCGAGATGCGACACCAGCACCAGGATGCGTATTGCACCAAGAGCGACTCCGATCGCAAAGACTATACGAGGATGGGCAATCCCCGCCCTGACCTATGGGGAGTCCCCGTACGCCGAACGGAGTGGAGTTCATGGCAGTTACATCCGCGCGGCAGGAGCCAATTTAGTACCAGCATTTCGCATGTCAGGTCTGGCGGGGCGGTGGATCCGTCGACGGCGATGCAGTCCGGGCTCGCAGCAACTGATCTTTACGGTAGTCGTGATCGCGTGCCAGGGGATTGACCTATATCAACCTGTTCGGCGGCCCTTCCATTTGAAGGACCGTTTCCGGTTTTCCAGACCTGCACTCGTCGTTATCTCTCCGGTCTGAATTTGCGTGATCGGATTCATGGCGACGCGCACAGTGAAGGTTGACCTTGATCAAGGGCGCGCACGCAGGCGGGGAAGACCATGCAGGATACCAGTGAGAGCAGCGACCTTTGCGTGCGGCCCAAACCGGTCAACCACAAGCGAAGTCTCCTGCGAGCGACGGAAAACCAAAGCCGGGTTCGCTGAGCCACGCATCCTGCTTGGAGGGGTTGATCCCGGTCGGCAGCAATCAGGCGCGACAAGTTTGTGGAGGTGTGCAATGCATCGAGGCGTTACATTGATTATGGCAAGCGTGATCAGCCTGCTCGCTGCCACAGCTGCTGCGGCATATGCGGATGAGCCAACGCAAAGCATCACGGAAAACGGCTTGAGGGTCCACTACGGCGTGATGCCTGCTACGAAAGCGCAAATGGTCGAGCGAGGCGCCGATGCCTCCCAAAAAGGCGCTGAGACCACCCCAGGATCGTCGAGTTATCACCTGGTGGTCGCGCTCTTCCGTAGCAACACCGACGAACGCATCAAAGATGCGACCGTGGTTGCTACGGTCAAGGGACCCAAGGGGCCAAAAGGCAACGCCCATTCACGCCCCGTCACAAAGCGGCTCCGCCCCATGGTGATCGGTGACTCGGTCACCTACGGAAACTACTTCGACATGCGTTGGCGAGGCGTATATCACGTAAGCCTCACTGTCACGCAGAAGAATGAATCAAAGGCCGTGAAAGCCAGCTTCGACGTGGATCAGCAGTTCTGATTCCCAACGTCCCGGCGAAGTCGGCACGAGCACTTACCTATCTGGCGGGCATCCTGGGACCTGCTGGCAACCGGATCACATAGATGCGGCCCGGCAAGTCTCCTGCAGCCTCGTCTTCGTTGTACGTGAAATAGACAAGCGAGTGACGTTCAGTGTCCAGTACCCGGATTATATGGAGCGAGTCGAAAGTTGGATCTGACTCTGCCGTGAATACCTGCGCCTGCCTGGGAACAGTTCCGGCAATGCGGATGTTGCCTGTCTGATGGCAGGAAGCTGTCGAGTTCGTCCCATGGGTGATGCGTCCACTTCCCAGTGCGCCCTCGGAATGCGACTCTGAGACATAGCAGGTCACGCCTTTCACAAGGGGATCGTCGTAAGCCGAAATGGCGATGTGAGAGCCATATCGCTGGGTATGCGTTTCGATGGTCGCCAGCTCTTTGGCTATGACAATGGAAGACGAAAATATCAGCAGCGCACCCAGGATGCTCCACCGCCCTGGAAACAGCTTGATCATCATCCACCTCCGGGCATCCGACACTCAGATCTTCGGCCCGCACAACGCTGCAACAACGGATCGCTGAGTTCAGGCTATTTCACCCGGAAGTCAGCTGCTTGATGCAGGTCAACGCCGGCGTGTTCGCCTGGCGTCATTCTGAAAATGGGTCTGCGGTTTGCACAGGGCGTCTTTCGGTAGGGGATTGACCATTCCTTGTCCACGCGACGGCAAATCACAGCTTCGGTCGCCTGCGCCGCCAGAAAGTTCGCATATCGAGAATTACCATGTTCGTGAACGCCCGCGTTTCATTGCTTCTACCTCTCATGTTCTGCGCCTGGGCAAGTGGCGCTGCGCTCGCGCAATCGCTGCCGCAACCCGCTTCGCAAAACGGCGTCTCGTATATAACCGGTGGTGTGGGCCAAGATGAAGTTCAGGCATTTCGCGCCGCAGCTCCAAGGTATAACCTTCGCATGACATTCGCGTCGAAGGCAGGGAGCTATCTGTCCGACGTCGATGTAACGATAACGTCGGGAGCCGGACGGCGAGTCCTGACCGTTCGGACAGAGGGACCGTTCCTCTTTGTCCGTCTACCTGCAGGGCGCTATCAGATTGGGGCGCAAAGGCGTCACATCACGGAAACCAGAAGGGTCCAGGTGCCCGCACGTGGCGGAGCTGAATTGCGTTTCTACTGGCACGATCCGGATCGTCACGGAGTCGTGCACATCTGCAAAAGCTGTCCAGATTCGGGCCGCCCCTGAGCGGCCTGTTCCGTTTCGCAATCCGCGTACTGACCGACACCAGAATGCAGACAAATCCCGTTGAGCCTGTCCCGGACGTAGTCCCTGCCCACGGCGAATTGTCACCACCGGTCGGGCACGCCGACAGGAAGCGGGGGCTGTCGAGCGCACGGGTGGACGAGCAGCGTGCCCGCTTCGGCCGCAACGTCGTGGACTCAACGGCGCGGCGCACCTGGTGGCAGACCCTGTCGGAGGTAGTCCGTGAGCCCATGTTCCTTCTGTTGCTCGCTGCGAGCGGTATCTATTTCGTGCTCGGGGACGTTTCGGAAGCGCTGACGCTCCTCGCGTTCGTGATGGGGATTGTCTTTCTCACGGTTTTTCAAAGTCACCGCACCGCGCAGGTTCTCGACTCTCTTCGCGAACTGTCTGCGCCCCGCGCGCAGGTACTTCGAGATGGACAGCGGCAACTCGTTTCCGCTTCTGAACTAGTGCCCGGCGACGTGGTTTTCGTCGACGAAGGCGCACGCGTGCCCGCTGACGGCGCCGTGATGGAGGCTCACGAGCTGAGCGTAGACGAGTCGCTGCTGACAGGCGAGTCCGTTTCGGTGAACAAGTCGGTGGCGCGAGCCAATGCACTTCCGGAGGAGGATCCTGGCGGGCAGCTTTATTTCGGGTCAATGGTGGTGCAGGGTCAGGGGCAGATGATCGTGACTGCGACCGGGCCGAATACGACGCTCGGTCGCATTGGCAAGTCGTTGACCGGCATCACGGAAGCACGCTCGCCGTTGCAACTGGAGACGAGAACCTTCGTCAATCGCTTTGCGCTGGCTGCGATCGCACTGTGTCTGCTGCTGGTCGCGGCTTATCGCTGGCGCTCCGGGGAATGGCTCCCGGGCGTGCTCGCCGGGATCACGCTGGCCATGGGGATTCTTCCCGAAGAGATTCCGGTGATACTGACCGTGTTCATGGCACTAGGGGCTCGCCGCATCGCCAACGAAGGCGTACTAACACGCCGTATGAGCGCCATCGAAACCCTTGGCCAGACGTCGGTGCTGTGCGTCGACAAGACGGGCACACTGACGCAAAACCGCATGTCCGTGAGCGTGCTCTTCGCGCAAGGAAAGCGGCAAGTCATCGATCAGGCCACTCAGCGTATTGACGAGACATATCACGAACTCATCGAATATCTGGTGCTCGCCAGCGAAATCGAGCCGGTCGATCCCATGGAGCGGGCATTTCACGAAACAGGCCGGGTTGGACTCGCCGGCACCGGACGTCTCCACAAGGACTGGTTGCTGGTTCATGAGTACGCGCTGACACCGGAGTTGCCGGCCATGTCCCACGCATGGCACACGCCAGAACTCGACCATCACGCAGTGGCCTGCAAGGGCGCGCCGGAGGCGGTCTGTGCTTTGTGTCACCTGGAGGAGCGGGAAACGCAGACTGTCCTCGATCAGGCCGCGCAGATGGCGTCGGGCGGACTGCGGGTGCTGGGGGTGGCCAAGGCACGGCACTCACATCCCGACTGGCCGGAAAAGCAGCATGACTTCGAGTTCTCTTTCGTGGGGCTGGTCGGTCTATTAGACCCTGTCCGTCCGGAGGTCGCGGGCGCTATCGCGGAATGTCAGGCAGCCGGCATCCGCGTGGTGATGATCACCGGCGACTATCCATCGACGGCGCGGGCTATTGCGGCCGAGGTCGGCATCGACGGCACGCGAATCGTGACTGGGCAGGAAGTGTCAGCGATGGACGACGCACAACTTCGCGATGCCATAAAGAACGTTGATGCATTCGCCCGCGTCAAACCGGAGCAGAAGCTAAGGCTCGTCAACGCGCTCCGGGAGAGTGGCCAGGTGGTCGCGATGACGGGCGACGGTGTGAACGACGCGCCCGCACTTAAGGCGGCGCACATCGGCATTGCGATGGGGTTGCGCGGCGCCGAAGTTGCGCGCGAGGTCGCCTCGCTGGTCCTGCTGCGTGACGACTTCGCGCCGATCGTGTCGGCAATCCGGCTAGGAAGGCGTATCTACGCAAATCTCGTGCAGGCGATCAGCTACACGGTTGCCGTTCACATTCCGATGATAGCCGCCACCATGTTTCCGGTTCTTGTTGGCTGGCCGCCGATGTTGGCGCCGGTTCACGTCGTTTTTCTGCAACTGGTGATCGATCCCGTCTGCTCGGTCGTGTTCGAGAACGAGCCTGAACGCGAGAACCTGATGCGTTTGCCACCGCGCCGTGCCGGCGCGCGCCTGCTGTCGAACCGCGCGTTGGGACAAGGGGCGATGGCAGGCGCGCTAGCCGCCATGCTGGTGCTCGGTCTATATGCGGGCTTGCTGACTCACGGTTACGACCTTCCTTTCGCTCGCACATTGTCATTCGTGGCGCTTGTGGCGTGCAATGTGGCGTTGATCTTTGTGATCCGACTATTTCCACAGACTGGGGTCCGCGCACGTCAGCAGAATCGCTACCTCTGGGTTGTTCCAGGTGTCACCGGCGCGGCGCTTCTGCTTCTCATGACCGTTCCTGCCCTGGCGCGACTGTTTGGACTGGTTGCGTTGCTGAGCGCCTGACGGTGCAGATGGCAGGAAAACCTGGAGAATGTTCCTGTGATCTCGATGGCGGTACTCTTCGCAGCCATTTTGCTGCTCAACATCATTCCGGCCTTCGCCCCTCCCACCTGGATGGCAATGTCGTGGATAGGATTCAACCAGCCAGACCAGAACCCATTCCTGCTCGCAGTGATTGCCGCCTGTGCCGCGACAATGGGGCGCCTTATTCTCGCGCGATGCTCCGGATGGCTCGTACGCGGCCACCTGATGCGCGACGCGGACCGGCAAAACATCGATGTCGTGAAGGCGTGGCTCGAAAAGAGGAAGGCGGTGACTGCCGGTGTGCTGCTGCTGTATGCATTCAGTCCATTTCCATCGAACTATCTGTTCATCGCGTACGGGCTAACCGGGCTGAGGCTATGGCTCATCGGTGTGCCGTTCTTTTTCGGACGCCTCGCGAGCTATGCGGCCTGGACACATTTTGCGCAGGTCGCGCACTCGTACCTGGACCCGGAATTGGATCTCGAGGGAGGGTACCTGGGGGCCTACTTCGTCGTCACCCAACTGGCATTGCTGTGCCTCGTCTTCGTCCTGATGCGAATCGACTGGAGCGCTGCACTTAACGAGCACAGGCTCCACTTCAGGCGCCCCCGGCCCGGCGAGAATGCCCATACGTGACTAACGTAACCGCGCTGCCGCTTGCATCACGCAGGTGAACCCATAGAATCCATGAATAGTGGATCAGTTGCTGCATGCGTCAAGGTAAAGATGAAGAATTCAGCCGGGAACGAACCATCAACAGCGGCGTTTGAGTGATGCGAGCTGTTCGGCCTGCGACGCTTCCGAGAAACCAGCGGGAGAGGCCGCGCCGGCCGTGTGTACCGACGACTACGAGATCCGTATGCCATCCTGATCGGGATCAGGACGCTGATGCAGCGCCCGACCAATACGCACGCAATGCCTACCAGTCCGAGGACAAGATAGGTTCCAGTCTCCCTGATCGCGAGAATTTCCAGCCCGATCAGCAGGAACAGCAAACTGTTTAGAATCTCGTCGATCAGTTGCCAGAACGTCTCTAGATACGCTTGCGTCTGCTCGGACATCGCCAGGTTCCGTTCATTGTTGCCCAGGAACAGCCCGGCGACGACCGCGGCGATCGGCCCTGACATATGAACCGCGTCGGCGAGTGCGTACGAACCCATGCATAGCGCGATGGAAAGCAGAACCTCGACCTGATAGTCGTCGATCTTGCGAAGCAGGCGAAGCACAATCCAACCAAGAAGCCAGCCAAGCAAGATACCGCCAAGCGTTTCCTGGATAAAAGACCACGACACGCCGGCAACGCTCGGATCACTCCGACCGGTAGCAATATCAAGGATCGTCAGAAAGATTACGAGGGTCGGCCGGGATTCGTTAATTTTTCGCCAAAATGGCCTTAAGCTGCTGATTCGAAATAGAAATCGATGTTTGGATCAAGGGGCGGCGCCCTCCGCTGAAGATCCAGGAGATAGGACCCGAGGCGGTTGATGTGGTCCTTCCGGTACGGCGAGAGCGCCTGCAGCACCTCGACGTCGACCGGCAGCCCCTTCTCCTGCAGAACTTTGAGCCGCCGCGACATTCACTGGACGTTGTAGAGGATCACCATGTTCGCGACGAGCTGGTTGTACTTGATGACCTTGCGCTGCTCGTGCCGGACGTTCTCGGCGATGACCTCGCCCCCGAACATCAGCCACTTCGCAAAATCGTTGAACTGCTTGCTCTTGTTCGTTGCCGTGTGAATGGTCTGGCGCATTTCCGGGTCATTGATGTACCGCAGCAGGAACGTCGTGCGGATCACGCGGCCGAGCTCGCGGAACGCGAAGTACAGCTTGTTCTTCACGCTCTCGGATCCTAGGCGCCGCAGGATCGTCGACGGCGTCATCCGTCCCACCTTGTTCGAAATCGCCACACGCAGCATGTCCGGAAAGTGCCGCTCGATCAGGGCCCAGTCGATGCTCGCGCGAAACAGCGACTCGATGTTCTTGTAGCGTCGGCGCCGATCGGCCTTGAAGAACGTCAGGTCCTTGATGTCACGGATGCGCGGCATGAGCTTGATGCCGAGCAGGTGCGCGAGCGCGAACACCGGCGCGCTCTGCGCGTGCGTGTCGCCGTGCACGGTGTCGGGCTGTACGTCGGACGCGTTCTTGATCAGGCCATCGAGAATGTAGACGGCCTCGTGCACACCGCACGGGATGAAATGGCTGAACAGCGCGATGTACTTGTCCGACACGTGATAGTAGCCGATCCCACCGTAGCCGCCGTACCGGATGTGATATTCGGACAGCAGATTCTGCTCGTACAGAATCCACTTCGTGCCGTCAGCCGAGACGCGTTTGCCAAAACCCCAAAATTTCGGTAGTGCAAACTGGTTGCATGCGTTGATGACCTTCACGATCGCCTTGTCGAGGCGATCCTCGGTCACGTATTCCAGATCCAGCCACGCGACCTGCTTGCGGCTGAGATTCTTGACTGACCATGCCGTCTGCGTTGGCCCAAGATTGCAGCCGTAGCAGAATAGCGTCGTGATGAAGCGTTTGCGCGGCTCGTCGATCTTCGCCTCGAATCCGGAAAGTGGTCCGAACAGACGATGCAGGTCGAGCCACTGTTCCGTTTCAGTGAGGATATCCAGGATGCTGACGGGGTGCATCGTCGCCTCCATCGCTTGAACGATCAGGGATTTGTTTGGCGGATCGGGCTTTTTCTCCAGACGGTGCAGGATGAGGCCGTGTTCCTCGCTGATTTCGACGTGATCGTTTTCCGGGAAACCGGCGTCGACTTGGTCGGCGAGCGCGCCGAGTTCATCCTTCATCTGCTGCACAAACGTGTGCCTGTCGACCGAATAATCGACGAGTGCGCGGTAGCGCGACAGCTCCTCGCGGAATTCATCCCAGGAGACTTGGTGCACGCTTGGGTCGTCGTACTGATCGCTGCCCTCTACGTAGACATCCCCCGAATTCAGTTCCCGCATGATCTGGCTAAACACGCACAGCTCGAAATACTTGCGGTGCAGCAAGCGCTGCGGACAGACCGTCCGGAAGGACGCATCGCTTCCATTTCTCGGGAATCCAGTCGAGCGGCAACTGCGCGAGATCGGTGTCGCTGAGCAACAGGTACTCGCGCCGCGACGACCGGTACATCTTGAGTCAGTCGAGTGCCCTGAGCAGCGCATCGTCCTGCTAGCTCGCCTTCAGGGACAGATTTTCCACGCACTGGAACAGCAGTGAGCGCAGATTCCTGTACGGTATGAGCAGGAACGGAAAAATGTGATTCCCGGCCTGGGCGATATGCTCGTTGCAGCGAATCAGAACGGCATCGGGATCATCGTTCAATGCGGTACGCATCTGCGCGATGCGCACGGCCGCGGGCGTTTCGTCATCCTGCAGCACGTTCAGGACGTCACGGAACTGGCTGACGAGTGACTGTAATTGGTCGGTGTGCGCGAGTTGGTACTGCTGAAGTCGCAGCTTGCCGGCGTTCTCGAGGTTGCGCACGGTCTTGATGAAAATCTCCGCGACATCGTCGAGCGCCTTTTGCCGCTGCGCGAGAACGAACAACACAGCAAGCGCATAGCGCTTTGAAGGCTTGAGCGCCCGCATCTCGTGGACGTCGAGCGCGCGGGCCTCGACAACGAACTGCGTCCGCTTCGGCACTGTCAGCATGTCGGGTACGACCGGCATGCCGTCGGCCAACGCGTTCATCGCCTCGATATGCTCGAGAAAGCTTGCGACCTCGCGCGGCCCGGGTCGCTTCGGCTCGCGCTTGAGCTCGTCCCAGAATGTTCGGCCGCGGCGGACCTGAAACAGATCGTCGAGTCGGGCTTTCCGTGTGTCATCGAGCGATTCGACAAAGGCGCGGTAGATTTCTTCGTGCAACTGGCTGCGCGCATGGCCGGCAATCCGGGAGAGTGTCGCGAGCGGCGGCAGCTCGAAACGGCGCCGCACGAGTCCCTCGAGCATCACGTTGATGATGTCCGGCAACTCTGCCTTGGTCCGGGCCGCATAGGCTGCCACCCGCGCGAGCCAATCATTCGCCGCGCGATCGACGGGTTGGATCCGCACGTACTCGCGCAGGATTTTCTGGTGCCGGGATTTGCTGCCCGAGCGGTCGTAGTGCGAGAGGTTTGTGCGCGGTAGCGGGCGGCCGCCGAGTACCGTGCACATGTGGTCGATGATCGCTGGTGGCACGTCCGAGACCACCGGCATGTACCCGAGACGCTGCAGCAGCTTCAGTTGCACGAGAATCAGCACGCGCGTGGGTGCTTGGCGGAACTGGTCAAAGACGAACCGGATTTCGGCAACGCTCGGCGTATAAACCGTGCGCAGCTCCGTCTCACCGAGATCAGCGGGCAATGCCGGGTAAGCGGTTTCGTGAATCTGGCTCATGGATCAGCCCGCGAATGGCTTGCGGTACGTCATCTGTCGGTTCGCGCTGCGGCAGCTTGAGCGTGCTCGACAAGACCGCATCGGCAAGGTCGGTGCCATTCATTCCCATGAGCCAGTCGATTGTGCCGCGCGACAAATCGTCGAACGGCGCGAAGAGGCATAACTAGTTCGCGTTAAAGCGAGCGCACCAGTTTGTCCAAAAAATCTTCACAATGTGCAATCTGGTCGAGCGCAATGAACTCATCGGCCTGATGTGCTTGAGCAATATGTCCCGGCCCGCACACGATTGTTGGAATTCCGGCACGCTGGAAGAAACCGGCCTCCGTGCCATACGACGCCTTATTCCACGTCATGTTGGGGGCAATCGCCCGGAGGTGGCATACCAGCGCTCCGGTGTCGTCTGCTTGCATCGCCGGTGGTGCACCGATGCATGTGAAATCGATATTCGCTTCGCTATGCACCCGCCGCATCTCCGGCACCAACGTCTCGTTGGCATAGGCCTCGATGCGCGCAAATATCGCGTCGGCATCCACTCCCGGCAGGTTGCGGAACTCGAAGACGAATTCACATGCTTGGGGCACCGTGTTCAGGGCAATGCCTCCAGCAATAGTGCCCGCCTGGGCTGTGCTAAACGGCACGTCGAAGCCCTCGTCATACGGGCCATGCTGAGCGAACTCGTCCGCGATGTCGCGAATCCGGCAGATTATACGGGCCGCGTATTCGATAGCATTGACGCCACGCGGCGTGAGTGACGAATGCACCGCGTGCCCCTGCACGCAACAACGGTAGATATTTATTCCCTTGTGTGCCACGATCATCTGCATGCCGGTCGGTTCACCAACGATGCATCCCCGCGGGCGGATGCCTCGGCGGGAAATCGCAGCCAGCAGCGTTGACACTCCAAGACATCCGACCTCTTCGTCGTAGGTAAACGCCAGATGCACCGGGTGTCGCGGCGGTGTAGCGCACCACTGTGGCACCTGGCTCATTACTGTTCCGATAAAACCCTTCATGTCGCACGCGCCACGGCCATACAGATGACCATCGCGGATCGAGGGTTTGAACGGCGGGCTGCGCCAGTCCTGGCCGTCGACGGGGACCACGTCGGTATGCCCAGACAGGACCAGGCCGTCCAGCGTGTTACCGTCCTCTGCGGGCAAAGTGGCGAATAGGTTTGCCTTCGCACCGCTAGCGTCATGATCGAGCCAGGCATCTATGCCCCAATCGAGCAAAGTGTCGCGCAGCATTTCGATCAGACCGAGATTGGAATTGCGGCTTGTCGTGTCGAAGGCGATTAGCCGACCGATCCAATCGAGTGCGGCCCCGGACGGCGGCATTGATCCGGATATCGTCTGAAACGTCATATGGGTCTCCGTTCTTGTGCATTAGCGCAACGGTACATGCGCTGTCTCGCGTGAAAGGCGTACTGCGACCAGGCTCGCGAGGGCGCCGCCAGCGATATACCAAGTCGGCGAGAGCGCGTCCGCCGTCATGCCGATTAGCCAGGTCGCCACGAACGGGGCGAAGCCGCCGAAGATGGTGACGGCAAAGTTGTAGCTGAGCGATATCGACGTGGTGCGTATTACCGACGGATACAGCTCGGCCTGCCAAGCGGGTGCTGCCCCGGTCAGCGTCGCCATAAAAATGGCCAACACGCACACGGCGCCGATAATCTGACCGAGATGCGGTTGCGCCGTCATGAAAGCGAATAGCGGATAGGTGCCGAGCAACACGCATAGCGCGCCCACTGTCATCATGGGGCGACGCCCCCAGCGATCCGAGAGAAGGCCGATGACCGGCGACAAAATCATGAAGCAGGCGATCTGCAGGCTTGCGGCCACGAGTGCCTGCGACGCGGGTAGGCCGAGCGTACGTGTCAGGTAGATCGGCATGTAAAGCAGGTACAGGTAGTTGGTAACCGTCCAGCCGATCGTGAACAGGCTGCCGATGCTCAACACGCAGCCGTGCTCGCGCAGCGCGGTGCGGATCGGTGCCGCGTGGGTATCATGTGCCACGGCGCACGGGGAGTCCTCGACATTGCGCCGCAGCCAAAAGCCGAACGCACCGATCAGCACCGCCCCCGCCACGAACGGCAGGCGCCACCCCCAGTCAGCCAGCGTAGCGGGCGACATCAGCCACGTCAGCGTCCCCGCGCTCAGGGATCCGGCAGCAACGCCACGGCAAGGCTGGCCTGCTGCCAACTGCCGTAGAGACCTCGCCGGTTGGGCGGGGCATGTTCGACAATAAAGCTCGTCGCACCGCCCCATTCACCTCCCGACGCAAAGCCTTGCAGCACCCGCGCGACGACGATCAACACCGAGGCGGCTACGCCTGCCGCTTCAGTGCCTGGAGTCACGCCGATCAGAGCAGTGCCGATCGACATCATAACAATCACCCACAGCAACGCCGCCTTGCGGCCAGCCCGGTCACCGTAGGCGCCGAGCACGATCGCTCCCAGTGGCCGCGCCACAAAACCTACGCCGAACGTGGCAGTGGCGACTAAGAACGACGTCGTCTCACTGGCGGCCGGAAAGAAGTGATGCGCGATTTGGGGGGAGAAGTACGCATACAACACGAAATCGTACCACTCCAGGATATTGCCAAGCGATGCCGCCATCACGGCTCGCCGAGCGCGGGTCGGTGTAGTTGCGATAGACGCGCCGGGGCGAGCCCGAGTGTCGTGCGCTCGGGAAGCATGCGTGTTCATGGTCGGACCTACGAAAGGTAACGGGAAGAGAGACGTGCTACGCCATCAAGTCATGGCGTAGCGCAGCCGGCGCTCAGCGGCGTATCGAACGGAACGCGCTCAGCACGCTCTCGAGATCGTCGTCGGACAAGGCAAGCGAGACCTGCAAACGAAGTCGGGCCCGACCTTCGGGAACGACGGGATACGAGAAGGACTGGGCGAGCACTCCGCAATCGGCCAACGCGCACGCCGCAGCCTGCGAGCGTGCCGCGTCGCCGAACATGACCGGCACGATGGGGTGGTCGCCAGGCATGACGTCGTAGCCGGCCTGCGTCAGGCCACGCCGCAGGTACGTGCTCATCGCAGTCAGTCGTGCGAAATCGATCTCACCTTGCTCGATGAGGTCCAGTGCGCGGATCGACGCCGCCGCGATAGCCGGCATCAGCGCATTCGAGAATAAGTAGGGACGGCCGAACTGGCGGATGGTGTTCACGGCGACGGCGGGACCTGCGACAAAGCCGCCCGATGCGCCGCCCAGTGCCTTGCCCAATGTGCCGACGTAGAGATCGACCGCCGCTATCTGTTGCTGGACCTCGGCAGTGCCCCGCCCCGTCGCACCGATCACACCGATGCCATGCGAATCGTCCATCACCAGCAGCGAGCGGTGCTGCCTGCACACGGCGCCAAGCGCGGCCAGCGGCGCCTGCGTGCCGTCCATCGAGAAGACCCCGTCGGTGACCAGCAGCCGCGCGCCTCCGTCGGACGCCGCGGCAAGGGCGTGCGCGGCGGTGGCCGCGTCGCGGTTGGCGTAGCGGCTGCATTGCGCCCGGCACAAGCGAATGCCGTCGATGATGCTCGCATGATTGAGCGCGTCCGAGACCACTGTGTCGCCTTCGCTCAGCAGCGCCTCGAACAAGGCTCCGTTTGCGTCGAACGCCGACGGGAACAACGCGCAGGCCTCGGTGCCGAGGAACGCCGCCAGCCGGCGCTCAAGCGTCCAGTGCAGTTCGTGTGTGCCGCTGATGAAGCGTACCGATGCCATACCGAAGCCAACGCGAGCGATCGCGTCGATGGCGGCCTCGACGATCCTAGGATCGCTGGCAAGTCCCAGGTAATTGTTGGCGCACAGGTTGACGTAGTCGTGCGTCCTGCCGCCCGGCGACACTCGCGCCACGACAGTCCCGCCCTGCGCCGACGTGATCGCCAGTTCACGCGTGGTCGCGTGTCGTGTCGCCAGCGCTTGCTGGCGCGCGTCGAGCCGAAAGCGCAACGCCTCATCGAGCATGATGGTCCCCGTCGTAATCGACCGCGAGCGTGTACGCCGGATCATTGTGCCAGGCCCAGTAGACACGGAAGACCGCCTGGGTGATCTCGCCCGGCCGGCCGTTACCTACCGGCGTGTCGTTCAGACGTGAGACCGGCATGATGCCGCCTGCTGTCGAAGTAATGAAGATCTCGTCAGCTCCACGCAGCAATGCTTCGTTCACTGCGCCTGCGTTTACAGCAAAGCCCTCTTGCGCGGCGATGTCGAACACGGTGCGGCGCGTGATGCCATGCAGAACGCCGCGTTCGGGCGTGTATAGCGTGCCGTCCTTGACGGCAAAGATGTTGAACCCCGGGCCTTCGGCGATATTCCCGTCCATGTCCTTGATGACAACCGTTTCTGCACCGGCGTCGAAACCATGGAACTGCGCGGTCACGAGGTCGAGCCAGTGATAATTCTTGATCTGCGGATCGACCGACTCTGGCGGAATGCGCCGCACGCTGTCGATCAGGTGCAAATGGAGGCCTTCCTTGAGTTGGCGGGCGTTAGCCACCGAGCCGAACGGCACGGCGAAAGCGACGAATTGGTTGAGCGCTTCGCGCGGATCGCGACTGAATGTCGGCGAGATGCCGCGCGTGCAGAGCATCTCGACATAGGCGTTGCGATGCCCCGATCGGCGCACGCACTCGACGAGAATGTCGCGCAGCGCGTCGTCGTCGTGTGGCACGGTAAGGCGCAACTTGGCGAGCGAACGGCGAAAGCGTTCGATGTGCAGGGCCAGGCGGAAGAACTTGCCGTCCCAGACGTGCACGGTATCGTACGTCACGTCAGAATGGAGCAGGCCCCAGTCGAGCACCGAGATGCGCGCCTCGGACATGGGAAGGAAACGCCCGGCCATATAAGCGACGCCGTGCGGGTAGGTCAGGCCATCGATGCGCCCCACGTCAGGTTGGGTCATGAAGGATCTCGTGCAGGTTGGGGGTAATAGTCGACTTCGCGGGCGAAGTCGACGCGGGCAGCTTCGAAGACGCTGCGGTGCACGATCGGGTTGGCCCCTACCGCGCGGTCAAACGAGAGCTTGCCGTCCAGATGGTCGATCTCGTGTTGCATCAATTCGGCGTCCGCCTGGCACAAGCGTTCCTTAAGATGCACCGCGCCGGTGAGATCGGTGAAGCGCACCGAAATCGAAGCGAAACGCTCAACGCGTACGAGCATGTCGGGGAAGCACATGCAATCGTCCCAAAGCGTCATGCGTTCGTCGCTCTGCCAGACGATTTCGGGATTGACGATTACCTCGGGCCAGCCGGGCAGCGCGAGGCCGATCATGCGTTTGTGTATTCCGATCTGAGGCGCCGCGATGGCGCGTCCGAAGCCATGCTTGGCGCGAAAGGCGCGTATCGCGTCTCCCAGGGCAGACGCTTCGGCGACGACAGCGAGGTCGCTCAAGTCGGTTACGGGCGATGCCGTTTCGCGCAGCGATGGCGTGCCGACCGGAAGGATTTCCCGCGTCATTTCGATACCTCGGTCAAAGCCGTTTTATTGCCTGCGTGATAGGTGGATATAGTGGCGGCAGGCCTGCGTAGGTCGCCGTGGGCGTCAAAGGCGATCGACCCCGTGACGCCTTGGAACGCGACACGATGCAGGGCAGATACGATGTCCGGTGCCTTGGTTGATTGTGCAAGCACGGCGGCTTGGTAGATGGCCATCATCGCGTCATAGGCATAGGGCGCGTACAACTGCACCGGTTCGCCGTAGGTCTTCTTGAACTTAGCAGCGAAGGCTGGGCCGCCTGGCATCTTCGCAAGACTGCGGCCGCCGTCGGCACAATACAGGTTGCCGTCAAGTGCCGCGCCTGCGAGCTTGCTCATCTCGGCGGTGCACAGACCGTCTCCGCCAATGAGCGGCGCCTCAATAGCGTAATGGCGCATCTGCTTGAGCATGGGGCCACCTTGCGTGTCCATGCCGCCGAAGAAAATCACCTGCGGGTTGGCGCCTTTGACACGGGTGAGCACCGCCGCGAAATCAAAGGCCTTGTCGGTCGTATACTCCCGCGCGACGATCGTGTCACCGGATGCCTGTACTTGCTTGGCGAACACATCGGCGATGCCCTGGCCGTAGGCGGTGCGGTCGTCGACGACTGCTACACGCTTGGCATGCAGCGTGTCGGACACATAGCGCGAGAGCGCTTCACCGAGGAAATCGTCGTTGGCCAGCATGCGGAACGTGGTATCGAAACCCAGCCGGGTGAACTCGGGGTTGGTTGCTGACGGAGTCAGTTCGGCAATGTGTTGCTGCGCGTAGGTGCGTGCTACCGCGATTGACGTGCCTGAATTCTGATGACCAATGACGGCGCTTACGCGATTGTCGGCGAACCGCTGCGCGACCGTGGTTGCCAGGCGTGGATCGGCGCCGTCGTCCTGCGCGTCGAGCTCGAACTTCACAGGTTTGCCACCGATCAACGGATGCGACGCGTTGATTTCGTCCATCGCCAGCCGGATTCCGCGTTCGCTATCCTTGCCGAAATGAGCCTGAGCGCCAGTGAGCGCGCCCGCATAGCCAATTGTGACGACGGTTTGCGCATGCGCGGCGGTGCAGCAAAACGCCAGCGCGAGCGCGGGGGTGAGGAGCGGGTGTCGCATGGTTTTCTCCGTGAAATCAAGCATCAGTTGGTGATACGATTCTAGGGAGGCTTTGAGAAATCCAATATTCTCGAAGGCCATGTTTGATTAATTGGATTTCATTTTTCAACGTATGCGCGAAATATGGACAAACCGCCCGAGTCGCCGCTGGATGATTACGATCGCCGCATCCTGGCCCAGCTTCAGATCGACAACCAGATCAGCAACCAGGCACTCGCCGCGCTGGTCAATCTGAGCCCGCCCGCGTGCTTGCGGCGCGTCAAGCGCTTGCGCGAGGACGGCTATATCCTGCAGGACACTTCTGTGCTGGCGCCGAACAAGGTCGGTTTGCCGATCATGATGTGGGTACAGGTGCAGGTCGAGCGGGAACGGCTCGACCTGCTCGACGAATTCAAGCGTTTTTTGAACGAGGTGCCCGAAGTCATGCAGTGCTACGTCGTAACCGGGAGGGCCGACTTCGTGCTACTAATCTCGATGCGCGACATCGATCACTACGAGGAATTTGCCAATCGAGTGTTTCGGCAAAACCCAAACATTCGCCATTTCGAAACGATGGTGGTGATGTCGCGCGTGAAGTTTGGTTTGTCGTTGCCGATCTGACGCAACGGCTCTGTCAAGTTGACGGATGTAGGCTTCGCTTATGGCGTACGAGTAGTTATCCTTATTAGATCACTTTGGCGCCGGCGGCAGTGACAGTCCAACCATGCCATGCGACGAAACGTCTCTGGAGTGTGGCACGATGACATGCCGCGTTCATCTGATGTCTGGGCAACGCGAAGTGCTGCCGGATTGGGCCGAAACATGAGAGAAACACCTGCGTGCGTCGTGCATCGCGAAAGCCGCACATCAGGCGTTCGCGCCTGCGGGTCGGCTGGTGGCTGTTCTCAGCACGGTTGTTCACCCGCGCGGCCGCTTTGACGAAAACGTGCTTCACATGAGCGAGCTCAGGAATTTCAGCCTTCGCCGCCGGATAGCTGCGCAACTGGTCGGTAACGATCTTGCGCGGCACGGGGTTTGAACGCAACACTCTCCGGAAGAAGCGCCTTGCCGCGGCCTTGTCGCGCCGCTTCTGCACCAGCACGTCGAGTTCAGCACCATGCTCATCGACCGCTCGCCACAACAGATACGGTTCACCGCGAAGCGTCACGAACATTTCGTCCAGATGCCATGTGCTGCCCGGCTTGCGCCGCGCCGCTTTCGCGCACTGAGCGAATCTGGTGCCGAACTTGTCGCACCAGCGACGGATCGTCTCATACGTGACTATGACACCACGCTCGAGCAACAACTCCTCGACGTCGCGCAGGCTCAGGCTGAACCGAAAATACCAGCGAACCGCGCAGCTGATGACGACGGCGGGGAAGCGGTGGCCGTGATAGAGCGATTTTGTCTTCTTCATTTTTTGCATTCTACCGCCGCCTACCCATTAACCTGACAGTGCCGTTTCGTCCATCCTCCAGTTCCTGCCAACCGGACGTTTGCGTTTGCGAAAGGCCTTTTCGAACAGCGGCACGAGCTTGATCACCCTGCGATGCACGCTCGAACGATCCACCTCGATGCCGCGCTCGGCCATCATCTCTTCCAGGTTACGCAGGCTCAGCGAATACGCCACATACCAGCGCACGCACAGCAGGATCACGTCCAGCGGGAAATGCAGCCGTTTTAAAACTTTGGCGACGCCCGGCGCCAACGCCTTTCGCGAAATCCGTTCCTTATTCACCGGCGCTTCTGGCAGATTGTTCATCAGAAAATCCTAACCCATCTCGTTATCGCGACAGAACCTTTTTGAGTGCTATGCGTCAATGAGAGGGCGTCGCGGGCATTCAGTCCACCGCGCTTTTTAATCGCGCGAGCGGAAAGCCCGCCGTCGGAAAATTGCCTTCGAGTCCGATGGAATAGCCGTGCTTCATCAACTGTTATGGGTGGGTAGCCATGATCGACCGCCCCACGGACGGCGGCTGCGCTTTCTCCACAATTACGGTGCTCGTTATGCTCAATTCGCTCATTTCCCGCCGTCGTCTCATCGCAACCGGCTCGCTGGCCTCGCTCGGCGTCGGTCTTTCGCGCCTCGCTTTCGGCGACACGCGTCAGAATTCCTCCGCCGACGCCAAGCCCACACTCGGCGTCGTGCCCGCGTATCTGGGCGTCTCGCCGCAGACACTGCCGCCGCTGCCGTATGCGGAAAACGCGCTGGAGCCGACCATTTCCGCCCGCACCGTGGGCATTCACTACGGCAAGCATCACCGCGCGTATTTCGATAATCTGCACAAGCTGCTGGCCGGCACGCCGCTCGAACAGGCGTCCCTCGAACAGATCATCGTGCAGTCGCACGACCAGCCCGCGCTCGCCGATGTGTTCAACAACGCCGCGCAGGCATGGAATCACAATTTCTACTGGAATTCGCTGACGCCAGCTTCCGCAGCGATTGCGCCGAGCGCGAAACTGCAGGCTGCGATCGAACGCAAATTCGGTTCTGTCGAAGCACTTTTGAAAGCACTGGTGGCCACCTCGGCATCGCAATTCGGCAGCGGTTGGGGCTGGCTCGTGGTAGATCGCGGCGAACTCGCGGTAGTGAAAACCGGCAACGCGGAAACACCGTTCACGCGAGGACTCGCGCCGTTGCTCACGGTCGACGTTTGGGAGCACGCGTATTACCTGGACTATCAGAATCGCCGCCCCGACTATCTGGTGGCGACCGTATCGAAGCATTTGAACTGGGCGTTCGCTTCGGCGAACTTCGAGCGTGTCTGATTCTCGTATGCGCTTCCATGTGAAGCGTTTCGAGATCTATTCGAGGGGGCATTCATGTTCATCACACTTGCGCAATCGCGCGCTGTGATCGCTTGCGGCGCACTGACGTTGGCCGCCTGCACCACATCATCGGCCACCACACCGCCGGCAACCACATCGGCGGCCGCCACTTCGCCGTCCTCCATCAATCCGCCGGACGGTCAGCGCATCATGGCGCTCACGGCATCGGGCGTGCAGACTTATGTGTGCGAAGCCGACGCGCAGCAGCACCTCGCCTGGGTGTTTAAAAGCCCGCAGGCGACGCTGTTCGATGCGAGCGGCCGTACAGTACTCAGACACGCAGCAGGACCGTCGTGGCAAGCGGACGACGGCAGCCGTATCGTCGGCCGCGCCATCGCGCAGCGGCCGAGCGACACGCCGGCGAGCGTGCCGCAACTGCTGCTGGAAACGCATAGTACGGCGGGCGACGGCATGTTATCGGCGGTGCGTTACGTGCAGCGCGTGAAAACCGTTGGCGGTGTGATGCCGTCCGCGCCATGCACGGTCGCGGGACAGAGCGGCAGCTCGCCGTATCTCGCGGAATATGTGTTCTACAAGTAGCGGGTTCTGAGGACGTATGCGGTCACCGTCATTCAGGTGGCCGCATACGTCTGTTCCGTTTTGAACGCGTCAATTGTCCGGCGCGTTGGGGGTGTCGAGCGTGTCGAGAAACGCGCGTTTATCCACCGACGCGGGCAACGCATCTGCAAGGCGTGCGTGAAAGGCCGCGATATCCGCGCCCAACGCGGCGCGCTGCGCCACGATGCGCGCGATAGGCCCGATATGCGTGGCGAGCCGTCGCGCGGCCAGTTCGACACGCGCGGGATCGATCGCCGCGCCCGTCTGTCTTGCACCGCTTTCGAGGCGCGCGGCATGCGGCGTGACGATACCCGATGAGGTCGCATGCCGCGCCAGCAAGGTCGTGAATTCTTGCCGCGCGGCGTCGTCGGGAAGATGGCGCGCCAGTTGGGCCGCGAGCGTGTGCGAATCCGCGGCCTGCGCTGCGGCGCGCCGCACGAGGCGCGACGCCACCGGCCCGACGTGACTCGCGAGCCGCCGTTCGAGCTGCGCGAGCAATTCCGGCGGCCACGCGAGCGGCGCTGCGTGCGCAGCGGTTGCATTCGCAGGTGGCGCGAGTCCCTCGCGTACGAGTGGCGTGACCACCACGGTCTGGTCCGGATCGATCCGCGCCGTGAGCGTATCGAGCAACGCGAGCAGTTCGACGCGCCAGCCTTGCGCGGACTCGTAGCGCTGCGCGGGCTGCTTGGCCAGCGCCTTCAGCACCATCGCGTCGACTTCCGGCGGCAGGGCCGCCGCTCGTGAAGACGGTGCGGGCGGCATTTCGTTCATCACCTGCTGCATGACCACCGCAGACGCGCCGGAAAACGGACACATGCCCGTCAGCATTTCATACAGCACAACACCTGCAGAGAACAGATCGCTGCGTGCGTCGATCTGCGCGCCCGCATATTGCTCGGGCGACATATAACTCGGCGTGCCGATCATCATGCCGACTTGCGTCAGGCGGCCTGTGTCGAGTTGCGCGATGCCGAAGTCGGTGATCTTGCATTCACCGCGCGGCGCAATCAGCAGATTCGCCGGCTTGATGTCGCGATGAATCACGCCGACGTCATGTGCATAGGCGAGCGCATCGAGCAGTTGCGCGAACCATACGAGCACGCGAATCAGCGGCATGGCCGTGCCGCTCGCGGCATGTTGCGCGAGCCGCGCGGCGAGCGTTTCGCCGCGTACGTATTCCAGCGCGATAAACGCGACGCCGTCGGCCTCGCCGTAGTCGAACACGCTGACAATGTGCGGATGCACGAGCCGCCCAGCCGCACGCGCTTCGTTGATGAAACGCGCTGGCAGTTCGGCGTCCGCCGCTGTGCCGTGCGCGTCATTCAGCAGTTCCGCGCGGATCGTCTTCAACGCCACTTGCCGCTGAATGTGCGGATCGGTGGCGAGATAGACCGTGCTCATCGCGCCACGGCCGAGCACACGCTCGACCTGATAGCGGCCAACCTGGCGCGGCAGGACTTCCGTGCGCGCGATCATGATCGTGCGCCTGGCGGCACGGTTTCGGCCGCGCCGGCTTCGTCGAGAATCGAGAATGCGGTGACGAGACTCGTGCGCATGCGGTCGAACGACACCGCAAGCGAGGCGATTTCGTCGCTGCCGCGCGTCGGCAATTCGACTTCGCCGAGTTTGCCGAGACTCACTTCGTCAGCGGCGCGGGAGAGCGCCTGCAAACGCCGCGTGACGAGAAAATGCACCATCACGTTCAGCACGATCAGCACGACCGCGAACACCACGCTCAGCGCTTCCATGAAGCTGCGCCACAAGGCCCGGCCGCGCGCAATCGATTCCGACATCGGCACGGAGACGAACTCGGCACCGATCACATCGTGTAGTTTCCAGCCGAAACCGTTCGCTGGGCCGTATTTATCGAGCATCGTGCGCGGCGCAGCCGAAGGCGTGCTGTGACACTGCATGCAGGTCGAGTCGTTAATGCTGCTCGGTCGCGCGAGAAACAGCAGATGATCGCCACCGGGCGTTTGCCGCTGTCCGGTGATTTCCTTCAAGGCGGGCTGATCGTGCAGATGTGCGATGACTTCGGTTTCCCAATCCGTTGGCCTGTCGCGTGGATTGGTCGGATTCAGCATGGTCGAGCGATACGAGAAGTTGGGAAACACGCTTTGCAGCGTGTTGAGCATCTCGATTGCGGAAAACGCGGGCACGGATTCGGGCACGAACGAGTACTGAATCTGCGTGGAAAGGAGCGGCGTAATGTGCTTTGCCGTGTAGTTCTGCATGGCTTCTGCGGCGCTCATCAGCACGTTGGCGTCGTGGCGCGTTTCGTCAAGCGCCTGCTGCTGCAACACGCGATCCGCGACGACGCCCGCGGCAGTCAGTCCGATCGCGAAGATCGCGACGAACACGAGGTTGAACTTGATGGCGAGTGACAAATTCATGGGCGGGCCGTAGTTGATGAATAAGCCGCGAGCGGCTTGAGTGTGGGTCGGGGCGGCGGAAAAATCAGTACGTGCCAGTCGGGCAGCGCGCGAATGTGCTGCTTCACGTCGCGGCGAAACGCCGTGTCGGATAAGCGCGGGCGAAAGCGTTCGCTAAAACGCGTGGTGGGATCGGTGCGGGCGGCGAACGAACTGCCGAGCCAGTCCGCGATATCGGCGAAAGCCACCGGACGTACGCCATGCGCGGGAAGAGTATGCGCGGCATTGGGCGAAGGCGGGGTCGGCACGGGCAGCGGACGCAGCGCGTCGCGGAACGTGAGCGGCATCGCTGTAACGAAGGCAGCTTCAGGGCTCGCGGCAAATGAAACCGGCTCAACCGTTCCCGCGTGCCGCGCGAACGCGGATTGATGCGCGTCCAGATGCACATCCAGCGGTTTGCCGCGGGTTTTGCCGAGCGAATGCACCTGAGCCGAGCCGCTTTCGCAGAACACCGCGTCCGCGCTGTCATAACCCTCCGGCGTCGCGGCGATCACGAGCGCCGTGCGATCCGCCGGTGTAATGCGCGTGCGCTCCGTCTCGATCACCGGAGTCGCACACGCAGCATTCGCGCACATGTGCATGACTTTGAGCCAGCCACGCAACAGCGCGATATGCGAATCGCGTGTCAACATGGCGCGCGTATCGCGGCCCAGCGCGACGATATTGCCGCTCTCGTCCTGAATCTGTACGACGCCATTCCCCGAACTCTCGACGATGTCGTCCTGCGAAAAACGCTGACCTGTCTGCGCCGAGTACACGCTCGTCGCGTGAATCGCCGTGACGAGGGTGTCGGCACGTACTAGCGTCCAGTCCGCCTGTGCGTTCGCATACGAAGCGATGGCGAAGAGGCCTAGCGGCGCGAGCCGCAGCGGACCTCGCAAACTATTTCTGCCGAATGGTACGGAGTTCTTCATGGCATGCATTGCAGGGAATTCACTGTCTGTTAAGGCGCCGGTACTCACAGAACAGCCAGCCCTCCATCTTTATTCCATCGCATGCGACTGCCTATTTCCCGGAATATTCGCGGCGTCCCGGCTGTTCTGGTTGGCAGGCACTTATGACGCCGCGCAACACGGTCTCATCCACAACGTTTGAAAAAAGTTGGAATAGATCGCGAGGCTGGGTTGTTTTGTGAGCGTGGACGACGGTCGCGGTACGGGGCAAGTCCATCGCGAACGGGTCGTGTCCAACGGCCGCGTCGAATCCCTGAAACCCAACGCACCCCAAAAGGAACCAGCGCATGGCAACGAAGCAGAGCAGTCAGAAATTCATTGCACGCAATCGGGCGCCGCGCGTACAGATCGAGTACGACGTGGAGCTGTACGGCGCGCAGAAGAAAGTGCAAATTCCCTTCGTTATGGGCGTGATGTCGGACCTGTCCGGCGCGAATGGCGGCGATCTGCCGGCCATCGAACAGCGCAAGGCGCTGGAGATCGACGTCGACAACTTCGACAGCCGCATGCAATCCATGAAGCCGCGCGTGAATTTTCACGTACCCAATACGCTGACCGGCGACGGCAACCTCGAAGTGGATATCACCTTCGACAGCATGGACGATTTTTCGCCCGCAGCCGTGGCGCGCAAAGTGGATTCGCTCGCGACGCTGCTCAAAGCTCGCACGCAGCTCGCCAATCTCGGCACCTATCTCGACGGCAAGGGCGGCGCGGAAAAACTGATTGCGCAGGCGCTGAAGGACCCGGCGCTGCTGCAATCGCTTAGCGCCGCGCCGAAGGCCGCCGGCACCGAACCCGAACAGGAGTAATGGCGACCATGGAAAGCCAGAATCAATTCGACCCGGCCATGCTCGATGCGAACGTCGCATCGGCTGAGTCCAGCGACTTCGCGGCGCTGCTCAGCAAGGAATTCAAGCCGAAGAACGAGCGCGCGAAAGAGGAAGTGGAAGCGGCAGTGCGCACACTCGCCGAGCAGGTCTTGCAGGACTCGAACATCGTTTCCGATGACGTTACGCAAACCATCAACGCGTATGTCGCCGAAATCGACCGCAAGCTGAGCGAGCAGTTGAACCGCATCATGCATCACGCGGAATTCCAGAAGCTCGAAGGCGCGTGGCGCGGTTTGCATCACCTCGTGACAAATTCGGAAACCGATCCGATGCTCAAGATCCGGGTGCTGAACGTTTCGAAGAAAGAACTCGGCAAGAATCTCAAGCGCTTCAAAGGCGTAGCGTGGGACCAGAGCCCCGTATTCAAGCGCGTGTATGAAGAAGAATACGGCCAGTTGGGCGGTGAACCGTACGGGTGCCTGATCGGCGATTACTACTTCGATCACAGTCCGCAGGATGTCGAACTGTTGCGCGGCATTTCACAGATTGCCGCCGCCTCGCATGCGCCGTTTATTTCGGCGGCGGATTCCACGCTGCTGGGCATGGAGAACTGGAACGAGCTTGCCAATCCGCGCGATCTTTCCATGATCTTCACCACCCCCGATTACGCCGGCTGGCGCTCGCTGCGCGAAACGGACGACGCGCGCTATCTCGCGCTGACCATGCCGCGCACGCTGGCACGCTTGCCGTACGGCGCGAAGACTGATCCGGTCGAGGAATTCGACTTCGAGGAAGACACCGAAAGCGCGGATTCGTCGAAATACACGTGGCAAAACGCCGCGTATTCGATGGCGGTGAATATCAACCGTTCGTTCAAGCAGTATGGCTGGTGCACGCGCATTCGTGGCGTGGAGTCGGGCGGCGCGGTGGAAAGCCTGCCGGTGCATACGTTCCCAAGCGACGACGGCGGCGTGGACGTGAAGTGCCCGACTGAAATCGCCATTACGGATCGCCGCTCGGCGGAACTGGACAAGATGGGTCTGATGCCACTCGTGCATCGCAAGAACTCGGACGTGGCCGCGTTTATCGGCGCTCAGTCGGTGGCGAAACCCGAAGAGTACGACGATCCTTCGGCAACCGCGAACTCGAATCTCTCTGCGCGTCTACCCTACATGTTCGCGTGCTGCCGCTTTGCGCATTACCTGAAGTGCATTGTGCGGGACAAGATCGGCTCCTTCAGCACGCGCGAGCAGATGGAAAGCTGGCTGTCCAACTGGGTGATGAATTACGTGGACGGCGACCCGGTGAACTCCAGCGAAGAAACCAAGGCGCGTAAGCCGCTCGCCGCCGCGCAGGTGGTGGTCGAGGAAGTCGAAGGTAATCCCGGCTATTACACGTCGAAGCTTTTCCTCAAGCCGCACTACCAACTCGAAGGTCTAACGGTTTCGCTGCGTCTCGTTTCGCGGCTGCCGTCTGCACGCGCGGCTTAAGTATTCCGGCCGACGCACAGCGCGCCGGCCCCCTTGTTCGCCGACCCGGCGAGTACTTTGATTAGCAAAGATGGAGGTCAATATGGCATTCGACATGCACCTGAAATTCGGTTCTGGTTCAGTCACGATCCAGGGCGCGTCCAATCACTCGAAGCACAAGAACGAAGTCCCGATCATCGCGTGGTCGTGGGGCGTGAGCAATACCGGCAACCTGCACACAGGCGCTGGTTACGCGTCGGGCGGCAAGGCCAACATCCAGGACATCACCATCACCAAATACGTGGACAGCTGCTCCAACGCAATTCTCAACGCGTGCTGCACCGGCGCGCGCCTCGACACCGCGTACCTGTACGTCACGAACGCAACGGGGCAGCAGACCGACTTCGTGACGATCGAGCTAAGCGAAGGTGTGCTGATCACGTCGGTGAACACCGGCGGCAGTGGTGGCGACGAACGTCTGACTGAAAACATCACGCTCCATTTCGGCAAGTTCAAGTATTCGTTCCAGCCGCAGGACGACGAGGGTAAAGCGAGCGGCGGCACGAAGGACTTCACGTTCGATATCCAGCAGGTCGCGAAGCAGTAAGCAGTTTCGCCTGATGGCCAGCGCGCGCGACACATCGCAATGTTTTGTGCGACTGGCCGTTGCCGTGCACAGAATGCCGCGCTGCGGCGTTCCGGGTCCGGGCCCGTCACCCGGCTTCATTCAGAGAGAACTTCATGGCGGAACTCACGCCCCAGGAGCGCCTGCAGCCTTCGCTGCTAGACCGGCTGACCGACCTCGCGCCGAACGAACGCGACGAAAGCCGCGAACAGCGCGTAATTACGGCGGCACGGTTGCGCGAATGCGTAACGCGCGATATCGCTGCGTTGCTCAATTGCACGCGTCAATGGGATGGGGAGCGGCTGGACGAACTCGACGGTCTCGACCACGTTCGCAACTCCGTGCTGAATTTCGGCATTTCCGATCTTGCGGGTATGGCGCTGTCGGGCATCGACGCCGGCTTGCTCCAGGAGCGCATTCGCACCGCGTTGCTCGACTTCGAACCGCGTCTGATCGCCGACACAGTGCAAGTGAGTGTGAGTGCCGACGACTCGCGCATGGACAGCCGCTCGCTGAGTTTTCGTATCGAGGCGCAGATGTGGGCGCAGCCCATGCCGCTCGGTCTCTATCTGCGCACAGACGTGGATCTCGAAACCGGCGAGTTTCGCGTGTCGCAACATTTCGGCTGATTATCGTGGACCCACGTCTCCTGCGTTATTACAACCGCGAATTGCAGCATGTCCGCGAAATGGGCGCTGAATTTGCACGCGCGCATCCGAAGATTGCCGGCCGGCTAGGCATGGAAGGCTTCGAATGCGCCGATCCGTATGTCGAGCGCCTGCTCGAAGGCTTCGCGTTTCTCGCCGCGCGGGTGCAATTGAAGATGGATGCGCAGTACCCAGTGTTCACCCAGCATTTGCTGGAGATGATCTATCCGCACTACCTCTCGCCGATTCCGTCGATGGCCGTGGTGCACATGCATCCCGACGTCACCGAAGATTTGCCGCCCGCCGGTCACGCAGTGGCGCGGCATACGGTGATGCGCAGCCTCACCGGCTTCGGCGAGCGCACCGCATGCGAATACCGCAGCGCGCACGAAGTGACGCTGTGGCCGCTCGAACTTACCGAGGCGCGTTACTTCGACACGCCCGCAGCGCTGGCCGCAGCAGGTCTCGTGCCGCCGCCGAATCGCCAGGTGCGCGCAGGTTTGCGTCTGCGTTTGCGCACGCTGTCCGGTGTGCAGGCAAACATGCTTGCGCTCGACAATTTGACGGTTTATCTCGCGGGTGCCGACGAATTGCCCAGCCTGATCCACGAACAGTTGTTCGCCAACGGCATGGGCTACACGGTGCGCGCGGCATCGCCACGGGAAGGCGAATTCGTCAGCCAGCATTACGACGCGAATGCCTTGCGCGCGCTCGGCTTCAGCGAGCACGAAGCGATGCTGCCTTACGGCGACCGTTCGTTCAGCGGCTACCGGCTGTTGCAGGAATATTTCGCGTGCCCGGAGCGCTTTCGCTTTGTCGAATTCACGGGACTGCGTTCGCTGCTCGCTCGCGCCCAGGGAAACGAGTTCGAAATCGTGGTGTGGCTCGATCGCAGCGTGACACGTCTGCACAATTCAATCGACGCTGGCAATTTCAGGCTGTTCTGCACGCCCGCCGTGAACCTGTTCGAACGCCGCGCGGACCGCATTCATCTGCAGCAGGGCACGACTGAGTATCACGTGCTCGGCGACCGTACACGTCCGATGGATTTCGAAGTGCACAGCGTGCTCGACGTGCAGGGCTACGGCGACCGTCAAGAACCGGAGCAGGCTTTTCTGCCTTTTTACAGCGGCAACTCGCGTACATGGCATGGCGGTCAGGCCGCGTTCTACACGCTGCGACGCGAACCGCGCTTATTGTCGACTCGCCAGAAAGAGAAGGGTGCGCGTTCGAGTTATGTCGGCAGTGAAACGTTTATCGCGCTGGTGGATGCGAACGACGCGCCGTACTCCACCGCGCTGCGTCAACTCGGCTTGCGTGTGTTGTGCACCAACCGCGATCTGCCGTTGCACATGCCGGTGGGCAAGTCTTACACCGACTTCACGCTCGACACCGACGCGCCGGTCGCGTCCATTCGCTGCGTCGCGGGCCCGACCCGGCCGCGCGCACCCACCGCGAGCGGCGACACCGCGTGGCGGCTCATCAGCCATCTGCAACTGAATTATCTGTCTTTGCTCGACGAAGATGGCGAGAACAACGAAAGCGGCGCGGGCGCGTTGCGTGAAATGCTCAGCCTCTATCACGACGAGTTCGACGCGGCGGTGCGGCGGCAGATCGAAGGCATCAAGCACGTGGTTGCCAAACCGGCGACGCGTCGCCTGCCTGTGCCCGGACCAATCACGTATGGCCGCGGGCTAGAAATCACGCTGACTTGCGCGGACGCCGCATTCGAGGGAAGCAGTGCGTTTCTGCTTGGCTCGGTATTGCAGCATTTTTTTGCGCGCTACGTTTCGCTGAATTCGTTCACCGAAACCGTATTGCGGACCTACGAACGTAACGAGGTAGCGCGATGGCCCGCGACACCCGGCAAACGCCCAATCCTGTAAGGCAGGATGCGGCCGCGCTCGAAGCGGCGCTACGCGACCGGCCGTTCGATTTCGAGTTCTTCGAGGCGATGCGACGGCTTGAATGCGCGTATCCGGCGCATCCGCGCCTCGGTCATTCGACCAAGCCCGCCGAAGATCCGGTGCGGCTCGCGCATGTCGCCACGCTCGAATTTCCGCCGCGCAGCATCGAGCGCTTCGAGCCGCGCAAGGCGGGCGACTCGGCTTCGCCGGGGCGGTTGTACGGACTCTTTCTCGGGCTGTTCGGGCCGAATGGTCCGCTGCCGCTGCACCTGACCGAGCACGCGGTGGACCGGCAGCGCAACGCGAAAGACTCGACGCTCGTCGCTTTCGCCGACATGTTTCATCACCGCATGCTGAGTCTGTTCTATCGCGCGTGGGCCGACGCGCAGCCGACGGTGCAGCTCGACCGTCCGGACGAAGATCGTTTTCGCACCTATATCGGCGCGTTGATCGGCATGGCGACGCCGCGGCTCGAAGAGCGCGATGCGCTGCCCGATCAGTACAAGCGCTTTTTCGCTGGACGGCTGGTGCACCAGGCACGCAATGCTGAGGGATTGAAGGGTTTTCTCGAACACTACTTTGGCGTGCCGGTGAGCGTGATGGAGTTCGTGGTCGGCTGGATGAAGCTGCGGCATGAGGCGCATTTGCGTATGGGCGGCGCAATGGCGCAGATGGGCTGCAACGCCACGCTCGGCGCACAGGTGCGAGGCGCGCAGCATCGTTTCAGGCTTCGTATCGGACCGTTGAGTCTGAACGAATTCAACCGTTTTTTACCGGGGGGCAGCGCGCTCAAGGAACTCGTGGCTGCCGTGAAGTTATATGTCGGCGGCGAGAAAGGCTGGGACGTGCAGCTCGTATTGAAGAGAGACGACGTGCCGACGATGCATCTGGGCCAGTCGGGACGCATGGGCTTCAGCACGTGGATGGGCCGCTATCCGAGACCGGCCGACGCCGATGAGGTCGTGCTGACGCCCGTCGACTGAAGCGACGCAAACAGGCAGCGCGACAGCGTTTCCATTTTGAACCGCAGGCCGCCGGATGGCTGCCTCACTTTCTACAGGATTGACATCATGGCCGAGATCAGCCGCAGCGCCCTGTTTGGCAAGCTTAATGCAGTGGCTTACAGAGGTATTGAAAGCGCCACCGTGTTCTGCAAGCTGCGCGGCAACCCGTACGTCGAACTTGCGCACTGGGTGCATCAGATCCTTCAATTGCAGGACTCCGACCTGCATCGCATTGTCAGGCATTTCGACGTGAATCCGGCCAGTCTCGCGCGCGACGTGACAGCGGCACTTGAGCGTTTGCCGCGCGGCAGCACGACCATTTCTGACCTCTCCGCCGAAGTCGAAGAAGCAGTGGAGCGCGGCTGGGTGTTCGCCACGCTGATGTTCGGTGAGGCTCAGGTGCGCACAGGCTACTTGCTGGTCGGACTGCTGCGCACGCGCCATTTGCGTCATGCGTTGCATGCGCTCTCGGCGGAATTTGCCAAAGTAAAGCCGGAAGCGCTTGCTGATGGCTTCGTGAAAATTGTCGCGGGATCGCCGGAAGAACGTCTGCACGCAAGCGACGGGTTTCGCGTGGATACTGCGGCGCCCGGCGAAGGCAGCGGTGCGATGGCGCCCGCGCAACTAGGCAAGCAACAGGCGCTGCAGCAATTCACAATCGATCTGACCGCGCAGGCGCGCGACGGCAAGCTCGATCCCATCGTGGGGCGTGACGGCGAGATTCGCCAGGTGGTCGATATTCTGATGCGGCGGCGGCAGAACAATCCGATGCTGGTCGGCGAGGCGGGGGTGGGCAAGACGGCGGTGGTGGAGGGTTTCGCGCTGCGCATCGCGCGCGGCGACGTCCCGCCTGCGTTGAAGGACGTGCAGGTTCGCACGCTCGACATCGGCCTGCTGCAGGCGGGCGCGAGTATGAAGGGTGAATTCGAGAACCGCTTGCGTCAGGTGATCGACGAGGTGCAAGCCTCGGCGAGGCCTGTGATTCTCTTTATCGACGAAGCGCATACGCTGGTCGGCGCGGGCGGTGCGGCGGGTACTGGCGACGCGGCAAATCTGCTGAAGCCGGCGCTCGCGCGCGGCAACTTGCGCACAATCGGCGCGACGACATGGGCCGAATACCGCAAGCACATCGAGAAAGATCCGGCGTTGACGCGCCGCTTCCAGACCGTGCCGTTGGACGAACCCGGCGAAGATAAAGCCGTGCTGATGATGCGCGGTGTGGCAAGCATGATGGAACAACACCATGGAGTGCAGATTCTCGACGAAGCGCTCGAAGCCGCCGTGAAGCTTTCGCACCGCTATATTCCTGCGCGCCAGTTGCCGGACAAGTCGGTGAGCCTGCTCGACACGGCTTGCGCGCGTGTCGCGATCAGCCAGCATGCAGTGCCCGCTGAGATCGACGATACGTTGAAGCGGATCGAGGCGCTGGAGACCGAGCGGCGCATCATCGCGCGCGAGAAGAGCGTGGGTGTCGATGTGGCCGCACGCGAGGCGCAGGTGGTGGCGTCGCTTGAAACACAACGCGTGCGGCTCGCGCAACGCGAGGTTGCGTGGGCGCAAGAGAAGACGCTGGTCTCGCAAATTCTCGTGCTGCGTGCACAGCTGCGTGGCGAAGGCGCGCCAGTCGAGGGACCCGGCAGTGAGCTCGAAGTGGCGGCGCAGTCAGCTTCGGGCATGAGCGACGCGATGCGCGCCGGTGTGCTCACAGAGTTACGGAGCTTGCAGGCGCAGCTGGCCGGTTTGCAAGGCGAAACACCGCTGATTTTGCCGAACGTCGATTATCAGGCGGTGGCGTCGGTGGTGTCCGACTGGACCGGTATTCCCGTCGGCCGCATGATGCGCAGCGAACTGCGCACGGTGATGAATCTCGCGAGCCTGATCGGCGAACGCGTGATCGGTCAGGACCACGCGATGGAAGCGATCGCAAAACGCATCCAGACTTCGCGCGCCGGGCTCGACAATCCGGACCGGCCCATCGGCGTATTCATGCTCGCGGGCACCTCGGGCGTCGGCAAGACAGAGACCGCACTCGCGTTGGCCGAGGCGTTGTATGGCGGTGAGCATAACCTCATCACTATCAACATGAGCGAGTTTCAGGAGGCGCATACGGTGTCGACGTTGAAGGGCGCGCCGCCGGGCTACGTAGGTTACGGCGAAGGCGGAGTGCTGACGGAGGCAGTGCGCCGCAAGCCCTATTCGGTGGTCCTGCTCGATGAAGTCGAAAAAGCGCACCCGGATGTGCACGAAATGTTCTTCCAGGTGTTCGACAAGGGCGCCATGGAAGACGGCGAGGGCCGCTCCATCAACTTCCGCAACACGCTGATTCTGCTGACCACGAATGTCGGCACCGATCAGATTGCCGGAATGTGCAAGAACGCCGGCTCGATGCCCGATGCCGACGAACTCGCGCAGTCGCTGCGCGAACCGTTGCTCGATGTCTTTCCGCCCGCGCTGCTCGGGCGGCTGGTGACCATTCCGTATTTTCCGTTGAGCGGCGAGATGCTCGCACGAATCGTTACGTTGCAGTTGAACCGTATCAGGCGGCGCGTGGAAGAACGCTACCGCGTGCCGTTCGATTATGACGACGCGGTCGTGAAGCTGGTGGCGAGCCGCTGCACCGAAAGCGAATCGGGCGGACGCATGATCGATGCGATTCTCACCAACACCATGTTGCCGGCGATAAGCCGGGAATTTCTCGCGCGCATGATCGACGGTGTTGCACTCGAACGCGTGCGCGTGAGCGTCGAACACGGCGATTTCGCCTATCGCTTTGATGAGTGCGCGGTGCAGCCCGAGGAGTATTGAACGATGAGAGCGATTCCAAAGGTCATTCACATTATCTGGCTTGGTGGAGACATTCCACGATGCAACCGCGATTGCATCGTGACGTTCCCGAGACTGAACCCGAACTGGGAAGTGAATCTGTGGATCGACGCCAACCAGTTGCTGACCGGTGAACGTCGCCGTCAGATCGCCGCGCATTACACGAACGCGACGACTCCGAAGGTCACACCGGAACGATGGAAGGAAGTGGCCGATACGCTCGGCAAACAGGGCGGCGATGCCGCCACGATCAAGTATCTGGATCAATACCTGAATCAGCGCGGTGAAGCGCTGCAAGGCATGCGCGTGCAGCAGATCAACTCGATCATGAATTTCTGCAACGCCAACGGAATCAGGCTGCGCGAAGTGCAGCGCGATCTGAGGATGGGCAGGAACGCCGCCATCTATCGCAAGGAACTCGTGAATCGCGGCGGCAACTTCGGTTCGGCAAGCGATATTCTGCGTATCGAGATTCTGCTCCAGCACGGCGGCATTTATGCCGATACCGACGTGAGTTGCGTCAGCCCACTCGGCGACATTATTTGCCATCAGTCTTACCCGCGCTTTTCCGCCGTCAGCATTGCGTGGCACCGCGGTATCACCACGCAGAACTGGCTCAGCGACGACTGGTGGAGAAACAACATCAGGACAGACCAGCAACCGGCCATCAGCAATTCCATCATCGCGGCTCACGCGGGCAGCAGCGGGCTGAAGTCGTACAAATCGTTGATTCACCGAAACTTCAAGGCGCTCAAGAGCAAGGAAGAGTTGCGCCAGCAGTACATGCACGACGTGCGCGGCTCGACCATCAAGATGACCGGACCGAGCGCGGCCGCCGAGAGTTCGGGATTCAAGAAAGTGCGCGACACGATGGCGGAATCACAGATGGCATCTCAGGACGCGGATCAGAAACTGCGCGACTCGCTTTTCATGCGAGACAACTGGTATTTCCCGATGAATACGGTGCGCGACGCCTACTTTCACGACTGGTTATGACGGGCCGCACCGCGCCACTTAAACAACGAGGAAACAATGGAACAGCCGACATTCGTATTCAGGCAGAACGACCTTCTGCGAGGCATGACAAGCGATCTGGCCAAGGGCGCCTGCTGGGGGCTCTCGGTGAAATGGCTGCGTGACTGCTTTTCAGGCGGTCCGAGTGTGGCGGGCCTGGGCATTACGCACGGCCTGACGGCGTCCGAGGGGTTGAAGGATCATGCGCAGTACGGCAACCAGTTCCTGAGCAATAGTTCGGACGACAACAACCTGTCGAACGGTATCGTCATGCTCTCTCAAGGCAGACTGGACGGCGAACGCGATACCGACGCGGACAACCCCGTTGCGCCGGGCATGCTTTCGCTGGGCCGCGCGATGAGTATTTCCGCGACGTTGACCAAGGCTAACGGCAACTATTTCGGCATGGTCATTTTCGCGTGCTCTTTTGGCCGGCACGCGATGGCGGTCACGAAATGGCGCAATGTGTGGGCGCTTTTCGATCCCAACTTCGGCACGTGGACTTATGTCGGGGACAGCCGCGGCGGCGCGCCGGCGAAATTCGCAACGCTCCTGAAAGACAACTTCGACACCTACAAGGTCACGGATGTCAAGCTGCTCAAGATCAAACGGTTGTTCACGGACTAGTCTCGCGGGCGTTGCGCGGCCGTCCGCCCGGCCGCGTGAGCCGAATTTTCAAGATTGACGGAATAGATGAGCGTGGCTGGCTGTTATTTGTCGTTAAGCACATCGACAAACGCACGCGAATCTTTCCATGGCTCACGCAATTACACTCAGCTCCAATCTCGGCAACAGTCTGCTGTTTTCGAACATGAGCGCGACCGAAGCACTCGGGCGGCTGTTTTCGTACCGGCTCGAAGCGATCAGCAGGAACGCCGCGATCGATCTGCGCGCGCTGCTCGGCACGCCGATGACCGTGAAACTCGTCACGCCGCAGAGCTATACCCGCTATTTCAACGGCATGGTGTGCGAGTGTGAACAGGGCGGCTTCGTCACGATCGACGACGTGCGTTACGCGGTCTACACCTTCGTGCTGGTGCCGAAACCATGGCTGGCGACGCGCCGGCGCGACTGCCGAATTTACCGCAGCATGAGCGTGCCGCAGATTATTCAGTCGGTGCTCGGCGACATCGGCTATAGCGACGTGAAGCCGAGCCTCACAGCGAGCTACCCGGCGCGCGACTGCTGCGTGCAATACCGCGAGAGCGACTTCGACTTCATCAGCCGTTTGATGGAGCAGGAAGGTATCTACTATTTTTTCACACACTCCGAAGGCACGCACACCATGGTGCTTGCCGACGCGCTCGGCGCGCATACCACCGTGCCCGGTTTCGGGCAGATTCCGTATGCGCCGCCAACCGAGCGCGGCAAGCGCATGATGGCGTCGATCAGCGAATGGCAAACCGCGCGTTCGCTGAACTCGGCGCGCGTGCAGTTCGACGATTACGACTACTTGAAGCCGAAAGCGTCGCTACTTGCTACCGAAGAACTGACTGACAAGGACGAGGCCTCGAACGTGAGCGGTCTCGATGCGTACGACTATTCGTACGGCCACGTCGGTCACGACCAGCGTCTCGCGGACGGCCAGCGCTACGCGCAGGTGCGCGCGGATGCGTTGAACGTGCCGCTTTTCACGAGTTCGGGCCACACGGACGCATGCGGCCTCGCCACCGGCGCGCTGTTCCGGCTCAAGGATTTTCCGGCCGCCGAGGCAAACCAGGAATATCTTGTGATCGGGACCGAGATGCGTCTGGTCGAACCGGACTACGTGACAGGCGGCGGTGCGGACGACGCCGAAGAACCATTCCGTTGCGCTTTCGAGGTGATCCGTAGCCGTCAGCCGTTTCGCACGATGCAGGCCACGCCGCGTCCGCTGATCGCGGGCTTGCAGACTGCGGTGGTCTACGGCGATACGCCCGAGGACATCGCCGTGGATAAATACGGTCGCGTGCAGGTCACGTTTTTCTGGAGCCGGCCCGGCAAACCGCACGCGGAGAACTCATGCCCGGTGCGGGTCGCGCAGATGTGGGCCGGCAAGCGCTGGGGCGCGCAGTTCATTCCGCGCGTGGGTCAGGAAGTCGTGGTGAGTTTTCTCGACGGCAATCCGGACCGCCCGCTGATTATCGGCAGCGTCTACAACGCGGACAACATGCCGCCGTACAGCCTGCCGGACAACAGGACGCAGAGCGGCGTGAAAAGCCGCAGTCACGCTGGCGGCGGCAGCGAGGACTACAACGAAATCCGTTTCGAGGACAGGAAGGGCGGCGAGCAGGTGCTGATTCATGCGCAGAAGGATTTGCGCGAAGAGTCCGAGCACGATCACGATGTGCAGGTCGCGCACAACTACACGTTGAGCGCGGGCAACCAGATCAAACTCGTCACGGGTCTCGCGAGCATCACCATGAACAGTTCCGGCGAGATCGCGATTCAGGGCACCAATATCACGATCAATGGCGACATGAACGTGACGATGAGTTCCGGCCTCGCCATGGAAATCAACTCCAAGGCCAATCTGAACGTGAGTTCGGTTGCGGCGATGGAGGTGTTGTCCGAGGCCGATTGCCTCGTGCAGTCGACCAATCTGCAATTGATCGGCACCGCCACGGCGATTCTCGGCGGCGCCGCTCCGATGATTCTGCCGTTATGAGCGCGCTTCTCGACGCCGCCCGGCAGATGCAGTTGTCCGCGCCGGCGCAGGCCCGTCTGCAGGTCGCCATGACGCCGTTTGCGGCCGTGCGCACGCTGCTCGACGACGGATTGACGGCCGACGCCTTGAGCCTGCTCGCGCGCCTTTTGCCGCGCCGTTACGCGGTGGCGTGGGTGTGTCAGTGCGGCAGCCGTCAGACGCTGGACGATCGCGACCGTGCGGGGCTCGCGCTGGCCGAGGCATGGGTGCGCGATCCGCGCGAGACGCATCGCGCGAGCGCGGCGAAGTTCGCGAGCGAGCACCGTTACCGCAGCATCGGCGCGTGGTCGGCCGCCGCCGCAGGCTGGACCGGCGGCAACCTGAATCCGCGCTACGAGCAGCCGACTCCGCCGCCCGAACATCTCACCGCGCTCGCCGCGATGGCGGCCGTGAACTACATGGCCGCGCTGGTCCCCGTGCAACTCGACGCGCGCCGCACGGCGTTCGTGCGCGACGCGCTGGGCCTGCTCGGCGTTCCTAACGGCATCGACGGAGGTATTCAATGAGCACGATGCAAAGCCTGACTCTGTCGGTGCAGGGCGAGCGAGCCGAGCGCCTGGGCGCGCGCCGCGAACACGAGTTTGGATGCCGCGACGGCAGCATTGGCCGCTCGGACGAGTGCGACTGGGTGCTCGGGGCGGAGGGCGTGTCGCGTCTGCACGCGCTGGTGCGGTATGTGAACGGCCTCTACTTCATCGAAGACCGCAGCACCAACGGCATGTTGCTAAACGGCACATCGCTGCAACGCGGCGAGCCGGTCACGCTGAAACATGGCGACCGCTTGCAGATCGACACGTTCGTCATCGACGTACATATGAAGGGCGAGACGGCGACGCAGTGGAACGCGTTGAACGATAACGAACGCACGGCAGCGACCGCTGCGGCGGGTCGGGATTCGGTTCATTCGGCTCCATCCTTGCCCGCTGCGTCCTCGCCGAAGAACGTCAATCCGCTCGATCTGAGTCTGCTGCTCGCGTCGCGGGGCGAAGATGTTGCCGTTGCCCAGCACGGCGAGGCACATGGTGGCGGCCTGATTCCCGGCGCCGCCGATGCCGCACCCGGCGCGATTCTCGATCCGCTTGCGATGTTCGACGCACCGTCGTCGTACGGCGAGGACGCGCAGGCATCGCCGCCGCCCAACGAAGGCTGGAATCACACGCCTGCCGTATCCGACCGCTTTCATCCGCCGCAAGTTGAAGCAGTTCGCGCGAGCGCTCCGCTGTTGCCGGACGATTGGGATGTGATGAGCAGTCATGTGGCGTCGCGCGTCGAGTCGCGGTCGAATGACTCGCCGCTCGCGACCCCAGCGCAAATGCCGCGCGATGTGCCTGCTTCGCAGCCGCATGCGAGTGCGCCTGAGCGGCTGGCAGAAGGGCAGCCGGAACTGCAGTCGTTATTGCAGTCGCAAGCACAGCCGCAGTCTTCCGCTGAAGCACCGTCGGCAAAACTCCCTGTGCATCAAGAGCAGGCACTGCAAAGCCCAACGCCTGCCAAGGGGCCCACGTCTTTACCCAACGCAGCGCATCCCCACGCGACAGCGCCAGCATCAGCCGCTTCACGCGCATCAGCCGCTGCGCCTCCATCGCCCGAACTCGACGAAATGCTCCACATCGCCGTGGACACGATGATGGACGTGCTGCGCGCGCGTGCCGAACTGAAGAACAGTTTTCGCCTGCCCGCCACGCTGATCCAGCGCGCCGAGAACAACCCGCTGAAGTTCGCGCCGACCGCGCAGGAAGCGGTCAAAAAGCTGTTCGCGCCGCCGGACCAGGGCTTTCTGTGCGGCAGCGCGGCGCTCAACGACGCTGCCACCGACATCCGTAATCACCAGATGGCGATGCTGGCCGGCGTGCGCGCCGCGTTCGATTCGATGCTCGCGCAGTTTGACCCCGCGCGTATCGAAGAGACCGAAGGCGTCGCTGCGCGGCGTTTGTCGTTCGGTGGTCGGCCGAGTCATTGGGAACGCTACAAAGTGCAGTTCGACGCGCTCACACGAAATCCCGACGAGTGCTTCCAGCGCCTGTTCGGCGACGAATTCGCGCGGGCTTACGAAGCACAACTTGCGCGTCTGAAACACCGTCGTGACTAAGCAGCGCGCCTCGACCGCAGTCCATGATCACGAAGACCGAGACGAAGAAGTTACGACGCGCCAACGCATCGACACACCAGGATTGACGTATAGCCATGACCCAAAGCAACAAAGTCATATGGAGCGAAGGCCTGTTCTTGCGGCCTCAGCACATGCAGCAACAGGAGCGCTATTTCGAGCGCTACGTGGAATTGCGCACGGGCGGTTTGCGTCCTTATGCGTGGGGCTTCCAGGAACTGGAGCTCGAAACGGATCTGCTGGCAATCGGCAAGCTCGGCATCAAGCGCGCGCGCGGCGTATTCCCCGACGGCACGCCGTTCTCGATGCCCGGCGACGATCCGCTGCCGCCGCCGCTCGACATCGACTTGAACCTGCGCGACCAGACCGTGCATCTGACGATGCCGCTGCGCTCCGCGACGCAACCCGATAGCGCATGGCCCGGCGCCGCCAGCGACCAATTGCACCGTTTCCGCGTGCACGAAACCGAAGCGCGCGATGCGTCGGGCAGCATGGAAGGGCTCACGACGCTCGAAGTGGCCGGCATGAGTACACGTCTGCTGCCCGAGTCGCAGCCGAACGAAGGGCTCACGCAGATTCCGCTCGCTCGCGTGGTCGAATGCCGCGCGGACCGCCGCGTGATTCTGGACGAAGGTTTCATGCCCACGGCGTTGCACACCGAAGCCGCCGCCCGGCTCGTAACGTTTCTGTCCGAGTTGCTTGGTCTCCTGCATCAGCGCGGCGAAGCGCTGGCGAACCGGGTCGCGCAAACGGATCGCGGCGGCGCGGCGGAGATCGCGGATTTTCTGATGCTGCAGGTGATCAACCGCTATCAGCCGCTCATCGCGCATCTGGCTGCCGCGCCGCTGCTGCATCCGGAAGCGCTGTACCGTCTGCTGCTCGAACTGGCGGGTGAACTTGCCACGTTCACGGCACCGGGCAAGCGCGCGCAGACGTTCCCGCCTTACCGGCACGAGTTGTTGCGCGGGAGTTTCGAGCCGCTGATCGCCGCGCTGCGGATCGCGCTGAGCGCGGTGCTCGAACAGAGCGCCGTGCCGATTCCGCTGCAACAGCGCAAATACGGCGTGTGGGTTGGCGTGGTGCCCGATCCGACGCTGCTCGATACGGCGACCTTCGTGCTCGCCGCCAGGGCCGACATGAAGGCTGAAGATATGCGCCGCCAGTTGCCCACGCAATCGAAAATCGGTCCGGTGGAAAAGATCCGCGATCTGGTGAATCTGCAATTGCCCGGCATTGGCGTGTCGCCGATGGCGGTTGCGCCGCGTCAGTTGCCGTACACCTCCGGCTTCGTCTACTTCGAATGCGACCGCAATTCGGCGATGTGGCGCATGTTGAAAACGTCGGGCGGCATCGCCATGCATTTCGGCAGCGGCTTCGCCGGCCTCGATCTGCAATGCTGGGCGGTGCGGGCATGAGTACGAACCGTCGCAATCAGGATGAAACGCTGCCAGTGGACGCCACCGTGCTGCGCCCGCGCGATCACGCCAGCGTCAATGCAAACGCGACTGCAAACGCGGCCGCAAATGCACGTACCACCGCTGACGACGCAACCCACATCGTGCAGCCGCGCGCGTCCGTGCATGCCGCGCGCTATGCGCGGCGCGCCGAACTCGGCGATTTCATGAGCGGCGTGGCGAACGCGTTGGTGCGCGCGGCCAATCCGCTGCTGCTGTTGACCGTGCAATTGCGGCATAGCGTGACGGCACCCACCGACATCCCACGGCTGCGCGAGCAGGCCGTCGCGCAGGTGCATAGTTTCGAGCGCTACGCGCAGGACGCCGGCATCAATTCGCAAACCGTCGTGGCCGCACGCTACGTGTTGTGCACGATGCTCGACGAGGCTGTCAACAATGCGCCGTGGGGCGACCTGAACGGCTGGGCGCAAAAGACGCTGCTGGTCACGTTTCACGGAGAAACGTATGGCGGCGCCAAGTTCTTCCAGATTCTCGACCGCCTGAGCGCGGACTTCTCGCGCCATCTCGATCTGATCGAATTGATGTATATCTGCCTCGCACTCGGTTTCGGCGGACGCTATCTGGTGGAGCCGGGCGGCCTCGGCCGTCTCGCCGACATTCAGGACGATCTGTACCGCCGCATTCGCGCGCTGCGCGAAGCGCCCGCTGCCGAACTCGCGCCGCACTGGCGCGGCGTGGAAGATCGCCGCAATCCGGTCGTGCGTCACGTGCCGCTGTGGGTTGCGCTCGCAGCGTCGGCCGTAATCGTGCTCGGCGCATTCCTCTATTTCTTCACGCGTCTGAACGCCCTCGCCGAACCGGTCGGCGCGCAGCTCGCCGCTATCGGTCTCGACAGCGCGCCGCCGCCGCAGCGCGCCGTTGCGCCGGAAGTCGCCGCAAAAAGCCTGAAGGCATTGCTCGCGCCGCTCGAACAGACAGGCGGGCTGAGCGTCGACGAACAGGCGGATGGGCGCGACATCGTGCGACTCGCGGCGGGCGCGTTGTTCCCGTCGGGCGGCGCCGATCTTGCGCCGGACGAAATTCCGTTGCTGCGCAGTGTTGCCGCTGCGCTGAACCAGGTGCGCGGCCGCGTAATCGTGGTCGGCCATACCGACGATCAGCCCGTGCACTCGCTGCAATTCAAGGACAACTTCGCGCTCTCGACGGCGCGTGCGCAAAACACGCTGGCGATTCTCGCGCAAGGTCTCGATGATCCGCGCCGTCTCGAAGCGAACGGCGCGGGCTCGTCACAACCGCTCGCGACGCCGCCGAACCTGCCGGCCAACCGGGCGCGCAACCGGCGCGTGGAAATCCTGTACATCCCGGAGAACTGAACCCATGAACATGCTGAAAAACCGGGTGACGTCCCGCTGGTTTGCAATGGCCGTCGGTCTGCTGCTGATCGCCGCACTGATCTGGCTCGGCGGCCCGTATCTCGGCATCGGCGCGTATCAACCGCTCGCGAGCGCCGCCGCGCGGCTCGCGCTGATTCTCGCGATGGTGCTGGGCGTGCTGCTCGCCATGCAACTGCTGAAATGGCGCGCGCAACGCAAGACCGCGCAACTCTCGGGCGAACTCGCCGGACAGGAAGCGCGTCTTGCCGCCGAAGAGCCGGGCAACGCCGAGCGCGCGCAACTGCAACGGCGCTTTCGCGAAGCCATCGATACCTTGCGCAAGACGCGCCGCAACGGCCGCAATCTGTACGCGCTGCCGTGGTATGTCGTGATCGGCCCGCCGGGTTCGGGCAAGAGCACGCTGCTGAACAATTCCGGACTGGATTTTCCGCTGTCGGCGCGCTTCGGCAAGGAGGCGTTGCGCGGCATTGGCGGCACACGCGATTGCGACTGGTGGTTCACCGACGAAGCCGTCTTTCTCGACACGGCGGGCCGCTACACCACGCAGAACTCAGACGCGCTCGCGGATGCCTCGGTATGGCAGGCGTTCCTGACGCTGTTGCGCCGCTACCGCAGGCGCCGTCCGCTGAACGGCGTGATCGTGACGATGAGCGTGTCCGACCTGCTCGCTTTCGACGACGAAGCGCGCGCGCAGCACATTCGCGCGGTGCGGCGGCGTCTGGACGAACTCACGCAGCATCTGAAGGTAGCGGTGCCCGTGTATCTGGTGTTCACCAAGTGCGACCTGGTGGCGGGCTTCGGTGAATTTTTCGATGACCTCGGCCCGGCTTTGCGTAGCCAGGTGTGGGGCATGACCTTTCCGCTCGACGCGAGCCTCGACGGCAGCGCATGCGGCCGCTTCGCGGACGAATACGATCTGCTGCTGGAGCGGCTCGATACGCGTCTGATCGAGCGTCTGCATGCCGAGCGCGACCGCGGACGCCGTGCCGCCGTGCTCAGCTTTCCGCAGCAGCTCGGCGCGTTTCGCGAGATCGCGCGGCAGTTCCTGGAAGGTGCGTTCGGCCGTCACGAGTACGGCACGCCGCCGCTGTTGCGCGGTGCGTATCTGACGTCGGGCACGCAGGAAGGCGCGCCGATCGACCGGATGCTGGGCGCGGTGGCACGCACGTTCGGCGTCGATGCCGCGCGCGTGCAGGTCGGCAGCGGGCAGCGGCGCACCTATTTCGTCGAGCGGCTGCTGCGCGAGGTGCTGTTCCGCGAGTCGGGGCTGGCGGGCACGAACCCGCGTCTGGAGCGGCAAAAGCTGCTCGCGCAAGCGGCCGCCTATGCGGGTATGGCACTGGTGACACTGCTGCTGGTGGCCGGCTTCGCGACGAGCTATGCGCGTAATCGCGCATTGGTTACCGAGGTGCAGGGCGCGTTGAAGGATCTGCCGCCTGCCGACACCCTGGCCGGCGCGCCGGATCTCAAGACGTATTTCGCGCGCTCGCTTGCGCGGCTCGACGTGATCTCCGCTGCGCAGGACGTCGCGGGTCAGTATCGCGGGCATGTGCCGCTGCTGATGCGGTTCGGCCTGTTTCAGGGGCACGCGTTGTTCGCACAGGCGCACAGCGCGTATCTGCGTGAGAGCGATGGCACTTTGCTGCCGGGAGTCGGCGTGCGCTTTCGTGAGGGTCTTGCGGCAAGCGCGAACGAGCCGCAGGCGCTGTACGACTATCTGAAGGGCTATCTGATGCTCGGCCAGCCACAGCATCTGGATTCGGGTGAGCTCGCCGCGCTGGCGTGTCTGGAATGGCAGCGGCTGTTTCCGCAAGACCCGGCAATCGCCAGAGCGCTCGACGAGCATTTTTCCTCGCGCGTCAACGATCCGCAGAAGCCGCGCGCGCTCTCGCTCGACAACGCACTGATCGCTCAGGCGCGCGCCACCCTGAAAACCGCCGACGTCGCCACGCTGATTTACGGCAGCGTGCAACTCGAAGCCGGGCGTTCGGGGGTGACGCCGGTGCGGCTCGATCAGGCGCTGGGCCTGCTCGGCAACGTGTTCGCGCGCAAGAGTGGAACGCCGTTGTCGCAACCGCTGCCGGTGCTCTTTACGCGGCCTTATTTCGCCTCTCAGGCGAACGGTGGGATCGAGCAGTCCGTGGATAACTTCGTGAAGGATTACTGGGTATTCGATACGGGCCGTGTCGATCCGCTCGCGCGCTCTCGCTACGAGCAACAGGTGCTGGCACTGTACGAGCAGGACTACATCCGCAACTGGGATGCCCTGCTCGCCGATCTGCAATTGCGGCCGGTCGCGAGCATTCAGGACGCGAGCGCGCTGGCCGCCAAGCTGTCAGGGCCGAGTTCGCCGCTCAAGGCGCTGCTCAACCTCGTGCGCGACAACACAAGCGACATGCTGCGCGGCGCGGCAAACGCCAGTGGCGTGTCCGGTGCGGACGCGTCGCAGGCGAAGACGATTGCCGGGAAAGTGGTGGCGACGCGCGCATCGAACACGCGGCTTGCGGGAGAGTTGCGCTCGGCAGGAGTGACGGTGCCCGCCGGTTTGGCAAGCGGCGCGGAGAATGCGGGTAGTGCAAACAGTGGCCGCCAGCCAGGCGCCGTAATCGAAGAGCATTTCGCGCAACTGGACCAGTTGAGCACCGGCACGCCCGGCGCGACGCCGCTCGATCACACCATCGGCGTGCTTGATCAGCTTGGCAAGACCTTGCTCACCCTGAACGACCTGAGCGACCCTGCTGCGCAGAACAATGCGGCGGTGCTGGCCGCGCGTCAGGAAGCGGGACAGTTGCCGCCGCAAGCGGCGGGGCTGATCGCGGGCCTTACCGGCAAGAGCGCGGCGCTGGTCGCGAGCGGCAGCAGCGCCGCCCTCGCCGGGCAGTTTCGCGCGGCGGCGGGCAACGACTGCACGAGCTTTGTCGACGGACGCTATCCGTTCTCTTCAGGTGGTGCGTCGGATATTCCGCTACAAAATCTCGCCGAACTGTTCGGCAACGGCGGACGCTTCGACAGCTTCTTCAAAGCGACGCTCGCGCAACGGGTGGATACGGGCGGCCGCGCGTGGCGCTGGAAGCCGGGCGTGACGCCGGGGCCGGACAGCGTGCTGGCGCAGGCGCAGGTGGCCGACGACATCCGTCAGATTTTCTTCAGCAATGGCGCTCAGGCGCATGTCGGCTTCTCGCTGCTCGCGCCGCAATTCGATGCGCCGGTTGCGCGGGTCGTCGTCGAGATCGACGGGCAGAAGTACGACTACAGTGCGAACGGTGTGACGAGTGCGGCGATGGCATGGCCTGGTCCGCAGCCTGGGCATGTCGTAATCAGCGCGTTCGACGGCTCCAATCATTTGCTTGGCGCGCCACTGCGTTTCGACGGTGAATGGGCGTTTTTTCATGCGCTCGACGCGGGGCATCTGCAAAAGCAAAGCGATCTGCGCTTTGTCGCGAGCTTCGATTTCGGCGGACATGTCGTGCGTTTGCCGCTTCAACCGGCGAGCTTGCGTCACCCGTTCCTCAACGACGAAGTCCAGCATTTTAGATGCCCGCGATGAATGGCGTCGGCTTTTACGGCAAGTTGCCGGGCGCGGGCGATTTCGTGAAGCGGCGGCTGCCGCGGGACTTCGTCGACGCGTGGGACCTTCATTTTCAGCGCGCGGTCGAAAACGGCCGCCGCGAATTAGGTCAGCAATGGACCAACGCGTGGCGAGAAGGCGCGGCGTGGCGCTTCGCGCTGCCGCCGCAGGTGTGCGGCACCAGCGCGTGGTGTGGCGTAACCACGCCCGCTCTGGATCGGCTTGGCCGCGAGTTTCCGATGGTGTTGGCGTCGCCATGTGTGGGCGACCTCACGCGTGTTCTCGACAATGCGGCGTGGTTCGACGCGCTCGAACATACTTACCGGAGCGCGCACGACGAAGCCGTCAGCGTCGAGACATTCGACGCACACGTCGCTTCATTGCCGCATATTCAGGCCGATGCGTACGCGTTGGCCGCGCGTTGGAAAGCGCTGCCGTGGGACAGCGGACAGTGGCAACTGGATTTGCCACGCGAGCTTGCAGCGGGTGCGGCGTTGCGGGAGGCGTGGCGTGAGCTTGGCACGCGCGCGGAGCCATGGTGTTTGTGGTGGACCGAAAATGCGGCGCAATTGCTCGCGACGCGTGGCTTGCCGCGCAGCTATGCGGCCTTGCTGACCGGGCGGCGCGTGAAGGCAAGCGAAGGGGAAGAAGACGTACGGCACGCAACCACGTCACCGCAGGACGATACGATTCGACGCAGCCGGCCAGAGGTTAGCGCGACTGCGTCAGCACTCGTCGCGAGCGAGGGTGCCCCCGCTATTGACGAACCCGGCTCCGCATGGCTATGCCTCGATCAGCGCCGCACGCTCGTTTTGAGCGCCGACGATGGGCCGTATGACTCTCGTCGTGTCGCCGCGCGAAGCATCCGCGAAACTGTCTCGGCTAGCGCGCACGATATCGCCGCTGTGCGTGCCGCGCTCATGTCGCTGCATGAGCGGCTGCGCGATTCGAAGTACGGTGCGCCCGATTCCAGCGTACCCGCCGACATTGCCGCCTACGTCGCCACGGAAAAGACAGCCGATATGATTGCTGCCGAAACTGCCGCTGCGGAAGCCGTCAATGAAAACGGCGCGGCCGTTATCGTGCGACTCGACGGCTTGCATGCGCGTTTGCTGCGCATCGGCCCGGCGACACTGTGGCACTGGCGGCGCGGCAAATTGCAGGCGACGTTCGTCGAACGCGCGGCGGGCGAGGGCGGCGAATTCGACGACCTGCTGTTCGGCGACGCATGGCTCGACATGCCCGGTCTCGGCACGCTGGGCGAGCCGGCGTGCGACGAAGCCGCGCTCCTGCTCGAACCCGGTGACCGGCTGCTGCTTCTCGCCACGCGCGCGCTTACGCAACTGCCGCGCGAGTTGCTGGCGCAAGCGCTCGCGTTGCCGACCTGCGGCGACGCCCGTGCGCATCTCGCTCATCTCGCGAATTTGCACATGGCGCACGAGCCGTGGCCGCTCGCGGTCGTGGAAGTGCGCGCATGACGGCGCTCTCCCGCTCCGCCGGCCGCACCGAAACCGGCAACGTGCGACGCCGCAACGAAGACGCGATTCTCGTGCGCGACGATCTCGGGTTATGGGCCGTCGCCGACGGTCTCGGCGGCCACGCGGCGGGCGATTTCGCGAGCACGTTGATTGTCGAGCGGTTGGGCGCGTTGCAGCGTCGGGACGACGTGCACGAGTTCGTCGCCGCGATCGAGGATTGCTTGCAGCAGGTGAACGCGGAGCTGCGCGCTGCCGCTGTCGAGCGACAAGTGGATGTGATCGGCTCGACAGTCGCGCTGCTGGTGCTCGACGCGGCGTTCGTGCTGTGCGGCTGGGTGGGCGACAGCCGAATCTACGTCCACGAAAACGGCGCACTGGAGCAGCTCACGCGCGACCACGTGCAAGGCCAGCCGGCGGATATCACGCGAGTGGACGCGCGTGCGATTCACGCCGTCGATGCAGGCATGCTGACGCGCGCAGTGGGCGTGGAGGAGACGTTGTATATCGATTGGGCAGTAGCCGGCCATCGTCCTGGCATGCAGTTTCTGCTGTGCTCGGACGGCATCAACAAGGAATTGAGCGACGACGAAATGGCCAGCATTTGCAGCGGGCCGCTCGACGTGCGGCAACAGGTAGACCGGCTGTGCGCGCTCGCACTCGGGCGGCTCGCTCGCGACAATCTGTCCGCTGTGATCGTGCGGCTCGACGCCGCGTGACTATCGCCATGAAAGAGACGAAATGAGCGAACGTGAGCAGCAGATCAACGACGCATTGCGCGCGCTCGATGACATGCATCGGCAATGCCGTATCGAACGTGACGATTACCGGCAGCGCCGGCGTCACTTGCTGGACTCGCTGAGCGGCGCAGCGCGAAACAACGGGCACGATACCGTGCGACGCGCGGTGCCTGTGAACGACCTGCAACCGACCCAGGTCACGCCAGCTCGCGACGGTGCGGGACTTCGTGAAGAAACGGCTGAAACACGGCGTGTCCACCCAAGCGCCGCACGCCGCACCGCATGCGCGTTTGCGCTCGGCGCGCTTGCCTTGCTGGCCTGCGCCGCCGCGTTGCGCTGGTTCGCGATGAAAGCCTGAGCGGGCGCTATCGTGATCTGTCCAGCCTTATTCGCTGTCCGGCCCAGCCAGCACCTGAAGTTCCGACAGCCCGCCCGGCGCGATGTCGCGCAGCACGTCGGCAAAACTCTTGCCAACCAGGCGCCGCGCGCGCTTGAGCAGAACCGGCAGCGGGCTCGACGGCTCGACGCGTGCGTAGTACTCGCAGATTTCGTCGAGCCGGCGGATCACGTCGTCGTGGCCGGCGATCTTGTCTTGCGCGGGTTGGGCCGGTGCAAGCGCCGGATTGGGCGCGCTGCCGTCGCCGGCTGGTGGCGCGTCGGCGAGCGCGTGTCGCGCGGCCCGCTCGGGGAAGCGCCGGATCAGTTGCGCGTCGACAAATTTCTTCAGTTCCGCGATATCGCCGGCCAGGTTGCTCATGTCGGGGCTGTCCGTGCCCAGCCGTTCGCGCAGCACGGCGGTGATCGCCTCGGCATGGTCCAGCGCAGCGTGCAGAAGCGCGGACGCCGCGGGCAAATGATCGTCGGCGCAGTCCATGCAGCACGCTTCCAGATCGACGAGCGTCGCAGGCGGCGTGCCGTCCGCGGATGGTGCGGCGACGATCGCACCGGTGGCGACGCGCAGATCGCGCAACGAGAAGCGCCCGAGCCGCGGCGACTGCACGAATGGCATGAGCCGGAAGCCGCGGAGCACGCTTTGCGGATCGGCGAGCGGCATGAGCGCGTTGGCGCGCGCGGTTGGATCGTTGTCGTCGTCGGCATCGAGTTGGGGATGCACGCCTTCCCAATACTGTTCAAGCAGGCCGCGCACCAGCGCGAGTCCGGCGACCCAGCCTGCGAGTCCCTGCTGATGCGCGTGTGCCGCGCACAGGTGGACGGCCACGCGCAGGTCCTTGGTGCGTTGGAACAGCGCCTCGGCGGCGCTCGACACCTTGTCCCAGTCGGGTTCCTGCGCGACTTTCAGGCTGTCGCCCATGGCGCGCTCCGGCGTCGGCATGGCGATCCGTTCGAGTTCGATAAATGCCGGATCGTATTCGAGGTTCGGACCCGTGGGCGCGGTGCCGTCGATGGGAATCAGCAGGGGATCAGTGGTGGTGGAGTCGTTCATGGTCGGGTGCGTTGGGGTGCGAGGAAGCGAAATGGCGGCAGAACGTGCGGGCGCGCTTGCGAGACCGGCCGGCCGGTCAGCCTGCGACCGGTTGGTTTGCCTGAATGGCCGGCCTTCGCACGGGTCGCACGCGCAGCGCGTTAATACATCACAACACCTGAGCGCCACCGATTATTCCGGCGCAGAACAGTCACAACGCGGTGCACAAGACAGGAACTCGAATCGTTTGATTCGCTCTGTTTAGTTTCTGAAAGCAACGTGTTTAGTGGTTCCCGCTGCACGGTTTGGAGGCGCTAGCATTTGCTTACAATTATGCGGATTTCACGCATGCCCCCTGCGACGCCACGTCTTTGCAGGGCCGCACGCCACACCGGAGAAAACATGCACGGGATGTCGAGGAAAAGCGCGCCCGTTTGGCGCTGCGCGGGGGGGGACCCCATTGCGCAAACGTTTTTCGTACGCTGTACAATCCGCGAACTTCTTTCAACCGGTTTCATGGCCAGTTTCCGGCTCGCGTGCCGGCGGCAACGCCGCTTTCAGCCTGTCAATCATGTCAACAGCAGATGTCGAGAATCTGCCCGGTCTTTTGCCGGGCATGCTGCCGCGGCTCTGGGCATTCTCTCTTCGCCTGTGCGGAAATCAACACGACGCCGAGGACGTGCTTCAGCGTGCCTGCGTGCGCGGACTCGAACGTGCCCATCAATTGCAGCCGGGCACCTCGCCGCTGAGTTGGATGTTCTCCATCGTTCATTCCACGTGGATCAACGAACTGCGGGCGCGCAGTGTGCGCAGCCGTTCGAGCATGGAATGGGACGACAATTTTCTCGAGACCGTGCCCGATCCCGGTGCACGTAATCCCGAATCGACCTTGATGAGCAGCGAGATCATTACCGCTGTCGAACGTCTTCCGGAAGCGCAGCGGATCGTCATGCTGCTGGTTGCGGTGGAAGGCTTGAGTTATGCGGAAGCCGCCGAAGCGCTCGACGTGCCCATCGGCACGATCATGAGCCGCCTGTCGCGCGCACGGCAGACAATCGGCGCCCAGTTCGGCGAACGCGAGCCCGCGACGGCGCGCGAACCCAAAACCCAGCGAGCCAGCCAATGAAGATCGATGACGCCAGTCTGTTGGCCTACGTCGACGGGCAGTTGTCGGCGGAAGAGAGCGCCAGAGTCGAGAAGGCGATTCAGGAATCGGAGGAAGTCGCCTCGCGCGTATCGCTGCTGCGCGCCTCCGATCTGCCGTATCAGGAAGCCTTCGCGCGGCAGTCGCTGCCGCCGGTGCCCGAATCGCTCAGCCTCAACATCGATGCCATGATTCGTCAGCATCTCGCTGGCGGCGCTGGGGCGGCGGCTGCGGCCAAAGCATCCACGTCCACGTCATTTGAAGCCGATGTGGGCGATGCCGAAGAAGACGCCGAGTCGCTCAGCGCGAACGTACATCGGTTGAAGCCGCGCGCGCGCTCCTTGCTACAGTTGTCGTGGCCAAAGCTGGCGGTCGCGTTCGTGGCGGGCGCGTTTTGTTGGGGCCTCGCGTTGCGCCTCGTGCCGCAACTCGCGGGCGGCGGCAACAGCGGCGTCACGACCACCGCCGACGCCTCCGGCATGACGCCCTGGATCAAGGCCGCGGCGAGTTACCAGCAGCTCTACACGCGTGACACGGTCGCGCTGCTGCAACCGGACATGAGCGCAACGGCGAGCACGGTCGCGGATATCAATCAGGCCGACAATCTGCCGGTGCACATTCCCGATCTGCGCAGCCAGGGTCTCATGTTCAAGCGCGTGCAGCGGCTGCGCTTTCACGACAAGCCGCTCGTGCAGATCGTCTATCTGCCGCAGAAGGGCAAACCGGTCGCGCTATGCGTGCTGCGCGAAGCGAAGGCGGACGCGGCGCCCTCGAGCGGCAGCGTCGACGGCATGGACGTGGTGTCGTGGCGGCGCGGCGAACTGGGCTACGCGCTGATCGGCGAACCCGGCGCGGTCGATCTCGACGCGCTCGGCAAGCAGCTGTACGGCGGCCAGGTCGCGGCCACCATCAGCGCTATCGGCATGGGTGACGATGGCCGCCGCAGTTGAGCGAGCCGCTGCCTACGGAATGTGCCGGGCAGTGCCGATGTTTGTGCTGAGGTCTGTTCATCACACGGTGCGTCGTGCCGGACGGCCGCGCGATGCCGTCGCCGCATGCCCATGAAGTCCCCGCACTCACGCGAGTTGCCGGCGCGCGCGCGAGGTCTCGACCTCGTGTTGCGCTGGGCCGTCGTGCTGGCTGCCCCCGCGCTGCTCGCCGCGCTGTTCACGTGGTGCGGCGGCTGGTTTTCCACCCGGTTGAACGCGCCGCGTATCGTCGATGCGTTCGAGGCGATGACCCGGCCGCATCCCGGTTTCAGGCGTAATCACGCGAAAGGCATTTGCGTGACCGGACATTTCGACAGCAATGGCACCGGCGAATTTTTGTCGCGAGCGAGCGCGTTCGCGCGCGGCAGTTATCCGCTAGTTGGACGCCTGTCGATGCCCGGCAGCGATCCCACGCGCGACGACGCCACCGGCATGGTGCGCAGCTTCGCGTTGAGCATGACGCTGCCACATCGCGGAGACTGGCGTCTGGCGATGAATTCAGCGCCGATCTTCGCGGTGCGCACGCCGCAAGCTTTGTTCGAACAACTGCAGGCCGACGCGCTCGATCCGCGCACAGGTCGCGCTGACCCCGCGAAAATGCGGGCGTTTCTCGACGCGCATCCCGAAGTTCGCGCGTTCAACGACTATGTCGAAGCGCATCCGCCGTCGTCTGGTTACGACAATGCGATGTACTACGGCATCAGTGCATTCCGTGTGACCGACGCGCACGGCGTGCGGCGTTTCGTGCGCTGGGAGGTGGTGCCGGGCCACCCGTACCGCGCCGTCGATACACGCGAGCAGCGCGATCCCGACTTCCTCTCATACGATCTGATGAGGCAGCTCAGCAAAGGCCCGCTGCGCTGGCATCTCGTGTTGAACGTCGCGCAGGACGGCGACACGCTCGATGACTCGACGCGCGAATGGACCCGTTCGCCAAGCCGCTTGCGGATCGACGTAGGCACCGTGGTGATTGAGCGCGCGCAAACGCAGATAGACGGTCCGTGCCGCGACGTCGTGTTCGATCCGACCATACTGCCCGACGGAATCGCGCCCTCCGCCGATCCGCTGCTTGCCGCTCGCGCTGCTGCGTATAGCGTGTCATTCCAGCGCCGCACGCGGGAAGAGGCCGCGGTGGCGCGCGCAAGCGGGCATTGAGTCGTCACGCAAACGCTTTGCCGCGGCTCGCACATGTTGCATTTCGAGCCGCCGCCCATGCCGGACAGCGTTGGGGAAGAGGCGACTGCGGGTATCATGGAGGTCTGTGGGAGAGCGAACATTCGCTCCGGCCCGGTTGCGATCCAATCAGGCGTCCAGCCCTTTTTTTAACCTATCGTCCAATGAAACCCGACGACAGCCAACTGATCGCGTATGCCGACGGCGAGCTTAGCGCTTCGCAGGCGGAGTCGGTCGAGCGCGCGCTGGCCGAGTCCGCCGATCTGCGCGAGAGCGTCGACTTGCTGCGCGCTTCCCGCCTGCCGTATCGCGAGGCATTTGCCGCGCAAAAATTGCCGCCGCTGCCGGACGACCTTCGGCTTCGCATCGAAGCAATGGCGGCCAAGGCGGAGAACCAGTCCGTAGCGACGAAGGAAAACTTGCGGCGTTCGCTGCCACGCATGTGGCTTGCGGCCGCGTTTGTCGCGGGTGCGTTTTGTGCGGGGCTCGTGCAACAACTCGGCGGCTGGCATGGAATCACCGGCGACCGCGCGGCAACGGTCGCGTCCTCGGGCGTGCGGCCGTGGATGAGCGTGGCCGCCAGCTATCAGCAACTCTACACGCGCGACACCGTCGCCGGTCTCACGCCTGACCCCACCGTGTCGGCGAATACCGTTGCCGCGATTCGCGATCAAGACGGCATCAACCTGCGCACGCCGGATCTGCGTGCGGTCGGCATGACCTTCAAGTCGATCGAGCGTTTGCATTACAACGGCAAACCGCTGGTCCGGATGGTTTATCTGCCCGCGCGCGGCACACCGGTTGCGCTCTGCGTGATGAAAGACTCGCGCCCGGATCAATCCATTGCCCAACGTCAGATGAATGGCATGACCGTCGTATCGTGGCGGCAGAACGAACTCGCCTACGCGTTGATCGGCCAGCCGGATTCCGGCGATCTCTCGAAGATCGCCCGGCAGATTTCCAACGGCGGCGTGGCTGCCATGTTCGCGCGCAACGTTAGCGACAGGCCGGGCCTTGGTTGATGCGAGCTAAGGTCAGGTCTGGTGTATGGGCAGGTTGATGGTCGGCGATTTCAAGCGGCGAGTTGCTGCTGAGCCGGTCGATCGTCTTGCACCGGTTCGCCGTCCCTGAAGGCAATGCCCTCCAGTAACAGCTTGATCTGTTCGGGGCCGTTGATGCGCCGCCAGTTTTTTTCGGCATCCTCGATCAGCTTGAATGCCAGACCAAGGAAGGTCGGTCGCGACACGCAGTTGCGCGTGCGCGTAGTGCGGTGGCGCACGGTCGCGAACGTCGACTCAATCGCATTCGTGGTGCGCAAATGTTGCCAGTGCTCGGCCGGGAAGTCGTAAAACTCCAGTAGGCTCTCCCGGTCTTTCTTCAACGTTTCGGTCGCCTTTGGATATTTCGCCCCATAGACCGTCACGAAACGATCGAACGCGGTGTACGCATCGGCGCGTGTCGCGGCCATCCAGATCGCCTGCAGGTCTGCCTTCGCTCACCTCCCCCTCCCGCGTCAGCGGGTTAGTACAACATTTTTAATCTTGAATTTCACATTATTAAAGTTGTCCCCAATTTTTAAACAGGGAATCGTTGCATGACAGGTCCTTGGGGAGTAGGATTTAATCCTATTCAGCGCCGGGAGGCTCCGATGCGAACGACGCAGCAGATGAGTATTACGCTACCCAATGAAATGGCGGACTTTGTCCGCGACAAGGTTGCTCGCGGCGATTACGCATCCGACAGCGAAGTGCTTCGAGATGCGCTCCGGGTGCTTCGTGAGCGGGATCGGGCAGTCGAAGCGTGGTTGCGCGATCAGGTTGTTCCTGTTGCGCAAGCACTCCGCGACGACCCCGGGCGAGCGCTGTCTGCCGATCAGCTGCGCGCTGAGCTCAAGAAATCCCGGGCGCGTCGCGGATGAATTGGAAGGTTCAGTTTGCCCCTGAAGCACTCGGCCAGTTGCAGGAACTCGAAGAACGGATCGCACGGGTCGGTGCTCCAATCACCGCGGAACGTTATGTCGATGCAATCGTAGACTTCTGCATGTCACTGCAGACCTTCGCTGCTCGCGGGGTCGCACGCGACGACCTGTTGCCGGGACTTAGAATCACGCACTTCCGCAAGCGCGCGATCATCGCTTACTTGCTGGACGACGAAACTGTCTCAATCTTGGGCGTCTTTTATGGCGGGCAGGACTACGAGACCGTGCTTGGATCCGAAGACAGATAAGTCACAGCGGAAATCAGGCGTCACATATCCGCTTGCTCGCGCAGGCGTGCCGCACGCGGATTTAGTGCAACAACCTGCTGCACAATTCCAGGCGAATGAGCGCGGCGGAGTAGCCCATGCTTCAAGAAGTGCAGGAATCACTGGAAGCGGAGTTCCCGTTGATCGGCTTGATTAAAACAGGCCGCCGGCCAGATGTGCCCGAGGCGTGGCATGCGTGCAGCCGGAGCACGATAATCGAGATCCTCCCGCCATTTAATTTGACATAATGTTAATTATCGACACTGTTGGTATGTTTTAGGGTGTTGCATGCTGGACTGCTTTGTGACCCTAGATACCGCAACAGCTACATGTAGTTATGGTAAGTTTGGGCGTTGCGTTCTG